>Ga0209270_1000047_pt1 | contig 317981 bp, 301 predicted proteins | sample MTBAKSrepl1MetaG_FD_187456 | JGI IMG/M metagenome (GOLD analysis project Ga0209270, IMG submission 187456) | Enrichment culture microbial communities from Arthur Kill intertidal strait, New Jersey, USA, that are MTBE-degrading - MTBE-AKS1... | ecosystem: Environmental > Aquatic > Marine >... | reverse complement strand
CAAAGCGCATGGTGTGGGACTCATACCTGGACGTCAAGCGTAGCGGCGGAGGCCCCGGCGTGGACGGACAGCGGATGGAGGACTTTGAAAAGGACCTGAAGAACAATCTGTATAAGATCTGGAACCGTATGTGCTCGGGAAGCTACTTTCCGTCTCCGGTTCTTAGGGTGGAAATACCCAAGGCCGGCGGCGGAGTAAGAGCTCTGGGCATACCGACCGTTGCAGACCGGATCGCACAAGCCGTGGTCAAGAGGCATCTGGAGCCTTTGGTTGAGCCGCATTTCCACGAAGATTCCTATGGCTACCGCCCTGGGCGTTCAGCCCTGGATGCCGTGGCCAGCGCCCGACAGCGTTGCTGGCGGGACAGTTGGGTGCTGGACCTAGACATCAAGCAGTTCTTTGACTGCCTTGACCACAGCCTGGTCCTGCGGGCCGTGCGGCGGTTCACCGGTTGTAAATGGGCTCTGCTTTACATCGAACGCTGGCTTAAGGCGGATGTGCAATTCAAGGATGGTACGCGTCAGTCTAGGGATTGCGGCACCCCGCAAGGGGGCGTGATCAGTCCGCTTCTGGCCAATATATTTCTGCATTTGGCCTTTGATCAATGGATGAAAGATAACTTCCCCTGCATCCATTTCGAAAGGTATGCGGACGATATAGTGATCCACTGCCGCTCCCTGGAGCAAGCCCAGTGGATCAAGGCCAAAATTGAGCGGCGGCTGCGGCTTTGCTTGCTTGAGTTGCATCCTGAAAAGACCAGGATCGTCTATTGCAAGGGCTCCAGACGCCAAGGCGACTGGGAGCATTACAGCTTTGACTTTCTGGGCTTCACTTTCAGGCCGCGCTCGGCCCGAAACTACAGGGGCGAGTTTTTCGTTAGCTTCAGCCCAGCTATCAGCCCAAAGGCTACCAAGCGTTTGAGGCAGACCATTCGGCGCGTCTGGAGGCTGACCTCAAAGACTCACCTCGATCTGGGGCAGTTAGCCCGTAGCCTGAACCCGATCATATCCGGCTGGATCAATTATTACGGAAGCTTTTGCAGGTCCGCGCTGCATCCGGTCCTAAACCATATCAATGCTGCGCTCATCAAATGGGCCATGCGCAAATTCAAGCGTCTGAGGCGGAGGAAAACCCGAGCCCGAAGTTGGCTCAAAGGGGTGGCCCACCGCGATCCGGCTTTGTTTGTGCATTGGTCCCAGCAGGGCTGGATGACAAGAGCCGTATGAGCCGAGAGGCTCACGTACGGTTCTGTGAGAGCGTGGGAGTGAGATTCCCCCGCGCTACTCGACCAATGGCCGAGACGGTGATCGGCCTTTACAAGACAGAAGTGATCCGAAGGCGGGGCCCTTGGCGGAACCTTGATGCCGTGGAATTCGCCACCCTTGAATGGGTGGATTGGTTTAACAACCGGCGGCTGCTCGAGCCCATAGGAAACATCCCACCCGTGGAACTCGAGATGGCATACTATCGGTCACAGCAGGCCACTGCCATGGTGGCCTGACTCAAACAAAAGAGCCTCCGGAAAAACCGGGACGGTTCACCCCACGGATTTTGGCTAGTACCTCGGCTCGGCAGTACACCGAGTGTAGCCCTTGCGCTAGTTTTTTGTTTACTCATTTTTTTGGGAATCGACTCCGCATTGTTTCCCACAACCAGTGACCTATTTGTGACAACCTTGGCGTAATTTTCTTGGCGGTTTGGGCCGAAACTACCATTACTTGTTTAAAAATAATCGTTGCGCCGTTGGCTAGGATACTTACCCGTCGTAGCGCAACGTCCGCCTTCGAATTAACCGCCAAACCCAATTTTTTACTTTGATGTCCCCATTTCTCTGATTGAGATGGCTTCGCAGTGTCCTTTCGCAAAATATGCTTACTGTATTTACTCGGCCCTATATGGATTTCATCTGAGGGAACGCACAACTTCAATGATGAAGCCAACGAATAGAACGTCGAACGCTCCCATACGGCTAGCTTCGCTAGGACCGCGCTGAAGCTTTCATCGTCTGGTTTAATTTCAATGGTCTTCCCCTGTTTTAGAAACAAAACACCTGCCATTAAGAACCCCTCGCCAACGACTTGTCGGTTCTTTCCCGCTTCAAATTTGTATTGAATTAACCCTTTAGATTTTATGTCTATTAGGTACTTGCCCAACTTAAAATTGGACCCAGTCAAGCCACTTGGCACCTGATCAATCGCGCTCCCGCCTACCATATGCCATCGATACACATCATTCTCTGTGGCTTTTTGATTTGTCTGACAGGAAAAAAGTTGATTAATAAGACAATAATATTTTGTCGTTGTCCAAATGGGAAGTTTCTTAATGCTATCAATAAAATCACCCTTTAAAAAACCTACGCTCCCTCCTTTCGCTTGTCCCATAAAAAGAATTTGGCCTTTGATAAAACACCTGCCTTGTCGGTATTCGGCAAACCCGAAGTGTGCTTCCCAAGAAAGATCTCCGCTAATGTGTTCGGTGATTTTGTATTCACCTAACCTGTATTCCTTGAATGCCATAAGGGAATCAACTCTGAACCTCTGAGATCACGAATTAACGCATGTTAATCTCTTGCAATTTACCCAGATAATACGGCAACCAAGCCGCCTGTCCTCATTTGAGCCTTCTGATGTTCCCGGTACCCGCTATCTCTCAGTTGGGCAGCATTTAAAGGGTTTTTTCACAAAAATACTGGTGTAATCGCTTATCCTCAGGATTGCTTCCTAGCAACCACACTCACTCCCCGCCTTTCCAGCAGGCTGCCCTCGGCCAGGTAAAGCCTAACCAAGGCAATCCTATAATAGAGTATGGCTTGCGCTTCGTTGATTTGGCTGGCTAGGAGGTCTCGCTGGGCCTGGGCCACCAGCAGGCTTGTGCTCTTGCCCACGTTGAAGCGCTCAATTTCTGCTTCCACCGTCAACTCCTGGAGCTCCCGGGTCAATCGGGTCGCGGATATCTGTCGCCTGGCGCGCTCCACTTGATTGGCGGCCAGCCTAACATCTAGCCCGACTAGCTGTCGGAGGTTTTCCACCGCAGCTGCCGCCTGGCGGGCGGTGGCCAAGGCTGCAGCGTGGTGGCCCCGGGCCGCCCGGTTGCCCAGGTACTGGCTGAGGCGCAGGCCCGCCGCGATGTCGTAGGTGGGGCCGTCCAAATTTGACACGGAATCGCCAAAGGATGCGGCATAGCCGGTTTTGCCCAGGACCACAAAAATATCCAACTTTGGCAAGAGGCCATTGCGCGTCGCTATGGTTTCCAGCCGGTTATGCCTCCAGCGCAGCCGCGCTTCGTTGAGGTCCGGCCGGACTTCCTGGGCCAGAGCCACGCGGCTTTCAAGATCGGTGATGGCCTGCGGGGTTAGGCCGGGCCGGCTGGTGCTGCGCACCTTAAGACCTAGCCCGCCGGAGGGGTTAACGATACGCAACAACCTGAGCCGTCGGTCCTCCAGGGTGCTTTGAGCCTCTATCGTCGCCTGTTCGCGACGAGCCACCTCGGCTCGAGCAGCGGCGGCCTCGATCTCGGGCAGCATCCCCACCTCTATCCTTTGCTCGATCTCCCTGAGCTGTTGACGGGCCACCTCCAGGGATCGTTTGAATATGGCGATCTCCCGCTCGGCCAGCACGAATTCCCAGTAGGCTGTCTCGGCCTCGGCCAAGGTGGCCTCGGTAAAGCCGCGGAGCTCGTAAACGCTAGCCTGGGTCTCCAATTCGGCTTGACGAACTCCCACTAAGTTGACCACCGGTCCCAGCCCTCTGAGCAGCGACTGGGTGACGCTCAGTCCCACACGTGCGTCCTGTTGCTCTGGGGTGCGGTTGGAGGTGTTGCGCTCCTGGCTGGCCGAAAGCTCGACGGTGGTGCCGGTGGGCAGACGCTGCCGTACGCCCATCACCCCAAAGCGATCCGTGGCCTGCACGCTGAATTGCTCCTCGGTGGAGCGAGAGACCTCGCTCGCTTTCTCCTCGGTATAAAACAACTCGGCGAAGAGCTCGGGGTCGAAGGCACCGCGCTCGATCTGCTCAAATGCGCCGGCTATCATCGGCTTGAACTGGTGCACCATTAGCTCGCGGTTGCCTTGCAGGGCCGCGAACACGGCTTGCTCCACTGACAAATTTATCTCGTTACTGGCCTTGTCAAAGGGCGACGGCGGTACTTCTGGCTGGCGCGGTTTAAGATCGACCGGCACTTGCAAAGCAAGATAATCCTTCTGAGGGACACGCTTGTCGTAGTCAGCGGGATCCAGCGGCCAGTGGTCCGGCTGCATGCATCCCCCAATGAAGAAAAACCAGGCGGGGATCGCCAGGAACAATATCCCCTGGGCCAGTGAAGGCGTCTTCAACTCTTGCTCCTCTTGGCCTCGGGATGGAACAAGGAGTAGACCGCTGGAATCAGGACCAAAGTGATTAAGGTGGAGCCGGTGAGCCCTCCCACCACCGCACGGGCCAGGGGTGCCTGGGCATCAGCTCCCTCGCCCACTCCCAGGGCCAGGGGCAGCAGAGCCAGAATGGTGGTCAAAGTGGTCATCAGTATGGGGCGCAATCGGCGGCGACCGGCTTCGGATACCGCTTCGGCCACCGGCAAGCCCTGCCGCTGCAGTTGCCCTGCTTGGTCTACCAAAAGAATGGCGTTGTTTACTACGATCCCACCCAACATGATGCAGCCGATGTAGGACTGAAGATTCAGGGTGGTGTCGGTCAGAAACAGTATGACCAACACCCCCACCGCAGCCAGGGGCACCGAGAACATCACCACCAGAGGATCGCGCAGGGACTCATATTGGCAGGCCAGCACCATGTAGACCAGCACCAGGGCCAGCGCCAGAGACACGATCAGCTCGTTGAATGCCTTTTCCTGCTCCTCCAAATTACCCCCAACGGTTAACTCGTAGCCTACCGGTCGGGGGATGGTTTGCAGCAGGGCCTGGACCTCGTTGGCCACCGACCCCATGGGTCGGCCGGCCACGTTGGCTTGCACGAAGGCTATGCGCTGCTGATCCTTGCGCTCTATGAGAACCGGACCGCGTCCCTGGCTGGTGGAAACCAGGTTACGTAGAGTGACTTGATCGCCCGACTTGGTCGTCAGGGTCAGGCCGAGGATCTCCTCCAAGGGGCGTTTCTCCACGTCCTGGAGCTGTACCAGTATGCGGTAGGAATTTCCCCCGGTGCGATACTCCCCCGCCTTGTTGCCAGCCACCGCGATTTCCAGGGCCTGGGTGACATCGCGCACGCTCAGGCCCAGGTCGGCCACCTTGTCCCGCTCCACTATTATTTCTTGCTGGGGAGTGCCCGCTTGTTGGCTTATCTTCACATCCGTGATGCCAGGGACCTTTGTTAACAACTCAGCCACCGTTTTGGCCAAGGCTTCAAGGGTATCCAGGTTGAAACCCCGGATCTCGACCTGGAGGCCCTCATCACCGCCAAGCAGGCGGTCAAGAAGGAACTGCCCCTGTGGTGCCCTGGTGCGAATATCCATGCCCGCGATCTTGCCGGCGAGCCGCCGTCTGAGATCCGCGGCTATTTCCGTGTTGGAGCGGTCACGCTGTGAAGCCGGCTTGAGCGAGAGATTAATCTGGCCCTGGCTGGCTTCGCTGGCATGATGACCCACGGCACCTACGCTAACCACACTCGACTCCGCCTCTGTAACCGCTGGATATACGAGCTCTTCCATGCGCCTGGTCTGCTGATCCACCAGGTCCAGACGCATGCCCACCTCCATCTCGCCAATAACCCGCACCTCTCCCTCGTCGCTGGAGGGAAGAAACTCGGTGCCGATATAGGGGAGCAGGAGCATGCTCAATCCCAGGCAGGCCGCAGCAGCCAATACGGTGCGCCACCGGTGGCGCAGCACCTTGCGCAGCAGATTACGGTAACCAAAGTCCATGCGATTAAAGACGGATTCGGCCCAGAACAGGGGACGCCGCAACCAGGCCGGTTGTGTTCCCTGAGCCTCGGCGGGGACCTTGAGCAGTTTGGAAGCCAGCATGGGAACCAGGCTGAAGGAGACTAATAGAGAACAGATCAAGGCAAAGATGATGACGTAGGCCAGCTCAGCGAACAAAATGCCTGTCACGCCGCGCACAAAGACCAGAGGCAGAAAAATAACCAGCGTGGTCAGGGTGCTGGCCACTATGGCCGCTCCCACCTCGTTTGTGCCAGTCACAGCAGCAACTTCGGGAGGCTCACCCTCCTCCTGGCAGCGCCGAAAGGTGTTCTCCAATACCACCACCGAGCTGTCCACCATCATGCCAACCCCTAGGGCCAGTCCTCCGAGGGTCATGAGGTTCAAAGTGAAGCCGCCGAAATAGATCAGGGCAAAAGTGGCCACGATGGATATGGGCATGGCCAGGGAGATAACCATGGTGCTGCGCACATCGCGCAGGAATAGCAACAGGACTAGTATGGCCAGCCCGCCGCCGTAGAGCACAGACCTGGCCACGTTGGCGATGGAACGCTCTATGAAGTTACCTTGGTTGCTGACAGGCACAACCTTCAATTGAGGAAATGCCTCGTTTACCCGGTCAATCTCCTTGAGTATCTGTCGGGAGACATTCACAGTGTTGGCTTCGGCCTGCTTGCGGATAGCCACCCGCACGCCGCGCTCGCCGTTGACCCGGATGATGCGGGTCAACTTTTCGTACGTATCTCGGACCTGCGCTATTTGTCCCAGAGTCACCGCTGCGCCACTGCGTTGGGCCACCACCGTATTGCGGATCTGATCCAGACTGGTAAATTCGGCTGGAGCCCGAAGGGTCACCTCGTAGCGTCCCTGTTCGATCTGACCAGTGGGCAAATCCAAGTTTGCATCGCGGATAGCCGAAAGGATTTGAGAAAGAGGAAGCCCGAGGGCTTTGATACGGTCGGGATCAAGTTGAACCCTGACCTCGCGGTTAAAACCACCCCATACATCCACCTGGGCCACGCCAGGGACTCGGGCGAAGCGGAAACGGAGCTGTTTTTCGATGATCTCAGTAAGCTCGACCGGGTCCAGCTTGCTGGAAATGCCCAAGAGGACTATGGGGTAGCTGTTGACGTCGAACTTCCTGATACGGGGGCGCACGACGTCCTCGGGCAGTTCGTTTATCTCGTCCTCCAGCACCGAACGTACGTCCATGGCTGCCGTGTCTATGTTCGTGCCCCATGCAAAGCTGACGGTGATGCTACTGTTGCCCTCCGAGGATTGGGAGGACACTTCCTCCACCCCGGGTACCGTGGCCACGATCTCCTCGATGATCTGAGTTACCAGACGCTCCATGACTTCGGGGCTGGCACCTTCATATTCTGTTTGAATAGTCAGGGTGGGTAGCTCGATGTTGGGAAGCAGGTCAATCTGCAACCTGCTGAGCGAAAAGGCACCAATGATCACCACCATCAGAGTGACCATGGTGGTGAATACCGGACGCCGGACACTGGCTCGGGGGAGGTTCACCGGAGCGATCTTTCAGCTTGCCGGGGGGCGGGGGCGGCCCCCCCCTCAGGAATAGTGATGGCCGAGCCGTCAGCCACCAACTGCTGCCCCAGGGTTATCACCCTGCCGTAGAGTTCCTCTCCAATGACCTGCACCCGTTTGCCTTGCCGGATGCCAAGCTTCACCGGTTGCCACATTGCGGTGGGCCCTTTCTCGTCAACCATGAAAACGCCGGTTTGGTCATTGCGTTCTGTAATCGCCAGGTCGGGAACCATCACCGCGTCGGGCACCGTTTTTAGAACCACACTGGCCCGGATGAACATGCCGGGCTTGAGCCGCTGCTCAAGGTTGGGGATGATTAGCTCCACTCTGGCCTGGCGGGATGTTTCCTTGAACACCGGCGCGATGCGGTCGATGCGGCCTTGAAACTCTTGGCCGGGATAAGCGTCGGTGGTCAGAACCGCCAGTTGACCCGGCAGGAGATTTGCGTAGTCTTTCTCGGCAACGAAGATCACCCCGGTGATGGGGCTCAACTCCACAATCGACAACAGTGGGGCATTGGCCGCCACGGTCTCACCCTCGTCCACGAACCGCTCGGCCACTACCCGCCTGTCGTTGCCACCGTGCCAATCGGCGGTCACCTTGGTGTAGCTTAGCCGGATGTTGGCAGTCTCCAGAGCGGCCTCCGCCCGGGTCAGTTGGGCCTTTGCCACCTCGAACTGGGCCTGATTGGCTAGCTGATTGGCCTTGGCCTCATCGAACTGAGACTCCGAAGCTACGCCTCGCTTTCTGAGCGTAGCCACCCGGCTGAGCTGGCGGTTGGATATCTCCAGTGCCTTCTCTGCCTTAGACAGGTTGGCCTTTGCCACCGCTAGATCCGCACGAGCCTGGGTCACTGCCTGGATGTACTCGCCGTCGTCGAGCTCGGCCACCACCTGACCACGCTCCACTCCGTCGGATATATCCACCGACAGCCTCTCTACTCGCCCGTTAACTTTGGGGGCTACCACGAACTTGGCCGTTGCTTCCAAGGTGCCACTGAAAGTTCGCCTCAGCTCGATCGCGCCTCGCTCCACGAGTGCCACCCTGACTGGGGCGGGACGGGCTCCCGGGCCGCCGGCGTCTTTGTCTTGGAAGACCCGGCTATAGATGGCCCAACCTACCAAAAATGTCACAATTACGATTAGGGACAGGGCCACTGCCCGCTTGGCCAAAATCTTCATGACCCTACGGCTTTAGAGAGCCAGAGCAGTACCTCGCCCGGTTGGCTGGTTTTGACTATCCTGGATTTTGCTGGCAAGGTCCTCCTCCAAGGCTGCGGGCAAGTCTTAATTATGAAGAAGACTCCGGTTGATATTTAGTTAATTTATACCAATTGCCTGGATGTGACCAAAACATGAATTCTTGGCCGAAATTGCCGAAACGCGGAGTACGGGCCCAAGTGTTGGGCATTGGACAATTGAAAGACCTGGGGATTGCCGTCAGAGGACTGTCCAGGACTTTTTTCTTGGCATGGAAACGGGCTTTTCACCGGAACGAATCCGACCGCCCCTAGCGCCTCGCACAACCCGCGCCCTATACCTTGAGGGTTTTGTCTTCAGGCCGCGACACGGTAAGGGTCAAGCCATCCATCTTTTTGACTATCACGGTCTCTTCCTTCAGCAGGTTTTCCCGGCCTTTCGCCTGCCATAGTTCACCGTCAATCTTCACTTTTCCGTTGTCGCCTTCCCAATGAACTACCTGGGCGAAACGTCCTTCGATAGTAGCAGGGCCATGGTGAAGCCTGGGCTTTTTGTTGCTGATGACCCAATACAGGGGGAATAGGAGATGCTCGACCACCTCCAACAGCAGCCAGCCCGCCCCCAGGGCCAACAGCAGATAGAGGATACTGTCGCTCACCAATCGGTCTCCAAGCTGCCTAACATTATTTCAATTCCCAATAGTGTCACTGAGTTCAGATATTAACCCATTAAATCATTACTACAACACTATAGATTTTTCTGCCATACTATCGCGAATTGTGGACTCAAGGCTGAGGAACCATGAAAAATAGTTCCGCCAGCTTCTTGCCTTCAGCAGTCCTAGTTCGGGGAGGATTCCGGGAAATGCCTTTCACGTCAGACCTTGGCACCGAAAACTTAACCGGCCTCACCTCCCAGGAAGCGGCCGTGCGTCTCGTCTCTAACGGGTACAACGAACTGCCCTCAGCCAAGCCCCGCTCCATCTGGGCCATCGCCGTGGAGGTTGTCCGCGAGCCCATGCTGCTTTTGCTTCTGGGGGCTGGCGGCATCTACATCCTGCTGGGTGATCTGCGTGAGGCCCTCATGCTGATGGGTTTCGTTCTGCTGGTGATGAGTATAACTCTCTACCAGGAACGCAAAACCGAAAGGGCTCTCTCCGCTCTGCGCCAACTGGCCAGCCCTAGGGCGCTGGTTATACGGGACGGCTCCCAACAGCGCATACCCGGGCGCGAGGTGGTGGTGGACGACTTAGTCCTGCTCTCCGAAGGGGACCGGGTGCCAGCCGACGCCACCGTACTGGCGTGCCGCAACCTCTTTCTGGATGAATCTCTGCTCACGGGCGAGTCCGAAGCGGTGGGCAAGGAAGCCTTCGAGAGTCACCCCGCCGAACTCGGCCAGGCCAGCGCCCACAACTCCTCCACGGTGTATTCCGGCAGCATGGTGGTCAGGGGCCTAGGCCTGGTCCGGGTGGAGTCGGTGGGTATCCATACCGAACTTGGGCGCATCGGTCGGGTCCTGGCTGGCTTGGATCAAGAACCAACCCCACTACAAAAGGAAACAGGACGCTTGGTGCGCAGCCTGGCCCTAGCCGGCATTCTCCTGTGCTCGCTGGTGGTCATACTCTATGGCCTGACCCGCCATGACTGGCTTAACGGTTTCCTTGCAGGGCTAACCATGGCCATGGCAATGCTGCCGGAGGAGTTCCCGGTGGTGCTGGCCATATTTATGGCCCTTGGAGCCTGGCGCATCTCACAGAAGCGGGTGCTCACCCGCCGGATGCCGGCGGTGGAGACGTTAGGCTCGGCCACAGTGCTGTGCACTGACAAGACCGGCACCCTAACTGAAAACCGTATGGCGCTGGCCAAGTTGCAAGCCAACGGCCAGGCCTACGAACTGGAGTCCGCTCGCCTCGATCATCTTCCCGAAAATTTCCATCGGCTTTTGGAATATGGTGTCTTGGCCAGCCAGCGGGATCCGGTTGATCCCATGGAGCGGGCCATCCGGGGGGCCGGAGAAAAGTGGCTAGGCCAAAGCGAGCACTGGCATGACGATTGGCAGCTTGTACGGGAATACCCCCTTAGTCCCGAGTTTCTGGCCATCTCGCACGTGTGGCGTTCCACCCGCAGCCAAGAATACGTCATCGCAGCCAAGGGTGCGCCAGAGGCTGTAGCCGATCTTTGCCATCTGGATGGCCATGCCACCGGAAAAATTGAAGAGTTGGTTCAACAAATGGGGCGCAATGGGCTGCGCACCTTGGGAGTGGCTGCCGCCCGTTTAGGCCAAGCCGATCTGCCCGAAGGTCAACATGACTTCGAGTTCGAGTTCGTGGGGCTCCTAGGGCTGCGGGACCCTTTGCGGGCGTCGGTGCCCCGAGCCATCGCCGAGTGCTACCAGGCGGGCGTTAGAGTGATCATGATCACCGGCGATCATCCCACTACCGCCCGCTGTATAGCGGCCCAAGCCGGCCTGCACAATCCTGAGCAGGTTATCACCGGCCCTGAGATCGCCGCCCTGGACGAAGCAGAACTGGGTCGCCGCCTCATCGGGGTAAACGTATTCGCCCGCGTGGCTCCAGAACAGAAGCTCCTCTTGGTGCAGGCGCTCAAAGCCCAAGGCCATGTGGTGGCCATGACTGGAGACGGCGTCAACGATGCGCCGGCGCTGAAGGCCGCTCACATCGGCGTGGCCATGGGGGCCCGAGGGACCGACGTTGCCCGCGAGGCGGCCGATCTAGTTCTGATGGATGACGATTTTGTATCTATCGTAGACGCAGTCCGCATGGGTCGACGCATCTTCGACAACCTCAAGAAGGCAATGTCATATGTTCTGGCAGTGCACGTACCCATAGCCGGGTTGTCACTGGCACCGGTGCTATTTGACTGGCCCCTGATCCTGTTGCCGGTGCACATAGTTTTCCTGGAGATGATAATCGACCCGTCATGCACCCTGGTCTTCGAGGCAGACCCGGGCGATCCCGGACTGATGGACAGGCCGCCGCGTGACCCGTCCGAGCCCCTTTTTAGTTGGCGGACCATAACCCTGAGCCTTATGCAAGGCGTATCAGTGTTGGTCATCTTGCTCGCGGTCTACATCGTCGCTTATTACAGGGGGCAAGGTGAAGACGAGGCCCGGGCATTGACCTTCGCCAGCCTGGTAATCGCCAACTTGGGCTTGATTTTGAGCAACCGCTCCTGGTCCAGTTCGATTCTCCAATCCATGCGCAGACCCAATCCGGCCTTGTGGTGGGTGTTAGGCGGAGCTTGGGGATTCCTAGGATTAGTGCTATTTCTGCCCGGCCTGAGAAACATTTTTCACTTTTATGTGCTGCACATTCACGACTTGGTGATTTGCCTTTTGGCAGGGATTCTAGGAGTCTCCTGGTTTGAGCTTTTCAAGTTATTCAAGAGGCGTAATCGTGCGGGCAAGGCCCATAAATGAACCAATTAGGTTCTTGCGAATGCTGGCTCGTTTTTCAATCGACTAACTCCTGAGTTAGTAGAATTTGATTTATGCGAGCAAAAACCAATAGTCAACTTGGGATGGATGCAATGAAAACTAGTATAACGGCAGCGGTGGCGTTGGGGATCGGCTTACTCATGGGGCCTTTTTTGTCGCAGGCTGTAGCGGATGGCCATCGCGACAAGAAAGATCACAAGGCTCGCGAGTTGATAGCGCCGACAAACAAGCTTTACACAGAAAGGTGCGGCGGCTGTCATCTAGTCTATCCTACCGTGCTGCTTCCCTCCGCTTCTTGGCAGAGGATATTGACTGGGCAGTCTTATCATTTTGGTGAGGATCTTTCCCTCGGACAAGCCGAGCAGCAGGAATTACTGACCTATTTGGAGGCCAATGCCGCAGATAAGGCTTCCAACAAGATTTCACGCAAGATAATGAAGAGCTTGGGAGGTCAAGCCCCTCTCCGCATAACCGAGATTCCTTACATCATCCACAAACACCAAGACCACGACGTTCCAAAGGGTGCTTTCCAGAGAAAATCAGTAGGTTCATTTTCCAATTGCGGAGCATGCCATCCAAAGGCTGCTGCCGGTGATTTTAACGACCACGATGTAAGAATCCCGAACCAGTGAACAGTTCCTGTCCAGGCTTCCAGCGAGGTGCTTTCCTTATCTAAGCGCGCCACCTACAAACCACCACCCACCCCCTATGAAAGAACTCCACCAAATATTCCATAAGATCTTCAAAAGCAGCCTTCTCATCTTCAACTTCATTCTCAAGGCTGCTCCGAATTCCGAAAATACTCACTCCGCCAGCCATGGCGATTTTTAAAGCTCCATGAATTCCCAAGGCGTCCTTTTTCGAGACAGTACGGCGTCCATCAATTCCACGAGGTAGATAATCCCTGATCGACGGTTGAGTAGAGTAGAGCTCCGCAGTCCCCACGGGGTTCCAACCGTGACTCTCGGCCACCCTAAGGATCTCCAGGAAGAGTTCCTCAGTCAGAAGCTGCTTTTGCCCCATTTCATTTCGAATAAGTACTTGCATTTTAAACAAGAAAGGGCCAAGCACCATGAGATGCCTGGCCCGATTCTCTTCTACTCAAATGTAATGCTCCCACCAGAGTTCATGGGCCCTTTGGGCTTGGTATGAACTGGAGCAGCGGGTGCATTACTGAATTCTTGGATGAGTGCGGCCAGAATATCCGATAGGATGAACTTTGCTAACCCAAAGGTTTCTATCGGTGATAAAGTAATAACGCGTTCTTGGATCTCATCTTTAAAAAATAGGGCGATTACAGATTCTTCCGTATCTCCGCGCCTTCCTGTCTTTATTGTTAATGATTTTTTCTGATCTGAACTCTGCGCAGCTTGGTATCCGTTTTTGAAATTTTCAGGGTTTCTAGCGATCTCCTCGAGGGCAGCAGCCAGATTTGAAGCCTGCAACAGTGAGAAACGAAATGCTATGCTATCTTTCGGTTTGTAATTCTCAAGGGGACTACTTGTTAAAAATATGTACGGTGTAGCTTTATCATTTTGGGTACTATAGGCACACCAAATTTGGCATTTACAATTTTCATCTGAAAAGTACTCTGAATAAATTGAAGCCAACCCATTTTGATTTTTATTGTAATTACTCATCTTCTTCTCCTTTTTCATTTTGGTTTAAGTAGCGGAATCCATTTTCTAATAAGTTTCGTACTTGTTCTGCCATGCTAATCTGAGCTTCATCACTAAGTCTTTTAATCTCGTCGAACATCTCGGTTGTCAAATTGATCGAAAGGGGCACCGTGTAAATTGCTTTTTTCATAAAGTTCTCCATGTTTGATTTAAGTTACGTTTCATTTAAGGTTTGTCCTAGCGAAATTTCCTTGAAAATTTAAACTAATTTACAGAGATTAAGGCACACTTGTAGGACTGACATTTGGCATAGGGATAGCTATTAGAAATTTTGGTAGGTGGAGATTTTGCTCAAGTTTCAAGAAAGAAAGTCCTTGCGGGGATTATTTGCGGAAAGTCCAGGATTATGGTTTTTGGGGGGATAGCAGAAAAAATAGATGTCAGGTAGAAGTGATGGTCCGGAATACGCAGAATACGCAAAATATCCTTTATGCCTTTCATTTGTGGGTGATATTGTATGGGGAACCACCAGAACCAACGGATTAGTTTTTAAACATCAGACTTGGCCTCGTCGTTCCCATTGGCGCACCATTACCGGGAAGTCTTGGGCACTGGATGAGAGAGGGTGCCCCATTGATGTGAAAAACTAAAATGGGCTACTATGTTTACAAACAAGGAGATGGTGGTTTTCGCTTGAGCTTCAGTGAGAAAGATCTGTTCCTGGTAGGCAATGAAGCCTTTGGATGCAGCCCAATCGCGTGACAGAGTGCACCGGGATCATCAGAAGGCTCCAAAAGAGGTGAAACGCGGCGACTGCCGCATAATATGGGGTTATGAGTTACTGCTCTGACTGGTGCGCTATTACCCCCTCAATGGACGCCTCATGAACTTCCTCGACCTTAAGACCGTAATCTTCATCAACGTTATCACTGACTGCCTGTGCACCTTGGTGGTGATACTTTTATGGCTCAACAACCGCAACCGGTTCAGGGGCACCTCGTTCTGGGCGGCGGACTTTGCCTGCCAGACCGCGGCCCTGTTTCTGATCATCTTGCGGGGTGCGATCGCCGACTGGGCGTCCATGGTCCTGTCCGGCACCCTGGTCATCACCGGGGCCCTCCTGGGCTACATGGGGCTGGAGCGGTTTGTGGGGAGGAAGGTCCCCCAGGTCCCCAACTACATCCTGCTCGCGGCGTTTATGGTGTTTTCGAGTTACTTCGCCGTCCTGCAGCCCAACCTGGCGGCCAGGTCCTTCCTTATCTCTCTTTGCCTGCTCATTATTTGCGTTCAATGCGCCTGGCTCATGCTGTGGGGGAGTCCGCCCGCCATGCGCAAGACAACCCGGGGCACCGGGGTGGTTTTCGCGGGCTTCTGTCTGGTGAGCCTGGTCCGTATTCCGGTGATCGTATTGAGCCTGAGGCATGTCAGCGACTTCTTCAAATCCGGCGTGTACGACACCCTGCTGATCGTCGCCTACCAGCTGCTGCTCATCGCCCTCTCCTACGGCCTCACCTTGATGATAAACAAGCGCCTCCTGCTCGACATCCAAATCCAGGAGGAAAAGTATTCCAAAGCATTCAAGTCCTCCCCCTATGCCATCTCCCTGACCAGGCTCTCGGATGGGCAAATCCTGGAGATCAACGACGGTTTTGTCAAAATGTCCGGCTACCCGCGCGAGGAGCTCATCGGGGAAAAAACCATAGATTTACATCTGTGGGACAACCAAGAGGAGCGCGCCGAAATAACCAACCAACTGGCAAACAACAAGGCCGTGCGGGAAAAGGAATACCGCTTCCGCAAAAAGTCGGGCGAGACCATCACCGCCCTGTTTTCGGCCGAAACAATCATGTTGGACAACATCCCTTGCGCCCTGTCCGTGGTCATGGACATCTCGGAAAGGAAGCGCACCGAGCAGGAGCGCGAAAAGCTTTTGGCGGAGTTGGGAAACGCCCTCTCCCAAGTTAAGAAATTGAGCGGACTGCTACCGATTTGTTCCCACTGCAAAAAGATTCGCGACGACAAGGGCTACTGGAAACAGCTCGAGGAGTACATCACCGATCACTCGGAAGCGGAGTTCAGCCACGGCATCTGCAAGGAGTGCGTTGAAAAATACTACCCGGATTTTAAGATTACCTAAACCCTGCCAGATTTGGGTCCGCACGGGTTCCGGCGCTGCTGGCCACGGACACCATGCAGCGCAGCGACTACGTCAAGTACGAGTCAGAAATGTTAGACGCCCAGGCCAAGAGCAAGCGCCGCGCTGAGGTCTTTAAAAATCTCGTTTTAATGACCTAGCCCCCCTTCCCGGGCCGGACAATCCGATCAACCAACATTCAGGGCCAGCCCTTCGCGGGGTTGGACCGTTTTATGCTCTAGGACGTCACCACAGCCACCCTGAGCCGTTTTCCATCCCCGGCCAAGCCCCCCCCCCCCCTAATGCCAGAGATCAACCGCCCTCTCGCGTTCCAGTGTCTCTTCCAGCTCATCATCAAGCACCGTCAGGAAATCCAGACCAGTCAAATCCTCAATATGATCCACGCTGGTCAAATAGGCAGCATGGTGATATCCGCCATAATCCTTGACCTGAAAACAGCCGAAGTGTACGTGTTCTGCGTGCTCAAGCATAAGGACAAGGCGACCGTTGACCCCGTGCGCCTCGACCAGTGGGATTTCTATGTGTTGCCGACTTCCGAGATCGACAAGCAATTGGGGGCGCAGAAGACAGTGGGGTTGGAGCGGTTGCGGACTTTATCACATCGGCGGGTTGAGTATGGTGGCATTACGGGTGCTGTGGAATGGGCCACTAATATTTAAACTATGTTTGGTCGAGCGCCCAACCATTTAAGGCCGGTCCGGGGGGCAGACAGTAAAGCTGTTCACGGGTCCATGGTGGGTTAAAAGGCCCCTCCCATAGTCCTAGATGCGGACCTGCCCCTAGCCGCATCGGGTAAGGAGTACAGGAGGGGCAAATCACCCTCTATTATAGATTGACCTTTGCGCCACTTGCGTCGCCGAGAAAAACCCCACAGGCCGGTTAAGGCCGAGCCCATCAACAGCAAAGTGCCAGGCTCTGGGGCAGAAGCACCGCCTCCGTTGGTGGCAAACAACAGGTCCTGCTTGCTCTGTTGGCTCTCCCCAAAATAAAAATCTTTTTTAAAATTGTAGGTACTGAAGTCCACGCTCTGGGCCTCGCCCAGCACAATGGCATAAAGCTCCTCGGTAGCCTTCTTTTCGTCTTTGCTGCCGGATTTGACCTTCGTAAGGTCCCAGGGAGAGGAGCTAGAGGAACTCGGTGTCATAAGGTTCCAGATGGCCGACTGCACTGCCGTGGCCGCCACGGTGGAGTTGTACTCCTTGTCAACAAGGTACCCCAAGCCGGGCGCGAAGTTGTCCATGACCCATGCCGCCTGGTACATGCTTTCGTTTTTGTCGTAGTCATAGGTGTTCAAGGCGGCCACGTCGTAACGGCCTCCCACCCCGGACTTCAGGATGTCGGTGCAATAGGCGGCCAAGACCTCCTGTTCGTTCCAGGTGATCTTGAACTCACCTGTAGTGGCTTCCACCTCTACTGTTTCATATTTGTCTTTATCTTTTTTATCTTCGTCTTTCTTGATCTTGATTTCGCCCTCTACCTTGAGGCCGGGTTGTTGAAATCCATGAAAGGAGATGGTATCCGCCAAGGCAACAGCAGGTGCCAACAGTGCAAACGCCATCACAAAGACGACTATTCGTTTCATCATGTTCTCCCTTGTAAGGGATTATGTCCTCGATTGGTTTAAAATCTATTTTACCATATAACCTATTAAAATAGTACCTATTTTTACTTTGCAAAATTATGTTTACTCATAAGATGACACCATAGAGAAAGCTTCAAGTGATATGGTACGATTTTAGTCATCTTCCCTATCAGTTGGCAGCTATCTTGATAGGATAAAGCCATGGTCTTCAGCTTAAGAACGCGCATTTTGGGCATTTTCCTCCGGGCCGCAGCTACCCTTTTGGGGATTGGCTTGATATTCGCTTGCAACCTTGCGGCTCTTGCCAGCGATGCCAGCACTTCCCCAAAACAAACCATCAGCTCTGGCGCGGAGATCGATTATCCGCCATTCAGCATCGTGAACCAGGACGGCAAGGCCGACGGTTTCTCGGTTGAATTGCTGCGCGCGGCCTTTGCCGCGATGGATCGTGAGGTGACCTTCCGTACGGGGCCTTGGCCGGAGGTGCGCGGTTGGTTGGAGCGAGGTGAAATCCAGGCTCTGCCCTTGGTGGGACGAACTCCGGAACGGGAAGCTTTGTTTGATTTCACCGTGCCCTACATGACGCTGCACGGTGCCATCGTGGTGCGCAATGATGAAACCGGTATCCGAGACCTAAAGGATCTGCGCGGCCGCCGGGTCGCCGTGATGAAAGGCGACAACGCCGAGGAGTTTCTGCGTCGTGTCGAGCGCGGCATTGACATCCACACCACCCCCACTTTTGAAATCGCCCTGCAAGAGCTAGCCGCAGGTCAGTATGACGCGGTTGTAATTCAAAGGCTGGTGGCCCTGCGCCTGATCCAGAAAACAGGTCTGACCGACCTACGTGTCATTGACAAACCCATCGAAGGTTTTGCGCAAGCCTTTTGCTTTGCCGTGCGAGAGGGCGACCGTAAGACCCTAGCGCTGCTTAATGAAGGCTTGGCCCTTGTGATGGCGGATGGTACTTACCGCCATTTGCATTCCAAATGGTTTGCGGCCATGCAACTGCCCTCCGACCGGGCCATCATAGTTGGTGGCGACCGGAACTTCCCACCCTATGAATTTCTTGATAAAGACGGCCGTCCCGCCGGATACAACGTGGACCTGACCCGCGCCATCGCCAGACAGATGGGGCTCAACATAGAGATAAGGCTCGGCAGGTGGACCGAAAGGCTGGAAGCTCTTAAGACCGGAAAAATCGACGTAATGCAGGGCATGTTCTATTCGACTGCCCGAGACCTGCATTTCGACTTTTCTCCGGCCCACCTTATTGCTCACTACGTCGCAGTGACCAGAAAGGATCAAGGCCCGGCACCCGAGTCGGTAGGCGAACTTGCGGGCAAAAGTATTGTGGCCCAACGGGGCGACATCCTGCACGACTTTGCCATTAAAAACGGTTTGGAAAAGCAACTGGCCACCGTGGGCGACCAAGAAGAAGCCTTGCGTGAGCTAGTTCAGGGCAATTACGACTGCGCCTTAGTGTCACGTATCACTGCCCTGTATCTAATCGAAAAGCATGGTTGGTCCAACTTGGTTCTGGCCAACAAGTCGCTTTTGGCTTCGGAATACTGCTATGCCGTTTCCAAAGGAAAAAAAGCACTGCTGGCTCAATTCAGTGAAGGGCTGAAGGCTCTGGAAAAAAGCGGCGAGTACCGCCGGATTCACGACAAGTGGTTGGGAGTCTATCAAGAGGAACACACTTCTTTGATGACGGCGCTGCGTAATTCGGCTGTTATCATCCTGCCCTTGCTGCTGATCCTCTTGCTTGCTTTTCTCTGGACGTGGTCTCTGCGCCGACAGGTTGGGGTAAAAACCAAGGAGTTGCAGGAGAGCCTAGAAAAATTCAAATACTTCTTTGAAGCCGCCAATGTGGGAAAATCCATAACCTTGCCCACCGGAGAGATCAACATCAACCTGGCCTATACCAATTTCCTGGGGTACAGGCAGGAGGAGTTGAAAGGCAAAACTTGGCAGGATCTCACCCCAAAAGAAGATATTCAATCCATCCAAAAAATTATTGATCCAATACTGGCAGGTGAAAAAGACACGGCGCGATTCGAAAAGCGCTACCTGCACAAAAGTGGCGAGATCCTGTGGGCTGATGTCAGTTTCGCCCTTCGTCGCAACGAAAAGGGCGAGCCGCTTTACTTCATGACCACGGTGGTGGACATCAATCAGAAAAAATTATCTGAAAAGGCCCTCAGAGAGAGCGAGGAATACCAAAGGGCCATGATCGCTTGCACGCCGCTGGCGCTTTACACCATTGATATAGACGGCAACGTCCTCAGTTGGAACCGGTCAGCAGAGAAGATATTCGGCTGGCGGGCCTCTGAAGTTATCGGGAGACCATTGCCGATTGTGCAACCCGACAAACAACAAGAATTCGCGACTCTTAGAAAGATGGTTGCGGACGGCAGCGGATTTATTGGTAAAGAGCTCCTGCGTTTTAGAAAGGATGGAACGCAAATCCCCATCAGCCTCTCTACCGCACCCATTCAAAATGGTAGAGGCGAGATTATAGGCATACTGAGTGCGGCCGAAGACATCACCGAGCGCCGTAATTCCCGTGTGCGTATCGAGCACCTCAACCAGGTGCTGCGGGCAGTCCGGGAGGTAAACCAGCTAATTGTGCGCGAACAGGACCGAGACAGATTGATCCATGAGGGTTGCCACCTCCTTGTGGCCAATCGCGGCTATTCATCGGCCATGATCGTGCTCACCGATGATCAAGACAGGCCTTTATCTTGGGCTATGGAAGGTATCACCGCGACTGCCCACGGATTGAGCGACTTGCTGGAACAGGGATCCTTGCCTCCATGCTGCCAACAGGCCCATGCCCAAAAGGGCGTTTTGGTAGTCAAAGACAGGGAAGCTGTTTGCCGTGATTGCCCTATTGCCCGAACCTGTGCTGCAAGTCAATCGTTGTGTGCTCCTCTAATCCAGGAAGGCAATACTTATGGATATCTAGCCGCTGCCGCCGAAAGCTGGTTGGCTGTGGATGAGGAAGAGCAGAGTCTCTTTAACGAAATGGCCAGCGATTTCGCTTACGCTCTCAGGGTCATCAAAAACGAGGAGGTGCGAAGGAAAGGGGAGTTGGCCCTGCGCGCCAGTGAAGCGCAATTCCGGGCTGCATTTGACAGTGCCCCTGAAGGAATGGCCTTGGTGGATGATCAGAGGCGCATCATGAGGGTCAACCGCAGGCTCTGCAAAGTTTTAGGCTACAGCGAAGAAGAACTGATAGGCGAATCATTCAACAAGTTTACCCATCCGGACGACCGGCAGGCGGGTCGCGATCGCTGGCAGGAACTGCTTACTGGCGATGTCTCAACAAACCAAGCGGAAAAGAGATACCTGACTAAAAATGGCGACATCGTTTGGGTAATGATCAGCAATGCGGCTATTCGGGATGAACATGGCAATGTGCAGTATATCCTCAGCCACATCTACGACATGACCAAGCGTAAAAAAGCTGAAGAAGCCTTGCGCATGTCCGAGGAAAAATTCGCCAAGGCTTTCAACCATAGCCCTCTTTGGGTAGTAATCACAACTTTAGATGAGGGACGTTATTTAGAGGTCAATGACACCTTTTTGCATGAAACAGGCTATACCCGGGAAGAAGTGATAGGCCGCACCTCCAATGAGTTAGGACTGCGTCTTAGTCCTCGGGAACGCGAAGATTTGGTGCGTCTAATCCGGGAAAAGGGTTCCGTGCGCAACCTAGATGTAAAGCGTCGAGTCCGATCAGGAGAGATCAGGGACATGCTCCTATCCGCCGAGATGCTGCCCATGTCTGGCGTAGAAGCTATGGTGGTGGCGCTAATCGATGTAACCGATCTTAGAAAAGCCGAGAAAGAAAAAGAACAACTGGAATCCCAGCTGCTGCAGGCCCAGAAGTTGGAGTCCGTTGGCCGTCTGGCAGGCGGTGTAGCCCATGATTTTAATAACATGCTGAATGTGATCACCGGCTATGCTGAATTGGCTTTGGATAAAACATCTCCCGATGATTCCCGTACGAAAGACCTCCAAGAAATCCTCAAGGCTGGCCAACGCTCCGCTGAGATAACCCGCCAGCTGCTGGCCTTTGCTCGCCGCCAAACCGTAAGTCCACAGGTACTTGATTTAAATGAAACTGTGGACAGCATGCTTAGAATGCTTAGGCGACTGATTGGTGAAGATATCGACCTCCTCTGGCGTCCCGGAAGCGACCTATGGTCTGTCAATATGGACCCCTCCCAAGTAGACCAGATTCTAGCCAATCTTTGCGTCAACGCCCGTGATGCTATTGGGGGTGTCGGCAAAGTCACTATTGAAACGAGCAACGTTAGCTTCGATGAAAACTACTGTGCTGATCACGCAGGATTTATTCCCGGTGAATATGTGCTTCTCGCTGTGAGTGACGATGGCCACGGCATGGGAACGGAGACTCTCGAAAACCTATTCGAACCATTTTTCACCACAAAAGGCGTTGGAGAGGGCACCGGGCTGGGTTTGTCCATGATCTACGGTATCGTAAGACAGAATAATGGTTTTATAAATGTTTACAGTGAGCCTGAAGAAGGAGCGACCTTCCGAATTTATTTCCCCCGTCATACTAGCGAATATCAAAAAGACCAAGTTCACTCTTTGACAGAAATCCCAGCGGCCCAAGGTGAAACCATACTTGTGGTGGAAGACGAAACCTCTATTCGCCAGCTAACCAAAACCATGCTCGTGCGGCTGGGCTACACCGTTTTGGAGGCACCGTCTCCTTTAAAGGCAATGGACATTGTCAAAGAATACGGCGGTCCAATCCACTTGTTGATTACCGATGTGGTTATGCCAAAAATGAACGGTCGCGATTTGGCCAAAAAACTTCAAAATAGCTACCCAACCTTGAAAGTTTTATTTATGTCAGGCTACACAGCCAACGTAATCGCTCACCGGGGCGTATTGGACTCGAACGTGCACTTTATGCAGAAGCCGTTTTCTAGAAGGGATTTGGCGGTTAAGGTACAGGAAGCGCTTTATTCATAGGGCTTATTAATCTGAGCAAGGGCCAGCCCTTCGCGGGGTTGGCCCTTTTTGTGCCCCAGGACGGCACCGCAGCATCCCTGATAGGTTTTCCAGTCTCCCCTAGGGCCAAAGCTCAATCGCTACTCGGCCTTCCAGCGCCTCTTCCAACTCATCATCTAGCACCGCAAGGAAATCCAGACCCGTCAATTCCTCAATATGATCCACACTGGTCAAGTAGGCCGTATGGTCATCACCCAAGTTGTCTTTGTTCGGGTAGATGAAGGCCAGCACCTCGGGCTGATTGTCAACGAGCCTGACGACGATTTTAAAGAACGCATCCGGAATACCAACGGGCACTTCTCCAGGCTCGCCCAACCACCTTGAAGGCTTCCGCCCGGAAAAAAACGGCCTCGAAAGTAAAGCCTCCTACCGCGTGGAAGGCAACAAATCAAGGCGAAAACAGGAGACTCCTACCGGCCTCGCCTTTGTGCAATGGTCTCAAGTGATTTTCCCCCACTGTGAATCTTAAGCTTGCCTAACAATTAACTCATGTCATTCGTAATTTAATTTTATATTGTCAATAGTTAGGGCATATTACACCCACGATTGAGCATTGGCCCGCCCCGTTGCATCCCCGTGATGATATCCACAATGTATTTGGCTGATTTCCCATCACCATACGGGTTAAACGACTGAACCATAGACTCGTACTCGGCCATATCAGTGAGCAGCTTGGTGCAGGCTTGGTATATAGATATGGTTTCGGTGCCCACCAATTTTATAATTCCGGCATCAACCCCTTCGGGACGCTCTGTTTTTTTTCGCAAAACTAAAACGGGCTTTCCCAGGCTCGGAGCCTCCTCTTGGATCCCTCCGGAATCAGTAAGAATCAGGTATGCCTTCTGCATGAGCTTGACCAAAGAGGGGTATTCCAAAGGTTCAACTAAAGTTATGCGCTCGTGTCGGTCAAGCAGTTCGTATACGGGTGATTTGATGTTGGGATTAAGGTGAACAGGAAATACAATATGTATGTCATTGAATTTTTTGGTTAATTTAAGTATGGCCCGGCAAATCTGAATGATAGGTTTCCCAAAGTTCTCTCTCCTATGCGCAGTAACTAATATGATTCTTTTGTCCTCTGGTAAACTAGCCAGCGGCCCTGAGCTAACGCAGTAGTTTTTGTTTGTAATTGTCATTAAAGCGTCAATTATTGTGTTGCCGGTAACAAATATTGTGTCTGGATTGACATTTTCTCTAAGCAAATTCGTGGCTGCGTATTGAGTGGGAGCGAAATGCGCATCTGCTATGGCATCACATATTCTACGGTTAATTTCTTCAGGAAAAGGGTGGAATTTATCGGATGTTCTCAAGCCAGCTTCAATATGCCCGACTTTGATTTTGTGATAAAAGGCAGTTAACGACGCAGCCATACATGTAATTGTATCTCCATGCACCAATACCCAATCAAAGTGCTCCTTCAAAAAAATTTCCTCCAACCCGTTAATAACGTTGGCAGTAATGAAGGATAACGATTGGTCTTTTGTCATAACGTTTAAGTCATAATCAGGCCAGATGTCGAAGAGATTAAGCACTTGATCAAGCATCTGCCGATGCTGCCCTGTAACGCACACTTTGGAATTAATTGTTGATCTTTTTCTAAGTTCTCCAACAACAGGAGCCATCTTGATTGCCTCGGGTCTAGTACCAAATATCGATAAAACTTTCATCATACAGTAACCTGATTTTTGGGCTGAGGTGATGCGAGATTTATGGCATTAGCGATAAGTTTAGCCTTGTTTATCCACGAATTTTCATTGGCCTCTTTTGCCAGAATTTTTAAATATTCTTTGTCTTCAGTCAGGGAAAATGCGAAACGAAGTTTTGCTAAGAAGTCAGCGTGATTGATGGCGACAATGGCAGATTCATATTTGCGGCATTCTGGCAAATCTGTTGTAACAATCGGCTTTTGTAACGCCATGTACTCGAACAGCTTAATTGGAGAGGTCGATTCGGTGATTTCATTAATCAAAAACGGTATTATTGCAACGTTAAAATAGCGGGCGTAGTTTGGCAACACCCTATAGTCAACCGACCCAATAATATGAATGTTTTCAAAATCAGAAATCCCTGATTTATTTAAGCTTTCGTCGTATTCCCAACCGATAAGGCAGATTTGATATTCTTTTTCAATTGCGATTTTTTTGACGAGTTCATAATCGAACCATTTTGCCATAGCCCCAAAATAACCAACAATTTTATCACCGCTAGCGATTATGTCCTTCAAAGCATCCGGAGGAAACCCAATATTTTCCGTAGTGCTAAAGTGTTCTACTTCTACGCCGTTAGTTACAAGAATTGGTGCTTTTTTGGGGTTTATATTTAATACATTTTCTGTTAGCTTCGTGGCGGAAGTTGTCACAATACTATTTGGATGATTGATTAGAAATTTATGTTTTTCTATGCATGAATTGCTAATAGTGGTTCGGCTGATATCTTCGTGGATTTCATCAATATAGTCATATAGCAAGATGTCACAATTTTTCGTAATTTGCATAATCTGTGGAATTAAATTCCTGTTGTCATTGGAATATAGATGAATCACTTTGCCTTCTATGCGTGAAAGTAGTTCGAGTTGGTCGGTTACGTAACATCCGTTGGAAACCTCAATAAAGCCATTAATTTCTTCGTATATGCCATCTGTGGTGCAGAAGAAGTATAAAAATCCTTGTTTGGCCAAGTTGGTTGCCAAGTGCTGAGGGCGTTGATATAAAGGAATATTCCAGGCAATAAATGGAGGGACGATTATGATGACTTTTCCCTTGTGGCATTGGAGAATGGTTTCTAGCTTTGCCTTGTAATTCCATCTTAACAATCCCGTCTTGTTCAATATTTTTCTGGTTACTAAGGCCAGTCCACCCCTCTGGTAATAGCGCAACATCGTACTGATTTTAGAGCTTAAATTGCGTTGATACTTACGGTTATGCATAAGGATTATCTCTACAAAATGTGTGGTACTAAGCCAGCCAAAAAAGGGTTAGTGCCCACATAAAATATATGTAAACTCATCTAGTATTGGTTGGCATTAAGTGCTTTGGAGAATGTTTGCAAAATTGGGTAATCTATTTAATAAATAGCATCTTTTTCATAGTATCGTTAATTTTTTTCCAGCTATGTTTTATTGGGTATAGGCGTTCAAATAAGTTTGTTGTATCGCTAAACATTTCCCCCATAGCTAACACGAACCCGAGGGAAATCCTTTGATCGCTTATATCATCCCTCAATTTTTTATTGATATATTCAGCATACACCTTATGGTGCTCATCAATTCCAGCTGTGACTGTATTATCATATTTTTTGTCTTCATGACGATCCCACCGATAATGATGGTTTGCTAACGGCTGTTGAATTACGCCGATATCCCCCTCTAGTAAGAGCCTTAAGAAAAAATCGTAATCCTCCAACACTGTAAGGGCGGAGTTGAAACCATCGATAATATCAAACGCCTTTTTCCTGAATAAAAAGGAAATTGGTGAAAACAAATTCCTTTGACACATCCTGGCAATCGTTACGTTTTTAGCCCTAACATTACAGACACGACTAGAGATTTTTTTAACATTGGCCCCATTTATCTTCTCATCAATTCTATGCATATGGGTTGTAACGCCAACATAATCTTGATTGTTGTCTAAAAACGCAACAGTTTTCTCGAGAAAACTCGGTTCCCAGCTATCGTCATCATCGTGAAGTACTGCATACTGGGCATGTACCGACCGTATCCCAATATTCGCTGTTTCAGCCCTACCTTTATTGGTTCCGTTGACTATTAATTTGACAGTAATTCCCGCTCGGGTCAATTTATCCATTTGGCTACTATACAGTTTTTCTCTTTGGCCTTTTTCCCCACCCTCATCATCTACAATTATCCAAATAAAATCCTTATAGGTTTGCGAGGAGATACTCTTGACTAGTCTTGGCAAAAAGATTGGTCTATATACAGTCCTTGTGACAATGCCAACTTTTGTTTCGAATGTATCTTTCATGTATTACCCCACTGCAATATTCACATTGGTCTAGTCGTGTTTGAGTGCTCTTTATTGAGAAAATCAGGATTAATTGTTGCGGATTTTGTCATATAAAATCAGGTTAATCCGACTAAAGTGAAATTGGTTGGTCGGGGGAGAGAGGCGATCTGCTTCCCTGTGAACTTGGACGTATTCAACATTATGCGGCAGTCGCCGCGTCTCACCTCACTTTGAACTTGTCGCCTTCCTTCAGACTCAGTTTTTCCGCGAGCTTCTTGAGGATGATCAGGCTACCCCGCTTGCCCACGGCGATCTCATTGCTTACCTCGTCAGAACACGTAGGGCCACAACTACCCTCTTGAGTATGCCCAACGGTACCGGTGACCTACGACGCGGATCCTAACATAATTAATCCTCACTTTGGTAGTTGTATCAAAAGAAGTGATAGTACCCACTCCTAATTGTACTAACCGAAGTCATATGGTATATAAACTCACCGTTACAGAACCTGCCCCTTAGGTATTTCCAAGGCCTAAGGCGAACACACAAAAAGCCTTGAAAGGAATACCGAAATGCCCAAAACCAAAATTGACGAAGAAAAACTGATGGAACTTGTTAAAGCCCAAACTCCTGTTGCAGAAATTGCCAAGCAACTGGGTATCGACAGCATGGCGTATGCCCGCACCAAAGTTAAGGAAACCATCGCCAAACAGCAGGCTGCTGACTACCCGGATCTGTTCGTTGGGAAGGGCGGGGCTGCTGTTTCCTCACAGGTCCAGCCCAAGTTGAGCAAGAAGGGTTCTATCGGCCTGAACAAGAAGCTTCTGAATTCTTGGGGCATCGATGTGCCTCAAGGAACCAAGGTCGAGATGAAGGTCAGCCGCAACAAGAGCAAGATCACCCTGATCCTCGGTGAAGGTGGCGATTCGGAAGATTAGTCTTCTTTTTCATATTGAGAAGACCCATGGTGCTTGGCCGTGGGTCTTTTTTTGTTTCTACAGCCTTTTTGGAAGATGAGACGCCTCAGTCTTTTTAAGGGTCAAACCTGGGATACTCATATTAACGCATTATTATTCCGCGTGAATATTCAATTGCAATTGTCCTCAAATTTCCTTGCACAGTGTGAACATGTTAACTTGTGAACTTCGTTCTTAGGTAAATTTGCATAACATGGGTATCAAGAGGAATTAACAGAGTGTTACTTCTAGTCATTGCAAGAAATAATAATCTTTGATTTCCCTTAGAATCAATGTTCACAAGTTAACAAGTTAACAGTTCCTACCTGCCACCATGCGGATTATTCTTATCCAAGATGATCCTTAACAAACTGATCCGCTTTTTTATCCCAGGTCAAACAGATCCCCTGTCTGCCATTAGCCCTTTTGGGGTCAGGATGCTTTGTCAACCCAAACTCATCAATCCAAATCCCAATTTGTTTAGCGGTGATATCTGGCATCCCTGCAGGCGATACTTGATTAAATATATCCGCCAGTTCACCGCAAGTGATCAGACCATCATCCTGTTTGCCCTTTGCCTCCGACAACGCCCTTGCAAAAATGGGCTCTACAGGGGTCTGTTCCTTGGGTTCAGTAGTAGATCGTTGCTTACCACGTAAGTCCATCATGGCTTGTACTGCATTCGACATATAAAATTCCGTCGCTATGATCCCACGTTGAAGATCCTCAACATCAATTTTAGGTCCAGGCGCAGTTCCCTCCGATAGCTTCCACATGCAATGAATAACCCCAGCTAGCCGGAGGCAATATCTCTCTGCTTTTGGTAAAAAATTAGACACTTCAGAGGGAAGTTGCCTTCCTATAATCCGTAGACCTTTTCTCCATTCAAGAAGCTCCTGCTTGGCTGCATCAGTTAAATCCAAAGTAATGTCTAATCCTTGTTCAACGAGTTCGTGGGCTTTCTGGACAATGGCCTTCCATAATTCTTCGTTATCTTCTGACCAGTCTTCAAGGGTTGGTAGAAGGGATTTGGGCTCCTCGTAGTTGTACAAAAATCGATGGACCGTACCATCCTCAAGGTAGAAGCCGTTCTGACCTCCGAACACCTCTTTAAAAACCCTGCGCTGTATGCCGCCCACTACCGATACTCTCGGATCAGGAATATCAAACGATTTGTTTGCTCTAACAATTTCTACGTCGTCCCCGTCCCATAGCGACAACCAGCTTTCTCGGTCCGTGCCTTTTTTACTCTTGTACTGATCCTGACTTCTTATGAAGGCTGACAGCTCTCCCAAATGACACAACAAACCTCCGGTTGGATGACGCTGCAATTGGTTGTGGAGGCCTTCCAGCGTGAGATTCCTAACCAAAAATAGGTTCCGGATAGGTTCTGGCAAATCCTTTTGAACATCTTGAGATTTGCGCGCATTTTCTTCAAATCGCTGCTGGGCCGATCTGAAATTTTCGTTTTCCTTTTTTTGGATAGCATCAAACGGCCCAATTATCTTTTTTTGTAAAGGAGTTTTCCCTTCCCCTGTATCGCGAACATCCGCATACCAGATGATCAGTGGTTCCACCCAACTACGTTTTGCTGCTACAGATACTCTTTTGCCGAATATGGAGGCTATTACCGCAAAGGCTATGCCCGGCACTGCGTTGGGAGATGTAGGGCATGATCTGGCGGCCTGCTGGAAGCTTGCGGATAAACCCGGAGGCAAGATACTCCAGTCGAAATCTGAATGAGGAAAACGCTCTTGCGCTCTATCCCAAACCGAGATGGAGGCGGGGTTACGACCTTCTGTTGGTTCTTGCTGGTTAGACGCTTGGTGATCCAGCTGTATGGGACTGGTGATTTTACCCCTGTGGCTGCAATCTCCACATCCTTCAAAGCCATTTGTGGTACCGATCCATTCGCAGGTTCGCGGCCCCATTTTACTGGTAACGTGAGCCAACTTGTCATCGGTTTCTTGCCTGGAATATCCCCTGTGAGACGAGCTTAGGTCGTGAGCCCACTGCCGAGCATCAGCACACCGGGCAACAATGGAAAGGCCCGCAGTCCATTCAGGTTCTTTCAACTCAGCAGCATCATGCTTAAAATGCCTCATGAAGGCACAACATTCGAGTATAAACTCTAAGTTTGCGGAAGGCTGATCATCGTAACCTGTGGAGGGGTCCTTTGGTCTCGGGGGCGCTAGAATATCGGGTGGCAATTCATTTTCTATGTCTAAGTGGTTATATCGAGGTCCATCTTTGTATATGACTTTAACCGGAGTAGGCGGATCGTATTTGTGATTGAGCGTACCTGGCAACCTCAGGAGGTGAGCAAGGTCACTGGTGTTATCCAATTTCCAGCCATGGTCTTGCCCAAGGCGAAATATAAATCCCTGAAACTGGCCAAGTAGTTTGGCAGCTTCCGCCCTTTTTTGTTCAGAGTTAAACTCCCACGGCTCCTTGAACAGCCAATATGCATGAAGTCCGCCACCCGACTTCACCACTAAAGAGGGAGGGCCAAAGGGTATACCCTGCACAAACGCTAATGCTTGGTCAAAAGTCTCAGGGTAGTCACTGCTGGCATGACCTGGACCATTGACATCGATGTCCATCCAAAGACCTGGTATGGCCAGCACCGTCGTCGAATCTCCTCTTTTTCCTGGAGGAGGGGCAGTCTGCTGTAAACCAGGGGAAAAGTAAACATCGTCATATTGGCTAGCAGTGACCGCGTGGTAGGCCAGGTTATCTCTCTCCATTACATCAAGTGCTACTGTGATTTTGTAGTACTTAGTCCAGGTAATTAATTTGCATTGGTCCTCTAGGTCTCCATAGAGATCGGCGATAAATCTTACAAGATGCTTTTGTTGTTCAAGCATCTCATCAGCCAATTGTTCTGCGGGGTCTACCATGACTATGAGTTCGCAAGAATCAGTTTTTAACTCTTCCACTTTATTGCTCCTTTTGGCCCAAAACCCAGTTAGGTAGTTCACTGGTTTTGGTCGTTCTTTCCTGCCAATATTCATCGAGGGCATGCCGAACCTGAGATTCAGGTCGGGAAGAACGCGCTATTAAATTTGAGCTTGATCGTTTAGTTGAGGACGGTGACCCGTGGGTGAGCCACCGCCCCCTGTTACTACAGCTTCAGATCATCCATAAGCTGATCCAAAGCCCTTAGTACGGCTTCACTAGCTCCCTCCGTCTTGGCTGTATGGATAGTGGACCTAACCCTACGTAGCGCCTTTTCCAATTTTTCTTCTAGGGCTTGGATGGTTGCCTTTGCGGTGTCATCACCATTTTTCCGGCCTCGCGGATCGGGATTATCCTTTTTCCAATTAATGACCTTGTTATTAAGCTCCGTCGCGGTCCTGGCTTCTTCGCACATCTCGACGAATTTCTCGGGCTTGATGCGCAGGCTGTTGCTCACCAGGTGCCATGACACATGGGGGCCCGCAGCGAAGAGCCGCTCGAAGATCTTTTTGTTCATGTACTTCTCGTGAAACCGCCGGGCCTTGCGGATGGAGTCTGCTGAGAGACCTGACTGGTCGACGATATCCTTAATGATTTTCGCCTTCTCGTTTTTGTCTGCTTTGGCAAGGAGATCATTCACCGCCTCCCCTAGTCCCCAATACCTTTTGGGAACCGGAGTGGCCTGATAGATCTCCTGCGCCAACCGGATGGCCTTATCCTTGAGGGTCTCGGTCGGTTGATCCTCTGCTGCTTCCTGAACAGGCTCGGCCCCGGCCTCACCATCCGCTTTTTGTTCGGGGGCATCTTCCGGTGGGCGAGGCTCCATGCCGTCCTCCTGGTGCCCAAAATCCACACTCTTGGCATCATGCTCCTCCTCTGGGGGCTGGGGGGGAGGAGGGGAAACCTTGTGCTCACCTCTGTTTATTGGTTGTTTTTCCGTCATGTTCTATCCTTTCTTCATATTTTGGCAGCGGTGCGAAATGCGTTTGCTACCGATGCTCACAGGGTAGCAACCCCAACGAGGGATCCCAGCCCAACAGCCAAATGACCTATTTTTTAGGAGAAAAAAGCGCGCTTAGCTTGATTGTTGAAAGATTAAATGGAAATTAATTAGGCTCTCAAAAAAATAGCTTTATGTATACCGCTAACACAAAAGTAATTAGTACAAAGGTAAAAATTATGCACGTTATTTGTTCATTGCAAGTGGTACAACTGCTTCTATGCATTTAATAGTGTTGCGTATATAGTCATCTAAAGTTGTTGTATTTTTCTTTTTCGCCTTCTTTTGTAGCTCATTTGCGATATCTTCTTTGTACTTTTCATTAAAATTGTCGTAATGTGACTCTAAATGCATATATGCCTCTGTTCTACTAACACCGTTATTTTTCATATAATCCCAGATCCAGACACCTAGAGCTCTAGCTTTGTGATTCGGCGAAAACCTTAGTGATGAATCGCTTGTATTTTTTTGCCAATCTTGATTTTTCCAATACTCAATAAAATCTATATATGTTTTAAAAAAATCCAACTCATCAGTGCTGTTAAAGGTTGTCGTGTGAAAAAGCGATTCTATTGATACGTTTTGCTTGCGGTAATAATATCTCCATTTTATTTCATTCAAAATAACTTTAACCGGAATGTTTGTATCTATCATGACAAACATGATGTTAGGGCGTCCCAAATGGTCTCTAAAGTCACAACTCTGTTGGCCGCTCCGTCGCCAAACCACCTCTAAATCACTTAATGAATCAAGCTCCGGGGTAAAATCCTTTCCTGCTAGCAATACATCATTTAATATGACGGAAGAATCTTCATCATCAAAGGGGTCTTTTGGTTCTATGCGGCCAAATTCATCATAAAAATGCATTCTAAAAATAACTGCCCTTAATTCTGGGTCATTACTATTTTGTGCCGCTCCTGCGCCTTTCTTATCATGTAGTTCGAAAACCTCTTGTCTTTTTTGCTCAAAGTATATTGGATCATCTAATAATTTTGAACCGCCAATGGATTCTTTTATCCTAATCCATTCGTCATATTTTGCCTTATATTTTGGATTCCTTCTTTGGTACTGCCACACCCAAAACGTATAAGCAACTAAATGATCTCTCCGCTTTTTCAAGATCTCACCTAGATTCAAATCGTTGGCCATGCCTTATACTCCTGACCGTAGAAAATAGATAAATCACCTGTTCGTCTAGCAGCACAATCAAAATCGGTTAAGCTATCCGAGTAGATCGCCGTATAGCCAAAGCCGGTTTTATACGCTGCATATTACGATTTTTGTCACCTTTAAAGACCATATTACCTTGGTTCAAATCGTTCGCCATACCATTTATCTCTGACTGTCGAAAATAGCCAAATCACCTGTTCGGCTCGCGTAACAACCAAAATCAGCTAGGTTACCCAAGCATATGACTATGTGGCTAATGCCAGTTCAATATGCCGTATATCACGATTCTTAGTTAACGTTAAAGGCTATTTTTAGGTATTCCAAATGTCCTCAAACAACACACCAAATTTAATGATCCATGGGCTTGACAGAAAGTTAACCATCTCGGAAGTAGCGGAATTATTTGAAGTTGCCGAGAGCACGGTCCTTCGCTACCCTGAAAGGTACGGTGGAGTGCGCATCTCTGGCCGTGTGCTGTTCTTTGAAAACCTAATAGAGGAAACAGTGAGGAGGATCCATGCCCAGCAAGAGGCAGAGGAACGGCAAAAAGCTATGGGTTGCGCAGATCAACCGCAAGGATTTCAGGAAAGAGAAGGTATTCGAGGACAGGGACTTGGCCCTATCTTGGGAGTTGGAGGTCCGGCGACTCCTGAAAATAGGCGTCCCCACGGATTCGATCGAGAGGCTTCTAAACGCGGGCGTGCCCCCACAAGAGATAGAAGCGGTCTTGAACAAGGAGATGACCCATTTGGTCTCCTTGCATAGATGGGCTAGTGACTACTTGGCTTCAATCCATGTGTCGCCCAAGACTTTCCGCGAAAAGCGGGACATATTCAGGCACTTTCTTAAATTTTTTGCTCCTGAGGCAACGGCCACCCACCTGCACCCTGGTGACGCCCTAGACTATCTCAACTCAGTTTTCACTCACAAAGGTGGCAATGAGGCCAACAAGGCTCGCAAAAATTTGATGGCAGGTTGGAACTGGGGCATTGAGTACAGGGGGTTCCCGACGAAAAACCCCTTCAAGGCGGTTAAGAAATTCCCTCATGACGTTGAGCCTCATTACGTACCACCTTTAGATGATTTCGTAAAAGTCCTAGATGCGGCGGAAGGTCAAGACAAAGTGATCCTATTAACCTTTCTTCACACAGGAGGCCGCAAAGGTGAGGTCTATAACCTACGCTGGGAAGATGTCGAGCTGAACAAAGACGAGCCACGCGTCCGCCTTAAGACCAGGAAGACCAAGGATGGTTCCCTAGAATCGGTCTGGTTGCCCATGAACGATGAACTGCGAACAGCATTATTAACACATCGTCTCCAGGCTGGAAATTCTGAGTGGGTTTTCACCGTGCAAGAGGGCAAGTATGCTGGCCAAAAGTTCATTAATAGGAGGACCTTCCCCAAGAACCTATGCCGGAAGGCTGGAGTCACACCTTTCGGCCATCATGGCATCAGGGGGCTGGCGGCAACTACGCTGGCCGCCAATAACATCCCAATGAAGGTCGCCCAGCAGTTCCTCAGACATAAGAACTTGAGCACCACAGAGCGATACCTTAGAGGAATCAAAGATATCAGACCTCATTTGAAGGTCTTGGAAGGCGGCAAGAAAACCGGGACTGCCTGACCAATCCTACGTCCAGCACTACGTCCAAGCGCTCGAAGACAAAAAAAGAGGCTGACCCATACAGGTCAACCTCTTGATATTATTTGGCAGTCCCAACGGGGTTCGAACCCGTGTCTTCGGCGTGAGAGGGCGGGACTAGATACGCACCCTTCCTATTTTCAAGCACTTAGCTGCATCAGAAGGAAGTAAACTGCACCATTCTGCATGCAAAAGCATTTCCCGTTACTTCCGCATTTACTTCCCAAATCTTGGTCGTATCTTCGGCCAAATTATCCGAGGACAAAAAAATGCATCCAAAAACGCTTCCCGTTACTTCCGCATTTACTTCCCAAATCTTGGTCGTGTCTTCGGCCAAATTATCCGAGGACACAAAAAGTCCCAGGAAATCTCAATCCATCAAAACAGAGCTCCCGCTACCTCGCATAGTGAAGCCACTAGAACAGGTAGAGGCGAGAGGAGCATTCCGGATGAAAGACTCCTCCCGCGAGTTTGTTACCTCTTGTTAAGCTTCCCAGTCCGTGTCGTAGTCGATGTTTAACTTGTTGAAACGATTGACTTGAATGATGATGCTCGCTGTGGATCTAATAAAAAGTCATCAGGGGATGACCTTAAGCAGATGCCCTGGTGGGAAAGAAGGACGGCTGATTTTTATGTAGATGCCGTCAATAAATGCGCCCAATCCCTTCAAGGCTTAATTGACAACTCACAGAATGCTCTTCAGAGGATGGTTTGGGGGAACCCGTTGCTCAGACGACAACAAACAAAACATGGCACTTACTTCCTATCTGTTCCGCGCATCTCGCCCTCCTCGATTGAACCAATTATAAAAATATAAACATAAGGGACGGTTTACATAGCCTCCTTAAGTACTTGAACAATAGTATACTTATATGGTATAGTTAAACTTATTTCACCGAATAATAATATCATATTAGGAGGTACCGTGAAGTTCTTTGATAAGCTAAAAACTATCTTGATTGCGTTAGGAGTCGTGCTGGCTATCCCCAACACATCCTGGGCCCAACAAGGAGTGGGGCGCAGTGACTACTGGGGTCCTCATATGATGTGGGGAGGGGGATGGATGGGAGGAACCTTCATGATTATTTTTTGGATATTGGTTATTGTTGTCATTTATTTTGGCATCAGGTGGGCAATAAAAAGCGGGGATTCCCCTGGCTTTAAGCAAAGCGAAAGCGCTCTGGATGTGCTCAAGCGCAGATATGCATCCGGCGAGATTGACCGAGAACAATACTTAAGTATGAAGCAAGACGTAGAAAACTAAACTAATATGCGTTTAGCCTTCCTCGCCGTTGGCTAATAATGATTATTTCATTACCTAGAAATCATGGCACCCAAAGCGAGTTTATTGAGGATGGCTCTTTATCTTTGTTGATATATTGAATTTTTTATTCCGCTTACATGACAGCAGTGATGGTTAGTTATGGATAGCCAATTACAAAACCTAAAACTGATCTTTTCATTCTTAGAAGATGGCCTTGTATTATTGAATGACAATGGTGTAATCGTCACAAACAACCCGGCAGCTTGTAGCATTCTTGGCTTTGAAAATGAAAGTATACGCAGCAGGCGTCTATTGGAACTGTTAGAAAAGGAGTCTCGCGACCAAAACCTTATAAACTTTCTCCGCGACGCGCTTCAAAAAGAAACCATCAAAAAGCATAATATAATTTCTTATTATAATAATAAACATATAATGCGGGAACTTATGGTGAGCATTAAACTAATGCCTATTGAGGATGGAGTGAAAGACGGGCGAAATTATTTTTTATTGGTGATTAGGGACGTTACCCAGATGATGGAGTACCATCGCCGTTTATTAGCAGAAAAGCTGGAGGGCATGGAACGAGTGGCGCGGGCCGTAGCTCATTCAATCAGAAATCCCGTGACTAGCATAGGAGGGATAGCAAACCATTTATTGAACAAGCATGCTGCTGATGCAAGTGACATACAATATTTGCGTCGCATTATTGCAGAAAGCCGCCGTTTGGAGCAGGTTGTTTCTGGCGTGAGGGAATATACGGACTTGGCTGAGATACAAGCCAGACCTGTTGACTTGCGGACATTGATTGCTAGTACTATAATGAATTTTAATTTGCCTGCCGAGCGGCATAATGTCGAAATTAAATGCTCCGCTTTTTTAAAGGCTACTGCGGGCAGCCTTACTGTGATAGCCGATCCAACGCTTCTTGATAAATTATTCAAAATACTGCTAAACAATGCGCTGGATGCTATGCCCGAAGGAGGACTAATTACAGTTAATGTAAATGCAACGTCTGACGGGTTTATAGTTACAATTAGCGATACAGGAAAAGGCATAGCACCAGATGACATGCCCTACTTATTTGATCCGTTATTCACGACCAAAACCGATGCTGTTGGCATGAATATGGCCATAGCCCTAAGAATAGTCAGAGAGCATCATGGAACTATAAACGTTGATAGCTTGCCTGATGAGGGCACCACGTTTAAAATTGACCTTCCGGCAAATGGGCCAAATTCCATGTGGCCGCGTTTTGCACGTCATTAGTGGGTATCAAGATGACACAAACGGAAACTAAACGAGTTAAATTGCATTTACTGTTGATTGTTTTTCTTATCGCCTTGATCAGTGTTCTTCACTACGCGACACCGAACGTAAGAGGTATAGAGCACCTAATTTATCGTGAACTATATTTGATTCCTATCGTGCTAGCTGCCTTTTGGTTTGGGATGAAAGGTGGACTAACTTTTTCTTTCATTACGGCTGCCATATATTTACCTTTGGCATTTCGGTCTTCAGATCGAATCACGGCTTATTACGTTAGCAACTTTACCCAGGTTGCTATCTTTATTATGGTTTCTATAATTTTAGGATGGATCAGAGATCGAGACATCAGGCTTCAGGCGGAAAGAGCAATAAATCTCAGGTTGGTCGCTATAGGTCAAGCAGTCTCCAGTATTGCACATGATCTTAAATCTCCTCTAATGGCGGTGGGCGGGTTTGTTTCGCAGGTGAGGCGAAAGTTAGACGATGAAGACCCTTCTGCTCAAAAACTTGACATCGCTATCGCTCAGACTGCTCGCATGGAAAATATGGTCAAGGACATGTTAGCCTTTGCCCGGCCTTTGGAATTAAACAAAGAGAGGACTGACTTGAACCAATTAATTGAGCAGGTGGTGGAGGTATCGGAAACTGCCAATGATAAGCCTGGTCACATAAGGGTGCACTTGGATCATAAGCTGCCAAAAATTTTAATTGATAATGATCGTATGCAGCAGGCCATATTGAATTTAGTCAATAATGCTATTGAAATATCACCTAAAGGTGGAACAGTCAAAGTAACGTCTGTAATGCAGAACAATAAGATTAATGTCGAGGTCCAAGATCAAGGCATGGGTGTTCCACAAGAAAAACAATCCCAACTTTTCACTCCATTTATCACGACCAAAAAAGGTGGAACCGGCCTTGGCCTGCCGATAGCAAAAAAAATAATAGAAGCCCATGGAGGAGACTTATCTTTGAAAGATACCAGCGCCAATGGAACCACCTTTAGAATTGAATTGCCAGTGTCCTAATTCTTAAATTTAAGGCGACAAAACGCTACGCTCAACTCCTGCCTGCGCAATCAATGCTATCTAAACGTTGACAGGATAGAATTACACTTTATCAGCATGTCTGCGTGACATTAAAATGCTTTTGATGAAAAACTAACCTATTAGTGGGACATGAAAATCAACGCGTGATATAGATAGAGAATCATGTAAGTACTGCTTCCTTCTTGGTTACACAACTACCTTATAAAGCCTGAATTAACGTTTATTTGCTTGGCTTGACTCTGGTGGACTGTCAAGCGCATACTACGTACATAGGGTATTAAATGTCGCTTCAGGAGCCGTATCTTTAAAGAGAGCTACTGATTACCTATAAAATAGGGGTTTCAGATGCCCTTACGCGTTCAATCATTTTTTGCTGGTCATTTACTGCCACCCAGTAAGGAGGTGATCATGATGAGAATGAAATTTTCTAACGTCCTGCTAGCCGTATTGTTTATCAGTATCTGTGGCTTTGTGTTCATCAGCCCAGCCTTGGCCGTGGAGGAGCACCACCAGCAGCAGCCGAGTGTGCAAAAACCCGTTGCTGGACAACCCAATACCGCTGGTCCTCAACAGGGTCCGGCCATGATGGGCGGCTCCGGCATGCCTGGCGAACCCGGTCAGGGAATGATGGGCTCCGGCGCAAGCGGCGGCATGGGCATGATGGGCGGTGGCTCAGGCGGAGGCATGATGGGCCCCGGCATGATGCGCATGATGATGAGCCACATGATGGGCGGCCCCGGTGGCATGGGCAAGATGATGGGCGGCATGGGCTCCGGTGGGGGCAAAGGCAGGGGCCGTGGCATGATGGCGCGCATGACCGATATGCTGGAGCAGCTTAACCTGACCCCCGAGCAATGGAACAAGGTGCGCAAACTTGCCCGCGAACGGCTGGAAAAGATGGTTGATCTGTGGGCCATGCGGACCAAGCTGGAAATCGAGTTGTCCAGTCTGCGCTGGGACCAAAAGGTGGACGCCAAGCAGGTCAAGAAATTATTCGTCCAGAAAGCGGAAGCTCAAGCCGACATGTTCCTGGCGGGCTTGGAGTATCTGCGGGGTCTTAAGGGCATCTTGACCCCAGAACAAGCCAAGAAGCTGGAAGGCGGAAGCTTACAATGAGGATGAGAAACACGATAAAGGCAATGTTTATATGCGCCGCCATTCTGTTGCTTACGGCGGCACCTTTGTGGGCACAACAAAACCGTCAGCCTCAGCAAGGGCAGCAGTATTATGGACCCGGTTATGGGCCTGGCGGCCAGGGCATGGGTCCCGGCATGATGGGGCCAGGCTACGGACAAGGGCACATGGGGCGGGGCATGGGAGGGGCCGGGATGAATCCCTCGCAAGAGGGATGGGCTGGCATGAGCCCCGAGCAGCGCCAGCAATGGCGGCAGCTAAGATCCCAGTTCATGCATGATACCCTGCCCCTGCGCCAGGAGTTGAACGCCAAGCAGATGGAGTTGCAGACCCTGTGGGGGCAGCCTGAGCCAGACCAGAAGCGGATCAAGGAACTCTCTGAACAGGTAAGCGAATTGCGGGCGAAGCTGGATCAAGAGCATGACCGTTATCTCAGCCAGTGCCGTCAACAGTTCGGCGATCGAGGCTGGGCATGCCCCGGCTTGGGCAGGGGAGGCTACTGAGACCAGTCCAATTATGCGAGAGCCCCTAACGACCGAGCAGCCAGACCCTCTGGGCAATGGGCACCGTTGGGGCGCGGTCCATATGCAGCTGTCTCGGGTGCGCTAGTTTTGATCTTAGGTTGGCGACCACGCGGGCGGTGGGCGCGGATGAGGGAGGGGCGGAAGTGAGAAGTCATAGCTGGTGGATGATGCTGGCCTGCCTGGGGCCCCTGCTGCTCATATTCATACTGCCAATGCTCGGTGTAAGTGGCAGCGCCCTGTTGTTCTTGTTCATAGTCGGATGCTTTGCCATGCATCTGCTAATGATGAGAGGGCATGGTCATGGTAATGGAGGCCATGGAAAGGGGGAACATCATGACCAGAATTGAGGCGCGCAGATTGGGCCTGGCATTCGGGCTTACCGGTGCCCTTCTATATCTGGGCTGTGTGTTGGTGATGGCCGTTATGGGTAAGGCGCAGACCATAACCTTTTTTAACAGCCTTCTGCACGGTATTGATGTGGCTCCTATCATCAGGATGAATGTTCCATTTTTGGAAACGGGCATGGGGCTCGTTCAGACATTCATCATATCCTGGCTGGTAGGGGCCAGTATCGCCAGCATATACAACCTTGGGTTGAAGACGAACAGCTCTTCGGCTGGGGAGGAAGATTAACGAAATGAAAGCCCACGAACACCATGACGGTGATGATGCACACGGAAGCCAATCAGAGCATCAGGATCGAAAGAGTCATGATCATATGAATTCAATGGATCACGGCTCCAGTCACGGTGATTCACGAAGTCCAGCGCACCAGGAGCACGGCTCCGACCACCAGGGGCATCAAGGCCACGGCAAGCATGGCGACCACCAAGGTCATGGCGGAGGCCACAGCGGTCACGCCTCGCACCATGCCCACATGGTGGCCGACTTCCGCAAACGCTTTTTCGTTTCTCTGGCCGCGACCATACCAATTCTTGCTCTTTCACCCCTTATCCAGTCCGCCCTAGGCCTGGAGCAGGCCCTGAGCTTCACAGGCAGCCGCTACGTGCTGCTGACCATCTCCAGTTTCGTCTTCTTCTACGGCGGCTGGCCCTTCCTCAAGGGGCTGTTCAGCGAGGTCAAACAGGGCAGTCCGGGCATGATGACCCTCATCGCCCTGGCTATCACCGTGGCCTACACTTACTCTGGAGTGGTGGCCCTGGGGCTCAAGGGTAAAGTCTTCTTCTGGGAATTGGCCACCCTGATCGACATCATGCTGCTGGGTCACTGGATCGAGATGCGCTCGGTGATGGGTGCCTCGCGGGCCCTGGAGGAGCTGGCCAAGCTGGTGCCCAAGGAGGCGCACAAGCTGGCCGATGACGGTTCCACCACTGAGGTGCCGGTAAGCGAACTGGTGCAGGGCGACAAGGTGCTCATCAAGCCAGGCGAGCAGATCCCGGTGGATGGCGAGGTCATTGATGGGGCCTCTTCCATCAACGAGGCCATGCTCACCGGCGAGTCCAAGCCGGTGGAAAAGGAGGCCGGCGACCAGGTCATCGGCGGAGCCATCAACGGCGAGGGCTCGCTCAAGGTGGAGGTGAAGAAGACCGGTGAAGCGTCCTTCCTGAGCCAGGTCATCAAGCTAGTGGAGCAGGCCCAGGAGAGCAAGAGCCGCACCCAGGACCTGGCCAACAGCGCGGCCAAGTGGCTGACCTACATCGCCATTAGCGCGGGTGCCGTCACCCTGGTCTCCTGGCTGGTGTTCAGTGCGGTTGATTTCGCCTTCGCCTTGGAGCGCACCGTTACGGTGATGGTTATCACCTGCCCCCATGCTCTGGGCTTGGCGGTTCCCTTGGTGGTCGCGGTTTCCACTGCCTTGGCGGCCAGTCATGGATTTCTGATACGCAACCGCTCGCCTTTTGAGCAAGCCCGCAATATAAAGGCCATCCTGTTCGACAAGACTGGCACCCTGACCAAGGGGGAGTTTGGAGTTGACCAGGTGGTGAGCTTCGGCGGGGAGTTGGATGAGGATGGAGTCCTGGCTCTGGCCGGCGCGGTGGAGTCCCAGTCTGAACACCCCATCGCTCAGGCCATCGCCGAGGCGGCTGAGGGCCACCCCCAGCCCGAAGATTTCAAGGCTATTCCTGGCAAGGGCGCCCAGGCCCAGGTGGAGGGCCGCCAGGTAATGGTGGTCAGCCCTCGTTATCTCAAGGAAGAGTCCCTGTCCTACCCAGAAGAAAAATTGTCCCAGGCCGAGGAGAAGGGTGCCACTCTGGCCTTCGTGCTGTTGGACGGCGAACCCGTTGGGGCCATAGCCCTGACCGACGTAGTGCGGCCGGAATCCAAGGAAGCAGTCAAGCGCCTCAAGGAGCTGGGCATCAAGGTGATGATGATTACCGGGGACAACCGCAAGGTGGCCCAGTCCGTGGCCGACGAGCTGGGCCTGGACGATTTCTTCGCCGAGGTGCTGCCCGAGGAAAAGGCCGCCAAGGTCAAGGAAGTGCAGTCTCGGGGGTGGAAGGTGGCCATGACCGGAGACGGGGTCAACGATGCTCCGGCCCTGGCCCAGGCCGACGTGGGTATAGCCATCGGCGCGGGCACCGACGTAGCGGTTGAGACGGCGGACATAGTCCTTGTCAAGAGCAATCCCCTGGATGCCCTCGCTTTGATTGAACTCTCTCGGGCCACCTATCGCAAGATGATCCAAAATCTGATCTGGGCCACCGGCTACAACGCCTTTGCCATACCTCTAGCTGCCGGCGTGCTTTACCAGCAGGGAGTTTTGCTTAGCCCCGCCATGGGTGCGGTGCTCATGTCCCTGTCCACGGTCATAGTGGCCATAAACGCCAGGCTACTGAAAATAGGCGGCTGAGATCGGGTCGGGAGCAGATATGGTCCAAGCAAACGAACCGTTCTCCAAGGTGGCGGTGGTGGGCGCAGGCATGGTGGGTTCTACTTTTGCCTATGCTTTAATGATAAATGGTGTGGCTCGCCACCTGGCCCTCATTGATTATGACCCCGAACGGGCTGAGGGTGAAGCCATGGACTTGGAGCATAGTCTCTCCTTTTTGCAGCCGGTGCAGGTGGAGGCCGGCGGCTATGAACTATGCAGGGACGCGGACATCGTGGTCATCACCGCAGGGGCCGCCCAAAAGCCTGGGGAGGCCAGGTTGGATTTGACTCAAAAGAACGTAGGAATCGTCAAGTCGATTATCCCGCTCATCCTCACGCACAACCCCAACCCCATCATTCTCATGGTCACCAACCCGGTGGATGTCCTCACCCATGTAGCGCTTAAGGAGTCTGGTCTGGACCCAGGGAGGGTGCTCGGATCGGGTACCGTGCTGGACTCATCCCGTTTCCGTCATTTGTTGTCCCAGAACTGTGCGGTGGATGTGCGCAACGTGCACGCCTATGTGATTGGTGAACATGGTGACAGCGAGGTGATGGTATGGAGCCGCGCCAACATCGCTGGTGTGCCCATGACCGAGCTATGCCCGGTCTGCACGCAATCCTGTATGCTGCGAGCTAGGGAAGGCATCAACAAACAAGTCCGCAAGGCCGCTTACGAGATCATCCGCCGTAAAAGTGCGACTTATTGGGCCATCGGGTTGGCCGTAACCCGCATCGTAGAGGCCATTCTCAAGGACCAGGACAGCGTCCTGACCGTTTCTGCTCTCACCGATGGATCGTATGGCATACGAGACGTGTGTCTGTCCCTGCCGAGGGTAGTTGGTGGACAAGGAGTGAAGCGCGGACTTGATGTCCCCTTGGATCCCCAAGAGGAAAAGGCACTGGTCAAATCAGGAGAATTGATTCACCGCCATATTGAAGCTTTGGGGTCATGAAAGGAGAACCGAAATGAAGGTAGAGCTAGCAGTCACCCGTAGTTGCCACCATTGCGCCATGCTTGAAGCCGAGTTCAAGAAATTGGGAGTTCCATACTCCATCTGCTACTTGGAAGACGACCCGGAGATGCAGCAGAAATACGGGATCAAAGGGTCGCCCAACATCCTGGTGGACGGAGAATTAGCTTTCCGGGGCATGCCCTCCTTCGCGGAACTTGAAAAGTATTTTAAAGAGAGGTCGGGGAAATAGGGGGTTCAAATGAATTTACAGTGATCTGTTTCCGCGGAGGCAATCCGATGAAGTCGAAAGTCAAGGTAGCAATTAACGGATATGGGGTCATCGGCAAGCGGGCTGCGGATGCGGTTTCTCTGCAAGACGACATGGAATTAGTGGGGATATGTGATGTGATTCAGGACTATCGCATTCGGGTAGCCGTGGAACGCAGCTATCCGATTTATGCCGCCACCGATGCACACATGGACCAAATGAAAGCGGCAGGGATCCCAGTGGAGGGGGTGCTCGCAGACCTTTTGAACCAAATTGATATAATCGTGGACTGTACCCCGAAACACATAGCTGCTTTGAACCGCGAAGCCTACCGCCAAGCCGAGGTGAAATCCATTTTCCAAGGCGGAGAAAAGCATAAACTTACCGGGTTTTCGTTTGTTGCCCAAATCAACTATGCCCAGGCTCTCAACAGGGACACCGCCCGGGTGGTGTCTTGCAATACCACTGCCCTTTGCCGAATGTTGGGGGCACTGCACCAGCATGACTGGATAGAGCGCGCCCGCGTGGTGATATTGCGCAGGGGCACCGATCCCTGGGAGTCACACAACACCGGCATGATCAACACGGTCATTCCCGAAGTGAAGGTCCCAAGTCACCAGGGTCCGGATGCCAAGTGCGTGATACCGGATTTGGATATCACCACCATGGCAGCGGCAGGGCCGTTCAATCTCAGCCATATTCATTTTGCCATGGTGGAGACCAAAGCCCCTGTAACCCTGGATGAGCTTCGGGACGCTTTGTGGGATGCTCCTCGGGTTGCCCTGGTCAGCGCGGGCATCGGGGTGGTGGCCTTGAACTCCGTGATCGAGCTTATGCGTGACTTGGGCCGGTCGCGCAACGACATGTGGGAGGTGGCTGTCTGGCAGGAGGCTATGGCGGTGGATGAAAGGGAAATTTACCTGACCTACCAGGTGCACAACGAAGCCATTGTCATCCCGGAGATCATAGATTGCATCAGAGCCATGACAGGCCTGACCCCGGTGGCGATGGAATCCATCTGCAAAACTGATGAGAGCTTGGGTATCGTAAGAGAGTTCTTGCCCGCAACCGCTCAGCCGGTCCCGCACAAGTTCGGTCCTGATGTCCCCCACACGGCAGTCGAGGCTTTAGAAAAGGCTAGGGCAGAATATGAGAGCTTCAGCTTTAAGGGGGCAGAAGAACCGTCCGACGCCTAATCTCCTTAACCTGGGGACGCCGCCTGATATCCTGAAATCAGGCGGCTGTAGCCAAGCTACGGCTCCTGCCTGCGGTAGCCTGACATTTTCAGATGCCGCCAGTCGTGAATCACGTGACAACGCCAACATTCCTCTGGGGGTACTTGCCGGGCTTCGGGCTGGTTTCTCAGGTGGAATTTTAAAATAATTTCCTGGTAGTGCCCGCCCCGGTGGGAGGCTGGAGCGGGATGACAGCGGCTGCACTGGCGCTGGTCTGCCGGTGGGTGACGGTAGCCGGCAACTCGCCAAGTGCTGAGCCCATGGCATTGGCGGCAGTCGTTTCCAAATTTTGTTCCGTGTGGGTCCAAGTGGCAGATGGCGCACTCCAGCTTGGCATCGAGTAATGTGTGATCCATTTGGGAGGCGACTTTAGGTTTCTCTACATGCTCTCTGTGGCAACGCGTACAGAATCGTTCCTCCTGATGGAAGCGTATCTCAGGCCGAAGTTGGTTGACCTCCCTGAACTCGTGGCAGGTCCTGCACTGGCCATCGGAGACGCCCCGCCAAGGTTCATGGCAGTCGGGGCAGGTAGCAGCATTGCGATGGGCTCGGCTCAAGGTGCCTGGCTCAGCCGCCGCATCATAGAAGAACAGCCAAGCAGAAACGCCTAGCAGCCCGATTGCCAGTACCATGTGCATCCAGCGCTTCACGGCAGCCACCGCAGTCCGTAGTAGGTGGTGACCAGGATGTGCACCGCCAGCATGGCAAACAGCACCGCAGTCAAATACAGGTGCGCCATGGACCAGCGCTTGAACATGAGTTTAGCGCGATCAAACACCGCAATAGAGTGCTCGGTTTCGGCTACTGACAGAGCTACATCGCGCAGTTCCTCGCAGGCCCGGCACTCCTCACCGTTGGCGAAAAACGAAGCCTTCGCTTCCAGAAAGGTTTCCAACTCCCTGGCGCCTACCTCATTTCGTTTGCGATCAAGCAGGGCTCTTAACCGCTCCAGGTCCCCTTTCTGTTCCTTGAGCGAGCGATTCACTTTTTTGAACAGGAAGCGTCCCACTATGCCGCTTAACACCACCAGGAGCATGCTGAAGTAGGTCAGAATGCCTATCAGGCTGGCTGGGTTGTTGCCAGCGTGGAGCACCACCAGGGTCGGGCCGGCCAACCCGAAGAACACGTGAGAGCTGAGGGGGTTCAGTTTGCCTTTTTTCTTCAGGACTCGCTTGCGGAATGGGTAGATGAGGGTGAGTGACATGATGATACCGCCAGCGATGCCCAACGCATGTCCAGCCAGCGCTCCACTGAAAGGCTGGGTGGGGATGACCACCGCTCCCACTAGCAAGGCTCCCAGGAACCCCGCCAACAGGATGTGGATCGTGCGGTCATTCATCATGGCAGGTTACGGCCCGTGTTATGCATCCAGCACCACATCGCTCTTGGGAACGGCGATGCAGGGCAGAATCATGCCGGCCTCTTTGTCACCGGCCTCCAGGCCGTCGGTGCTCTCCATCTCCACCTCGCCGGAGATCAGCTTAGTCTTGCAGGTGCCGCAAAAGCCCTGCTCACACTCGCTTTCTATTTCCACTCCGTTCTCTTGGGCCAATTCCAGGAGATTCTCATATTTGTCCGTCCACTCCAACGTCTTGCCCGGCTTCCTAAACTCAACCTTGAGACCCATCGCTCTTCTCCTTTACAAGCTGCTGAAGTAAATGTCGTGTGCGGCGGTTACGCACATACACGGCTATTAGTGCGAAAACGAAAAAGGTTGCCAAAAAGCCCATGGTCAGCAGATGAGGCCAGGACATGCCCAAAACGGTCCCGCTGTCTGGCTGGTACTGGGGCGCTATGCCCATTTGCTCTTTGAACCATTTCAATTCTCGGGTCTGGTCCGGCTCGGCGGCCCAGGCTGCTTGCGGCGTCGGCAGAAGATGTAGGCTTCCGTCAGGCAAGGAAGGGTGGGAGGCCATTACAAGCCAGCCCAGCAACAGGATTGCGACCAGCCAAAGCGGCAGATAAGTCTTGGGGTCAAGCACGGCTCAAACCTCCAGGGCCTTTTCAGCCATTCAGTTGCACTTGCTGCCGGGAGGACCCATCAGCTTTGTGTGGCATCCTGGTCCCTCGGGACCAAATTCCTCCTCATTGGCGCGTATGTGCTTGTCCAGCCATCGGTCCCACCAGCTTTTGGGCTTTATGTATTTCGCGGGATCGGCCAAAAACTTTTGCTTGCAGCCTTCCGCGCAAAAAAAATAACGCTCACCCTTGTGGTCTACATAGATGCTCAATTCCTGCGGATTTACGCTCATGTAGCAGACGGGATCAATGTATTTAGTTTCAGAGATGCGCATTTTGTGACTCCTTTACTGTGGGGCGTTATTATGGATTCAAAGAAGCCGCCTTAAATGCGTCGCGACCTCATCCACAGTCTTGCTTGTGGTCTTATTGCAGCAGCACTATCAAGTAAGTCGGCACCAAGCTTGTGCAGCGCCCTGTATCACACTCGAACCAACACCACAGTGATGTTGTCATGACCGCCGGCTTCCAAAGCACCATTAATAAGCGAGCTAATCTTTGTGTCTAATGACCCATTGCCCGCCAGCAACGCAGATATCTTTTGGTCGCTCAACTCTCCGTGCAGGCCGTCACTGGAAACCATTATTAAGTCACCAGGCAGTAGATACTCCTGACCGGAAGACGGCTCACAATCTCCGCAACCCAGACATTCATAGAGCATATGTCTGGCTGGATGTTGCCGAGCCTCCTCAATGCTCAGATAGCCAGCCTCTACCAACTCTTCTGCTGCCGTATCATCGCGGGTCAATCGGGCTAGGATATTGTCTCGAAAAAGGTACAAGCGTGTATCACCCAAATGGCACCACTCCATCAAGTCTTGGCCAATTACCGCCGTGGTCATCGTGGTGCTCATGCCGGCAAGGTCAGGGTGCCTGGCTCCCTTTTGCTCAACCGCCTGGCAGGCTGCTAAAAAGGCTGCATTGAGGCTGGATGGTCTGTTTTCCATCATCCTTTCCAACTTCTCTATCGCGGTTTGGGCTGCCACGGCCCCACCAGCATGTCCTCCGACCCCGTCAGCGACAGCCACCAGAGCAGTGCCCTGGTCCAGTTCTGCCATCAGGCAACGGTCCTGATTGTCTTTTCTTTTCAGACCTGTATTGGTGGAGCCTGCCATGGCCAACAATGCGGGTTCTCCTGTGATTCGGGTTAGTCCTTTGGTATAAATACTGACACAATAACTAGTCATTGAAAAGGTGCGAGGGCTTAGGCCATGGCAAGTAATAGTAAAACCACTCTGCTCAGGCCTGGAGAGGTGCTCAACGGCCGCTGGGAGATACTGGAGCACATAGCCACCGGCGGCAAGGGAGAAGTCTACCGGGCCCGGCAACCTAAGTTGGAGCGGGAGGTGGCGGTCAAGGTGGTTTCCCAGGAGCTGATCGACGCCTACGAAAACGACGAAGAAGAGATCGCCGGTGAAATGGAGCGTTTCCGGCGGGAGGTGCTGGCCATGGCTGCCACCCGCCATCCCAACGTGCTTCAGGTCTACGATTTCGAGCAGTCTGCCATAACCGTTGGCGGCCGCGAAAAAACTATCGACTACATCGTCATGGAGTACATCCCCGGCGAAACCCTCTCGGCCATCATCCCAGAGCAGGGCTTGGCCAATGACGAGGACGGGCTACGGGCTTGGATCACCAAGTATTTTCTGCCTGTCCTGGACGGGGTGGAGCACATCCACGCCCAGGGCATCGTGCACCGCGATCTCAAGCCATCCAACGTGATGCTAGACGGCGAGGTGCCCAAGATCAGCGACTTCGGTCTGGTGGGCGGAGGCCAATGGAAGCCGGTTACGCGGAGCCATCACGTCATGGGCACCTTGGCCTATATGGCCCCGGAGCAGTACATGGACCTGGCCGAGGCAGGCTTCCGGGCGGATATATACTCCCTGGGAAAGATGCTCTACAAAGCCGCCGTGGGGGTTTTAGGCAAAGACACCATGAAACCCCTGCAAACCGCCTCCCTGCCCCGGTCGGACACCCCGTTGTTGAAAGCCTTGGACCGGGTAATTCGCAAAGCAACCGCCGAGGACCCGGAGCGGCGTTACGCTTCGGTCGCCGAGTTGCGCGAGGTCCTGAACAACCTGCCCGGCATGGCTCCGGCTGGCGGGGTGGGAAGGCGCAAGCTGGTCCTGGCTCTGGGTCTGGCCGCAGTGCTGGCCGCACTGCTGGTCTGGGGTGTGTGGTACCACTTCAATATGCCACAAGTTAAAAAACAGACTCCTACCCAGCCGCCGGTTATGGCTCAGGAAGGCTCAAGGACACCAGAGGGGCCACCGGCGCAGAAAATCATATCCCAAGACGGGGCGGTTCTTCGGATGATCCCTGCGGGAGAAGCCCTTTTGGAAGGACGGCGTATTGGGGTCAGGCCGTTTTATCTGGCAGAAACCAGAACCACCAATCATCAGTATGTTGAGTTTTTAAATGCGATTAAGGGAAATTTAAGCGTCGATCAGGGCGTGGTGAAATTAGGAGGGAAACCATTATTGCGGTTGGGTGAAGTCCGCAAAGGTATCGCGCCAATCGCTTATAGCAAAGGTCGGTTCCGTATAACAGACCCAAAATACGCATCACATCCAGTATTGCTGGTGAGCGGGCACGGCGCCCTTGCCTTTGCCAGCCATTATGGGTTACGCCTGCCCACTATCTCGGAGTTGCTGCGGGCCGGTTGGGGGCAGAAACAAGAGCCGTCGGAAAAACCTGGTCAAGGGGAAGGCGGGGAGCAAGGCATGGCAGCCATGCATGGGCAGATGACTAGTGCCCCACTCGCGGCTTCCAGAAAAGACGGCTACTGGCCCGTGACCCACTGGCCGACCAACTCTCTGGGAATCAGGGGGATGGAAGCAGTCCTGGGCGAATGGGTCACTGCCGCCGGTGCGAAGCCAGATTTACTGGTGTTGTTTGAAATCTCCCCCGAGGCCGAGCCGTTTCTGGCCAAGCGACCGCCCTGGGAATCATTCGGGTGGGTCGGTTTCCGTTGCGCGCGCAATCTGGCATCGATGTCGGACGGTTCTTAGTTGAATTGCCGGGGGTATAATATCTACAATGTTATCTGCCAGTTTACGAGGGCAGCCTCATGATTGCCTGCATCATATCATTTAAAGAAAAAAGTCATCCGCAGATTACTTCAAGCCCCCTTGCGCTGGAAGGTTCCAGGTAGCGTCCGCTTCAAAAAAATATACCCCTGGTCACGATTTGCGTATTTATGCTTGCTGTTTTTGCGGCAGTGCTCTGGTTGTCGGTTGATCAGATATATCAGAAGGAGGCCAGCAAACAGCACGGGTTGACTGTGGCCAGAATCCAAAATGCAGAGGTAATAGTAAAGTCTCTATTTGCTGATTTCTCTCAGGATCTAAAGTTTGTGGCCAAGTTGAAGCCATTCTCTCTGATGGCTGGGAACTGGCAAGTATCCCCCGTGTACCTTGAACAAGCTGGTGGCATTTTGAGGAGTCTGCTGGCAAGCCATAGCGCCTATAAGGCTGCCATGGTGTTGGGTCAGCATAACAGAATCATAATCCGTATCACAAAAGAGCACGCGAGCGAGAGTTCAGAAGAAAGTATCCCATTTCTCTATCGTGACTCAGCTGGACGCAGCCGTTTTGAGAAAAATATTGCGCGGATACTAACCGGAGATTTGGCCGGTGTCCCGGTTGCCGACGCGACTCATTTGGGGGAAGGTGTAGGCGAGATTGTTCTTAGCGTCAGCTTGGCGGGAAGTCTGCCTGGTAGGGAATTAACTCTTCAACTGGTTGTGGATACGCTCGCCTTCAGCCAACTATTGCCTTATAATGTATTTCTTCAGACAAAAGACAGCGGCTTGGTTGAAAAGACAGATAGTGGTGTCTTGCGTAAATTCCGAGACAAAGTAAATTTAAACGGAACATCAGGCTGGATAGAGCTTAACTCTGAAACCACCTTCCACTATCGCAGGATTGATATTCCTCCTGACCAGGAGCTATTTGTTGGCGTACGGCATTTTCACCCCCAATTGAAGAAAACCCTTTATTGGCTTTATGGGGGTTCGTTAGGCTTGTTGGCTGTTTTTTTAGGCCTTATTTTTTATCTTGGCTACTTCAATCTCTCCCAATACATGAACAAGCTACGTGCCCAGCGTGCGATGCTGTTTTCCTTGGCTGCCCTTGCCGAAGAACGGGACCCTGAAACCGGTGCGCATTTGGAACGCACGCGGCAGTATGCTTTAGCCTTGGCTAAACGGCTGGCCACTAAACCAAAGTTCCGCTCAGTAATAACGCCTGAATATTTAGAGGATTTGTATGATTCAGCGCCATTACATGATATTGGGAAAGTGGCTATCCCTGATTCTATATTACTAAAACCGGGTAAGTTGACTTCCGAAGAATTTGAGATAATGAAATCTCATGTGGTTTTCTCTCGCAAGGTGCTTGAGGATGCTGCCCTGCGCTATGACTTGAAGGACAAGATGATTACCATTGGAATAAACATCGCTGCATACCACCATGAGAGATACGATGGCAGTGGCTATCCAAATGGCCTAAAGGGAGAGGACATCCCCTTGGAAGCTCGCATTTTTTCTCTTTGTGATGCCTATGATGTCATCAGGTCGGACAGGCCATATAAGAAAGGGTTTTCTCATGAGGAGGCGGTAGCACGCATTAAGGCTGACAGAGAAAAGCATTTTGACCCTGAAATAGTCGATGCATTTTTGGAGCGAGAGCAGGAATTCCTTGGCATAAGCAAAATACTGAGCGAAGAAGCATAAAAAGACATGGTTAAGGGAGGGTTCTCAGCGTACGGTGGTAGCCTCGCACTCCTAACCCTTGGTGCAAGAGCCTTGTAGGCATGATGGAATACTTTTTTGATAGAAGTGTCTAATATGAAATAAAAGCACCTGATTAGATTTTATTGCAACTTGCGCTGGCACGCAATTTACGATAAGAACGCAGGCACAGATGAGTTTAATTTTGGGAGGCAAGCAAATGACCAAACCCAACAGCCTAATCTATCAGTTCAAGATTAGTCTGGCCTATATTGAGCCGATGATATGGCGCAGGATACAAGTGCCTGCAAATTACAATTTCTGGGATTTGCATGTTGCTATCCAGGATTCCATGGGCTGGCTTGACTGCCATCTGCATGAATTCAGAATACCAGCGCCTTTGAATAATGAGGTTGTTTTGATCGGTATTCCTGGTGATGAATGGGGCAAAGTCTCGGTAATGCCGGGATGGGACGTTCCAATCACAGCATATCTGCATGAGCCTGGCCAGGCTGTAGAGTATGAGTACGATTTTGGAGACAGCTGGACACATCAAATTCTGCTTGAAGCTATCCTCGTCAAGGAAGAAGGCATCAAATACCCTAAATGCATAGCAGGTGAAAGAGCCTGCCCTCCTGAGGACTGCGGTAGCGTTCCAGGCTATTATAACCTTCTTGAAGCCATCAGCAATCCGAAACATCCAGAATATGAAGACACTTTCGCCTGGCTAGAAGGCGAAGTGACAAGATACCATCCTTTCAACCCAGATAAATTTGATCCGCAAATTGTAAAATTTGATGACCCAAAGAAGCGATGGAAGATAGCGCTATCACAAAAAGATGTCACCAGCTAAACCATTGTTAGCCTGACTAGCGTCATAATCAAGGCCTTGGCCGCAGCGCTGATTGTCATACGAGGTGAGTATCCTTAACTGAGGTTGCGTCTGGGAAGGACTTAATTCTATCTATATGAGATGCAAAGAGCCAAGTCGTAGGTTGAGGGGATAGACAACGAATCATACATACAAGTCAAACCTTTTCTGGTGAGCACTTTCAAGCGAACTTGATTAGACCATAAATTCCTTTCAAACAAGCCCTATATGTTTGTCATCTCGGCCTGAAGATCATTAACAAAAAACATCACCATTTTTTCAATTGAATTACGCACAACACGCGTATTTTCCTTCCTGCTCTTCAAGGAACCAGTAAAGCAAGAAGGTTCGGGCAGGTGCCAATTCAGGACGGTTGCTCCTGAGAAAGTCGGCAATGCATGACCATGGGTGTCGCCGCATAGCAGCACAACATAATCACAGCTAAAACCCCTGCCGTGAAGATCGTACACATCGCGGGGCTGGTGGGAGGATATGTCCAGTCCACGCTCCTTCATTACCTCCAAGACCAGAGGGAGTACAGTCTTAGGCTCAAAACCTGCACTGGTTACAATCAGGCGATCACCACCATATAATTGGGCAAATTTTTCAGCCATAACACTGCGGGCGCTATTGTGAACACATACAAAGAGGGTCCTCGGCAGGTTTGCGGCCTTCATTTTTTAGATGAACCCTCCATTCTCCTAACATCGTAGCGTTTTTTGATCCAGCCCGGCAGCAACGATATAAAAACGAAGAATACAGCTGCCGCCGCAAAATAGATAAGCGTTCTTTTAATATCCCCTTTTCCAGTAACTAAAGCGCCGCCCGCCAAGCAATAGGCCACCGTGCCTGGAAGCATGCAAAGCAAACTTACCAGCACATACGTGACCAAAGGAATTTTGGTAAGACCGTAGGCGTAGTTTTGCAGATTAAAAGGGAAGAGGGGCACCAGCCGGGTGATCATGATCATGCGCCAACCGTACCGGGCCACTCCCTGGTCAATTTTTTGAAACTGGCTGTTACGGGCCGCCCAGGACTCCACCATGGGGTGCAGGGCATAGCGGCCCGCCACAAAAGCCAAGACAGCGCCCAGGTTGGCCCCAATGGTCACCCAGAGGATGCCCCACCAGACGCCGAAAACAGCAGCCCCTAACAGGGTTATGGGTAGACCTGGCAGGAAAAATAAGCAGGCAACCACCCACAGTAAAATATAGATCAGCGGAGCTACCCACCCCAACTCCCGCACGGTTTGGGAAAGTCCTTCAAGATTTTCCATGGTCAAATGCTGGTACAGGCCACTGATTCGCAGGGCCACCAGCCCACCCAATACCAGTGCGGCTAAGGCCGCGAATCTTAGCCAAGGTCGGCTTTGCCTGGAATTTGTTTGCTTTTCCACCAAGCCTCCTTTTTTATCCTATTTGATCTGCCCGTCTCGGTTTGGACGCCACCAGGACCAGAAAAGCTGCTCCAAAGGTAACCCACCTGGATAAGGCCTTGTCCCATGCGGCCATCCGGCGAGCCGCCCACCACCAAGGTGGATAAAACACAGCTCCACGTAACGCCTCAATTCGCAAGCCCGCTTCCAAGGCAAGCTCATTAAGAGATTTGGGGCTGTGAAAGCGAGCCTGCCGCCACAGATCGGCCCTCAGCCAACCCCTCATCCGGCGGCCAAGCGCCCAGAAGCTGTATGGACTCAGTTCTCCCAGGATCAGGCGTCCGCCTGGTTTGAGCACCCTGGCCATTTCGGCCATCGCCTTTTGCGCCTCGGAAGTTGACAGAAAGCAGAGCACCGTCACCGTCAAAACCAGATCGCAGCAGGCATCCTTGATCGGCAGAACCTGCATTCGGCCACGAACCCACCAGGGTCCGTTCTTTCTTTTAATCGTCCGCTCGGCCGCAATGGCCAACATGGCCGGATCTGGATCCAATCCCACTACTTTTGCTCCCATGGCACTAGTCTGGTGGGCCAACAAACCATCGCCGCAACCTGCGTCCAAAACAAGCCGTTGGTCCAGATCGCCTATCATCTCCCAGAGAAGCCGGTGTTCGATGTCTTCAGTCAGAGCCCCAAGGCTGGAAGCCCGCCAGCGTCCATAGAGGCCAGGGCCTACTTTCACCTCCGGTGAATTCATTTGAAGGCCTCCGCTTTCTGGACTGTGCGCGGTTTGACGCCTTGCTTGACGGCAATCAATCCGCGCAGCTGTTCTTCGGCTATAGGCCTGCCTTGCGCCACAATTTCATCATCAAGCATCACTGCTGGCGCTGGTGGTAGACCGCTAATCCGATAGCGTTCACCTTGATATTCCGCACGCGGCTTAGAAATCACTTCGATTTCGACTCCTTTTAAATCGCCCAGCCTGGGCAGCATCGCTTCGAGCGTATCTCAGGTCTTGCCCCGAGGCTCATTAAGGAAAAAAACCAACCGCACCATCGTGTTTCTCCTTGTGTGGCACCTTGCCTCCGCCAACACTGAGAGCGGAGGTAAGACATCCTGTCCGGCTTGCGGGTTATCTGAACATCTTGTCCAGAAATCCCTTCTTGGCCGGCGGCTCCGGTTCGGGCAAGCTCAGTTCCCGGCAGATGGCTTTTTCTAACTCGTGTTCATCCACATCGGTCCCCTCAACCAAAATCTGCTCTCCTACCATCACCGCCGGAGCTACCGGCAGGTCCAGTTCGAAGTATTCATCGGTGTTGTACTCGGCCGGAGGCTTTGAAGTAACTTCGACCTCGATTTCATACTTTTCGCCCAACCTGGGCATAAGTTGCTGGAAGTGCTTTCACGGCTTGCCGTTGGGCTCATTCAGAAAAAACCTGACTTTGAGCATCACTTTTCTCCTTTGTTGATCTGTTTGCCCCTCTGTTGATCCGAGGGCTCCAAAGCCCTTTTCATGCGTAGCAGAAACTGGTCAGGCGGCAGGAAGTCCACCAGCCGCAACGCTGGCTGGCGCTTGCCCTGGGCGTCGATGAACACCACGGTGGGAACGCCCCGCACCTGATACTCGGACAGTAGCCTGGGGTGCAGGCTTTCGTCTTTGGTGGTCAGGTCCACCTTAATCATTACGAACCGTTGGTCGGCCAATTGGACCACTTGGCTGTTATGCAGAGTGATATCCTCCAGTTCGCGGCAAGGGGCGCACCAGTCGGCGTAGAAGTCGATAATTACTGGTTTCCCTTGTTGGCGGGTCCGGGTCAACAACTCATCGGAGTAAGTTTGCCAGTTCACTCCTGATCCCATCAGCAACCAAGTCCCCACCAAATAGGTGGCCAAAACCACCCCTGCCATGGCGGCCAGAGTCCGCAGCCATTGGAAACCCTTAAAGCCCGGCTGGCTGCGCTCCAGCCAACCTAAATGCGCAGCACCGGCCAGGGCCACAACCGCCAGCAGCAGGTAGCGGAAGCCATGTGGCAAGAGCGGCCCGATGAAATAGGCGGCCATGCCCAAAAGCACCCAGCCCATCAGCTTGCGCACCCAGAGCATCCACTCACCCGAGCGGGGCAGCTTGTCCAGCTTGCCCGAGAACAGAGCCAGTACGAAAAGGGGCAATCCCAAGCCAAGGCTGAGGGTGAAAAACACGATAAAGCCTAGCCATGGGCTGCCCAAGCTGGCCACCCAGGTCAATAGGCCCAGGATGAAAGGCCCTATGCAGGGTGCGGCGACTACTCCCAGAGTGAGTCCCATGAACAGGCTGCCAAAATGGCCGGCGTGGCTTTTGGAGGCTGCCTGAGTTAAGAATGCCGGCAGTTTCAACTCCCATAGGCCGAACATGGACAGGGCAAAGGCAGCCAACACGGCGGCCACCACCGCCAGGACCAGTGGGCTCTGCAAGGCCGCTCCCATCAGCCCGCTGTCAACCGGCATTGAAAAGTGACCCGGGATAGGCGTCGAAAATTGACCCACCTCCTACGTTGTAGTTTGGCCCCTTCGGGGGCTTTGGTGTTTGGGGTCCTTGGTCAGGACCTGCTCTTGAGCCTCCAGCTTTCGTTACCGGTTTCTATGATGTCGCAGTGATGGGTCAGGCGATCCAAGAGGGCGGTGGTCATCTTGGCGCTCTGGAAGACCTGGGTCCACTCCCCAAAGGCTAAGTTTGTGGTGATGATGATGGAGGTGCGCTCGTAGAGCTTGGACACCAGATGGAAGATGAGTTGGCCGCCGTTTTTGGAAAAGGGCAGATAGCCAAGCTCGTCCAGCACCACCAAATCCATGCGTGCCAGCTTTTCGGCCAGCTTGCCGCCCAGGCCCTCCAGCTTTTCCCTCTCCAGGTCATTGGCCAGGTCCACCAGGTTATAGAAGCGCCCCTTGCAGCCCTCCTGGACCGCCTGCCGGGCGATGGCGATGGCCAGGTGGGTCTTGCCGGTCCCGGTGCCTCCGATAAAGATCAGATTACGGCAATCGCTCACAAAGCCGCCCTGGTAGAGGTGGCGGATCTGTTCCTCATTGATCGGTGAGCCCTTAAAGTCAAAACAGTCCAGGTCCTTGCCCATGGGAAACTTGGCCTGGGATAGACGGTAGCGGATGGAGCGCAGGCGTCTTTCGGATTCCTCGGCCTGTAAAAGCTCCAGCAGAATCCTCTCGGGCCCCCAGCGTTTTTTGATCCCCTCGGGCAGCAGCTGGGGGTAGACGGCATGCATGCCATTGAGCCGCAGCCGCTTCATGGCTTGCAGCACATCTTCACGCGTCATGACCGGTCTCCAGACGCAGCAGGTCGTAGCGGCCACAATCGGCCACCGGCTCGTGCTTGAGGACCAGGTGCTCGGGAAGCTCCAGGCGAGAGTGGTCGGCCTGATCCTGGAAGCGGTGCAGGATATTCAGGATGATCTCCTGGCTTACCGCCCTCTGGGCCAAGGCTTCCCGGCAGGCCGCTGATACCGCCTCCAGGCCGTGACTGGGCACTGCGGCCAGAATGGAAACAAACTGCCGGTCCCAATCGGAAAACCTCTTCAGGTGAGCCAGCACCTTTTGCAGGGGCTGGGGTAGATCCCACCCTATAAAGGGCGCCCCGTGGCGCAGGGCACCCGGCTTTCTCTCCAGCACTGGCAGATAATGCCAGGGATCGAAAATCATCTTGTCCCGGCCAAAGTGCCGCTGATGACGCCCCACCACCTGCCCCTGGCTCACTATGACGAGGTGATCGGCATAGGCCTTGATCTGCACCGTCTTACCCACATGGTCGCACTCCACGCTGTAGCGATTGCGATCAAAGCTCACCAGGCTGTAGCTGGACACCCGGGCGTTTTCCTCGGAGTAGCCGTCAAAGGGCCGCTCCACCTGGATCAGATGCGCCTTCTCCTCCCTGAAAACCTCCCACACCGTCTTGCCGGGTATGCTGGGGTGCCTATGTCCCATGGCCCAGACCACGCACTGGTCACGTAGCCAGCGGTTAAGCTCGGCCAAATCCTTGGCCTTGGGCCGGGGACTGAAAAAGCGGCGACGCACCAGGCCTACCTGGTTTTCCACCTGCCCCTTCTCCCAGGCCGCGCCCGGAGTGCAAAACACCGGCTCGTACAGATAGTGGGAGCACAGCTGGCTGAAGCGCGGATGGGACACCCGCTTCTTGCCACGTTTGATCTGGCTCACCATGGTTTTGGGATTGTCGTAGATGCCCTGGGAGCAAACGCCGCCGAAAAACTCAAAGCCCCGCCGGTGGGCGTCGAAAAGCATCTCCTGGCTTTGCCGGGGGTAGGCCTGCACCAGAAACATGCGGCTGTGGCAAAGCCGGATGTGGGCCAGATTGACTTTTGCCCGTAACCCGGCCAACTCGGCATGATCTTCGCTCCAGTCAAATTGAAAGGCCTGGCCCGGACCAAAGCTCAAAGGAATGAAAACCGGTGCGGCCAGCCGCTTGTGCTCATCACGCCATCGGCTCACGTAGCGTCGCACGCTGTCGTAGCCACCCTCGTAGCCCAGCACCACCAGCTCCTCGAAAAGCACCTGGGCCGAACGACGCCGCTTTAAGGAAAGCTTCTGGTCCTCCTCCAGAAAGCCATCCAGGTCCTTTAGATATCTCCCCAGCTTGGGATATGGCTGGCGGCTGCGCTGGTAACTAAACTCGGTTTCATCACCCCGCAGCACCTTGCGGACCGTATTACGAGAAAGCCTTAGCTCTCGGGATATGGAACGGATGGACTTACCCTGCCTGTGCTTCAGCCTGATCTTGCCAATTGTCTCCACCGTCAGCATCTCCTCGGGCACCTCCCTTCGTCAGAAGACGAAGGGTGACCCCTGGCTGAGGGTGGGTCAATTTTCGACGCCGATTAATGCCAAAACTGGGTCATTTTTGCATGCCGATTCACAGCCAAGTCGTGTTCCATTGGCCGCACCACGGTACGGGACTACCTGAGCCGGGCCTCGGCGGCCGGTTTGACCTGGCCCTTGCCGCCCGGGCTTGATGAGGCGGCCGTAGAGCGGCTTTTGTTTCCTCCCACCCCTTTGCCCGGGGCCAAACGTCCTTTGCCCGACTGGGGCGAGATCCACACCGAGCTTCGTCGCAAGGGGGTGACTCTGGAGCTTTTGTGGGAAGAGTACAAGTCGGTCTATCTCGAGGGCTATCAGTACAGCCGGTTTTGTGAGCTTTACCGTGGCTGGCGAGGGCTTTTGCAGTTATGGATGCGCCAGGAGCACCGTGCGGGCGAGAAGCTCTTTGTGGACTATGCCGGCCAGACGGTGGATGTGGTCAATGCCGGGACCGGCGAGGTCAAGGATGCCCAGATCTTCGTGGCGGTGCTGGGGGCCAGCAGTTACACCTTTGCCGAGGCCACCTGGACCCAGGGTCTGCCCGATTGGATCGGCTCCCATGAAAGGGCTTTTCTGTTTTTTGGCGGGGCGCCCGAGCTCTTGATCCCTGACAATCTCAAGAGTGGAGTGATCAAGGCCTGCCGCTACGAGCCCGAGCTCAATCCCACCTATCAAGATCTCGCCCTTCATTACAACACCGCAGTGATTCCCGCCCGGGTGAGAAAGCCCAAGGACAAGGCCAAGGTGGAGGCCGGGGTGCTGCTAGTGGAGAGATGGATACTGGCCCGGCTCAGGAAGCGCACCTTCTTCAGCCTGGATGAGCTGAATCGGGCCATCAAGGGGCTTTTGCGGGAGCTGAACCAGCGGCCCATGCAGAAGCTTAAGCGCAGCAGGCGCGAGCTGTTTGAAAAACTGGATCGTCCTGCCCTCAAGCCCTTGCCCTTGATTCCTTTCCCCTATGCCGAGTGGAAAAAGGCCAAGGTCAACATCGACTGCCACCTTGAGCTGGAAGGGCATTATTACTCGGCTCCCTATCAGCTGGTGGGCAAGCGGCTGGATGTACGTTACAGCGCCCGCATCGTGGAGATCTTCCACCGTGGCAAACGGGTGGCAAGCCACAAGAGGAGCTTCAAAAAAGGCCTGCACACCACCATCGATGAGCACATGCCCCGGGCCCACCGGGAATACCTCAAATGGACTCCCGAGAGACTGCTTAACTGGGCGGCCAAGACCGGGCCGGCCTGCGAGGGTCTGGCCCGGGTCATCATGAACAGCCGCGCCCACCCCCAGCAGGGCTTTCGGTCGGTGCTGGGCATCATGAGCCTTGGCAAAACCTACGGTGATGAGCGCCTGGAGTCAGCCTGTCAAAAGGCCCTGGAGATCAAGGCCAGAAGCCTCAAGAGCGTCAAGTCCATCCTCAAAAACGGGCTCGACAAGAAAGTCCAAAAACAAAGTAGCCAGCCCATGCTGCCCATCAATCACCACAATATCAGGGGCAAGGGCTACTACGCCCCAGGGGAAGGAGAAATGAGCCTTGCTGACCAACCCGATCATGGAAAAGCTTAGCGCTATGAGGCTCAACGGAATGGCCAAAGCCCTGGCCGAGCAGATGGAGATGAGCGACCTGGGCACTCTCTCCTTTGAAGAGCGCCTGGGCTTGATGGTGGACCGCGAGATGAGCCAGCGCGAGGACCGGCGCCTGCAAACCAGGCTCAGAAAGGCCAAGCTCAGGGTGCCCGCCTGTGAATGGATCAAGGGTCGCCAGAATCTGATCATCACCGGACCCACCGGGGCCGGCAAAACCTATCTGGCCTGCGCACTGGTCCACAAGTCATGCCTGGAGGGACACAGCGCCGTCTATCGCCGCCTGCCCAACCTGCTAAGGGAAATCACCATGGCCAGGGCCGACGGCAGCTATCCCAAAAAGATGGCCGCCTACGCCAAGACAAACCTCATCGCCCTGGATGACTGGGGCTTGGACCGACTGACTAGGGAGCAGGCCCTGGACCTCCTGGAACTTCTGGAGGATCGCCACGGTCTGAAATCAACCCTGGTGGCCGCACAAGTGCCCATAGATCACTGGCATGAAATTATCGGCGATCCCACCCTTGCCGACGCCGTCTTGGACCGCCTGGTCCATAGCGCCCACAAGATCGAATTGAAAGGGGAATCTATGAGGAAAAAGTACTCGACCTTGACTCGGGAGGAGCAAAAGTCTTAAATCAAAATACCAGCGTCGCTTCGCTCCGATGAAGTGGCCGCCTTGCCCTGGAACCACTGGGCGTCTTCGCTCGGATCAGGTGGGCGTCATCAGCGGAATACGCAGCATTCAACTCCCGGCAGGAATCCATAAAAGCGCGAGCATCCTCACGCCAGCCAACCTCGTCAAAATCGGCGGCAAGGAAATGGCAAAGATCATCTTCCAGCAGCGGATACACTCCGATGGTGTGCTTTCCAGCCAAATGGTCATAGATGACCTGGTCGTTGACCGGCAGCAGTTCTCGCTGGAGGCAATCACCGCATTTGGCTTTTGGCTTAAGGCAAACACCGGGCTTCCACTCGTTGCTACAGGCCGGTGAATAGCCGGACCCACCCTTGGCTGACTCCCAGCGGAGGGGATAGACGTCGGTGCGCCCCCGGAACAGGCGGCGAAAGAGCCTGATCTTTTCAGCGATGCTGTATTGAACCGAGGCCGTGGCCGGGTTCGTGAATGAATGCTTCGGTTCTGTGTCGGTGGTTTCTTGCCAGGCAATTCCGTGGCTGGTCAGCAGAGCCTTGAGGCGTGCGTTCTCCTCACGCAGTTGATTTAGTTCGTCCATGGGATTAAATTTCTCATCATTCCCTTTTGCTGGAGCAACTTTGGGCTTGATCATTGCGTCCATTTGGATTGCGGTCGTACTCATTATGGGTTCGACAGGTCAATCCTGGGCTTGGTTCTGTCACAGCCTTTACATTGATCGGGTGAAGGCCATATTTCCGCGTAGTCACATAAAAAATAAACCATGAGGTTACCGCTTGCTACATCGCTTTTAAGAAAATGTGTGTTTTCTTAAAAGGGGACTCCATGGTGGATTTAGCCTGTCGGCCGTCATGGGATCCTGACCTGCCTAAGCAGGATCAACTGAAGGGAGTAAATATAGCTGTCACGCCATGCTCACTGGTATGAGTGCTGGTTGCTAATGCAAGCTTGGCCCACGCTATGCGCAGGTCCGGTGCAGGGTACTTATAAATTAACTTGCCTCCAATGCCCTTCACCTCAAACCTGGTTTTCCTACCTTTAAGGCCTGATTCCCACGACGACATCAACTTTAAGTCCCATGGTTAGGGCAAGACTAAATGACGGTCTCACTAAAAACCTTCTATCATGCCCCCATATCGTAGTAAAATAGTATGTAAATAGGGTTTACGTAGTTGCGCCGAACCTGCTGGTTGAAAAGGAGGCCGCGAATGCCAAAACCCGACCAGCTTCTAAGCAGACGCAAGTTTCTTGGGAAGGCCGGAGCAAGCTTGACCGCCCTGGGGGCCGGGGTGGCGCTGGTTCAAGCTCCTAGGGTGGCCCAGGCTGCGGGCCGGCCCAAGAAGTACGGCATGGTGATCGACACTCCCCCTGGACACCCGGCCCAAGGTTCACTATGTGTACGCCGACGAAGCCATCATGGGCCCGGATTACAGCCTGCTCTTGGCGGGGAGGTAACCATGGATCAGTCAGCGCAATATATCTATTGGATTCAGCACGGGGTGCCTCTGGGTTACCTCATCGGATGGTATCTCTGGCTGAACGACCACGCTCAGAGAAACAGTCTCCAATAAATTACTGGCGCGTACGTAATGTCCTCGTCGCATTAAGTAAAGCAATGAGAGCGGTGCCGACATCAGCAAACACGGCTTCCCACATAGTGGCCAAACCAAAAGATCCCAGTAAAATGAAAATACCCTTGACACTGAGCGCAAGTATAATATTTTGCCAAACGATAAGTCGGGTATGTTGAGCGATTTTCAACGCTTCAGCCACCTTGGACGGTGCGTCAGTCATTAGCACCACGTCAGCAGTTTCAATTGCGGCATCCGAGCCGAAAGCGCCCATGGCTATTCCAACATCGGCTCTGGCCAGAACCGGTGCGTCGTTAATCCCATCTCCCACAAAGGCAACTTTCCCCTCCGTATGTACTTCCGCGCTGATTTCATCGAAAACGCGGACCTTATCTTCTGGAAGTAATTCTGCATAAAATCGATCCAGGCCAAGGGTCTTGGCCACACTTGCGGCCGTGCATTCATTGTCCCCAGTCAGCATGATAAGATGTTGGACCCCATTTGCCCGAAGTTTTTCAACAATTTGATTGGCATCGGTTTTAATTTGGTCGCCAATCAAAATGTAGCCAGCATATAGGCTATTTATCACCACGTGGGCTATGGTGCTTTCAAAATCGCATAGGCCATGATCGATTTGCCGTTCATGCAGCAGGGCATCGTTTCCTACAATTATTTCCTTGCCATCATAGATGGCGCGGACTCCCCTTCCGGGTATAATATTATGTTCGCCTAGTAAGGATTCATCAACAGAGAGTTTTTTTGTTTTAGCAGCTTCGACAATGGATCTACCGATGGGGTGGGTTGAAAACCGCTCCGCCGCAGACGCATAGAGCAGAACCTGATCGGCAGAAAAATCACTTTCTGCTACCACTTGATCTACCGTGAATACTCCGCGCGTCAAAGTGCCAGTTTTGTCGAATATCACCGTCTTTACATTAGAAAGAGCATCGATAAAAGTCGAACCTTTGATAAGAATCCCGTTACGAGATGCCCTGCCGATTCCACCGAAGTAACCTAGCGGGATGCTGACCACCAAGGCACAGGGGCAGGAAATGACCAGGAGCACTAAGGAACGATATATCCAGGTCGAGAACTGGGCCTGTTCCAATATCAACGGAGGCAAGAAAGCTATAGTGGCCGCTATAGCCACGACTACGGGCGTGTAATACCGAGCGAAAGTGGTGATAAATTTTTCGGTGGCCGCCTTGCGTGAGGCGGCGTTTTCCACCAATTCCAAAATCCGTGATATTGAAGAGGTGGCAAATAATTTGGTGACCCGAACCGTCAAGGCCGACGCGGTATTAATGGTTCCGGCCATGACAATATCACCCGGACGGACTTGCACGGGGACCGGCTCCCCTGTCAGTGGCGAGGTGTCTACCTGCGAGATGCCTTCGACAACCTCACCGTCCAGAGGAATCTTCTCTCCAGGTTTGATTAAAATAATATCGCCAACCTTCACCTGCGCAGGCGTGGTTTCCTCGTAACCACCTTCAGTCCGAACCATTGCGCGTTCCGGGCGAGCGGCAAGTATCCCACGAATTGAACGCCGTGACTTTTGAAGTGCAACATCCTGAAGCAGTTCCCCAATTTTGAAAAACAGCATCACGCCGACGGCTTCGGAAAGGGCATGGATAGCCATGGCACCCGCAGTTGCAATGACCATGAGCACATTTTCGTCAAAAAACTGACCGCGCCGCACCGTACTCAAAGCCCCAACCAGAACACTCCAGCCAGCCAATAAATAGGCTGTTATGATGATGGCGTACTCCACCCAGGACCAAGGCAGATAGTGGAAAAAGTTCTCAAATAACAGATGAACAACGAAAAGAATACCAGCGATGGAGGTAATGATTACTTGCTTGCGAAACTCAGCGGCCTCCGTATGGTTATGATTGGTCGCTTGCGAACCCCCTTCTTTGGGAACCAACTTGACCTTAGGTTCAACGCGAGCGACCGTAGCCAGCGCCCTAGGAATATCGGTCGTTTTCAAGTGGAGAGTGAGAGTGGCAAAATCGACTGTAGCACTTTCCACCCCCTCTGTTTTTTGCAATTCCCGTTCAATCTTGGCCGCACAAGTGGCGCAGTCCAAATTATGGACGGCGTATTGTTTTATCTGCATCTTCTTCATTCCAATCAGCCACTACTGAGATGGCTAGAGGTATGGGAAAAGGCCACTAAAAGAGGCCATTAGTTCCATATCAGCATGAGGCCAGATGAATCAAAAATAGCTTTCAGTTTGAGTATACCGCAATGCAACGGAAGCCGAACCAAATTGGTCCGACTCGAGATCCCGAGTCGGACCATGAACTGCTATTTGAAAGCCCGGCTAACCATTACGTTGATCATGCTGTCCCTCATGATAAGCTAGAACCACTTCGTCATTTTCCAGCAGTACAAGCTCATTACTTGGGACCCTGAACTCGAAGTGCTTGTTACGATAAAGTGGGCGTGAGAGCTTGCCCCAGGGTAGCATCGGATATAGTCTAACGCTTTGCTGGTATATTAGACGATTTTTTTGCCTAACTATATTAACATCTATATGGCCATCAATTGAAAAGCGAACCGCAGGACCCGGCCTGCGCAGTGAAACCACACCTGAAACCACTAATTCCGATTCAGCTGCTTCGAACTCAACGCCATAAATCGTAGTTTTTGGGTTGTCCTTTATAGTTAGTTTCGCCGGGAGATTGTCTGTCAGATTGGCGTTGATGGCAGTACAGCCTCCCACCAATATGGTAAGGAGTGCCAAGATTGCAAATGCAAGAGGAAATCTGGTAGTTCCCATTTTGATATACCCTTTCATATGGCTTTGTTACCGCGCTCACCTGTACTAATGCGTACGGCCTGCTCGATGGTGCCGATGTAAATTTTCCCGTCTCCCTTGAGACCAGTATGAGCGGCCTTTTCAATGACGGTGACTACCTGTTCAGCCAATTGGTCCGCACATATGATTTCTAACTTCACTCCGTATTGGTAGGCCACCGCCCCCTGACCGTCTGATCTTTTCCAACCAACGCCATGGCCATAGGTGTCCATAATGCTTATGCCAGTTAGCCCATCAATCTTACGCAAGGCGCGAGAGACTTCGTCCAGCTTGTGCTTTTTTATGTAGGCCTTAATCTCTTTCATAGTTTTAAGCTTCCTTTTCCACGTTAATGGAGAACCATTTGTACAGTCCTGGAATGACCAGCAGAGTCAAAATGGTTGAAGACACTAGGCCGCCCACCACAACGGTTGCCAGTGGGAGTTGAACTTCGCTGCCTGTACCGCTGGAAAGCAGCAACGGTATAAGCCCAAGAGCGGTAGTAGCCGCAGTCATCAACACCGGCCGCAGGCGTAGGCAGGCCCCGCGCACCGACGCTTCGTCCAGCGGAACCCCGTCACGGAGTAATTGATTCAGATAGGTGACCAACACCATGCCGTTCTCCAAGGCAATTCCAAACAGGGCTATGAAACCAACCGACGACGGTACCGACAGGTTCTGCCCTGAAAGCCAGAGCGCCACAACGCCGCCGACCATTGCCAACGGGATGTTGAGCAGTATCAGGAAGGTATTTTTTAAAGATTGGAAGTTCATAAACAGCAAAAGAAGGATGGCCAGCAAGGTGATTGGGATCACGATTGTCAAACGCTTGTTGGCCTGCTGTTGTAGTTCGAACTGGCCGCCCCAGCTCACCAAATAACCGGGAGGCAACCGCACGCTTTGGGAGATGGCTTTTTGCCCTTCCTCCACAAATGAGCCGATGTCGCGCCCACGCACGTTGCACTGAACAGTGATAAAACGCTGGTTGTTTTCCCTAGTGATCTGTCGGGGGCCTACGATCTCCTCTATGGAGGCGAGTTGTTCCAAGGGCACTTTGGCGCCGCCGGGTGCGGCGATAAGAATGTGTTTGATGGCTTCGACGGTGTCGCGAGCCTGTGGCGCGAAGCGCACAAAAATGTCGAACCGCCTGACGCCCTCAAATATTTGTCCAGCCCGCTTCCCCCCCACAGCGATGCTTATGACGTCCTGCACATCCTCCACATTAATGCCGTAGCGCGCTATTGCTCGACGATTAACCGCGATTCGTAATTGGGGGGTGCCGGCTACTTGATCCTTCTGCACGTCTGCGGCCCCAGGAATCTGCCTGATAATCCCCTCAATCTCGGCCGCCTTTTTCTGGAGGACGTCCATATCCGGACCGAATAATTTTATGGCCAACTCGGCTTTGGTTCCTGTGAGCAGTTCATCAACCGCCGCGGCTATTGGCTGAGTTACATTGAATTGGACTCCGGGGAATGCCTCTAAGTCCTCGCTAATCTGGGCGTACAATTCATCGGGAGTTTTCGCGCTGGTCCATTCCTCCTGCGGCTTGAGGGCCACGAAGGCTTCCGCACTGTTGATCGGGTCTGCGTGAGCGCCCACCTCGCCGCGGCCCACCCGCGTGACGACCCGGGTCACTTCCGGAAAGCGCTTCATAATGCGCCTTTCAAACCGCTGCATGGTTTCTTTGGCCTCTTCAAGGGAAATAGATGGCGCCATGGTCGCGCGAATCAATAGATCCCCCTCGTCGAGACGAGGCACGAATTGCGATCCCAACAAGGGCAGCACTAGCGCGCCCACGGACAGCATCAACACAGACAGACCCACGGCCAACGAGCGATGGCGCACGAAAAGGCTCACCGCCGGCCGATAGGACAGCAACAGCCAACGTACGACCCATGAAGACTCCGATGTGCTTTGGCCGGTGGCCACCGACGTGGGACGACGCATCACAAGGTAGGACAACACCGGGGCCAGCAGCAAGGCATAAAGCAACGAGCCCAGCATGGCCAAGGCCACCGTGTAGGCCAGGGGCTTGAAGGTCTTGCCTTCGACTCCCTGGAGTGTGAACAGTGGCAGAAATACGAAGATTATGATGACGATAGCGAAGATGATCGGCCGGCCAACCTCGGTGCAGGCCCGGGCCACAACCGCCAGGCGAGAATCCTCGGGTTCAGCTTCACGCAACATGCGGTCGACATTTTCCACCATCACGATGGTGGCGTCTACCATCATGCCAATGGCTATGGCCAGCCCTCCAAGAGACATCAGGTTGGCGCTGATGTTGAATGTCCTCATCAGGATGAAGGCGAAGAAGATGGAAAATGGTATGGACAGGGCCACCACTAGACTGGCCCGCAGGCCACCCATGAAAATCAACAATACCCCGGCAACCAGTAGCACGCCTATTACCAGGGAGTTGATGACCGTCTCGACGCATTTGGCCACCAAGGTGGCTTGGTCATAGTAGGGTACGACCTTTACCCCCTCGGGCAGTATTTTGTTGATAGCCGCAAGTTTGGCCTTGACGTCGGCGATGACTGTGGAGGTATTGGTCCCGATTAGTTTGAGCACCATGCCCACCACTACCTCGCCAACCCCGTTCATGGTAGCCAGCCCACGGCGGATTTCACCGCCGACCACCACGTCAGCCAATTGGTCCATGTATACCGGCGTTCCATCCTTAACCTTAACCACGATACGTTGCAGATCCGGGATGTTTTTGGCCAACCCCACCGAGCGAATGATGTATTCCTCCGAGTTCTTCACCAGGAACTGAGCGCCGACATTGCCGTTGTTGGCCTTGATCTTTTCGACCACGTCACCGATGGGTAGGTCGTAGCGCAGCAAATCCGCTGGCCTGACCCGCACCTGGAACTGTTTGACCTCTCCACCCAGGGAAAGCACCTCGGTAACGCCGGGAACGGTCTGTAGATTGAACTTGATGAGCCAATCCTGGATTTCCCGCATCTCTTCCGGGCTTCGTTTGCCGGTTTCATCCTCAAGCACGTAAAACAGTATTTGACCCAACCCCGTGGCTATAGGCCCCATCTCGGGTTCACCGAAGCCTTCGGGAATCTGCTCTCGAGCTAGTTGCAACCGCTCATTCACCAATTGGCGGGCAAAATAGATATCCGTGCTATCTTTGAAGTAGACATTGACCACCGATAGGCCAAAGTTGGATATGGAACGAATCTTCTCGATATCTGGCAAGCCGTTCAAGGCCGTTTCCACTGGGTAGGTGACGTACTTCTCTACCTCTTCAGGGGCGAGACCCTTGGTTTCGGTAAAAACCTGAACCAGCGCCGGCGTAACATCAGGAAAAGCGTCCACCGGCAACTTTTGATAGCTGAGCCAACCGGCTGCCAGAACAAGCAATCCAATCACAATCATCAACAGCCGGCTGCCCAGCACGAAAGTTATTAGTTTTCCCAAGGTGTGGCCTCCTGTCAGTGGTTGTGGCCGTCGCCGAACGCGGCCTTGGAAAGCTGGGACTTGAGCAAGAAGGCACCCTTGCTCACATAGGTTTGACCGGTCTCAAGCCCGGAAAGGACTTCGACTCGGGTGGTGTTTCGGCGGCCGAGCTTTACCGGTTGCGGCTTAAACCCCTCCTCAGTGCGCACAAACACAACGGTGCGATCCTCGAAGGTCTGCAAGGCACTTTTGGGTACCACTATGTCAGCCATATTGCTGCTCACGGCCACCTTCGCGTTCACGAAAAGGCCAGGGCGCAGAACACCAATAGGATTGGGGACGACTACTCGGGCTGTTGCGGTGCGTGTGGACTCACCAACCAAGGGGCCAACCCACGCTATTTTCCCAATAACAGATTGCTTGTCATGGCCAATTTCAATTTGCACAACTTGCCCTTTTTGTATCAACGCCAAGTCCTTCTGATATACATTGATGTCCATCCAAACCGTAGAAAGGTCAGCTATTGTAAATACTTCAGCATCAGTATTTACTTTCTCGCCCAAGGTTATGTGCCTCTCTATAATGGTGCCTGCAAAAGGTGCCCGTATTTCGAGGCGGGTGTAGGTTATATGGGGCTGTTTGGGCAATTTTTTGAGATATGTTTCGGAAAAGCCCAAGGCGTGCAACTGCTGCTCCGCCGAACTCATGGCAATCCGCGTCTCGGCCAGGGCCTGACGAGCGGTGAGATATTCCTGCTCACTGGTCACCTTTTGCTGCCACAGCCGCTCTTCACGCTTGAAATTAGCCTCTGCCAACTCCTTTCGTTCGACGGCGGCTAGATAAGCGGCCTTGGCCACGGCCAAGTCCCGGCTTTCTAAAACCGCCAAAAGTTCACCGGTCTTGACCGAATCCCCGACAGTTTTCCTGACACCCCTCACAATTCCCGAAACCCGGGGAACCACATGGCTCAGGCGGTCTTGATTGATGCGAACCTCTCCAGGTAGCTCCACATACTGGTCTATCAACCCCGCCTTGACGATCGATAGTTCGATGCCGAACTCTTTGATCTGACCGGTGGAAAGGCGGACCACCTCTTGACCATGTTCCTCTCCGCTGGATTGGCCTTGCGTTCTTGTTTCATCTATGTCGCCCTTTTGGGGGCCCTTGGATGCGAGGCCGCTCCCGGATTCGTTTTGCCGTGCGGCTGGGTGATTCTGCGAAGTTTTTTCCCTGGCGGCGGTCTCTCCGGGACACAAAGTGATAAGCCCCGAAGCAATTGAAAAGATGAGGAGCAGGGCAGTGATAAAGGGCTTTATGTTCATTGTCATTGCCTCGATGCTTTCTTCCGGTCAGAACCAGAATTCATGATATTTCGGAGGGGGTCGCCAGCTAGGCGCTCAAGCTGGATACGCTCAATATGATAGGACGACAGTGCGGTTAGATACTGCCCCTGGACCTTGAAAAGGGTGCGCTGGGCATCAAGCAGCTGTAGAAATCCGTATTTACCTTCCCGATATCCGATCTCGGTTGCCTCGAAAGCACGCTGCGCTCCCGGCAAGATTTCTTCGCGCAACGTAACCGCCTCGTTGAAAGCTGCCACCAGCCGCTGCCGCACCTCCGAAAGGCGAGATCGTATCCTGATGAAGGTTTCTTGCTTTTGTCTCCGTGCCTTTGCCAACTCTGCCATTGCCTGGCCGATTCCACCTTGGTTCCGGTCGAAGAGGGGGAGAGGCAATTCGATGCCGGCCACCAGGGCGTTGCTCTTGGTCTCTTGGAAGTTGCGTAGCCCAAAGCTCAGAGTGAGATCGGGTACCGCCCGTGATTTTGCCAGAGCCAAGCGAGCTTTTCTGCGCTGGAGTTCATTGTCCCACCTGGCCAAGTCGGGATTGTGCAGCAGTTGGCCCAAAACGTCTTGTTGACTTGGCGGTGTCGCCATTTTGCCCAAATCACCCACGGCCTTCTGGAATTGGGCGCGCTCTTCTCCTCCCCAGAAAGATGCAAGGCGAACACGAGCTGCCTGTAGTTCGCGTTTGCTTCGATTGAAATTGGTCTTGGTGGACGCCAACTCAACCTGGGCTCTGGTCTGCTCAATAGGCCTCACCTTTCCGGCGGCGACCCGGGCGGAAACCGTGTCCAGAGTCTGCTGGGATATTTGGACCAGCCTTTTATTCAGGGCTAGACGCAGCTGGGCGGCCAGCACCTCGACAAAGGCTTTGGCGGTGCCGGCCAGCATGTCCTGTTCCCTGCTGCGGTAATCCCAACCTGCCAGGTCTTTCTCCAGGTCTCCCACCCGGCGCCGCTTTTGACGTTTTTCGCCCAGTTCAAACAATTGCGACAGGAACAAGGTGGTCTCGGCACCGTCAAATCCCCGCAATTGATCCTTTCCGGCGAAGTTCTCCATCTCAAGGCCCACGGCAGGGTTGGGAAGTAGGCCAGCTTGCAAAACAGCGGCTTCTTTGGCGCGGATTTCCTCTGCCAAGGCGGCCAGGGATGGGTTGCTTTTCATGACCAGGCTCAAGGCTCGCGCCAGAGTTATATCCCTGAACACCGTTGGCCGGGCTTCGGCCTCTTTCTCATGAAGGGAGCCGTCGCCCTTTTTGGTAAGAATGGAGACCCCGTGCGGCGCATCTTGTCGAGCAAATGCGTGCAATGGTGCCGCCACAATTAAGAGTGCCGTTATGATCGCGCAGGATAACCGCATAAATATACGCCTTCACGCAATTGGTTCTTGTTCAAACAAAGCCAAAGGCTTTGTGCTGATTTTCTGGTTAGGTTGGCTTAAGCCAGGGACGGCCCGATTGGCCACCGGCATTTGGAGCCAGCCGGTCAAACGGCCTTGGGGGCTGGGCGTTAAATCAAAAGAACCGTTGTGCGGAGGACTTTTGTTGCAGGGGCGGAAAACTCACCGGCGATTTCAAAATGTGCAGATACGTGCCTCTGGAGAGGAGACACCATCGGAACTGCCGAGGATGCAACCGGAGCCGCCTGATGGCCGATCCCGAAAGCGCTTGCTATTTGGTCCGGAAGCACCGGAAGGTGTTTCAGGCCAGCGGCAGGGTGAGTGGCTCCTGCATTAATTTGGCATAATTCCTTGTAAAGTTGAAATCGAACCGGGTTGGGGCCCAACTTGCCATGGTTAGATTCAGCGATGGATTGCTCTAGATGTGCATACCCACCTTGGTCAATGCACCACACCAATGCATCGACCCCGGTGACTCCACCCAGCAAATACAAGAATAGCAAAAGCCTAGCTAACTTTGGCACATTTGGTAAGTGGTTTTTCAATCCAGGGTTGCCTACCATCACTACTATGATAATATATTAACGCAATACTAGGAATGCCTTGTAAATAGATAGCACACAGACAAGCTATCCGCAATAGGGGACAGAATATTAATCGACTGCGCTATGCAGTTTAAACATGGTTCAATCCTGATTTTGCGTACTGGAACGCGTCGCAATCAAACGGACAAGCAGGTTTTACTCCGTGATATTAAGCAATTGTACCAAGGATGGGCCCCATCATGTCCACGCGACTCTTATCCCTTGGCTTCGGCATCCGACGACGCCAGTACGTTAGCAGCAGCAGGTATCATGGCGGTGCGACGATCTTCACGGTTGATCAAGACCCGGCCAGTCTGGCATGTTCGGCTTGCGAGGCAAGGCACCTTTCGCCCAAGAGTAATGTGTGTGGCCTAAGGATGTTTCCGGCGGCGATGGTGAGCCTGCGTTTCATCCCCTTGGAATAGCCACCGAATTTTCGGCCCGCCGCCTTGGTCAGGTCGAAGGCGTCCCGCAGATCCTCCGCTCGCGCCTTTCGCTCAGTCCTGTCCATTCCATAAAGTGCCGCGCAGAAGCATAGGTTGTCAAAACCAGTGAGCTCTGGGTACAAATTGCTTTAGTCGGAAACCACTCCGATCAGGTGCTGAACGTCTCGCTGCTTCTTCGTGCAGTCGATGCCGCCGATGTGAATAGTTCCGGCACCAGGGCGAGCAGGCCGAAGAGGATGTTGATGGTAGTGGTCTTGCCGGCGCTGTTGGGCCCAGGTGGGCGAAGACCCCACTCGAGGGCACAGCGAAGCTCACCCCGGCCAAGGAGGGGACCGCGTCGTAGTTTTTGGTCGGATCCTCCACCGAAACTGCCGGGGCACTGGAATCGGGGGGCAATTATTTCTCCTTCTTTTCTGGTGCGCACGGGTGGCCGTGCACATCGCCATGGCATTTGCGTGTCCGTGAGCGAGAGCAATCCTCGGGCTTGCCGGCCAGTTCCTCGGGACGTTGGCAGCTGTTTTTAAGACAGTCACACATGGTTATTCTCATTTACACTGATAATTAGTTCCTGTCCTACAAGTTCCAACTAGTTGAAACTTAATAAAATCTGGCGCAAACTGGCCTGGAGTTTTGCCTGTTTTGGTGTTAGGGTTAATTTACTACAACGCACCGATAACACTAAGCAAAGGCATAAAACACAGGAGCCGGGATGCGCCAGAAAAGGCAAATTCAGCCCAAGTTGTCCGGACCGTGGCCTGACCACCCCTTCAGCAGGGAGTTGGCGGTCATGGCCGCAATCCTCGAAGCCAATCCTGTCATAGCCGAGCTGGCCTGGCAAGACATTGTAGAAGGTCGCAGTCACCAAACCGGGGCTCCGGGCATGGAGGCTATGGCCGTGGTCAAGGCGGCGGTGCTGCACAAAGTGATGGGCCTGTCCTATGAGCGCCTTGCCTTCCATTTTTTCGACAGTGTATCCTGCCGTCTCTTTCTTGGGCTTGGTCCCTTTGACCGCGGGCCCAGCGCCAGCGCCCTGCAGGACAACATCTCCCGCCTGAGGGCAGGCACCTGGGAGGCCATCAACCGGGTACTGGTTAAGTGGGCCCAAAAGGAGGGCATCGAGGCTGGCCGCAAGATGCGTTTTGACAGCACCCCGGTGGAGGCTAACATCCACCATCCCAGCGACTCCTCCTTGCTGGGCGACCTGGTCAGGGTGATCTGCCGCCCTGTCAAAAAGGCCGACCTGCCCAGGTCCCTGCGCTGCCGGGACAGACGCCGGGTGGCCAGGAAGCTGGTCTTGAAAATCCTCCACGCCAAAAACGGCAAGGAGAGAAAGAGTCTCTACCGCAAGCTGCTCAATCAGTGCCAGGATCTTTACCATGAGGTGCTGGGCATCGTGATGCGTCTGGAGGACAAGCGACAGGAGATCCAGCAACAACTGACCCACTGGCTGGATCTCATGCAAAGGGCCATAGAGCAGACCAGGCAAAGGGTGCTGCTGGGCAGGGAGCTTCCCGCAGAGGAAAAGATCGTCAGCGTCTTCGAGACCCACGTGGACATCCTGGCCAAGCAGCGCCGGGAAACCGTCTTTGGCCACAAGATTTGTCTGGCCGGGGGCGCTTCCTGTCTCATCACCGACTGCACCATCGAAGACGGCAATCCGTCCGACTCCCTGCTGGCCCCCAAGATGATCGTCAGGCACCAAGGAATCTATGGCAAGGTACCCTGCCAGGCGGCATGGGACGGGGGCTTCGCCTCCAAGTCCAACCTCAAGGCCATCAAGATCTACGGGGTGCAAGATGTGGCCTTCCACAAAAGGCGGGGCCTGCAGGTCAGCGACATGGTGAAGAGCTCCTGGGTGTTTCGCCAGCTCCGGAACTTTCGCGCTGGAATCGAAGGATGCATATCCGCCCTCAAGCGGGTCTTCGGCTTGGACCGATGCAACTGGCGGGGCCAAGAACACTTCCATGCCTACGTCTGGACCTCCATCATCGCCTACAATCTCGTGGTCCTGGCCAGACACTGCATAGACAAAAATCTGCTCTGAGCCGGTAACCACTGACCAAGCATCACGCCAGGGTACGGGTATGCCCCGAGTGAGGGGGGCGGGGCGTCAAACCATAAAAAGGCGCTTGGAGGGGGCTGCGAACTGTGCTGAGCAAAGTGCATTGCTTAAAAATCGCACCACCTGTACCGAAAAGAGGGGTTTCAGGATGGGAACTAGTTAGGGGAAACACTGAAGGACCGAATTCACGCCGGGCTTAGGGGGCAAACGGTTGAAGCGATAGTTCTACTCCTGCAAATAGCTGGGCAGTATGGCGCATAACCGACTCTGCACCAATTACCTACAAGGAAATCAGACACGGACCAACTTTTACGAAACCGCTACATGGGTTATCACTATAGGCCCAATACTTTTTATGATTGGGAGAGAGTCTGCCTCATTTTGACAAATTCGTCCCGTGTAATTTCCCCCTTGGCGAATCGCGCCTTCAAAATTGCCTCGGAGTCGGAACGATCCCGGGACGACCCCTGCCGGTGATGTAATTGGGACTTGAATATCCGAATTGCGAGACACACAATCAATAAAACAATCAGGCCCCATATCAGCAGGGACAATAATCCTCCCGGGAAGAAACCGCCCCACCAGCCGCCCGACATGAGTCCATAATCACAGGACCACATGATCAAATCTCCATTCAAATGGAACGATGAGACGGCTGGCTGCGGGCCAGCCGTCTCTTTCCAAATTTATATCGTTCTACTACCAGCAACCGTACCCGTATCCTCCCATCATGCCACCATAATTCCCGGTACCCGGAGCCGGCAGGTTGTAGGAACGCGCCTGAGCCCTCAATTGATCGTGAAGGAGCGTCATTTCGCGACTCAGTTCTGCGGCCAGCTTGGGGTCAGGATTGGGCTTGGCCATGAGGGCGTTGTACTCACCCTGTTTGGCGGCAAGCTCCTGTCGGAGTTTGGCTGTATTATCGTAAAAACCTTGATAATTATTGCCATAAGCTCCGGCCATCGGCCCGCCCATGGGGCCGCCCCAGTATCCATCCCAAATGCAAGCGAATGCCTGCGTTCCAGCCAACGCAATGACTGCCACCGCTGTGAAGATTAAAATCGTCTTTTTCATGGTTTGTACTTCTCCAGTTTTGTGTTCGGATTGTTTGAGCTACACAATTCCGACTGTGTCGGTCGTCTTGTTGTTTATCAAATTGTGTGCCACTTCACCGCCAGTAATTGCAATAACTTGATATTATTATCTAATTGCCATCATAGGCTATGCGAGCATATCGAAGTGAGGCCCGACTGATCTGTATACTTTATACCCAATTAGCCTATCGGTCGGCTCGACACTGTGGCCAAAGTGCCCAACAGCAACTATAATGCTTCAAGAAAAGGAACTTTGAGGGTGCCATGAATATAAAAACCATTCGCCGCAGTTGGACGAGGCTTAACACATCGCCTTGGATTATCCTTGGATCGGTGGGAATCCTGCTGATCGTCGTGGTTATCTTGGCATATCAGAACTATAGCCGAGAAAAAAAATACATGTCCCAGATTTTAAGTGAGAAGGGGACTGCCGTCATCAAGGCGGTGGAAGCCGGAGCCCGTACAGGAATGATGGGCATGATGTGGGGCGGGCAGCAGGTCCAGACCTTGCTCGAAGAGACCGCACGGCTCCCGGACGTGTTCTACATCTCGGTAGTCAATCGCAATGGCCTGATTTTGGCTAGCAGCAACCGGGGCTTGATCGGCACTCAACTAAGCGGTGTTCTTTCTGAAAAAGGACTTGATCAACCCGAGGCGACCAACTGGCGGTACACGCGCATTGATGGCCAGCGCAATGCGTTTGAGGTGTACCGGTCTTTTCGGCCGATTACCCGCCGGGACACTTGGATGGGTGATCGCATGCGCCAAATGATGCGAGGGCGCGGAATGATGATGGAGTCCGATAGCGATTGGTGTCTGCCTTCCGCAAGTGACGACAGCGAACAGATCATACTGGTTGGTTTGGACCCTCAGCCATTTGAAGAAGGGCGTAAGGAGGACATCCGCAACACGGCCATCATATCAGGTGTCCTGATTCTGCTGGGGCTGGCCGGCTTTATTTCGATGTTCTGGATGCAAGGATACCGCTCGGCCAAAAAATCGTTTCAGGACACCAAGGCCATTAAAGACCAAGTTGTAACCAGCCTTCCTGTGGGGTTGATTGCCACGGACAAAGACGGGAGAATCGCATTTTACAACAGCGCCGCCGAGCGCATCACCGGGCTTGACTTGGACCAGGCGCGGGGGAAAAACCTCGACACTGTCTTACCAAGGCATTTATGTGGGCTGAAGGAATCCCTGGGTATTGGAGAGTCGATATTCGAAAAAGAAATGGAATGTGAGTTCACCGAAAACAAGATTGTCCCGGTAAGCATCAGCGCCTCGAAAATTATCAATGAAGAAGGTCAGTTTATCGGCCAGGTTTGGATAATTCGCGATCTTGTCGAGGTTCGCCGCCTCCAAGATGAAATCCGCCGCAAGGAGAAGATGGCAGCGATCGGCGGTCTTGCTGCCGGCGTAGCCCATGAAATCCGAAACCCGTTGAGTTCCATTAAAGGCATCGCTTCCTACTACAAGAACAAGTTTGATGACGGCAGCGAGGACAAAGAGATGGCCGGGGTCATGATCGAGGAGGTGGATCGCATGAGCCGGGTCATCAGCGAACTGTTGGAGTTCGCCAGGCCGATGAAATTAAATCAGAAACCATCCGATATGAATGAATTACTGAAACATTCGACCCGGCTAGTTAAACAGGAAGCAGCGGCAAAAAAAGTTAAAACCCAACTCAACCTTACATCCGATTCCGTGGAGGCCGATGTCGATCCAGATCGTTTGACCCAGTGCTTTTTGAATCTGTTTCTGAATGCCCTGCAAGCCATGAAAAATGGAGGCCGGCTGACCGTTTCCTGTTCCACAGACGCAAAAGGGAACGTTGTAATTGATATCAAGGATAACGGCTCGGGTATATCTGCAGAAGATTTTAATAAAATATTCGATCCCTATTTTACTACCAAACCCAAAGGCACCGGTTTAGGGTTGGCGATTGTTCACAAGATTATTGAAGCCCACCAGGGGCAGATCAAAGCGCGTAGCGCCCTTGGTCAAGGCACCGTATTTTCGATTACTCTGCCGTTAACGAAAGTGAAATGAGGTTTTCATGAGCATGCAAAGCCCTTCTCGCATTCTGATTGTCGACGACGATCTAAACCACTTGAAAACGCTTCAAACCATCGTCAGAAGTTGGGGCTACCAGGTGTCCACGACCGATGACGGAATCAAAGCCGTTGAAAACGTCAAGGAAAAACCGTTTGCCCTGATCTTGATGGATGTCCGCATGGCTGAGATGAGCGGCATTGAGGCCCTGAAGCAAATAAAGCGGTACAATCCAGCAATACCGATTCTCATCATGACCGCTTACTCTTCCGTTGATTCGGCGGTTGAGGCCCTTAAGGCCGGGGCTTACGACTATTTAACTAAACCCCTGGACTTTGAAGTGCTCAAAATAAGCCTGTCCCGCACCTTGGAGCATTCCGGCTTGAAGGCGGAAAATGCGACTCTGAGATCCAAGATGAGCGCTGATTACGAGCTGCAAAATATTATCGGAAGAAGCCTGCCGATGAAGGCCCTGTTCGACATGATGGCCATGGTTGCGCCTTCGGAGGCAACCGTACTGATCACCGGGGAAAGCGGGACAGGCAAAGAGCTGATCGCCAAATCCATCCATCACAACAGCCTGCGCAAGGATCGGCCCTTGGTGGTGGTCAATTGCGCAGCCCTAACTGAGACATTACTGGAGTCGGAGCTTTTTGGTCATGAAAAGGGAGCGTTTACCGGCGCTGACAAGCGCCGCGAAGGCAGGTTCAAGCAGGCTGATAAGGGAACGATTTTCCTGGATGAAATCAGTGAAACTTCCGCCGCAATGCAGGCCAAGCTGCTGAGGGTCATCCAGGAACGGGAAATTCAGCGAGTCGGCGGTGAAGAGACGTTAAGAGTGGATGTGCGAATTGTGGCTGCAACAAACCGGAACTTGGAGGATGAGGTCAAAAACGGAAAATTCCGCGAAGACCTTTTTTATCGGTTGAACGTAGTCACTCTTCGTCTTCCGCCTTTGCGCGAGCGTCAAGATGATATCCCGTTACTTGCCCAGCATTTCCTGGAGAAGTACGCGAAAAAGAATCACAAGCAGGTCAAAGGCATCTCTCCGTTAGCAATGGATATGCTGCTAAAATACGCATGGCCCGGTAATGTCAGAGAGCTTGAAAACGTCATTGAGCGCGCCGTGATTTTTCTGGCGGACGAACACATTACTGAAAAAGAGCTGCCTTCGACTATCACAGAAGCGTACGCCGAGAAAAGTGATTGGGTGGCCACGTCCGCGTCTGTTGCGGCCAACCGCCCCCTTGACGAAGTTGAAAAGGAGGCGATTTTGGCCACACTTGAGGACAGCGGCCGCAACAAGAGTGAAACCGCCCGCAGACTCGGCATAACCCGTAAGACACTCCATAAGAAATTGAAAGAGTATGGAATAGATTGAGATTTATAATCCGTTGGGGTCTAATTCCCCGCCGCTTGCGGCGCTTAAATCTTTACCTCTTAATACCCCGCTGCTTGCGGCGGGGTAGTTTATTGGAAGGCTAACGCTTAACCGTCTTTGGCATGGCGACGCTTCTGGCAATGAGAAATTTCGGCGGCAGCGTGCTCGCCGAGTGGCTTCGGCCTTCGAAAAAACACTTAATCACTGTGGAGAAGCAGCCCCAGATGGAGCTTTTCGAGCTGATGGAGGGACGCTACCAAGTCATGGTCCCCAACCAGAAGCTGAGATCGGAAAATGTCTGGAGACTGTACGACCAGGGAGCGGTGGTGGAGCAGGTCATAGAGGAAACCAAGAACGACCTTTGCGCCGCATCCATGCGACACCAGAATTTCTGGGCCAGCGAGGCCCTTTTCCTCACCGGACTGATCGCCTACAACCTGCTCAACTGCCTGCGCCGTCTTGCCTTGCCCGGGCATCTGCGAAGCGCCCGTCTCAAGCGTCTGTGTTTTCTTTTCCTGAGCATCGGAGCCAACGTGGTGCACGGGGGAGGGAGGCTGCTGATAAGGCTGGCCCGGGACCATCCCATGAGGACCCAGTTTTACAGGGCGATGCGGACCCTGCAAACCACCTGAAAAACACTTCGACAGGCCAAAACCACAGGACAAGTGCACCCTAAAATCGCCTTTAGTGCCCGATTTCATAATGGCTGGCCTCAAACAATCTCCCCTCATCGTGATATCGCCCTAACAGCAATACCCATGACACTCAGCGAGGCCAATCGGGGCAATAGAGCACTCACTTTTTCGGCTCCGTGCAATATCTGGGTTCAACTAGGAACCGTCCGGAGTCGATACCAGATCGCGCGCGCAACGGAAACCGACCCACCCGAATGTTTCCCAGGACGGTCGCTTGGCCAGAAACGGCTCGGCCTCGGAGGAAATTTCAAACAACACCAGTAAATCTGGCTTCTCACCGGCGGCAGTGACCCATTCGCCCAGTGCTGCTTCCATCCCCCTGATCCCCAAGGGGTTGACCGGCCAGTGGGTTACGGACCAGTAGTCGTCTTTTCTGGAGGCCGCGAGTTGGGCTCTAGTCATCTGCCCGTGCATGGCTGCCATGCTCTGGTCCCCGCCTTCTCCTTGACCAGGTTTTTCCAACGGCTCTTGTTTCCGTCTCCATCCGGCCCGCAGCAACTCCCAAACTGTGGGCAAACGCAGCCCATAATGGCTGGCAAAGGCCATGGCGCCGTGCCCGCTCACCAGCAATACTGGATGTGAGGCGTATTTTGGGTCTGTTATGCGGAACCGACCTTTGCTATAAGCGATCGGCGTGATACCTTTGCGGACTTCACCCAACCGCAATAATGTTTCCCCTTCCAATTTCACCACGCCCTGTTCGACGCTTAATTTTCCCTTAATGGCATTTAAAAACTCAACATACTGATAATTGGTGGTCCTGATTTCTTCCAGATAAAACGGCTTGACCCCAATACGCCGTCCTTCCAAAAGGGCTTCGCCCGCAGGGATCATACGAAGAACCGCCTCGTCTAGGGGTGTGATATATTGCGCCGGTGGCCCTTCTGGTGTCCTTGTGCCTTCCTGGGCCATAACCGGCGGCTGGGTGGGAGTCCGTTTTTTAACTTGCGGCATATTGAAGTGGTACCAGACACCCCAGACCAGCAATGCGGCCAACACAGCGGTGAGACCCAAAGCCAGAACCAGCTTGCGCTTCCCTCCGCCGGCGGCCGGTGCCATGCCGGGCAGCCCGACCAGGGCCCGCCGCAGTTCATCCACCGAGGCGTAACGGTCTTCAGGCTCCTGGGCTGTGGCCTGGCGGATCACCCGGTCCAGGGCCTTGAGAAAGGGCGTGTCCGCCTTGGGCAGGGACGCCGCCTGCAGGGGCTTCATGGTGTTCTTGTCAAAGGTGCCCACCGCCGCCTTATAGAGCATCTTGCCCAGGGAGTATATATCCGCCCGGAAGCCCGCCTCGGCCAGGTCCATGTACTGCTCCGGGGACATGTAGACCAAGGTGCCGATGACGTGGTGGCTGCGGGTGACCGATTTCCATTGGCCGCCACCCACCAGACCGAAGTCGCTGAGCTTGGGCACCTCGCCGTCCAGCAGCACGTTGGACGGCTTGAGGTCGCGGTGCACGATGCCCTGGGCGTGCATGTGCTCCACGCCGTCCAGCACCGGTAGAAAATATTTGCCTATCCAGGACCGCAGCCGGTTCTCGTCTGCGGCCAGGCCTTGGGCGGGGATGGTGGCCGAGAGGGTGTCGCCCGGGATGTACTCCATGACGATGAAGTCTATGGTTTGCGCGGCGCCGTCCCGATCGATTGCGGCCTGCTCATAGTCGTAGACCTGGAGCACGTTGGGATGGCGGGTGGCGGCCATGGCCAACACCTCCCGCCGGAACCGCTCCATTTCGGCGTCGATCTCCTCCTGGTCTCCCTCGTAGGCGTCGATCAACTCCTGGGAGACCACCTTGACCGCCACCTCTCGCTCCAAGTTGGGTTGGTGTGCGAGGTAGACCTCACCCTTGCCGCCGGTGGCGATGTGCTCCAAGATCTCCCAGCGGCCGTTGAGCACCTGGCCGGGTTGGAGCATGTGTTTTTTATGGTTGCCAGTGGTCGTCATTGGACTGGGCCACCATTTCATAGTAAATTGGTCACATGCCCAATGTAGCACGATGGGCACCGCTTATGGGACTGGAGAGCTTTTGCACTTTTTCGCCCAAACCCATCAAGGGCTTAAACGTCCCTCCAATCAAGATCGTTACCTCCTGCGGGAGCTGCCGGACGGGCGTATCTTGGCTGCGGTGGCCGATGGCATGGGCGGCATAGCCGGCGGTGAAGTGGCCGCCTCGATGGCGGTGGACCTGCTGGCCGAGGTCATAGACCCGTCACCGGAGGACCACGGGGCGCTGGGCGAGCTTTTCGCCTCCATCTGCCGCCGGGTTTACGCCAAGGCCCAGGCCGAATCTGACCTGAAGGGCATGGGCACCACCCTGACAGCGGTGCTGGCAAGCCCCGCCAGAGTGGATTGGGCCCACGTGGGCGACAGCCGCCTCCATCGCTGGCGCTCCGGCCGCCTGGAGCAGGTCACCACGGATCACACCGCCGCCGGTTTCATGGCCGAGGAAGGCCTGATCAGCGAGCGGGAGGCGGGTAGTCATCCCGCCCGCCACTTGCTCATGGACTGCATCGGCTGCGGCGACTGCGATCCGGACACAGGCTGGTTCCAGCCCCAGGACGGGGAGCTAGTCTTGATCACCACCGACGGCCTGCACGACAAGGTTAGAGCAGATGACCTGGCCCGGGTGCTGGCCTCCTCCGGCAGCCTGCCCGATAAACTGCAAGAGATGCTGGATTTGGCTTTGGCCGCCGGCGGCAGCGACAACATCACCGTGGCTGCAATCCAGTTTTCCTAGCCATGAGCGCGCCCCAAACCAGTCCTTGACCTCTTCCCTGCAAACGGTACCAGTTAAACCCATCTTGAGGCCGATGCGCGGTGCTTGTGCGCTAATATAGCTTTAATTATCTGATATATTTTACTATAATACCTTCAGCCGATCATTCTGGAGGTATGAATTGCCCAATCGGTTTGAAAAACCCGGTATTGGCTTCCTGGACCTGGCGGTTTCTCAGCTGAAAAAGGCTAAGACCTTTTTAGATGACGTGGAGCGGATCGTCGATTGGGCTCCCATCGAGAAGCTTCTGAAGAAAAAGCTTCGCCGTAACCAGGATGCGGCGGGCAATCCCGCCTACCCCCCGCTGGGCATGTTCAAGGTGCTTTTGCTCCAGCGTTGGTACAATCTCAGCGACCAGGGCATGGACGACGCCCGGCCGACCGCATATCCTTCCGGCGTTTTGTGGGTTTTTCCTTTGATTACGATACGCCCGACTCCACCACCATCTGCCGCTTCCGCAATCACCTGATGGAGAGAGGCCTGGACCTGAAGCTGTTTGACCTCCTGGGGCGTCAGTTGGAGGTCCACAAGGTCATCATCAAGCAGGGCGCCATAGTGGATGCCAGCATAGTCACCTCCAGCCGCAGGCCCAAGAAGATAGAAGTGGTGGAGCCTCGGGAGGGCCGGGAGGAGGAAGATTCCGGCTATGAGGTGACCACCAGCTACTCCGAGGATGTGGAGGCCGCCTGGACCATCAAGGCCAAGAGGCCTTATTACGGCTACAAAATCCACATGGCCACCGATGCCGGGCATGGCTTCATCATAGGCGGCCACGTCACCCCCGCCAACCGGGCCGACACCAAGGAGCTGATGGAGGTGTTGGAGGAATCAGGCGTCCCCAAAGGCTCCATGGTCTTTGCCGACAAGGGCTACGCCAGCGCGGACAACCGGATAAACCTGGAGAAGGCCGGCATCACCGATGGCATCATGTACAAGGCCGCCAGGGCAGAAAGCTGACCGAGGCCGAGAGGCTCATGAACCGGGTGATCAGCGGCTTGCGAGGAAAGGTGGAAAGGGCCTTCGGCACCTTGAAGCGGGACTATGGATTTCAGCGGACCCGCTACCTGGGATGCGCCAAGGTAAAGCTTGAATTTCTCCTGAACGCCATGGCCTTCAAGAAGGCGGCCCTCATGCTGGAGTAGTGTGCCGGGAGAGTGAAAAACGCCCCCGGACACGCCGAAACGGCCTGATCGGGGGGCAAGGAAGAGGCCTATACCGGAGTCTTCTCCTTCATTGATAGCCCCAAAAAGGGAAAAATCGAGGCGCTGGCGGCTTACCTGTCCGCGCCAGACCATTGTCTGCGGCCTCCGCCCCTGGACTGCAGGCCATGGTCCATAAACTGGCAGTGCGGGCCGGGCTTCCGGCCATCCCCCGGCTTTATCTAGTGCCTAGCGCAATGGTAAACGCCTTTGCCGTTGGCACCCGTCGCACTCCCTTTATTGCCGTGACGGAAGGATTGCTTGGCGCTCTAAACCCGCGCGAGTTGGCCGGTGTGCTGGCGCACGAAATGGCCCACATCGCCAAGGGCGACTTGCGAGTGATGGGCCTAGCCGATGCCGCCAGCCGCTTGACGAGCATGTTATCCATGGCCGGCCAATTAATGGTTTTTCTTGCCTTGCCATACGCTTTTCTGGCTCAAATAACAATCAACTGGTGGGCCTTGTTGGTGTTGGTGTTCGCGCCTCATCTGTCGCTGCTGGCTCAACTGGGTTTATCTCGGGTACGCGAATTCGATGCCGATCTTTTTGCCGTATGTCTCACGGGTGATCCTGAAGGGCTGGCCTCCGGCCTGGCCAAGATCGAACGGGTCAGTTATTCCTTGCACCGCTGGCTGCTGCCCGGTTGGGGTACTCCGGAGCCCTCGTGGTTGCGCACCCATCCGGCTACACAAGAGCGAGTAAAACGCCTGCTGGCCTTACGCCAAGATGAAAGCCGTATAACCGAATGGGCGGCCACCGGCTGGCAATCGTCTCACACCGTTCCGGCCTCGCCGCGCTGGCGACTCGGTGGCGTCTGGCGATAGTCAGCTTCATTGAGTGTTAGAGAGCCTCGTTGTGACTTATACAACGACCACCCACAAAAGGAACAATCCCACTTTCCTTTAGGCAGCAAACGGCCGCATTCTGGACACCAATCCTCGTTTCTACGAATTCTCCTTCCCATTTTTCCACCCTTTGTTGTTTGCGGGGCGGGCAAAGGTACCCGCCCCGCTAATCTTTCAAAAGGTTCTCAGGTTAGTACATGTCTTCGTCCATACCGCCGCCCGGAGGTATTGGCGGCCCTTTTTTCTTCTCTGGCTTTGCTGCGATCATCGCCTCGGTGGTCAACAAAAGGCCAGATACCGAAGCGGCGTTTTGGATGGCGAATCGCACCACCTTGGTCGGATCGATCACTCCAGCCGCTAGCAGGTTTTCATAGGTATCGGTCTGGGCGTTGTAACCGTAGTCACCGTTACCCTCCAACACCTTGTTCAGCACTACCGACCCTTCCATGCCTGCATTCCGGGCTATTTGCCGCAACGGTTCGGGCAGGGCCTGTTTTAAGATATCAAGACCACTTGTCTCCTCGCCCTCGGCCTTCGCATTTTTCAGTGCTTTTAGGCATCTGACCAGGGCCACCCCGCCACCTGGCACAATGCCTTCCTCGACAGCCGCTCTGGTGGCGTTCAAGGCGTCTTCCACGCGCGCCTTCTTTTCCTTCATCTCTGCTTCCGTGGCCGCGCCAATATTGAGGACCGCAACCCCTCCGACAAGCTTGGCCAGATGAGATGAGCGTGGTCTTCCCCCCGATGGCCGATACTGGTCATTGGGGAATCAACCCATCAACCATGGGAGGAAGACCATGATCTATGTTGGCATGGATGTGCACAAGCGGACCACCACCTTTTGCGCCGTGGACGATGAGGGGCAAATAGTCCGTCGAGGCAAGGTGACCAGCGGTGAGGCCGGCTGGCTGGGGATCGTTGCGGATTGGCCTTCGGTTGAAATAAAGGTGGCCCTTGAGACCGGCGGCATGTCCTGGTGGGTGGTGGACGTGCTGCGCGAAGTCGGCATCGAGCCGGTGGTGGTGGACGCCCGTCAGTTCAAGATGATCGCGGACAGCAAAAAGAAAAGCGACCGGCGTGATGCCAGGACTCTGGCCGAGGCCCTTAAAGCGGGCCTTGCCCACAACTGCTCGGTGGAGGTGCCCAGCGAGAGGGCGCGCCGGGCCCGGTCCTTAATGCGCACCCGCCATCTGGTGGTCAAGCAATCCAGCGCCACCATGAACGCGGCTCGCAGCCTGCTCCGCTCGGTGGGCGTGTCCATCAGCAAGTACAACTGGCGCAAGGAGGAGAAGTGGGAGCAGTTGCTGGGGCATCCCCGCATCCCTCTATGGATGAAGCCGCTGCTAGTGGTTTACCGCAATGTCTGGCAGGCCCTGGACGATGAGAGGCGGGACCTGGATGCCCTGGTGGCCCTGGAGCAGAGCCGCTGGCCTGAAGCTCCTCTGCTACGTCAGATTCCAGGCTACGGGCCGGTGGTCACCCTGGCGGTGCTGAGTAGTAGTGATCGAACAACTTGCCAGGCTTGGGGTTGGCAGTCTACTTCTGATCGACCATGACGTCGTCGAACAGAGAAATATCAATCGCATCATCAACAGCACGGTGAACGATGCTATGGCCGGTCGCAAAAAGGTCGAAGTGCTAGCCTCTGCCATACAAAGAATGGGCCTCGGGACCAAGGTCGATCAATACGCCTTCGATGTATATAACCCAGACATGGTTCGAAAACTGGCCGACTGCGATGTGCTCTTCGGCTGTATGGATGGCCACCGAGGTAGGTACCTACTGAACCGCCTTGCTACTTTTTACCTGATCCCTTATTTGGACTTGGGCATCAGGCTGGACGCAGACCAGGACTCTGGTGAAATCACCCAAGTCAGTGGGGCAGTGCATTATCTCCAGCCTCACCGGGGTAATCTGATCACACGTCGCGCCATATCCATGGACCGGGTGGTAGCCGAAGGTGAAATGATCGATGACCCGGAGAATTATCAGCGACTTCGAAAAGAGGGTTACATCAAAGGAGTGGTTGAGCAACGTCCGGCGGTGATAAGCCTGAACATGCAATTTGCTTCCATGGCGGTCACTGAGTTGCTGGCACGCCTGCATCCGTATCGCACCGAACCAAATGCCAAGTATGCGTGCCGCCGTGACAGCCTATCGCACATGGAAACAATTTTTGAACCCGAAGCAGATGAACCTTGCGAGATGTGGGCACGGCACTTGGGTCGTGGCGAAGTTAAACCGCTGCTCGGCATGCCGGCGCTAAGCGAAAAGGATTTATAATAGTGGCTTGGTTGAAACGATTCTTTCAAGATATTCTCAATTGGCTTCTCGGTAGACCGCAACCTCTTCGAACAAAATATTCAGACGAAATTCCTGACGCCATAAAAGCGAAAACAATATACATTATTGGTGAAGGTAACTATCGGTGGTATGCGGTAATGCTTTGCCCTGGTGGGTGTGGAACGGTCCTGCACATGAATCTAATGCCAGATTCACGTCCAAGATGGAGCCTGACAGAGCATGGCGATGGAACAATATCTTTACATCCATCTGTCTGGCGGAAAACAGGTTGCCAGTGCCATTTTTGGCTCAAGAAGGGAAAAATCGAGTGGTGTGAGATGGGACATTGTAAGCTTGCCCGCTCAAAAAATGTTAGCTAAATTTATTCTATTTAGTAGTTGACAATTTTCCTTAATAGCCGGGAATCTAGCGAATCAAATTTGAGATTAACTATATTTTAGCCACCACTAAATAGGTTGATGATATTTCTGATCAGTTACGCCTGAAACCTTTTAATCCCTTCTGCCGCTTATTAAGCAAACATCCATCAGTGAAACCCTATGCCACGCATACCATCCGATCAAGACATACAAATCTTTGCTGCCTTGGCAGATCACTCTGTCTTGACTACGCAGCAGCTTGCCCTGGTGACTGCCCGGAACCCCAAATCTTTAGGAAGACGCGTGCGAGAACTTGGCGGACTTGGCCTGATCCAGACGCTACCCAGGCCATTGGGGCGCAAACGCGGCAGACCCGAGAATGTGCTCCTTTTAACCCCCAGCGGGGCAGAACTGCTCCTGGAGCACCTTGGTGATTCGGGGGGCTTCTCCGTGGATACCTTAGCCGGTTCGCCCACCGGGGACATCGACCACACACTCTTGATCAACTGGGTTCGCATCGGCCTCCAGGGCATCACGGACCGAGTCTCTTCGCTGAACGCCGTCTTCCTCGCCTCCAACTCGCCATTCCTGCCCAAACTGCCGGATGGCTCATCGCCTGTAATGGATCGGGTGGTGGTCGATCCTGGTGCGGGCAAGTGGATGGACTTCATCCCCGATGGCGTGTTCACGATCAATACTGGCGACCAGGGTCAGCGGAAATCGCTATTGTTCTTCTTGGAAGTAGATATGGGTACCGAGCCCTTGGCCAGCCCAACCGCGGGAGGCAGGGACCTTAGGCAGAAAATCCTGAACTACCAGGCCTACTATCGTACCAATCGCTACAGGCGGTATGAAGAACTCTGGGGATGCAGGTTCAACGGCTTTCGTCTTCTGTTCCTGGCCAACACCGCCGGGCGAATGGCTGTCATATGCCGGCTGGTACAGGAGATGGTGCCATCGGACTTCATCTGGGTCACCGATCAAGGACGTGTTTTCGAGAGAGGGTTGGGCGCCGCCATCTGGGCCAGAGGCGGAAAAGACCAAACGCCCCCTCACTCCATTTTGGGCCCCTCGCTGGCCTACGAATCTTCTTTGCCTGCATCACCTGCCTGATTAGCTCAGACGGCCCTACCGATATCCACCTCGCCGTGATCCGTAGCGTGCCCGTGCCGTACTTGATCCATAAGTTTGTTTGCGGGCACTGCTCCAATACGGTTTAGACATGAGATTTTCATATCTCCCTCGAGCCACCCGCTTCAGTTCAGACATGGTGTAGCCCTTCCAATCCTCGGCAAAGTTCCAAGGGAAGATGGGGATGACCTGGTAGCCCATGGATTCGTAGGTCTTCAGCTTTCTTTTCACGCCCGCATCGTATGAGCGACGACCGGCCAAACCGAAATATTCTATGTAGGCGCTGAACTCTGGCAGGTGGAAATCGGGATACCATATGCGTGGTTTCCCCTCCGGTGCATTGACCAGCACGGCCGGTTCATATTGGTATCTGATGTGGTTGTCCTGTAGGAAGCGAGCGATCCGCCGCTCCCCCTCGGAACGGTATTCCCTGTTCCGCTGATAGCCTACCCTATACTCAAGCCCTGAATCGATCATTTTGGTCCCGGGTCCTGGGTGGGGCTCTTATGTTTAAATAGATTGCTCTCCACTCGCTGGTAGTCAAAAGATGATCGAATTGGCCACCCATGACCTTGCCTACTACCGAGGCAGAAATTGCTGGTAATGAAGAGTGTGGATTTAATGCCCTGGCATTGTGGATTTATTCCCCTGCAGGTGTGGATTTAATCTCATTTCCGAGGGGAAATCGCGATTAATGGGGAGCTTTAAAACCACACCATCCAATATATCTATCTTAATTATAACAGCAGGTTATCTGGTGTTGAAAAAACTGACAAAGAAAGAATATCTTAAAATCTCCATGCAAACGACGTGAGCGAGGCAATTGCCTGTATGCGAATCCAGACCTGCTACCGGTTTGGGCCACACGCAGACCCCTTATCGTAAATCTTTCGGTCCCGATTAGTCCTGACGGGGACCGAAAGCTTTATCGAGGGGTCCGCTTAACGTGTCCCAAACCTCGGGCGGCCGCATCAAACCCTTCAAAAAATAGAAGGGTTTGATGGAGGTGATTTATATGGAACCCGAAGCTGAAAAAGTAGTTAAGGAGTTGTGTTTGGTTTGTAGTTGCGAGGTGTCTGGCGGGTCTGCGATTTGCGATTCTTGCCAGGGGAGGTATGTGTGTTTGCTGTGTGGCGAAGAGTTGTCGAGATTGGAGGTCGAGGCTGGATTTGCGGTTTGTGATTCTTGCAGGGGTTATTATTTTCCTGAGAGACGTGTTTATTACAGGCCTGATGGGTTGTCCGGTCCAGCTGTTGTAATCAAATGTGTTCGTAAAAAGCCTCGGAGATTGGCGAGAATCGAGACACCTGATTTGTGGATACCCATGGGTGGTTGTTTTGATTTTTATTAAAGCGCCCGAAAGGGTGTTTTTTTATTCCCCCCACCCCCTAACCCCCTCCCCCAAAGGGGGATGGGGAATTGAGCTGGCCCACCTACGGCGGGCCAGCAGCAGCAGCTGTCATCAGAGCAGGATAGCAACGTCCTCGCATCGTGCGAGGGCGTTGGTCCTTGTGGTTCGGTCAGAGATACCTGAACAAGTCGCGATCCTTCTTCTCCTGGTTGGTTCCCTTCCGATCCTTGAAGTCAGAAAGTAAATTGGAGAGCCTTCTGAGTGTTCTGTTGAATCGGCTGGAGAATACCCATCCCTCTCTGTAGCCATGTTTCGGGTTAAATCTGGAGACGTGATCGATCAGACCCATGCGACGCATCTTGCTTCGGACTGTCTCCAGGGTGCGCTTGGTGAAATCGTATTCCTGGCAGAGGTGGTCCAGGCTAGGCAAGAATTGTCCGGGAGCGTACTTGAGTTCTATGAAGACAGTCAGGAATATCCGCTGATGGTTTCGGTTGCCAGGGAACAGCAGCCTGGCCAGCTCCTCCATATCCTGAATGCGGGCAATCTTGTTGGCGTTGAGTTCGATCTTTGTGCTTGGCGTTTTTTTCACCCCTGCCTTTTTGATGGAAATGCGGCCTTCTTTGAGCGGGTAGGCCTAAAGGCCATGTTAAAAAAATTCTCTCCCCTCCACCCACCCGACAGCACCAAACCTCATCCCACCGAAAACCGCGCGATTCGGTGGTCATGGTGCGCTGGAGGGCAGCTTGATGGATTGAGGCCTCTCCGCCCTCTGTATCGTGGGCGGATTTGGTCCTCGATCAACGGAGGGCAAATCCCTTTACAATTTGGAGAGCCCAGGAACGGGCTATCCGGACCGGTCATCTCGACGGTAAAAACCTGGATCAGTGGTTTTTCGGGCTTTTCTTCTTAGGGCCACGCGCTCCTTGGCGATCTCCAGGGCATAGGCCCTGAGCTCCGGGCCCATCAAGCTTTCCACGAAAAAGATGGTTTCATAGGCGGAGACATAGACTTCGTTGAAAAGGCGCTGGAAACGCCATCTGACCCCCTGCCGGGTTATTCCGAAGCTCTGGTCAATACGATCACCGTAATTGCCCCGCAGCACCATCTGCTTCAGGCCTCGGTCCACGAGGTCCACCGAAAGCTCCTTTTGACTCAGGAGGCGGTGGAGCCGCTCCAGGAACTCCTTGTCCTTGTTAGTCAGCTTCATGGAAAACCCTCTGGACCAGCAGTTCGCCTTGTTCCTGGTCCAAGAACACCTCCCCGGCTTGATCCATGAAAACCAGGGTCACGAATCTGAACACCCGATCCAACCTGACTTGCCCTTGCAACTGCGGGATTGCCGCGAATGGCGTCGCGCCCCAGCCGAGACATTCCAGGATGTGGCGCCGGTAGGCGCCTAAATCAAAGCTCCTTGTCAGCTCCTCAACAGCCTCCAAGTCGAGTGAGGAGGAGTTCAGAAATGCGTTCAAAGCTTCGGCCAGGCCAGGAATGGCCCCCAAGTCAGGTTCCTGATCCAGGACAAGGTGCTCGGACCTGTTTTCCAGTACCGCCTGCCGGAGGGCTTCCTTCTTGCGCCGAGCCCTTTCCCGGGATGATCGCATCATCTCCCTGAAATAATCCTCATCGAAGAGGCGTTCGTTGAAGAGAAAGCGGGATGGCGCTATCCGGCCGCAACCGGAGCAGGCATAGTGGGTCCGCTTGCGCACCAGCACCGCCCCGCAGCAAAGGCTGCGTTGGAATGCCGTGGTCGGATCGACCCGTTCCGCGCAATCCCTGCAAACACACAGGCTGCGACCGATCATCTCAAGGCCGCCGCCGCATTGCTCACAGGTATGGACGGATAGCATCACCTTCAGATAGAAGTCCCGAGCCTCTGCCTTGAATCGCTCGATTCTCTCCTCCACTGGCGCCAAGGCTAGGAGCAATGGATTGGTTTGGTGTTCGAGCGGGCGGTCTTTCGACAGTGAGATATCCATCTTCTCCGTATTGACATCCACCGGACTCTGCACGGTGACAGCCGCGGTGTGTTTGCATTCCATGGTCATGTCAATGGTCCAGGACCTATATAAAACCTTCGGTTCCAGGTCCCGGGACCAACTCAAGAGTTGGCTGTTATGGTGAAGGCGCACAAAGAATGCCTATTGTCGCCACCATGAAAGGCCATTTGCAGGGAATACCCGCTTCGATTGAATTCCCTCACCACCGGAAATCCTTGTGCGGGCCCGAATGAGTCGATGGGGACGGAGAGGACATAGGTTCCCAGGGGAAGACTATTGATCGAGAAGGAATTGTCTTCGTTGATCGGCATCCTGGTGATGGCCCGGCAATGTTCGGTCACATAGATCGCTCCCGCCAGGGACGTGTTATGGGCCGTGTAAAGGTACACATGGCTGCCAAACTCGACATTGGCGGTCACCTCGCCGCTCACATTGAAAAATGGTTGGCGCATCCGCAACACCCCGCAGGGATTGCTCTCCATCAATTGGTCCAAGGTTTCCAGCCGCTCCTGCGTCGCGACACTGAAACCGGGTGCTTGGGCCGCGTGAGTTTCGGTATGTCCGCATGCGGATAGAAGTAAACAGATTCCGAGCAGATAAGCCGCTGCAAAAGCTTTTCGGGTCATGTGGATTCACAGGCAAAGCAGGTTTATATGCTTTTCGGTCCCCGGCCGGGGCCAACCGGACCGAAAAATATATTAAGGAGGGGTCTCATTCGAAAATCAGAGGTGATGACTGATGGCGAGACCATTCAAATGCCCCTATTGCGGTGGCACCCGCACCATCTGGAAAGGATTCAGACCGTTACAGCAAGGCAAAGTGCGCCTGCGGAAATGCAAGGACTGTGGCCGCAAATTCAAGACGCGCAAGATGGTGATCTGAATGGAACGAGAGTTACCCCGGGCCCACATTCTATCCGGGTCTGATGCCGATACCCTTTTTGGATCGCAACGTTTGCGGGACCTCCGCCTAATGGCTCGTCATTCTTCCCGCGAGTTGGAAAAGCTAGAGGGTGGTTCCCCAAGGGAATTGGAAGCCATAACCATGGAAAGCGCTTTCCTGGCTGCCACCCGTCAAGAAATCCTTCGTAAAGAACGTCGAATATTTCTGCGAGAATTCAATCTGCTCTAGCGGGCATGGCTCAGGGCCCTTTTGACAAGCTCCCTGGGCAGGCACCCGGTTATCTCCCTGGTGTAGCCATAACGCCCCTTGGAGACGGCCCTCGCTGTAACCAGCCCGTAGAGATCCAGAAAACTGATCATATCCGAGAAACGTCTCTGGGTCAGAGGACTCACCCCTTCCTGCATAGAGACTCTGCGGTAGACCTCATATACCTGCCCAGTGGCCGAGTGCCGGTTGTTCTGACCCACAGAGAGATAACAGGCCTCTAGAGCCAGGCGTTGCTGAGTGGCCAGGGCGCGGATGAGGGCCTCGGTTTTGTCCATCTCCAAGCGTTCCTCGGCCAAGTCGACCTCCGCCTCGGTAAGGCGTCCCGTGCTTTCCTCGGCCACGATCACCGCCTTGGCCAACAGCTCCACCGCCTTGCGAGCGTCACCAGTCTCCCGAGACGCGCAGGCGGCCACTTTCTTAATGGCCGCTTCCTCCACCTTGTCTTTATTCAGCGCCTTCTCAACCCTGATCTTGAGTATTTCCAGAAGGTCCATGGCATCGTATGGCTCGAAGATTATGTCGGTCTTCTTGAAAAAGCTCAGTATGCGCGGGTCCAGGGCCTTTTCCCAGTCCAGCCGGTTGGTAAGCAAGACCAGGATCAATCTGCAGGACACCTTCCTTGGCAGGGTCTTTCCTAGAAAGGTGAGAAAAGCATCCACGTTGGGTTTGATGTTGTCAGCTTCGTCTATCAGCAGGCACATGAAGCCTTCCACGCCATCCAAGGCTTCCACGATGCGCGCCTGCATGTACTCAATGGGTATGCCCTTACGATATCTGCGGTTGGAGCCGTCCAGGGCTATGGCCAATTCATTCAAGGCTCCGAAGTAGGTCTTGGGAGAAGATAGATCGATATAGGCGTAGCGAAAAGCCACGCCATGTTTGCCGGCTACCTGCTCAAAAGAGGAAAGCACGTGCATCAGGGTCACGGTCTTACCCGAGCCGGTGGGCCCGTACACCAAAGCAGATGGAGGATGATCTCCATCCAATACGGGCGTCAGATGGGAAATGATCCGGCTCAACTGCTTCTCCCGGATGTTGCGATTGAAAATCTCCCGTAAAACGGCCGTACGCTCGTCCTCTGGCAACTTTTCGTCATCCAGGTAGATATGGTTGGTGATCAGAGATCTTCTCTTACGATCCACGTGAAGGGCTTCTATGAGGTTTTCCGTGCTCTGCGAGCTTGTCTCTTGTTGTGTCGCCATTTTCCACAGGACATTTACTAGTCCTATTTCCACTGGAAGCCAATGTGTATTTATCCTTTTCTCTTCATTTGCCAGTGACAACATTTAGCTCAGCGTGGGAGTAGTTTTCCTGTGGAGATTTGTTTGGCTGTTTCGACATCCTATTTATTATTTATTGCTATATAGAAGTGCGCCACGAGGGTGCAAAGGACCAGCGGATGAAAGTTCCGCCCAAGAAATTGCCGGTTCATCTTGGTAGCTACCCGGACAGTGGGGTAGGGAGACCTCCTTGCTGAAGCTCCGGGGACACAAGTCCACTTCGGGTGGGCCAGCGAACCGGCGGGCCGTAACGCGAGTGAACCTTGAGCAGGCCTCGAAAGGGAACTTGTGGGAGCCGACCCGCCTTCTATACGGGGAAGGCCGCCGCGTGGCAGGGAAGTAACTGGTGTGTGCACCTGCCATAGCCCACCGGGGTATTGAGGACGGCACGTCGGGAAGGCCCTTTGCGCAACGTGGGAGACCCGTCCCGGGCGCGGAGTCGCGATCCGCGACAATGCTTTTCGGGCATTGGCCCGGGCGGGAGTCGGATGGGGACATAGTACCGTTGATACCGGGTAATGCCGGAGGAGGAAAGGTCCCCAGCTTCTGGCACGCTTTTGAAGGAGATGAGGATGGGTGATTGGCGATGAGCCTGGTAACGCCTGAGAAAATCCGGAGCCTCCAGAGAAAGCTCTACCTTAAGGCGAAGGCGGAGCCGGAATTCCGCTTCTACCTTCTCTACGACAAGGTCTACCGAGAGGACATTTTGGAGTACGCCTACAGATTGGCAAGGGCCAATGGCGGAGCCCCTGGTGTGGACGGCGTGACCTTTGAAATGATCGAAGAGCAAGGATTACGGGAGTGGCTGACCGGTATTCGGGAAGACCTTCACGGAAAGACCTACAAGCCGCAGCCGGTGCGGCGGGTGATGATCCCCAAAGCCAATGGTGGTCAAAGACCGCTGGGCGTCCCGACTATTCGGGACCGGGTGGTACAAACTGCCACCAAGCTGGTGATCGAGCCCATATTCGAAGCTGACCTTGAACCCAATGCCTACGGCTATCGGCCCAAGCGTAGCGGGCTGGACGCCGTACGAAGAGTCCAAAGCCTCCTATATGATGGCTTTACGGACGTGGTGGACGCCGACCTGTCCAAGTACTTCGACACAATTCCTCACCAGGAACTGATGCAGTGCGTGGCCAAACGGATCGTGGACAAAAACATCCTGCGGCTGATCAAACTGTGGCTCAAAGCTCCAGTCGAGGAACGTGACGACAAGGGCAACAGACGAATGTCCGGTGGCCGCAAAAGCCGCAAGGGTACTCCGCAAGGCGGTGTTATTAGTCCTTTATTGGCCAACTTATATTTAAATCTTTTCCTTTCGCGATGGAGGGAAGAGAAAAGAGGCGAGGCTTTTCGGGCTGAAGTGGTTGCCTATGCCGACGACTTCGTGATTCTGAGCAGAGGGTGTGCCGAACAAAGTTTGGAATGGTCGAGGCAGGTTATTGCAGAATTGGGCCTCAAACTCAACGAGAAAAAGACCTCGGTGATCAATGCCTGGCAAGACCGGTTCGACTTCCTTGGCTACACCTTCGGGAAGCACTGGAGCTACAAGTACGACAAATGGTACCTGGGTGCCAGCCCATCAAAACGCAGTGTCGCTAAAGTAAAGCAGACTATCCGCAAGATCCTCAGGCCATCGGTGCTAAGGCCCTGGTCCGAGGTGCGTGAACTGCTGAACTCGGTGCTGCGGGGCTGGTCCGGCTACTTCAGTTTTGGGCAAAAGGCCGATGCTTACCGAGCTGTGGAGGGATTCGTCTACGATCGTGCGAGGGGATTTCTTAGAAGGCGGCATAAGGTGGCCTCGCGAGCCACCCGGCATTTTTCGTGGAAGGTGGTGTTTGATGAGCTTGGTGTCATCGAATTGCGCCGCCCTCTATATGCTGCCGCGCCGTGTGCCTTGGGTGAAGCCAGTCGGAAAGCCGGATGCGGGAAAACCGCACGTCCGGTTTGATGAGCGGGGGTGGGAAACGGAGCTACGGATCGGACTGAGGCACCGGCACTGGACGAAAGCCGCCGGCAAACAGCTACTCCCCGAAGCCTACGGCCACCGCGCCCACCCTCGACTCTACAATAAATAATAAATATAAATGCAACTATGGCCAACAGGTTCCACGAGACATTTACTCCTCCAGATGGTGTATGCATATTTCCGCCCGAAACCTCACGATGGTTAGGTGCTATATAGCCTCTGCCGCAATGGGAGATAGTGGGATGGTAATGGCCATGTATGAAATGTGGTCCTTATAAACAATAATGCGCCCAGATTGACTGGAATTTTTCCAGTTCTGTTTCACCTTGTTAAGTTACGTCATTGCGCCGCCGGGAAGCTTCCTAAATCTTTCCCCTCTTTGTAGAGAGGGTCGGGCCGGAGGCCCTAAAGATTTATGGATTTCCCGGCTTTATTGGGAGCGCAATAACTTAACAAGGTGAGAACATGGAAAAAATAACCAGCATTAGGAAAGGGCGCATCTGGGTGAATGTGTACAAGGACAAGGACGGTGACATGGCCATCACCATCCAAAAAATATTTCGCGGCCGTGACGGCGGATGGAAGCCGACTCCATTTCTTCGGCCGAAATTCGGAGACATCGAGTCTCTGATGGAAGCGCTTGGTCAGTTCGTGGATGCCCATTATGGGCACTCCCACGACATCCACCGGGAGGTGGAAATGAAGGACGGCCAGCCATCCTTCAAGATTCATTGCCTGGTGGAGTACATGAAATCCAGGGGCTTCCCACTGGAGTCGGACGAGGTTGCCGAACTGGGGCCTGAGCTGGTCATGGCGGAATACTTCGACCTCGAAGTGGCACTGTCTCCTGGAGAGGCGGACCTGCTTCAAACGGAAATGATGGAACTGGCGCGGCAGACCGAGATGAGGGAAGCGCAGCGAAAGATGTATGAACTATTTCCGGAGGACTGCGGCGAGGTGCATTTCCGGCAGGCCAGCCACGAGCGTGGGCAAAGAGCCACCACTTACAGCTTGCCATTCTCCTACCCGGTGGATGCCAACCTCAGGGGCCTCGGCCCCAGGGCCTTCCTTCCCGCCGCTGAGAAGGAAGCCCCTGGAGGCAAGATATGAGGTGATGCGCATGATAGACACTGAAATATTGGAAACCAAGAAAAGGGAAAAAGCCCTTGAGGCATTCCTAGCTGAATCAGCAAAGAACGCAGGCGCCGGACCGCGAATGCTGCCGGTCATCGACATCGATGGCAAGCGCTACTTTGTGGACGAGCGTCTGAAGCAACTACGCAGCGTGGTCGATCCCAGCGACTACATTGACTTCTGAGGGGGAGGGGATGCCCCACCTCCCCGTGCCAAAGCACCGGCAAACGTTTCCTAAAGTTCCTCAATCGGTTGGCGGCAAGACCTTAGTCAAGGCCAACCGGACGATGCCGTGCATGGATTGGTCTTGGGCGCCCAGCGCCCGCAGTTTTTCTCGAACCCCGCCCACTACCCCCATCTTCTCAGCCGCGCCCAAGACATGGGACGCCGCGAAATCTGCATCCGATAGAGTGAGGTCATACCCGTATCCTCGGGCCATCCAAGTCAGCGAGGCCAAAGCGGAGCCCAAGGCGAAATCTGGCCTACCGTCGAGGAAGTCCCGGGCCGCGCGATTTAGGGTGCGGGGATCAGTGGGACCCTCTTGGACGAGGCGTAAGGCCAGATCATAAAGCCCGAGATGCTTGGCGGTGGCGAACCATTTCCCCTTTTGGCTCGAAGGTGTCTGCTCCACCAGATCAGCGAAGACCTCGTTGGGGTCACGTTCCGGAAATCGCTTTAGCACAGCCCGGAAAGTAGCCAGCCCCGGAGAACCGGTATAGGTGGGCAGGGCATATTTCTGGTAGGCCTCTTCTTCCAGGCCGGATGACCGCAGTATCTCCTCGCAGGCCAGGGCGATGGCGGTGGGGTCATCGTTCAACCCACCAGAGGCCCGCGCATACTTCAGGGCCTCTGCCTTTTTCCCCATGGCCAGCAAAGCCTTCATTCCGTAAACCCGGTAGTGCCACGAGGTGAAGGGAGCCAGCTCCAAAAGGTCCAACACCTCCTGGTTGCGCCCCGCCGTCAGCAGGCAAGATAGGCAGGCGGTTGTGCCCACGAAATAGCCGCGATGTTCCTGACTCCAAGCCAACTTCACTGTGGACATGAGCTCGTCAGCCCAAGGGGAAGCCAATTCAGGGGTACCGCACACCTCCCCCCAGCGCTCGCAAAGAGGGGCCAGGTAATCCACGCCGTCCTCTTGTATGGCTTGCCAGAGCCGTTCCAGCCAGCGAACTCTGATCTTCTCCTTAGCCGGCGCGCCGATAACCAGGGGGACCAAGACATCAAGGGCCTTGTTGACGGCAGTGCCCAGGGCCCCGGAGGATGAGTCCACTTGCTCCAGTGCAGGCCAAATCTTCTCCATCAGCTTGACTGCACCTTCACCGCCGAGCACCGGGTCCTTGCGGGCAACCTTCTTGATCTCCGAAACAGCCTCCCGTAGCCGTTGGCAAGCCAGACGTGAAGAGCGCCAGCCGAAACTGCGGGTGCGGAAACGAGCGGGAAAACTCCATTTGTATTTCGTTGGTTTCGCGGTCACGGCCCTTTCCCTTCAAGTTTCAAGGCATTCCGCCTGGACTCCTAGGCATCCTACCACGTGCCACCTGACAGAGCCTTGGTCCCGGGGCCCGGTCCGAAAAGTTTATTAAGCCAGCCACCTCACCACAAGTGCGTGAGGTCGCCGCCAAAGATGCGGACGACCCAGAGGTGCAAATCATGGCAGAGGAAAATCACAACATGGCAGCCGGGGAAGGCACCGGCAGCAGCAACCCAACAGGAGACAGTATTTCTGGATGTCCTACGTGGGACAACTTGGGAGGAGGGACTGAGCTACCGCCTTTCTTCAGCCCCAGAGAGGAATTGAAGCGCCAAGGCTTCACCGTGAAATTCTTGACCGATAAGCCACGGAAGGAAACCCCAAGCGCTTTCGACAGCCGTTCCATGGAGCTTTGGTTTGATATACAATACCAAGGCCGGCTTATGACCTGGACCATAAGCCAGATCAGCCTGCTCCTGGAGTTGAAGAAGCTTGCGCCCCTGAAAGGGAAAGAGTTTTTCATTCAATTGGTGCCTGTGGATGAGGAATTTAAAAGGGCGAGGCCGCAGTTTCGAGGAAAGGATAGGTATCTTGTAAAATCTGCGGGTTTTAATGATTTGGTGACTTTGACATCTCCCCCACTGGTTGAAACTTCAAATGGAGAATAGCGGCAGACAGGTTTCCTGAGGAGTTTGTCCCATAGCATAAGGCCTGCCCCAATGCGCCAGGAGTAGTTACAGGGTCACATTATATTCATTTGACTGAAAAGGGTTAAACCACCGGCCAATCCAGTGGTATCGATACTCATTTATGACAGCTGAAAACCAAAAAGGAAGACAAGCCGAAGCAGCTCGTATCAGAAGGGCAAACAGGGCGTCTGCGGTCGGTAGACTCATGCTTGGTGAAATATATAGTTGGGAAGATTTTTTAGAAGCTGACAAGCTTGATCTTGAATCCTTACCAAGAAAAATGCTGAAATCCGGTGCCAAAGACGTCAAACAAAATGTTCTAAAAAATGTAAAGCTTTTCTGTGCCAAGAATTTTGAAAATATGACAGAGGCCAAGCTTGATTTGCTTTATGAAGAGATCAAGGCCACAAGAGGGATAGAATTTCCATTAAAGGTTTTCGAACACAGATACAGCAAGATCCATAAGCGAGTTCTTAAGAATGCCCCGCCCCATGTACTGTTGTCATTTCTCTTTGGGGATTGCAGTTCAAATTCCCTGAAGATTATTTAACAAAGGATTTAATCGGGATACTGACAGTTGCTCTTGACGCCAACAAGGAATTGGAAAAATTCCAAAGAGTATCGCACGCTAAAGCACGTAAGGAAAAGGATGCCATATCTTCGTTTGTCAGGAAACGAGACCAGGCTGTTAGATCGTGTCTCTTGACATGTTTTAATTTGATAGAGGCTTACTTTAACGGAATAGCCTGGGACTTCGCACAGGATACTGACGCTTTCAATAAATTGTCCAAAAAGGATCGATCCCGGATAATGGATATTGGCCATACCAATCTTCGTGAAAAAGTTCTGAAGTATCCCAGAATAATTGCTGGCCACCCACTTTGGAGCGAAACGGATGAACCTGTCCATAGATTTCTAACTGAATTAAAGCCCTTTCGAGATTCTCTTGTTCATCCCTCTCCTTTTTCTGCACCAGATAAATTCGGCGGATATGACAAACTACATTATTTCTACACAATCGATCTTGGGATTGCCATGATCACATGTAAAAACACGTCTGACATCATCATTCGCGTCCATAGGCATTTAAATGGTGATGATGCAAAAATGCCTGATTGGCTATCTGATCTACTGGCTGAAATTGACAGATATGAATTTACTGAGACAGAGTAATTCCAAACTGCCTATATTTAGATCGGGGATATCTCGTCAGGGGGAATACCGCAAGAAGTCTCATAGGGTAAGTTTGGCGGCAATATCACCCTTCCAACAACCGCCGTTCAAGTAACGTCTGCATGTCCCTTCTGCCATCAACAATAAGAAGAACGAAGACTTGCTTTTCGATGACCCTGTAAATGATGCGGTAGGGTTTGAAGAAAATCTCTCGGTATTCCTTTATCCCCAACGCCAGTAACTCATCAGGGTACGCGCCCCGGTTCGGGGAGGTGCTCAAGCTGCCAAAGGCCTTCTCGATCTTCCCCAACACATAATCGGCGTTGTCCGGGTCGTCGTTCTCAGCGATGTAGTCGTATAGCTGCTCCAGGTCCTTGGCAGCATCATCGGTCAACAGGACCTCGTAGGGCATCACTTGGCCTGCCGGCTCTGGCGTATTCGTTTGACCACATCTGCGGCGGGCTGGACCTTACCATCCTCGATCTGGCGGTTGCCCAGGGCGAGGATTTTCAACATGGCCAAGGTCTCTTGGGTTTGCTCGTAGCTGGCGATGTCCTGGATGACCACCTTGGCTTCACCGTTCTGGGTGATGATCAGAGGCTCACGCTGCTCACCCAGCTTGCGCACGATTTCGGCCGCATGGGCTTTGAGAAAACTTATGGGCTTTATTTGACTGGATAGTTTCATGCCTTCTATCTCCACCTGGTATGACCAAATATAGACCATATTTAGGTCGCCAGTCAAGTGCGGCCACCACCCGTGCCATTTCATCCGGTTTTCTCAGCGAGCCCGCAGCCGCCCGCAACCACCGGATAGAAGCAAAAACCGAAAAACATAAATAGTAGTGCCACTTACCAGTAGGAAAAAGTAACAAACCACCCTTTACCATGACATTCCCGCCACAAAACATCGGATACCTGAACCCAATCCCGCCCATGCCCTATGGCCCCTTCGATCCCGTCTACTACTATCTGTACAGCCCCGGAACCCAACTGACTAAAGACCTATACGGAGCCACTCCGGCCTCGGGCTACTCGCCGGCCGGCGACTCGGGCTTGGATTTCCTGCTGGAAAACCGCCAGGAGGTGATGCGGACCAAGCTTGAACTCCTGACCGCCGAGCTGACCGAACGACGCCGGATACTGGATTACAGCCTGTACCGGATCAACCGCGACCAGTGCGAGTTCAAGAATATGGCTTTGCTGCGGGGCGAGGACATATGGGACCGCTACCGCTTCAAGCTGGAGCAGTCGATCCTGGATTTGGAGGGAGAAAAGCGCAAAGAGGAGTCCGCCTATTTCCGTGACGTGTTTTTCCTGAAGAAGGAACTGAGGGAGCTCTTGGTGGAAGGCGTGGAAGAGCGGCAGAAAGCCGCCATGTTGAAATACTGAATGGAGGTGCATTCATGAATCAAAGAAAAAAACCCATAACCGACTGGGAGGTGGCCGCCTTGGTGGCCGATCCCCTTTATTTCGCCATGATGATGAGCGATGAGGATCTGGAGGAGGTCATCGCCAGATTCGTGTGCGTGCTGAACAAGCGAAAACGAGGCAGGGGGTGATCAGAATCGCCCCGCTCCGTTTCCTTAGCCCCACGTCCATCAACACCTACCTCAGCTGCCCGCGCAAGTTTTACCTCAGATACATCAAAAAAATGAAGACCAAGCCCTCGATCTACCTGGTGCGGGGAAGCATCGTGCACAGGGTGTTTTGCCGCTTCAACCAGCTCCAGACAAAGCCCAGCCTGGAAATGACTCCCCTTGAATTGCAGCTGATCCTGCTGGGTCTGTTCGAGGAGGAGTGGGAGAAAGCCGGGGACAGCCTGGCTTCCCTGGGCATGGAAGAGACTCGCCTGCAGGACTTCCGCGATGAAAGCCAGCTGATGGTCATCAACTTCGGCTTCTGGCTGGAGAGGTGCGGCCTATCTCCGGCTCAAAGGGCCGAGGTCAAGATGTTCTCCAAGAAGCTGGGCCTGATGGGAATCGTGGATGCCATCCACGAAGTAGGTGGCGAGCCGATCCTGGTGGACTACAAGACCTCCCGCCGGCCTGAGATCACCCCGGACATACAGCGCCAGGCGGCCATCTATGCTCTGCTCTTCCAGGACTTCCGTGGAAAGCCGCCGTCAGAGATTTGGATACACTTCGTGGCCCAGGACCGCGGCCCGGAGGTAATACAGGTGGACGAACACCTGATCCAGTATGGGGAGATCCTGGTGGAGTCGATCCGGGCCAAGACCAAAACCTTCGACGAAAAGGACTACCCCTGCACCTGCGGCGGACGGTGCGAGAGGGATTTCACCGTGAGCTGAAAATGGACCGCATCGAGGAGAAACTGAGACTGTTGAAGCCCCTGCTGCCCTTACGGCAGTGGGATTTTCTTAGGGTTCAGTATCTCTTCGAGAAGGACTGGCGCAAACGGCAGGAGTTGGAGGCCTTGATGGATATGCTCCTGGCCAAGCATCTGCCGGGCCTGCAGCGAGAGCAGATTCTCCTGCCCACACCCGAGGCCGGAGAGTTGGCCGGCGACTACCAGGTGGGGCAAGCCCTATACCCTGACCAGCCCAAGGGGCTCTTCGGGGTAAGGGAGCCGGAATGGATCAGGCATTGCGGCATATTCGGCAAGACCGGCTCCGGCAAGACCACTCTCACCATGAACCTCATCAAGCAGATTTGCCGCCACGGCAAGCCATTCCTGATCTTCGACTATAAGCGAAACTATCGGGACCTCCTTCAACACCCCGACTTCAAGGATCAGGACATCCTCATATTCACCGTGGGGCGCAATGACGTAGTCCCTTTCTTCTTCAACCCCAAGCTACGTCCCCCAGGCGTAGAGGAGCATGTCTGGATCAAGCAACTAGCCGAGATAATCGAGAAGGTCTACCTCCTGGGTCCCGGGGCCAATGATGTGTTCATGGAGTCAGCCCATTTCGACACCTTTGGCGAGATGAAGGACCGCGTGGTCAAACAGAAGAAAAAAGCCAGGGAGCTTTTGTGGTGGGCCTCGGTCAAGAGGACCTTGAACGCCATCAACTACCCGGGCCTGGGCGAGATGGTCAACTGCAGCGAGGGCCATTCCATTCCCGACCTGCTGGGCAAAAAGGTGATCCTCGAGTTGGACGGACTGTCCGCCTCAGATCAGGCCTTTGTCATCGGCGCCCTGCTGTTGTGGATCTACCACTACCGAATGCGTCAGCCGGAAAGGGAGATGCTGAAGCACTTCATAATCATCGAGGAGGCTCACCACCTGTTCCTGAAGACCAGACAGGAGGAGGACATCGCCGACGTGATCATGAGGGAGATAAGAGAACTGGGGGAGGCCATGGTCATAATCGACCAGCACCCCTCCAAGATGAGCGTTTCCGCCCTGGGCAATCTGGCCACCAAGTTCTGCCTGAGCCTTTCCCTTAACCAGGACGTACAGGCGGTGGCCAATTCCATGCTGCTGGAGACCGACCAGCGCCGCTACCTGGCCATGCTTACCCTGGGGCACAGCATCTGTAGGACCGACCGCATAGTGCAACCCCTGTTGCTAAGAATCCCGCCATTTCCCCTGAAAAAGGGCGCGGTGACCGATGAAGACCTAAAAACTCATATGAGCAAGTATTCAGACCTGGCGCGCCCGGAAAACCCGGGAATACCCCGGAAGAGCCCTATTCGCGCTATTCAGAAGGATGAAACCCCCACCCCCCTGGGCCGGATTTTGCTGGAAAACATCGCCCTGGAGCCGGTGCTGGGCCTGGTGCAACGCTTCCGCAAGCTTGGCCTCAAGACCGCCGAAGGCTACAAAGTCCTACGCGAACTGGAAGACAAAGGGCTGATCACGCCGAGCACCGTTGACGGCAAACGGCTTTACGGCCTCACCACCGCCGGAAGAAATGCTCTGGGCCTCAGGCTCAGCCAGACCGGACGCGGAGGAGTGGAGCACCGTTACTGGGTGGAGGCTGTCAAGGCCCATTACCTCAAGGAGGAAGGCTTCACCTTTATCGAAAAGGATGACCTGGACCTGGTGGTCGAGTCCTATGAGAAGCGGCTGGCCATTCAGATGGAGACCGGCAAGTCCGATCTGCAGGGCAATATCATGAAGCTGGGCCGCTACCGGGCCGATCTAAAATTCATCCTGGCCACCAACCGCTCCACCGAGACCCGCCTGAAAAAACTGCTACGGGACCTGCTGGTCCCGGATCGGGAAGCTATCCAGGTGGCCTTTGTCAAAGACTTCCTCGCCAACCCTCCCTCCCTATAACCAACCAAAACCAATCATTCCTACTCACCGAAAAGGTGTGCCGCACGCAGATTGATTTGTAGCGACAGGCGCGCGCGGGACATCTATCACCCAAACCAAAACCCATCGGCTAAAGACCTACACAGCGACATTGGAGCCGTCTGTATCGCCCGTCTCCCTCAGGAGGCGGGTTTTCTTTAGCCGAAGGCCTGCCAGTCGAAAAGGCCCCGACCAAGGCCCTGTTTCTATAACAAGCCATCGATTCCAAACCATGAAAGGAGGTGTCTTATGGAGAGGTCCCGAGACCTCAAGGCTGAAATGCGTGCCCTGGAGGCGGACGTCTGTCTTTGCTTCCAGAACACCCTGCCCAGCAAGCAATTCAATGCGGAGCTGATGCTGGCGGTCATTTCTCTGGAGTTGATCCTGAAGCGGTTGTCCGGGTCCCGAGACCTGGAGGAGCGCCGGAGTCTAACCAAGGAGTTCCTGCACGGAGTCGAGGTGATCCGGCAAGGACTTCAACTCCTCTGGGAAACCAAGGCCGGAATATCAGCTGAACAAGCACGAAAGGCCGCCCGTTGGGGTGGCCGACTTTTGGCGGAGCCCCTTCACCTTCCCTTTGAGGTGAAGGGTCTTCCTCACTTTGAAAATGGAGGTGAACGCAATGTGGAACCAACCGACACAGAACCAGTTGGCCCAGCTGCCCAAGCTGGGTGAAACCGAATCCGTACCCTTGAAGGACAAGGTGCTGCACATGCACTTCTTCCTGGGCGGATGCGATTGGTGGATCGCGGAGTACGACGGCGAGGACCTTTTATGGGGATTCGCCATGCTCAACGGCGACCGTGACAACGCTGAATGGGGCTACATCAGCTTCAAGGAACTGAAGGAGCTGGTGGCCCCGCCAGGATTGGAGGTCGAACGCGACCTGCACTGGAGGCCTCGCAAGGCTTCGGAGATCAAGGAGGTGAAGACCTATGACTGAGCAAAAGGAGTTCCGGGTGTCCTGGGACATAGAGGTCAGTGCCTCTTCTCCCGAGGATGCCGTCAGGTTGGCGGTGAAGTGGCTGGAGCCCAAGGAACCAGCCAGGTGGTGCTACCAAGCAATTGATACCGAGAACGGGGAGGTGAGCAAGCATGAGGGCCAGGACCTGTTTTAAAGAGAGCTCCAGGGAGCGTTACGACCGGCTCACCCGCCGGCCGGCACTACTGGCTACCGGCCAAGCGGCCTCGCCGAGCAGCCGTCATCAGGATTCAGAGCGAAGCAACACCTTGGTGTTGGTCGAGGTGGAAGGCGGCCTGGTGCAGAACGTCACCCTGCTTAACCAAAGCGTCCAGCCGGTGTTGGTGCTGGTGCGCGACTACGACAACTTCAAGACCGACCCGGATGACTACCAGGACGCCGAATGGTTCCTGGTCTGAAAGGAGAACGAATCATGGGACAGAAGGGATTTTGCCTTATCGGCCAACTGGACGATGCCACCCTGCTGCAAATGGCCGCACGGGTGTGCGAGGAGCTGGAATTGCGCGGCCTGCCGGACGTGTCTTTCAAGCAGGGATACAAGGCCGGTTTCCTGGCCGCCCTGCGCGACAGAGAATTCGGCCCCGGCCAGGTTTGGAGTTTGGAGCAGGCCAAAGGCCTTTTCGCAGAGCTGGAACAACGCTTCGCGGCCTGAACAAGAAAGGAGCTGATCGATGACCAGTGAAGTGGCTTTTTCATTGCCAGGGAACCCGGAACCCGGCGCGATCCCCGAGGTGGGCGCCGAAATCATGGTGGAGATCAACGGTGGCATCATACAGAGCGTGCGCGCCCTAAAGCGGCTGCCTTTCCCGGTGAAGGTTCATATCCGGGATCATGACACGAGCCGGGTAGAACCGCATCGAGGCGATCAGCTATGGATGCTGGGCCTGCCCGGAGAAGCGGTGGGCTTCTAATTCGCCCCTGACCAAAACCTAACGACCAATATCGGCCATCCGGTCCAAGAGGGATCGGGTGGATTTTTTTGTCCTGGCAAACCCGCCTCTCCCCTCTGGGAGGCGGGTTTCGCCTTTCCGCAATGGAGGTGAAGAAGATGAGCGAGGCATATCAGGTAATAACCGACCGGATCATGGAACTCTTGGAGCAAGGCACCGTGCCCTGGCACAAACCATGGAGCGGCGGCGGGGAAGCCATGAATTTGGTCTCCAAGCGACCCTATCGCGGCATCAACCGCTTTTTGCTCAACGTGGCCGGATACGCAACCCCCTATTGGCTGACCCTGAACCAGGCCAACAAGCTAGGGGGCAAGATCAAGAAAGGCTCCAAGTCCACGCCGGTGGTCTTCTGGAAGCTTCTGGAGAAGGAGGATGAAAAGACCGGCGAAAAGAAGGAACTGCCCGTGCTGCGCTACTACCGGATCTTCAACCTGGAGCAGACCGAGGGCATCGAGGGGCCGCCGACCGAGGAACTGGAAGAGCAGGAGTTTACGCCCATCGAGCGTTGTGAACAGCTGTTGGCCGGCATGCCCAACCCGCCCAGGTTGCAGCATGTGCGCCAATCAGCCTGGTATCACCCCTCAAGGGATCTGGTCAATCTGCCCAAGCCGGAGAGTTTCGAGAGCAGCGAGGAATACTACAGCACCCTGTTCCACGAGCTGGCCCACGCCACCGGCCACGAGACTCGCCTTAAGCGGCCGACCCTGACCGACATGGCCCCCTTTGGCAGCACCAACTACTCCAAGGAAGAGTTGGTGGCGGAGATGGCCGCGGCTTTCCTGTGCGGGGCAACGGGCATCGATAACGTCACCATCGACAATTCGGCGGCCTACCTGAACGGCTGGCTCAAGAAGCTCAAGAAGGACAACAAGCTGGTGGTGCACGCGGCGGCCCAGGCCCAGAAGGCGGCTGACTACATCCAGGGAGGTCACGTTCCCGCTCCCAAGCCGGCCGAACCACAAGAGGTGGAAGAGGCCGCCTGAACAGGCTCGAACCCAAAGCAAGAGGCTCGCTCCCCTTACGGAGCGGGCCTCGTTTTTCTCGTCTGATCCAGATCAAGAAAACTTGGAGGAGCCATGAAACTTTCCATACACAATACAAAAAGTCCGTTCATCGCGGCGGGGGCCGCGTCTCTGGCATTGGAGACCGCCCTGAAATCAGCTGAACGGGACGGACTGTCCGAGGATATCGCTGCCGTCCATGGCTGGGAGAAACCACTCGCGACGGCATGGCAAGCGGCCCTGGGCGGGCGCGATGCCCTGGCCATGGCGTCTGCCTGGCAGGTGGTGAACCAGCCGGATTACTTCGGGCAGGATAATCTGCTCCATGCCGCCCAACAGGCCATCGCCGCCGCCCTGCATGATTCGCCCATCATCGCCATCGATAGAGCCATAGACCGCACCCTGGAATGCCTGGCCTGGGGTCTGATGCGACAGGGAATTCATGACTGGCCTGCCTGTCTGTTATGGGCGGAGACCACGTTTGAGCGGCGCCTGGTGTGGGCTTTTGCTCCCGATGACAAATTAGCCGGCAAAGGGCGCCTACTCAAGTCGCTGGCATCTCTAGGCCCCGTGGAGTTGATAGCCATCATAGAGGAGGCCCAACGCCTGCTCGATGACAAGCACCCCCTTAACCCCACTGAATTGAAGTGCCCCCAGTGCGGCCATTCAGACCATCTCCGCATGGAGGTCTATCACTGGGCCGATTGGGAACCGGACGGCGCTTCGGTGGACACCGGCTGCGACCCCGCCTGGGGAGCGGAAAGCGCCTGCAACTGCCCGGAATGCGAATTCACGGGCAGAGTGGTGGATTTCATTAACTCAAGCATCTGACCATCCCGCACACATAAACCGAAATCGGCGGCGGCTTCCTCGCGGGAGTCGCCGCCTTTCTTTTTTGAAAGGAGCACAACTATGCGTTTGGCCGGACAAGCCAAGATGGGCTACTATCCGACCCCGCCCGCACTGTTGCCCTTGCTATGCAAATGCCTGCAACGCGGCAAAGCGGGCCTGCTTCGCATATTCGACCCATGCGCCGGAGAGGGCCATGCCCTCAAGGCGCTGGGCGAGCACCTGGATGCCATCATCTACGGCATAGAGTTGGACCGTGAGCGGAGTGTCACGGCCCAGAGAAACCTTTACGAGTGCCTCATCGGTGACTGCCAGACCGCCATGGTCAGCCGCCACTTCGCCAGCCTGCTGCTGCTCAACCCTCCTTATGACTGGTCAGCCGCCGTAAACGCCCTGGATAAGTCCGAGCGGTACGAACGGACCTTCCTGCGTGACACGGTAAAGGCGCTCAGGCCGGGAGGTGTGTTGGTCTATCTGATCCCCCTGCGACGTCTGGACCGCAAGGTGGCCCGGATGCTGTCGCACCGGTTCCAGGAAATCAGGCTTTTCCGTTTACCCGATGAGCTGTACCGGCGGTTCCATCAAGTGGTGGTCTTCGGGGTGGCCCGGGCCAAGCTGAAACCGGATGAAGCGGTCCACCGCTATCTGGTTGACGCTGGCGCCGGTAGGGCGGTGGTCCCTCCTTTGCCGGAAGAGCCGGATTTCGTGTACCTGGTGCCGCCCTCTCTAAAGGTGAAGCCCTTGGTGTTTCGCACCAATGAAATCGACCCGGAAGAGCTGGAAGGGGAGATCGCTTTCCAGGGACTGCGTGATCGCCTGCTGGAAATGTGGTCTCCCTCAAGAAACGCTCGAAAGTTGGAGGCGATCATGCCCCTCCGGAGCGGCCACCTGGCCCAACTCATCGCCTGCGGTCTGGTCGGCGGCGTGGTCCGCGACCGGGACGGCCTCAGGCCGCTTCTGGTCAAAGGGACCACCAAAAAGGAAGTGGATCGCCGGATCGAGCACGAGAAGGGCAAGGAGCGCCACATTGAGACCGAGCGCTTCGTCATCACGGTTAACGCCTATGACCGTGACGGCTGCCTGATCACCATCCAATGATCTCTGAATAGAAAGGAGAGCCTCATGCTCCATGTCATAAACAGCGGGGGGATGTTCGCCCACTGCTCTGACCTCATAGTGGACGGAGAACACGATAACCAAGTCCATTACCTGTCCCTGGCGGGCCATCAAGGCCCGGTCAAGGGCATCCTGGCCGCCCTCTTGGAAGGGGAGAACGCCTGGATCGAAATAGATGGCTCTAGCCATTGCCTGGTCAAGGCAGAGGAAAGCTACCGCATGCTCTTCAAGAAGCTTCCCTCCGGCTGCTGCCAGGGGGCGGTCTTTCTGCAAAGCGCCCTGCAAAACGAAACCGAGGAACCAAACAAGGGGCGTTTCCTCATGCTCAGCCACGATCCCGAACAGAACCACCTTCAGCTATTCCATCAGCTCCAGGCCAGGCTGGCCGAAATACCCTTGCACCGAGACTGGGCTGGGTGGCTGTGGCGGCTTCACCAGGATCGAGGCTGGTTGCTGCCCTCGGTTACTCTGGCCGGCCAGTTCCATGGCTTCATGGTGGAACTGAGGCCCCAGGCCCTTCATGAAGCCATTTCGGAAGGCCTGAGCGGACGCGACCAGGAACTTAGCCGCTGCTTCGCGACAGCCTGAGCCTGGAGGGACCAATGGAAACAACCATGAAACTGAAGCAATTCCTGGATGATTATGGCGAGTCTCTTGCCCGGCAGGTAACCCGCGAGCTGCAGGTGGTGCATCAACCAGGTGGTCATCCGGAACCGGAGATGGAGATGTTTCTTGAACGGCTGGGCATCAAACCGTTCCCCAGCCAGCGGGAGATCATCAAAGCCGTGGTCAAGGCCTTGCGGGACAGGCGGCGCGGCGTCTACGTCACGGCGGAGATGGGCACCGGCAAGACCCTGATGTCCATAGCCGTGGCCCTGCTGCTGAAAAGAAATGTCCGGGTGCTGGTCTTGTGCCCTCCCCATCTGGTGCGCAAGTGGATCGCCGAGGTCAGGAAGGTCTGGCCGGCCTGCAAGGCCGTCAACCTCAACGGGAGGCACTGCCTGGCCCAGTTGGACAAGCTAACCAAGGCCAACGATCCTCGGACGCCAGAGTTCTACGTCATCGGCAGGGAACGGGCCAAGACCGGTTACATGTGGAGGCCGGCGGTGCTCACCAAGGGCGCGGAGTATATCTGCCCACGTTGCGGCCAGAGCCTGCTGGACCAGGACGGGGTGCCGTTGCCCGTGTTCGATCGTAACGCTAGCGGCCGCTATCGCAAGAAGCACTCCTGCCCCAACCTGGTGGACAAATGGGTTTGGGATGGTGAGTTGGCCAGGCATCGACTTTTAAAGGTGACTTGCGGCGAACAGCTCTGGCAACCGGACATCTCGCGGCGCAAATACCGCAAGGCCATGCCCGCTCACTTCATCAAAAACCGCCTGCGCGGTTTCTTCGATCTGTTGATCGCCGATGAAGTACAGCATTACAAAAACCAGACCGGCCAAGGCTGGGCCTTTGCCGCCCTGTCCCGCGCCTGCGCCTACACCCTTTGCCTCACGGGCACCCTGGCCGGCGGCTACGCCTCAGACGTCTTTTACCTGCTCTTTCGCACCCATCCCGAGCTCATGAAGCAGGACGGCTGCAACTGGCGCAACCCCACCGGCTTCATGGAGCGCTACGGCGTGCTGGAGCGCATCACCGTATTCGATGAGGAGGATGGCCTGACCACCAAGGCCAAGAAGCGAACCATGGTAAGGGCCCGGCCGGGCATCAGCCCCCTGATCTTGGGGAACCTCTTGCTGCCCAATGCGGTCTTTTTGCGCTTGGCCGACTGCACGGCCAATCTGGCGCCCTACGATGAGGACGTGGTGGAGCTGGCCATGGATGAACGCCAGGCATCCCTGTATCGCCATTTCGAGGAAGAGATGCGCCAGGCGCTGCTCCAGGCTTTGGCCATGGGGGATCATTCCCTGCTGGGAAGCTACCTCAACGCCCTCCTGAGTTACCCAGATCGCATGCACGATGGGATCAAGGTCTTCCACCCCCATACCCGGGAGCTGGTGGCCGAGGGGCCTCCGTTGCAGGGCGTGAAGCCCAAGGAAAGCGAACTGGTGGACCTGGTGAGCCAAGAGGCGGCCTCAGGCAGGCGGTGCCTGGTGTATATCCAAAACTCGCTGACCACGGATATCAGCCCCCGCTTGGTGTCTTTGCTGGAGGAGAAAGGACTGAAGACCAGAGTCCTGCGCTCGGGCGACAGCGAGGGACGGGAAGCCAAGATCAGAAAATGGGTGGTCCAGGGCTTGGACGTGCTCATATGCAACCCGCGCCTGGTGGAGACCGGGCTGGACCTGCTGGATTTCCCCACCGTGGTCTTCTACCAGACCGGTTATTCCACCTACACCCTGCGGCAGGCGGCACGGCGGTCCTGGCGGATTCCCCAGAAGAAGCCGGTGAAGGTATTCTTCCTGGCCTATGCGGGCACCATGCAGACCAGGGCCATGAAGCTTATGGCCGACAAACTGACCCACTCCCTGGCCCTGGAAGGAGAACTCTCGGACCAGGGATTGGCGGCCATATCCGAATCCGGAGACTCCCTGGCCAAGGAACTGGCCAAGATGCTAGTGGATCGATCCCAGGACAATCGCGACCTCAAGGACCTGTGGGCCGGATACCGCAAGAAGGAGTTGAAGGCGGAGACGCCCCTGGCCGAGGTGGTGCCTATTCCGGGGGCTGAATCCTCAACTCCGTCATCTCCTGCCCAAGGGGTCTCGACGTTTTCGCTGGAGGCCGAGCAGGTGGGAGACCGGGTCATCAAGGTGGAGTTCATCGAGTACGCCAGCCCCCGCAAGAAAAAGGTCACCCACGTGGAGGTCAAGGCCGCCGAGCTTGACCAATTCCTGGCCCAGAACGACGGGCAGGTGAACATTCAGTTCTCCCTGTTCTAAATAGATGGGAGCCCCCGCCCTGGGGGCTCCCATCAATAAGGGGAAACCATTTATCTCAAGCCGCCTGGCGCTCCTTGGCCAGGAGGCGCCTTTCCTCCTTAAGCAGGCTCACCAGGCGCGGCTCCAAATCCTTGAGGGCCAAGGTGATGGTGCGAATATCCCGAAGCGTCCTTCTGGCTTTTTCCATGAAAGGCAGAGCATCCCCTGCATATGGTGAGCCACGTAGCGCCTCTATCACAGCGGCAAGTTGCTTGTCGAAATTCTGAATATTATTTCCCAGCCTTGATTCCAATTCAGCAATGGTTTCTTCTATCACAATCCGTTCTTCTTCCCGTTTGATCTCCGCCTTTAATAGTTCCTTCTCCTTGCCTTTGATCCCACGCAGTCTGTTCTTTTTTTCCTGTAACTGATTGCGATCGACCGCTCCCAGCCGTTGAATCACCTTCTTGAGCTTCTCAGCGTTAGCCTTGAAGAGCACCTCTTTGTTCAGGGCTGCTTGCAGGAGGGCGGCAATCCTCTGGCGATCATCGCGCTCCAGTGATTGCGGACGTCGCTTGATAACGCCCTGGATTTCTACCAAGGCCTTTTCGATATCCTCTATGGAGCGCAGTTCCCCAATGGTTATGGGGATGGCCGCCTTCTTGACTGCTCTGGCTTCTCTATCCTCGAGCTGCTCCTCCCGTTCCAGTTCCGGCCGGTGTTGGGTTTCCGAGGCCCATTCACGCAGCGTCTCCGGGGACGCCGACTTGCTCTTGAAGTTGAAGCGGAATATCCGCCAGAGCGAGACGATGAACAGCACCAGCAGAAGCAGGTTGAGCAGACCCAGGCCATGGGCCGACAAGGCTGCGAAGAACCCTGGGAAGTGAGCCCAGGCCAAGAGGTAAAAGAGAGCAAAGGTCAGCCAGAAGGCGCGGGGTTTGGAAAGGCCGAATCCCCGGGCCAATCCGAAGGGGATCACCGCCACCACCAATACCAGCAAGATGGACCCCACCGTGCCCCAACCCTCGAAGATCAGGCCGAGCACCCGCCGGTTCCTGAATACGGCCAAGGTGAGCATCAGGCCCACCACCACGATCAGTGGCCTGACATAGGGCCGTTCAAAATGTCTTCGCAGGGCAATTCCCGCCACCGCGATGAAGAATATGAGCACCAGGGCGAAGTAAATCCAATCCGAGTATCTGGCCAGAATCTCCTGTGGCTTGATCGTTTCCAGGGGGGAGAGTAGTAGATCGCCGCGCATAGCGAACTATCTGGCGGGACCTGTTTATATATTTTTCGCTCTCGGCACGGCCTGCCAAATTTGAGCAATCTGAAACCGGTGCCTGCCTCCTGCCGCTATGGAGATGCGTCAGTCCCTTCGGACTCTGCATCCATACGGTTGGAGGTGATCATGAGCCTGGTGGATTTCCCCAAATTGAGCCCCTTGGCCCTGGAACTGCTCGAGGCGCGCTACCTCATGCCGGGCGAGTCGGCTGATGCACTCTTCTGGCGCGTGGCCAGGCACATGGCTCAAGCGGAACGGTTGTTCGACCCGAAACACGAAGCGAAGCACGCCGAGGCCTTCTTCCGGATCATGCGGGGCCTGCTGTTCCTGCCCAACAGTCCCACCCTAATGAACGCTGGCACCCCTTTGGGGCAGCTATCCGCCTGCTTCGTCATACCGCTGGAGGATTCCCTGGAGGGCATTTTCGGAGCGGTGAGAGACGCCGCCTTGATCCAGAAGACTGGTGGCGGAGTTGGCTACGACTTCTCACCCATTCGTCCCAAGGGAGATGTGGTCCAGTCCACCCAAATGGCTGCCAGCGGCCCCATGCCCTTCATCAAGGCATTCGACGCCGCCACCGAGGCGGTGAATCAGGGGGGCCGCCGCCGGGGAGCCAACATGGCGGTGCTGCGGGTGGACCATCCCGACATCATGGATTTTATCGCTGCCAAGCGGACCGATGGCCTGTTGAGCAACTTCAATTTGAGTGTGGCGGTGACGGATGAGTTTTTCAGGACCCTGGATGAACAATGCGACTTCCCCCTGCGCAATCCGAGAACCGGTCGGGTGACCGAGCGGATACCTGCCCAAAAGCTTATGGCCGCAATTGTCGAGTCTGCTTGGGAATGTGGCGAGCCGGGGCTACTGTTCATCGACCGCATTAATGAGGCCAACCCGACGCCTGCCTTGGGGCCGATCCAGGCCACCAACCCCTGTGGCGAGCAGCCCTTGCTGCCTTGGGAGTCCTGCAACTTGGGGTCTGTGAATCTTGCCAGGATGGTAAAAGATGGAAAGGTCGATTGGGTGCGTCTGGCCGAGGTCGTTCGCTTGGCGGTTCGCTTCCTGGATGATGTGATCGAGGTCAACCGCTTCCCCATGCCGCAAATCAAGCAGGTCACCTTGGCCAATCGGAAGATCGGTCTCGGGGTGATGGGATTCGCCGACCTTTTGATCGAATTGCGCATCCCCTACGACAGCCGGGCGGCGGTCGCGATGGCTGACCGGGTGATGGGCTTCATTCAAGCCGAGGCCAAAAAGGAGTCATCCCGGCTGGCCGCGAGCCGGGGCAGCTTTCCTCACTTCCCCCAATCCACCCTGGCCCACACCTGGTCCCAGATGCGCAATGCCACCGTCACCTCTATAGCGCCCACCGGCTCCATTAGCCTGATCGCAGGCTGCTCCCAAAGCATCGAGCCGATTTTTTCATTTTTGCAGGCGCGGCGGTTTCTGGAGGGGAGGGAAAGGTTGTTAATCCACCCCGGGGCAGATGAACTGGCGAGGAGGCAGACTTGCAAGACTTCGGCGCCCAGCTCACTTGATCAGACCCTGCCAGCAAGAAGGCAGCGTGCCGATCATCTGCGCCAAGCCCATGATGTTTCGGCCGAGTGGCAGGTAAGGGTCCTCGCCTCCTTCCAGAAACACGTGGACAACGGGGTAAGCAAGACCGTGAACCTGCCGGCCAGCTCAACTCACCGAGACGTCTCCCGGGCGCTCTCCGTGGCGCGTGGACTCGGCTGCAAGGGTGTGACCGTCTTCAGGGATGGAAGCAAAAAGGCCCAAGTCCTGCGAAGGGACTTGAGCCATTTCATGCGGGAGGCGGGAGGAAAAGGCACGTGCGTGGTGTGCGGATGAGTGCCAAAGAACCCTCTCAGGGTCGTACGGATTCCACTAGTAGGGGTGGTTGGACCCCTTTTTCTTCTTCATGGAGAAGAGATATGCTGGAACCTGGGCGGGTTCAGCTTCCTCGATTTGGGGGCAATCTCCCTCCGGCCAAACCTCGAACCCGTACGATTCGAGCAGGGGGGCCGCCTGCCGCTTGAAAGCCAGCATCTTGGCGCGCTTGTCTTGGGAGATATAAGGCTTTGGGCAGAGCCACATCATCTCTTTGGAAAGCTCAGTCACCAGGCCTTCAACATCTTCGGAAGAAATTTGTTTAAAAATATAGGCCAGATATTTGGTGATGTCCGTTTGCTCATCGAATTCGGTCATGGCCATCACGATGAGGTTCGCGGCATCTTTGAATTGCTTGTTGCGGATGTCCTCTGAGGCCTGGTCCAGGAACAAATCAGTGAGGTTGCGGTACTCTGTTTCCAGCATAAATCCCCTTTTTACTTGTCAACCGCGGCCTGCAAGTCCTTCATCAAATCGGGCGAAGATTCGATAAGCTCTGGTATTCTATCTTCGGCCTTCGCCCGATACCTGTCAATGGTGCTGTCTTGCCGGATTTCTTTTTGGCCGCGCTGATGAACTCGTTCGCGGGTCTCCTCAATGCTGTGACATTCGTATAGCAAGCCGAAAACCTTGAAAAAACGTTTGTCAAGTTTGCGTGCTGCCTTGAAGATCACAGCATCGACGGGGTCGTAACCGTCTGCATTTGTTGTTCGTCTTTTGTAGTAGGCACCGTAGGTTGTACCGCCTAGCATCAAGACGTTTTCTTTTATCCCAACCCTAAAGCTTTTCAATTCAAGCTCCGCGCCAACATATGTGATGGCCAGTTGAAGGACAACATCTAATCTGTGTCAAGCCGTCCGATTATGTACCAAATTTTGCGGAAGTTAGTCAAGGTGTGTCTTTCTATCTCTAGTTATTTCAATAACTTATGCCGTTTTTTCGCTTGCAATGGCCGGCATGCCAGGCTAGAATTAGACAACTAGTCCGAAAGGACCAGGGCCTGCCTCGCCAGGAAAGGATCCGGAAGGGCCAGGGGCAACTTGAGGAGGTTTTACAAATGATGTCAGGACATTGTGCAGAAAAAACCGCTAGACACTTCATAGTGATATTTCAGAGTGAGCTTGAAGCCATCGCCGGCTTGGCCGCCTCGGCGGGCGCCATCGAGACTGGCGGTGACCTATACGGCTTATTCTCGCATGCCCGCCGCCCCGTAATCCATTTGGCAGTCCCCGCCGGCCCGAAGGCCATCCACGATCATGCCCATTTCCGGCAAGACATAGAATACACCAAGCAAATTAGCAACGAACTCCGTCAACGATACGCCGTCCAATATATCGGAAACCACCACAGCCACCATACCTTGGGGATCAAGGGATTGAGTGGCGGCGATATCCGAAGCACCCATTCCATTGCCGCCAAAAACGGTTATCGCAACATGTGCCAGATTTTGGTCACCTTCGATGGCGAAACACCGGACTGCAGTAGGAGGCACCAATCCGACGCAAAGGCACCCGAGCGCAGTCGCCAAGGGAAGTGGTGGGGTAAACCAAGCCATGAAGAGAAAATGACCCAAACTTGGTCCCGGCATGGTTCCCTCAGGCTCCATGCCTTTTTTTACGATGACGCCATGACCGGACAGCCGATTCGTTGCCCGCTCAAGGTGATACCAGGTGTCAGCCCCATCCGGCAGGTTTTCTCCTCTGCGTATTCGGTGAAGGGGCTGGCGTTGAAGAACAACTACCCCCTGAGCAGGATTCAGTTCGACGGCCTGGACCGGCCCGTTCAGCCGCCCAGGCAAGAGCCTGAGGATCATTCCCGCGATGCCTTCTTGGATCACATCAGGGAGCAAGCCAAATATCTTCCGGCCAAGGTAAAGGACGACATCAGTATCAGGCAATCAGTAGACGCCGGCATAATCCGCATCCCCCTCGACGATAGCCACAGCTTGATATTGGCCCTGGAAACCAAACCGCCCTACCAAATCATATCGGCAATGATTGGAAGCCAAAGCCATGACAAAGAGCCTGAGGACATAACGGAAGAGACAATTCCCGACTCCTACAGCCCCCGCATAACATCGGTTTATCGCTCTGCTGAAAAGCTATTGTCTGCCAAATATCAGGCCCGATTACCTGCGTCTGCTGAAGACCATACCAGCCAAGATAACCAAGACAAAGAAACTTCAAATACCGAGGAAAGGAGGAAAGGTGATGATGATCTCAGCGCCACGAAACCGGCTTGATTTTGAGAGAAAAATTCTAGCCAAACATTTTCCGTTTATGCGCGCGAACTTGTATGGATCAAACCCCAAATTCGAAGGAAGTTATCGTACTACTTCCGGTGGAAACAGCTATCGTTTAAGGGTGACAATCCCCACCTGGTATCCAAGTCACATGCCGTCCTTGTATGTGGTGTCACCCAGCAGGCTCAGAAAGTTTGGCTATGGCGGTTATATAAATAACGAAGGTGCCTCACATTCATATCATACCATGGGTACGGGGCCTGGGGGTTGCGTCGAGATTTGCCACTTTAAACCTGAAAACTGGGACGCATCCCAGACTTGTGCGGGTGTTTTATCCAAGGCAGTAATGTGGTGTGAGGCTTATGATTGCCATTTGGTAACCGGCCAAACTATAGCGGAAATCCTCGATAACTTTAGGGAGAGAATGTCATGGTAAGTCAAAGAGAGAGGTTGAAAGACATCATGGTTGACATGGCCAGAGGGCGGGATATCGGCAACAAACTTGAATTCGACCCCAGAGACAAAAGAGTCAAACCAGTCTCGGACGGGTCCTATTCCTCTTCCTATTCACACCCAGATCCCGATGGCGCCATGAATATCTCCAAAACCGATGCTGACCTTTTTGGGGGAATACCACACAGCAAGAAACCCATCATCAAAGCGGAAACTGAAAAGACGGAAAATGACCCCGCAAGAAATAGGCTCATCAGCGACGTCCTTCAAACAAAAGATGGAGGTGAACTTTGCGACAATAATCCCCCTAATGAAAAACAGGAGCAAGATGATCTTATTAGGCTAACCAAGGAAGACGCCAATCTGTTTGGGGCGGATAAGCCTATGGAAGTCGCCTCCGAGGAATCTCGTACAGATCAGCGGAAAAAACTAAGAGAGATCCTGATTGATATAGCAGCAAATAAAATGAAATACCGTCTTATCTTCACAGACAACATACCCAAGGAAACAAAAAAAGTCTTCCAAGATGAAGCAGAGCCGGAACTTGTAATGACGAAAGATGATGCTGAACTTTATTGCGAATTACCGGTGGTAGATGGCAGGATCGTTGTGTCATCAAATACCATGGAACATCTCGAGAAAGGCTTGCCAAAAAAAGCCTATTTTAGCAGCCCAAATGATGAGCAAGTATTTCAACTCCTCGGAAATGATGGAGTTGAATCTCGATTCCCCGGTATCGTAATCGCCGTTGATGATCCGCATCCAACCTTGGGCGACTCTTTGGGGTTCGAAGATGACAAGGTCAGACTTCTAATCAGGTGGTCTGACCTAGAAGGAGTCAATACTTCTCCCAAGACGATGGCGGCGCACGCCGTTGGCCTGGTCAGGCAAACTGGTGAGTGGGTCCAAGTATCGGTGGATATCGTCCCGGTCAAGGAGGAGCTTTTCTCTCGCTTTGGCGGCCTCCTTGAGACCAACGCCCTGGCTGATGCCAAGGTGGCCATATTCGGGCAAGGCTCCGGTGGCTCCCATATAGCGATTGAGTTGGTCAAGTCCGGCGTGGGCCGTTTCCACCTGATTGACCATGATCGGCTTGAGGTCTGCAACGTGGCTCGCCATCAATGCGACCTGGCTGACATCGGGCGCCTCAAGGTCAGGGCCATGGCCGACGCCATAAAGCGTAAAAACCCCTATGCCGATGTGACAACTTGGCCGCTCAAGGCCGAGTGGGAGCAGTTCGAGACCGTACTGGAGATCGTCCGTGAAGTAGACTTGGTGTTCGCTGCCACCGACAGCCATGCCTCCAAGTTGCTCATCAACCAGGCCTCTGTGCAAGAAGGCAAGACCTGTATTTTCGCCGGAGCCCATCGCAGGGCGCACGGTGGCCAGGTCATCAGGGTTCGCCCGGGCAAATCCATCTGCTTCCAGTGTTTTTCCATGTTGCTACCTGATCAGGCGCAGGATCAGGAAATTTCTTCAGAGGAGTACGCCGAGGGCCTTGCATACACGGACCGTCCCGTGGCCATTGAGCCCGGCCTTTCCACCGATATCGCCCCGATTTCCCTGATGGCCACCAAAATCGGCATTCAGGAGCTTCTGCGCGACAAGCCCACTACCTTCCGGTCGCTGGACCAAGACCTCGTGGCCGACTGGTTCCTGTGGTTAAACCGGCGCGAGGCGGGCACGCAATTCGAAAACCTCAAGCCCCTGGCATACGACGTGGATGGCATGCACATCCTGCGCTGGTACGGCATAAAGATAGACCGCCACGAGGGTTGCCCTATTTGCGGGGACTTCGAGGCCAACTATTCCGATGAAAACCTGAACGCTGTACTCCAGTCCCTCAAAGTCGCGGAAGGAGTCACCAACTAGCGCTGTCAGATGGCCAAATATGTAACCACATACCTGGTAGACGAAATACCAGATCCTCATTTCTCGCGGTACCAACTCGCGGCCGGCGGAGATGTGCGAGAGGTCATTTGGAAGGGCTGGGAAACAGTAGTAAGAGGCGTTAGCCAGGTCCCAGAGAATAGTATAGCGTTATCCCTGCTAGCGATTTATTTCCCCTCACCATCCTCCGGTGACGTGCAGAGCAGGCTGAAATTTTACCTGACCGCTGAAAGCGATGATATCGATTATTTGAAAGAATTGAGTTTACTCATTGAGCAGGGTTTTTTGTCAGGATACTATCATTTTGAGCCAACTGAAAATACCATAATCGAAGAATTAAAACAGGCGAAAGCTTGTCATATATATCGAAATTATAACTTGATTAAACCGCTTCATCCAAAGCAATTCAATGATCGCATACCTGACTGGTATTACACAATCAACCACTTCGAAACAGAGCAGGATAACGATTATCTGGCCCTGGACAAGGTCCTCAATACGATTCAAGAGCCAGTGGCGATCATCCTTCGCATTCAGCCCGTCGATCTCCTTGGCGAGCAAGCAGCCCACACCAAATACTTGGCAGGCTTGCAGTCAATAAATAGGAGCTGGGATCAAGACGATTTTCAATATGATTGGCCCAGCGCTCATCTGGTATCGAAGCAAGATGATTCATTCTTCAAGAGCGGTCCAAGGGATCTTAAACCGTTACGGAAAAGCGACCCGTTGGCCGATACCGTGCTTCGCTCTCAGCAGAAAATCCATGAAAGCTTGAGCAAGCCGCATCTATTTTTTTCCTTTCAAGTACGCGCCCAGAGGAAGGCGGTGGCTCATCTGGTGGCCACCGTGGTAGCCGAATCGGCTTTTTCAAGCGGCTCCTATAAATTGGGACTGGCATCTAACGAAAGCCTCCCTACGGAATACAAGGGCTTGGAGCGCCTGCCATCACTGGCCACTGTTGAAGAATTATCCGGTGCATTTCGGCTCCCGGTCGCGTCTTATGGCTCGCCTCTGTGCATCAGGAAGAACACAGATCTTCCGGCACATGCAGACCAGGTGGATTTGAAGTTTGGCTTTGATCAGGAGTTGCTGCCCGCCTTGACTGCCATGGGCGGCGAGGCCTCGGCTTTAGGGCAGTCCTTGATCGGGATCGCCAAGCACGCTTTCATTTGCGGGGTGTCGGGATGCGGTAAGACGACGGAGGTCATGAACCTGGTCCTACAGCTCTGCGGGCATGGCATTCCGGTTCTCGTGATCGAACCGGTCAAGACCGAACATCGCCTCATGAAAACCTTGAAAGACAGTGAGGACGCCCAAGCCTGCCGTCTGGCGCAAGAAATGGAAATCTACACCCCCGGGAACGAGTCCATATCGCCTTTCAGGTACAACTGCCTGGAATCATTTCCCGGCATCGGTGTGGAAGAACACATCGGAAACCTCTTGGGTTGCTTTATGGGCGCCATGCCCAGCACACCGTTCCTTCCCCTGATCCTGGAAGAGTCTTTGGAGAGGTGCTACGAGGCTCACGATCTGATCGAAAATCCACCGCTGATGGAGGAATTACTCGAAACCGTCAGGCAGATAATCGCGGAGAAAGGTTACTCCGGAGAAACCCTTTCAGACATAAGGGCCGCCAGTGAATTGAGGCTGGGCTCATTGACCAGGGGGGTGATGGGCAAGGTTTTCCAGTGCCGTCGCAGCGTACCCTCCATGGACCGGCTTATGAGCAGGCCCACCCTCATCGAACTGGACCATCTGGCCGCGGAAAAGGCGGCGCTGCTTACCCTTTTCCTCCTCATGTCCCTTCGTGAGCGCCTGTTGAGCATTCCCAAAACCGGTACGGGACTCCGCCTGGTGCTCGTGTTGGAAGAAGCCCATAACCTGGTGGGGCGCACGGGACCGGCCAAATCGTCCGAGGAATCGGCCGACCCCAAGGCCTTCGCGGCCGAAGCCATCTGCCGAATGCTGGTGGAATTACGAGCCTTGGAGGTGGGAGTAATCATAGTCGATCAGCACCCCAGCGCAGTTGCCCCGGAAGTGGTCAAGGCTACGGGAACCAAGTTGGCTTTTCGCCAGGTTGACAAGGATGACCGGGAGGACCTGGGAGCTAGCATGCTACTGGGTCCTCTTGAAATTGAAGAGATCGCCAGGTTGAGGTCCGGGGAAGCCTATTTCTACACGGAGGGCCTCCATGGTCCCCGCCGTATCCAGACCCCCAACCTGCACGAACGCTATGACCTATCCAAGGATGTGATCCGTGGAGCCATTCTCCCCTACTTGGAGAACGACCCTTGGTTGTTGGAAGTCGGCATGGAAAGGGCGGTCACGGAATTGAAGCAGCTCAAGGAGGCCATGGATGCTTATGACCTGTCTTGGCTGCGGCTGGTGAAAAGGATGACGCGACTGTTGCAGCTGAATGCCAGTGCGTCCCGTCAAAACGACCTTGACCAAGCTTCGCCGATCAAAACCCTGCGCCAACAGGCGTTGGTTTTGAAAAGGGATATGCAAGGGCTATTCAGTTCCTTGGAGAAAGGTCCCTATCGCAGACTCTTGCTGAGGGCCAATCACAGAGGAGACCTCGACCCGGCGGTCGTTTCTTTTCGCGACGCCCTGATTGAACGTTTCGAGCAAACAATCAAGCCGGGTGTCAAGGAAGCAATTATTCTGATCGATCAATCGCCGGCCCTTAATGCGAGGGCAGAGGGGAGCGGTTAGATGGCCAGACGAAAATCGGGAACCAGCCGCCGTGAGTTCACTGAGAAGGTGACCCACAGCGAAACCGAAATGAAAACCAAAGAGGGTGATCTCGATGTCTATGCCTCCGATCTGGAGCAGGAAAGACATACCAGGGAGAGCCTTGATCTGAACGGGGCTGAAGAGGACGCCAGGGACGTGGACCAGGCGATCGAGCGCGCCGAAGATGTCACCGGGGATAAGTTCGGAGAGCACAACGAACAACTGGAAGGCTTGCAGCAGGAAAATCAAGGTCTGGAAAGCGACTTTAGTGACCGCAAGGATTCAGCCGAATCCGATGTGGAGAAGCTGCAGCAAACCAAACTGGACAGCTCGGAGGCCGTCAGTTCCATGATTCAGGCCAAGGAAGCCGCTCTGCGCGGCAAGGAGTTTCTGACTGAACAGATGGAGAAAACCCACGTCGCCCGAGATGCCAGTGAACAGGCCCAAAGGGAACTGGAGGCCAGAGTGAACGCAATAAAGGGGAGCAAGGGAAAATGAGCAGGCAATCCACACAAAATAATCAGGCCACCCCTTCACAGCCTCAATTGAACATCAAAGACCTGGATTCGGCTATGGCCTCCTTCAGGAGTGAGCTGGAGCACCTTTCCAAGAGGATAGATATTCTGCCCCGGGTGGAAAAGGACGGTTCTTCGGAATGCCACTTCGCCGAAGACCTTTATGCCGACAAGGAGGAAGCGGCGGAAAAGGTGGCTCAGCGTTTGAGGGATATCAAGGGGTACATGCCCCTGGCGGAGCGGGAAATCGCCCGGTGCAGCAATAACCTCTCCACCATAAGTTCCGACAAGGGAAGGCTGCGGGACGATGAGGCCATAACGCAATACCAGGACGCCCTTCACGTTCAGCAGTATCACTACCAAAAGGCGGTTGAGCGTAGAAAGGCTCTCCAGGAGCTGATCCAACAGGCCGAGCAACTACTGAGCAAGGCCAACGCCAAAAAATACCCTGGCAAAAAGCCTGAAAAGCGGTTTCGTCCACCTGCCGGCCTCCTTGGGGGACTGCCCAGCCCGGGAGCTTCCATGGCGGCGCCGATATCGATATCGCCAGCGTTTGATCGTCCGAGCCTGCCCAGGAACGAGTTGGGCGACTTGCTCTCCTTGGGCCCCTTACCAGCGCCTTTGGCAGGAAAAATTGTGCCATGAGCGAAACCCGTTGGCATGAAGCAGTCTTCCTGGGCGGCGGCGGAAACCGCCCTTGCCTGGACATTGTCTATCCTGATGGACAGGTTTCCAGATTGCTTGATTTGTCACCGGGGCAGAGTGTCTACACCATGGACCGTAGACCTGAGGATGGTTCCTTAGCTTTGGGTACCAGGGCCGGCGAGATTCTGGTCATATCAGATCCTAGGCTGGGTGATGGTGCGCGGATCGATACCCTAGTCCAAGGTGCGCCGTTGCTTTCTTGTTGCTGGACTGGGGGGGGGCAGCTGGTTGCCAGCGATTTGGCTGGGAGGGTTCTGCTTTGGAAGCTTGACGATCCATCCAACCCGATGTTTCTGGATGCCGGTAAAGAGGTCATCTGCGCGCTGTGCATGACCGAGAAAGACATGGTGGCCGGCCTAAGCGTGGTCGGCTCCATAAATCTTTGGCGCTTGAATTCCTCCCGCCCGGCCTCCTGCCTGGCGTCCCAGCCACCGCCGTCCAAATTCGCGCTGGTGAAGCTGGGGTACCTGGCCAGCCGCAGGGAACTGGTTCATCCAGGCCGGGATGGCGAACTTATCAGCTTGCAGTTGGATGGCGACAGCCCGAGAAGACTGAACGCCCACAGTGAGGACTTCTACGCATTTTCCTTGGGAGAGGATGGTCCGGTCACCGCCGGCTTGGGGGATCGGACACTGAAAGTTTGGCCAAGCCCGATGGAAGGTGCGGCAGCAGAGTATGCCCTGAGTCAGGGATTGATCCAATTGGTCAGGTTCCCAGATCATCCTGGGCTCATGGCAGCCATCGCCGAGGATGGCAGCGCCAATCTTCTGGAGATTAATGGCGGCCAACTCTCATTCCATGGAATTGGCTCCACCGGCAGCTACAGGCATGCCTCCCAAGTCATGAGCCCCAGCCAACTGCTGTCCGCCAAAAGGCAAAAGGCCGGACAAGCCGCCGCCGATTTAGAGGCAGCCCTTTCTCAAGACGATGCGGCCTCTGTGGATACCTGCCACCAGAGGTTAGCCAAGCTGGGCTTCGAGCACGTTGCCCTCGCAGCAAGATCAGCCTGGCATTTGCAACAAGGCGAATACCTGCCAGCCCTACGGCACAGCGCGAGGCTCATGGATATTCTACCCAAGAAAGATACTCGCTCGTTTCAATCTATGCAGAGACATGCTGATTTACTGGTCAGGTATGGCCTATTTGACGGGGCAATGAAGCTTTATGACCAAATGGAAACGTTGGATAGCACCTTCAATAATCCTTTGGGGGAACTTAAAAACACGCGGGATCGTCTGGTGGATTTGGAAATAATCGTTGATACGGGTATCGCACTTGATGAAATAATCCAAGCCCACACCATCCTGGATCTCAGTTTTCAAGGAACCTATATTTTATCCAAGCAAGACCCCTATCGTTGCCCCAAGCTACCCTGCCACAATGGTGAGTTGGCTGATCAGTTGAATCGTGAACTGGCAAGCTTCGACAGGGCTTTTCAGGCTCATGCCGCAGCGGTTAAGTCTGTAATGCTTTCTTGCAATTCACTTAAAATCGAGGAAGTCATAAAACTGGAAAGCCCCTCCGATAATCATATTCCCATCTGCTTCGGCCTTCTCATAACCACCACCATGTCTCACACCAATGTCACGCCAATGGTTCTGTTGAGCTGGCGTGTTGGGCAAGACTACATTCAAAACAATCGCGACGCTCTGGGCTACTTGGAGCATTTGCGAAGTCAGGACACCCATCTTGACTATCTGGATTTTGCCTATCGCATAGCGATGGATTTCGTTCGAAGGATGGCGACCGAGGCCCAAACAACCACGGCGGCGGCACTATGAATACACTACCTAAAATATGCCAACATTGTGCCAGGGGTTATTCGCATTTGCTGGAAACCTGCCCCCACTGCGGAAAAGGTGAGCCCGTCTTTTCCCCGGGTAATCCCTTTTTGTCGGGTCAGTATTCGGGAGTTTCCACCACAATCAACCTGCCGGCAGGCACCAAGCTTCTGGACGGGCGCTTCACGATCAAGAACTTTCTAGGTCGCGGGAGGTGGGCCAGCGTCTACTTGGCCCACGACAGTCTCCGCAAAATGGAAGTCGCGCTGAAGGTCGTAGTTCTGGGGCCTGGAAGCCAAGAAGAAGCGCTGGCCGTCTTCCAAAACGAACTCGATCTGCACACCAACATCTCTGACCTAAGCCACATCATCCATCTCTTTGACGTGAACATAGTCCCCTGGGGAGGGGTAAGCCTTCTTTTACTGGCCATGGAATATGCCGAGGGGGGAAGCCTGCGGGATTGGCTCACCCGCAACCAAAGCAACAAAGAAGTGAGAAGGCGTGAAGGTCTGGCCTTTTTCGTTCAGGCCTGCCTGGGGTATCAGCCCATCCATAGCGCGGGCTGGGTTTACCTGGACACCAACCCGGCAAACTTCCTCTTCAGCAACGGAGTACTCAAGGTTTCCGATCTCGGAGCGGCCTATCTACTGGGGCGCGACGGCCAAGGGGCCACCTGGCTTCATGGACAAGGCTTTTTAGAATTGGGCACCCCCATCTACATGAGCCCGGAGCAGTTCCAGGTTGGCCATCCGGACGACCTTGATCATCGCTCAGACATCTATTCACTGGGGGTGGTTCTTTTCGAAATATTAAGTCCTGGCGGCAGGCCGCCCTTTGCCGGCTCCATGGAACGTATAAGAGATTGTCATCTCAACGTCAGGTCTGCCCGGATTCGCGACCTGGAACCCCACCTGCAACGGTGCCTGGATAGGTGTCTGGCCAAAGACCCGGATAGACGGTTTCAAAGCATAGAAGAATTGATCGAAGCTCTGGAGAAAAAGCCCGCGCCAGCATCAAGGCCCAAAATGGAAAGCGAGCGGATACCCACCTCTACCCCTGATGACAAATACCAACGAGCCGCGACAGCCTATCAGAGAGGTGATTTCCAACTAGCCGCCCGCCTTGTAACGGAAATCCTGGAACAACAGCCCAGCCATGAGCGGGCTCGCGAGCTGTTGGACGACCTGCGTGCAAGACACCGCTTGGCTGAGCAACTCTTCACGGAAGCTACAGCGCTATTGGGGGACGGCAGCATGGCTGCGGCCATGGAACTCGTCCAGGAGGCCATGGAGACCTATCCCGATCACCCGTCCGCCCGGATCGTCTTGACTCGGGCCAAGTCGGCCAGTTCGCGTTTCGCTGATTGCATGATGGCCGCCAAGTCTGCGCTGCAAAGTGGGGCATGGGACAACGCAGCCTCTTTTCTCAGCGAAGCCCTTCGGTTGAATCGAGAGGTCCCAAATGTTGGCAGCGTATTGAATCGAGTTAATCAGATACGTCAGGCCATAGTTGACATGCATGGGGCCTTGTCCAGATCGGAATATTCCAGGGCCGGCCAACTGGCGGGGTTGGCTGATTCTTTGGCAGAAGAGTTACTGTCGTCATTGCCAGCTCTGAGTGAGTGAAATGACCATCGGACTTGAACATACAACCGAGATACCTACGGCATCGGGCGTGGATGCACGGGTGACCGGTCCTTCCTCTCTCTGCCTAACGGAATTGGCCCAGCTTGTCGTGGATCAAGCTGATCGGCAAGCCTTGAAAGAGATTCTGACCCGACGCAAAGTATTCAAACTGCAAAATGGCCAGAGATTTTTACTGGGGGAATATTTGTTTTTTCTTAAGGAGCTAGCAGCGGGACCGAACGAAAAAGATGCCAGAGCCATCAGCCTAGCGGAGAGGGCATACGACCTCACCTTGGAAAAGTTCATCAATCTACCCACGGAATCCAGCCAGGATGGTCCCGACTGCCGACATTATTACAGCGCATTTCTAAAAGCGCTCAGTCTTAGTCTAGGACGCAAACCAACATCTAGTCGACTGCGTACGGAATCCCGCGCGGAAGCTATGCTCAAGGGACTGGTAGCCCGCCATTTCAGACTATCCAAGCTGGAAGCATGGCGCGAAGCCAATCCCTTCTGGAGCAGATACCAATGGCGGAGCAATGGGCGCAGCCTAACCGTATGGATGCCAGCGTCCATGTCCGGTGCGGAACGACGCGCGTGGCTGGAGAAAAACATACCCGCCTCTTTCTTTGATCTCCCGGAATGGCGCAGCTTCATCCAGCAACATGTCGAGCAAAATTTGGTCAGGGAACACTTCATACCCTTGGATGCCTTGGAGAACGATCAGGAGGTAAGCCAGGACGGGTTAGGCTGCCAGCCGGGCGATGACTGGGGGCTTTCCCTGGCTGAAGCAGTTGCCCGGGAAAAAGCGCAAAACATCCAAAAGCAACGACGAGCCATCAGGAAGCTGGGCCCTGAATCCCTGGCCGAATTGGTGCGCCAAGTCTTCCTGGACCTGGATGCCGGTGAGTACGAGCAGAAGCAAGTTGCCGCCCAATTCGGGTTATCAGAGGCCACTCTGAGCAGGTTCGCGGGCACCGACTGGCGTCAAAAGGATACCGAGGATCAGCAAGTCCCGGACCTCTGGCGCAATACCGCGCAGGTAGTCTCCCAAATTCCGATGTTCCGGGAGGTGGCGGAAGAAGCCGGCATGTTGCACCGGATCGAAGAGATTAGAGGTGATGAATGAATAGGGACCTATATTTCATCAAGCTCATGAACCAGGCGCTGTCCAGTTCGCATCCCAGGGAAGCACTGCGGGATGCCTTCAACGAGATCGAAAAACTAGGTCAGCAACCTGGCTACGAGAGGGGCTACGGGCAGTTCCTGGAGTTCATGTCATTGGTGGGCGCCGACGAGCAAGCGGAGCGGATCGACCCTGAAATCTGGCGCAGGGGCATCGAGGAGTGGCTGGAGTCCACAGCCCTGCGGGCTCCAATCCCATCTATGGTCCTGGAACGTGATGGTGAGGTTGTGGCCCAACTCCAGCTGAAAGAGAAGAGAACCGCCGAGACCGTGAGTGGCCTGGCTCCCGGCTCCTATTCACTTCGCTTGGAGTCCGGCTGGGTGCTCTGGAAGGAGGAATTAAGCAAAGCTGATCTGATATGGCGACATGCCTTTCCCGAGGAACCGCTGCCCTTGGCGGCCGAAACCGAGCCCGCATCGACCAAGGCCAGCCGTGAAATCGGGCTGCTCGAAGGAGAACTGCTCATCAAGGTGACGCCCGGCAGAAGAAGCGGGCGCATGGACATCATCTACCGCGGATAAGCGCCGATGGACACCCGACGCCAATATAGCGCTTCAACCGCCAGGGCCAACACGGTCGTGGTCTTTCATGACGGCGACGGGTCCCAGGGCCTACTCACGGGCATCGTATGCCGCACAAAAGACCACGATCAGGAGGTCGTCTTCACCGGTCCCGGACAATTCTCGGAAAGAACCCAGGAGCACATCACCCAGACCGTCTACTTCTTGGTCTCAGCCTTGGCCTCTCACCTGGGAGTGCCATGCCCCGGCCTGGAGCTCTCGGCAGTAAACCTGAGCGCCGCCTCTTGGGATCAACGCGGGCTGACCATCTCCGGCTTCTCGGCCGACGCTCCCATCTTCCTGGCCATGCTGGCGGCGATCCTGGGCCTGGAGGTGCCGGCGGACTTTCTTTGCACCGGCCATATAGCGTCCTCGGACGGGGATATCAGGATGGTGGGAGGACTACCCGCCAAGCTTGCCGCCGCTTCCCAAGAGAAAATGATCAAGCGGTTCGCCTATCCAGACCCGATGGCTGACGGCTCCCTGGAACCCATGCTTACTCCACAAGAGATGCAGGAAGTCCTCGCGGCCTTGGCCGAGGCCAAACGTTCCCTAGCCCTGTACCCAGTCAAGGACGTGGCCGGCCTGGTGGGGGCATCCTTCCGTCCAGAGGAGCTGGTCCTGGCCAGCCTACGCAAAGGATATTTCAACACGGAAAGCCTACCCGAGAAATCATCCAGCCCGCTCGATAGGATCGCCGCGCATCTCATGTCCGGTTTACCGGGTCGGTTTTGGTCGGCTTTGGAAAGCGGGTTGCTGACAGGCCAGGATACGGAATCCAAGGTTCTTTTGGACGCCTTTGTCAGCCACCACATCGGTCAAGAAATCTATCCCACCGGCTTCGGCAAGCGGCTTCAGGGAATATTGACCTCACTACCTGCCTCCACCCGGCGTTTGAAAATACGGTTCCCTTTGCTGTCATCTACCATGGGCTTCGGACTCGCGAGTTTCGCTAGTAGCGAGGACCACCCCGATGCCGTGACCATGCTGAGAGCCATCCAGGGTGAGCTGGATGGGACGCACAGGCGCTCTGATCGATACAAGGAAGCTTCGACACCGGACAGGCCGGCGCCCGAGAGCGGTTTGAGGGATGTTATCTCCCTTATAAATGAGAGCAGCCTGGCGGAAAGGATAAGCCTGCCGGTCGACTCGGCCAGGGTCTCCTACTTCCTAGACTCTGTGCTGGCGCAAAACCATGAGGCCTTCAACGACACCATCACATCCTTCGTTGTCCATCTGTTCCGGCGGGTGCGCGGTGTGGATGTCAATGAACCGGTACAGGCATTCGGGGCGGAAGCCTTCGCCCTTCTGGAACGCACCTTCGCGCACGGCGGCGGAGTAAAGACCGCCTTGTTGGAGGCCCAAACCGGGACAAAGGGCGGTATGCGTTACGTTCTGGACGCCATGACCGAGCAGTTCAAGAAAGAAGAGCGGGAGAAAGAGGTCCAGCGGGTTGTGCTGGAAGCCCTGGACCCCTTGGACTGGGATTCTCAGGTCTCTCTGATTAAAGCCCTGCTGGAGCGCCTGTGGACCCATTTGCCGGATGATATCCGGGATCAACCCCCGGAAAGATACGCCAACCATGTGGAGCCGCTGGCCAGGGCTTATGTAGAGTCCATGGACCAGCTGAACCATGCCTTCAGGTCTCTATAGGAGGGGAACCATGCCTTCCATAACCGGATTGATACACGAGCTGGACGAAAGGATCATCGCCCAGAGGGTGGGCCTGCCGCACGACGAAACCAGGATGCGCTACCCGCTGCACTCCAATACGGTCACCGGCTTCGATGAGTTCAGCGACACCATCGGGGACTATTACAATTACCACTTCACGGCCTGCGTCTCCCAGGGCGGCCATCTCTCCAGGTCCGAGGCCTCGGGCCGGGCCAAGGAACTACTGGAGAAGGAGTACCGGCGGCGAAACGGCGATATAGTCACCGCCTACAACGACGCCCATGACGGGACCAACGGCGGTATGCGGGTGGTGCTGGACACCATAGCCGAGGGCCTCAAGGCAGACTCGGTCGAGCGCTACACCAGGGACGCCTTCGACCGGCATGTGGCCCCCAACTCCTGGGAAGACAAGGTGGACATCATACGGCAGTTCATTGCCTTCTGTGGGCCGCTGCTGTCCTCCTCGGTGAGCGCGGGTCAGCCGGAACGCTACGCCCACAACTACCAGGAATTGATAAAGGCCTATGTGGATGGGCTGCAAAGGGCATCTTCGGTGTTCCGCCGGCTTTAGGAGTAGGTCTCGGTGACCAGTAAACTGGACGCATTTCTGGAAACCATAGACCCCAGCCGCAACCTGGATCAATTATGGGCCAGGGCGGATGCCGGGTTGAACTCGTTTCAGGTGGATAAGGCCGTGGCCACCGATTATTGGAAGTTTCAACACTTCCTGGCCCGCTTCTTCTGTCACATGGAGAACGTCCTGCTCAGACTCAATCCGCCTCGCGAGCCTGACTACGAATTCGACACCGGTCGCTGCCACCAGCTGTTGAAACAGGAGTTGGGCGACCAGGCTGAGAAGGTGGCCTTCGATAGAGCCCGCACCGGAGTCGATGGAGGCCTTTACGGCCTGCTCAAGAAGGTGGCTGAACTAATGGTCGAGGAGTTCGCGGGCAATGAGATCGCGGCGAGGACCGGTGAATTCTGGAATGGGTTGTCTTTGGATGAAAAACTGGAGGTGCCTCAGGAGTATGTACGCAAATATGGCCACCTCCTGCCTTCCGAGATCACCGAAGGCATGGCGGTCCGGGTCCTGATCAACTTCCGCAAGGTCCTGGAAGAGCACCCCCGCCTGGTAGCCGGCCTCCGCCGGGTAGGCCGCTGAAGATTACCAGCCTCCGTCCTTTTGAAACCAATTCCTTTCATCCGCCGCTAGGGGAGTAGGTGTTTTAGCTGTTCCCTGGAGCGCGCCCATGTCAATGCCGCAAGCCTTGATCGCCCAGGCCAGGCCGCAGATCGTGCTGGCCAGGACCAGGCAGATCATCGAACAAGAGATCAGCAAGGGCTGTCAGCCCACGCTGGCCCACACACCCGTGGCCTTGGAGCCTTTATACGAGGAACTCCATGAACGGATCGGAGACCTTCCGTCCAGCGAGGCTTTGGCCGCGTCCTGCACCGCAATACCCGATGATGAGCAACTGGTCCGTCTGAGGGCATGGATTTCACCCGACCAGGCCTTGGATTGGAGCCGCGCCGAGTCATTTCTCAAACAATTGACCACCGTGTCCCACCGTTTGGGTTTTGAGGTGCGGGGGAATCGGGCCGAAGTAATCCTCTCTCTCTTATGCCAGGAATCCGATCTCCCGATCCTACTGGCAGCTTTCCAGGGCGAGTACCAGCAGTCCGAACTGACCGTGATGGATAGAGCCTTAGGGGAGCTGGATGAGTCGCCCCGTGACCTGGTTTTCCATGACTACTATCCTGATCCACCATACTCCCATCTGCTCACCTGCCCGGGCGAACTGAAGGCGTCCCCTCTGGAACCACTTCTTAACGCCATCTCCATGATCGAACCGCCCGCCCAGGGTCTTTATCAGGCCCTTTTCCAACCGGTGTCCCCCAGGCACAACTGGCACCGCAACGTGGAGAAGCTGTTGGACCTGGAATACATGGTCAAGCTGGTGTCAGGTTTTCAGCCCATGCAGCGATATTCGCAACAATCGCCCTCCGGTGATCTGCGCAACATGGCCTGGGAGGTGACCAGCAAGGCGCACAACGATAAGCCGTTCTTCTGCCTGGCCCTGCGTCTGGTGGTGATGGGCGGCGGCGAGGCCGCCCAGGACTGGCTGCGCTCCCTTTGCGTGTTCCTGGGGCTCTTCCAGCACGGCGGCCGGCAGCTGAACCACCTTACCCGGAGCGACTACGCCGGACTGCTCTCTTCCTCTCAGATGCTGGAGATGTTCGAGTCGGGGATTACCTATCGGCCTGGGTTTCTGGTCAACTCCCTGGAGTTGGCCGGCCCGGTACATCTACCGCCACTGGATATCGTGGAGCACCGCCCCATAATGATCACCGGCTTGGACCTGCTCACCAAGAGGGATGCGGGCGATGAGACAGGCACCCTGATCGGCTATTCATCCTTTGCCGGTCAATCGGTGCCGGTTCGCGTCCCTCCCAATCTCAGGCGGCGCCACTCCCATCTGATCGGCAAATCAGGCGGAGGGAAGAGTTCTCTCCTGGAGCACATGATCCTGGCCGACATAGATGATGGTCATGGCGTGGCCGTGCTCGACCCGCATGGGGACCTTGTGGATCGGCTGAGCTGTTGCATTCCGGAGGACAAGATCGAGCAAACCATCTATTTCAACCCCGGCCACCCGGATTGGGTGCCCATCTGGAATCCCATGCACCATTCCCCCGGCCAGGACATCGGCCGCACCGCTGATGACATGGTGCGGGCCATTCAGAGTTTCGTGACCAGCGGCTCCTGGGGAGACCGCATGGAGCACATCCTCCGCAACATGTGCTTCTCCTTGATACCCATGCCTCATTCCACGGTCTTGGACCTGGCGGATTTGCTCCGTAACAAATCCGAGGAAAGCAAGCAGCTGCGCAAGGAGATTCTTAAGGTGGTGGACAATGTGAGCGTGCGCCAATTCTGGATGCACGACTTCGAGCGCTACGGCAAGGACGACCTGGGGCCGCCCCGCAACAAGCTCAGCAAGCTCCTGGTTACCGGCACCGTCAGCCTGATGCTCTCCCAGCCGGACAGCCTCATCGATTTCGGACGAATCATGGATCAGGGACTGATCCTCCTGGTCAACCTCTCCGCCGTGGGCCCCACGGTGCGGGAAATCCTGGGCTGCTTCATCCTCTCCTTGCTGCATCTCAACGCCCTGGGACGAAGCGGCATTCCCAGGGAAGACCGAAGGCCCTTTGACATCTACTGCGATGAAGCTCACCGCTTCATGACCGACGCCCTGGAGGATCTGATCGCCGAAACACGGAAATTCAACGTATCGCTGAACCTGGCCCACCAGTACATGAGCCAGTTCGGGCAGCGCAAAATCGACGCCTTTTCCAGCGTTGGCACCACGGTCATCTTCAACGTGGATGAAAGGGATGCCCGCTATCTGACCAAGGACCTTCGTGGCAAGGTTAAGCCGGAGGATATGTTCAACCTGGAGGTGGCCGAGGCCATAGCGCGCATCGGAGCCGAGGTGGTTAAGTTCCGCCTGCCGCCACCCCTGAATGCCGATGACAAGGCCAGGCGGGAACGAATCATCGAGAACTCCCTTCGGCGCTACTATCGGCCGGTCCCAGAGGTGCGCAAGGCCATCCTGCGCAGAAGGGAGCGTTGGGCTCCCGCCTTCACCAGCCTGGCATCCAGCGTGGACCGGGATGAACAGGGACAAATCGAGGAGTTCGTCTACGATGAGTTCTCATGATCGACCTCGGGTTAACCGCTTGCTTGAGGAAGTCACCCGGCTGCTGAGCGAAAATTGCCTGCGGGAGTCATGCGATGAACCCATTCAAGAAGCAGTCGGTTCCTTTCAGTGGTCCGAGTCTCCACCCTTGGATCAGGCCGTATTCCTCGACATCCTCGGCTCTTTCGTGAGCCGTGTATATGCTCATGCTTGGAGCCCCAAGCAGAAACTTGTTCCCGGCCAGGCCAGGGCCGAAGCCATACGGTTGCTTCAGAGTCATTACCAGTGCCAGAATGCCTCCGGCTATGAGGCGGCCTATCTAGACGCCCGACATCCTACCTTTGCCGGTCTGGAGTTCGTGCTAGGCGAACTCGGCCAAATACTGGTGGATAAGGCACGTAAGCAGCGGGTGCGCTGGGTACTTCATCAGTACTTGAATTGCCTGCCATGGGCGCTAAGCCGCCAGGTAGCATCTGAACTGATGCAACGATGGCAAATCGTTGATGCCGAGAGTTTGCACCAAACCAATCCCTCCCAGATGGCCGATCATTGCGTCGACCTGCTGATGGCTCAAATCGCCTCCGAATCTCAAGTCTCGGAAATGTTGTCCGCTGGGACCGGCTTCCACGGCTTCTGAAATCACATCCGCCTGACTGCCGCTGTTGATAGTGAGCGGCGCTTTCGCCTCTCGAACCAGCCAAGCCTTCACCCGTTTGAGGAGTGAAGCCTTGGAGGTGAAAACAATGGCGGAAACCATCAGAAGCGCACAAGAAAAGCTGAACCTATTCAAGCGGCGGTTCTCGGGGTTGAGGAACACCTTCGGAACCTACGACCCTGAGACCGGCCGGTCCTGGCAGGTGAAGCATCCGGTGACCGATGGAGTGTTTCTCGATCACCTCAGGGGGCGCCGGCCCTATGGGGTTTACCTGCTCACCGGTGACCGCACCAATGCAGCGGTGGTGGACTTCGACAATGATGATCTGAACCAGGTGGTGGATTTCATCGCGCGCGCGGCGCACTACAAGCTGAAGGCTCATATCGAGCGCAGCAAATCCAAAGGACACCACGCCTGGATTTTTTTCGGTGACAAGGGCGCCAACGCGGCCAAGGTCAGACTGGCGGTCTCGAACATCCTGGACGAGATCGATGCTCCGGACACGGAGATATTCCCCAAGCAGGACCGCCTGGACCCCTCCATCCCCTATGGCAATTTCATCAATGCCCCCTTGTTCGGGCGCCTGGTGCCGGAGGGCAAGACCGTCTTTCTGGACCCGACCAGCTTCAAGCCCTACCAGGATCAATGGGCCTTTCTGGACTCGGCGGAAACGGTGGATGAATCCGTGCTGGATGAATTGATCGAAATCAATCAATGGAGGGCAGAGAAGAGACAAGCATCCCGGGACGTCCCTCGCGGGTCATCCGAGCCATCCATTGCTTTCGGCTTGCCGCCCTGCGCCCAAAAGATGCTGCTCAACGGGGTGGAGCGATACCAGAGGGTCAGCTGTTTCCGCCTGGCGGTTCACTTCAAACGGTTGGGCATGCCCTATGACGTGGCCGTGGCCGCCCTCAAGGTCTGGTCCCTCAAGAACCGACCGCAAGGCGGCAAGGGGGTCATAACCGAACAGGAGATCGTGGATCAGGCCCAGTACGCGTTCGAGCGCAACTATCGTGGGTGTGGCTGCGAATCCCCCGCTATCTCGCCGCACTGCCAGGAAGGCTGCCCGGTGAAATCCAAGACCAGGCAAAAGGGCTTCAGGGAAGCTCAAGGAGGCGTGCAATGATCCTTTTGGTGGGAGCGGAAAAAGGCGGCACCGGCAAGACCACTCTGGCCGTGAACCTGGCCGCGCTCAGGGCCAGTCGCGGGTATGAAGTATTGCTTTTGGACGCCGATCCTCAGAAGTCTATGTCCTTTTGGTCCGCCACCAGGGATTCGGAGGGCAACGGTCAAGGCATGACCTGTGTACAGAAGACTGGGGACCTACGTTCCTCGGTGATGAGCCTGGCTCCGAAGTTCGATGACGTGATCATCGACACTGGCGGCCGGGACTCTGAAGAGCTGCGCTCGGCCTTGCTGGTGGCCAACCTGCTGCTCATACCCATTAAGCCCAGCCAGTATGATCTTTGGTCACTGGCCAAAATGGCAGTCCTGGTCGATGACGCTCGCACCTTCAACCCCAACCTCTCCGCCTTGGCCACCATAAATCTGGCCAGCCCGCACCCTGGCGTCAGCGAGGTGGAAGAGGCCAAGAGCTACCTCGCCGACTACAAGCAGATCAAGGTGGCCGAGTCCGTCCTGCGTGACCGCATAGCCTTTCGCCGCTCCACTCGACAAGGGCAAGCGGTAAACGAGATGAAGGCCATCGATTCCAAGGCCAACCTGGAAATCACATCCCTTTACCAAGAGGTGTTCCATGACCGGGCTCAGAAGACCGCCTGTGGTTGATATCAACACCGCCCGGGCAGACAGCTTCGTAGGGGGTGGTGGGGCCGTGGCCAGGTATGAGCTGGACGAGGCCGGTTCGGCCCTTGCCCACATTGACCGGGCCGAGCAGGCCTTGGAACAGGCGTCCACCATCGATGTGGTCAAGGGCATCCGTGACCAGGCCGAGGCTTTGCGCCTCTATGCCAGGCAGGCCCAAAGGTCTTTTGAGATTCAAAACCGCTGCGCCGAGATCAAGCTCATGGCGGAGCGCAAAGCCGGTCTGATGTTGATCGAGCAGGACAAAAACAAGGGGGCCGCCGCCCCTTCGGAGGCGCGAGAGGACATCCCCCGCCTAAAGGACTTGGGCATCTCATACTCCCAATCCAGCCGGTGGCAGGCCATCGCCGGAATCCCCAGCGAAAACTTCGAGCAAAGGCTCGAAAGTTTAAAACGGGGCGGGAAGGAGATTACCAGTACGGAATTTCTTCGTTTGGCCAAGAAGTTGGCGTGTTCTGACAAACCTCGCAAGGAAGAAGGTGCTGTCGAAGAAAAGGTTTCAGAGGAATTCCGGTTGGCTACTGATGCGCTACGCAAGGCGATTATTTCAGCCAGGAGTTCCGGCTGGCAGGGCACATCCAGGGCTGCCGCCCTGGCTTTGGTCAAATCACTGCTGACAATGATTCGAGCCTAAACAAGATGTCGAGCGAAGCATCCCATAACGCCCCTCATCCAGCCCTGGGTAATCTCGGCAGGAAGCTGCCGCCACATGAGGTGGCCGCCCTCTTCGAGGTTGCCGAAAGCACCATACTTCGCTACCCTGAGCGTTACGGAGGGGTGCGTATCTCCAACCGTGTCCTGCTCTTTGAAAACTTAATAGAGGATGCAGTGAGGAGGACGTATGCCCAGCAGACGAGTGCGCAACAACAAGACCAAGTGGGTAGCCCAGGTGAGCAGGCAGGAATTCCGCAAACAAAAGATCTGCGGATCAAAGAAAGAGGCCGTCGCCTGGGAGATCACCATAAACCATTTACTGGACTCGGGGGTGAATCCCCTGGAACTAGAGCGGTTGCTTCGAGAGGGAACGCCCTTGGAGCGGATTCAGGAGGCCTTGGAAAGGATGAAGACCCCTTCGGTCTCCTTACTTGAGTGGGCCAACGATTACCTGGCTTACGCCCAGAGGTTCAGCGAAAAAACCCGGGGTGATAAACGGGATTGCTTCCGCAACCTTATCAAGCGCCTTGGGCCCTATACCCTCATTGAAGAAGTGACCGCAGGCATCGCCCTGGATTACCTCCAGCACCACTACAAAAGGCGGAGCGGTCACGCCGCCAACAAGGAACGCAAGAACCTTGTTGCGGCCTGGAACTGGGGTATCAAATACCGGGGCTTTCCGGCCCCAAACCCGTTTCAACTGGTGGACCAATTCCCCCACGACGCCAGTCCCCACTATGTGCCTCCGCTGGAAGATTTCTGGAAAGTCTTCGATGTGGCGGAAGGTCAGGACCGTGTGATGCTCCTCACCTTTTTGCACACGGCGGGACGGCGAGGCGAAATCTATCGGCTCAAGTGGGAAGATGTGGACTTTATCAGGCGCAGGATTCGCCTTTATACGAGGAAGCGCATGGGCGGGTCACTGGAGGCTGACTGGCTGCCCATGACCGATGAATTGGTGGAAGCCCTGCAAGCCCACAGGGCTTTAGCAATAAATGAATGGGTCTTTGTCGCCCAGGAATTGAAGCATTATGGCAACCCCTTCAAGGTGAGGCGGCACTGGCCCAAAAACCTGTGCAAGCTGGCTGGCGTGAAGCCCTTTGGATGCCATGGGATCAGAGGCTTGGCCAGCAGCATGCTGGCCCAGAAAGATGTCCCCATGAAGGTCATCCAAGAGATGCTTCGCCACAAGAGCCTGAGCACCACTGAGCGCTATGTGAGGGGCCTTACCTCCATCAGGCCTTACCTGAAGGTGCTGGAGGGAGGCAGGAGCAAACAGGAAACCCAAACCCCATTTACTTCCGATTTACTTCCCGAGGCCGACAAGAAAGAAAAAGAGGCTAGCCAATCCGGCTAACCCCTTGATTTTGTTGGCAGTCCCAACGGGACTCGAACCCGTGTCTTCGGCGTGAGAGGCCGATATCCTAGACCACTAGACGATGGGACCGTGCGCAAACATATGTGTGGCTGGCGGACCAGGATTCGAACCTGGATAGGCAGATCCAGAGTCTGCAGTCCTGCCGTTAGACGATCCGCCAGCAGGTACGCTCTGATTTATAGCCTGAACCTGTCGGCGTCAAGGTCTTTTTTACCAGAAGTCTTATTTTGCGGCTATAGCCAAGGCCCTATTTAACCTACCCATAACCCGCTCGTCTCCCAGGAAGCCCATGACCTCGAAAATGCCGGGGCTGAAGGTACGTCCGGTGAGGGCCACCCGGACCGGTTGGGCCACGCCGCCCAGCTTCAAATCCATCTGCTCGGCGATTTCCCGCACTCCCTGCTCCAGGGCTTCGGAGTCGCCGGTTCCCTTGGCCTCCACCAGGGCCGCCACCCGCTCCAGCACCGGAACCTGGTCCTGGCCCAGGAACTTTTTCACCGCCTTGGGGTCCATCTCCGGCTCGTCCACCAGATAGGGCTCCGCCCAATCCGCCAGTTCCACCAGGGTCTTGGCTCTGGGGGTCAGCTCGGGCAGGCAGGCCAGAAGCACCGCATGGTCGTATTCGGTGATGCCCCGCGCCGCCAAAAAGGGCGGCAGAAGCTCGGCCAAACGGGCGGGGTCGCCTTCCTGGATGTAGCGCTGGTTCAGGTGCAGCAGGCGGTCGGTGTCGAACACCGCCGCGCTGCGCCCCACCGCCTTGAGACCGAAGTAGTCGATGAGCTCCTGGCGGGAGAACATCTCCTGGTCGCCGTGGGACCAGCCCAGGCGGGCCAGGGCGTTGAGCATGGCCTCGGGCAGGTAGCCCATCTCCTGGTAGTCCATCACCGCGGTGGCTCCGTGGCGCTTGGAGAGCTTGGTCTTGTCCGGGCCCAGGATCATGGGCACGTGGGCGAACTGGGGCAGCTCGGCGTCCAGGGCCTGATAGAGCAGGATCTGACGCGGGGTGTTGTTCACGTGGTCGTCGCCGCGAATGACGTGGGTGATGCCCATATCGATGTCGTCCACCACCACGGCCAGATGGTAGGTGGGCCATCCGTCGGAACGCAGGATGATCAGGTCGTCCATCTCCTTGTTTTCAAAGGTGATGGGGCCTTTGACCAGGTCGTTGAAAGAGGTGCTGCCGGTGCGGGGGCCCTTGTAGCGCACCACCGCGCCGGGGGCGGGTCCCAGGTTTTTGTCGCGGCAGGCGCCGTCGTACATGGGTTTGCCGCCCACGGCCATGGCCGCCTCGCGCTTTTTGGTCAGGTCCTCGGGAGAACAGTGGCACCAGTAGGCCCGGCCTTGTTCCAGCAATTGGTCGATGGCCTCTCGGTAGCGGTCCAGGCGCTTGGTCTGGTAATAGGGGCCCTCGTCGTAGTCCAGGCCCAGCCAGTCCATGGCCGCCAAAATGCCCTCCACGTGCTCGTCCTTGGAGCGCTTGCGGTCGGTGTCTTCCAAGCGCAGGACGAATTCCCCGCCGTGGTGACGGGCGAAAAGCCAATTGAATAGGGCGGTTCTGGCCCCTCCCAGATGAAGGGCCCCGGTGGGCGAGGGAGGGAAGCGGGTGCGCACCCGGGGGGTGTTGTCGTTAGCCTTGTCCATGATTTCTTTCCCAGGGACGCGCCCCGGCCAGGGGGCGCACGAGGTTAATGTAATTACTTTATTATAAGCCCGGCGTAGGCAACCACCTGATCGTCATCGCCGGTCACCTCGCCGCTGTTGGTATAGGCCACCAACTCGGCGTTGGTGGCCCCCAGCCCCAGGGCCGCGGCCAGGGCCACGGTGGTGGGCAAGAAGCCGCACATGCTGATGCGCCGGGTGGCCACGGTGTTATACAGGCCCTGGGGGCTCAGGGCCAGTATCTGCTGAAGGGCCAGCTTGTCCTTGGCCGCCGCGCTTTGGGCGGATTCATAATGGGTCATGTCCGTGCTGGCCACGATGAGCACCGGGCCGTCCATGGCCTTGACCGCCCCGGCCAGATCGTGGCCCAGCTGCTCGCATTGCTCGTAGCTGAGCATGGACAGGCACAAGGGGGTCAGCAGAAGGTCGGGCCTGAGCACCTGGAGGAAGGGCACCTGCACCTCCAGGGAGTGCTCGTACTGGTGGGCCAGGTCGTCCTCGCGCACCAGGGCGTTGCGCGAGAGCAGCTCGCCGCCCAGCTCGGCGTCCAGGCGCACCTCGCCCAGGGGGGTGCGCCAGGAGCCCCGGGTCATCAGGGCGGCCTTCTCGCCCAGGCCTTGGTGGTTGGGGCCCATGACCACCACCCGCCGGGGCACCTCCACCCGGCTGAGCACCTTGCCCACCACCGAGGCGGAGAACATGTACCCCGCGTGGGGGCAGACCACGGCCAGGGCCGGCTGGGGCCGGGCCTTGGGGTCAAGGTATTGCCGGACGGTGGCTTGCAGTTCGTCGGCTTGGCCGGGATAGAAACGGCCGGCCACGGCGGGTGCGCGGGACATAGCCAACCTCCTTTGTGACGGGGGCCGCCCCGTTTGGGGCGGTGACTCATGTTTAAGGGATAGCACACCCGCCACGTCCCTGCAACTGTTTGATCCGCTAACTAGCCTAATTCACAAGCATCCTTGCTTGGAGCCATCCGGAGGGAAAGGGCTTGGCCCGCAGTCGCGCCATATGGCAAAATGGACCCAATCCGGTTGACGGGCAGCTTTAAAGAGGGCATTTTGGCCTGGTCTGGCAGGTTTAGCGTTAAACTTAAATTTGGGCTGTTTGTAACCTATGGTAATGTTTATATATGCTAAAAAAAACAACGTTATAGGGTATCGCCAAATCTGGCGTTATGATTTATGATGTGTCATATTTAGCAGGTCATTGAATAGCCTGTCGCTTGGGTTGACCACCAAGTCCTATTAACCAGTTACAGGAGTTCTACGCGGCGGAAACAGGAGTTTGTCATGAAGAAAATTGGTTTGACGGTTAACGGGCGCAAACATGAGTTTGTGGTCGATGACCAGACAGTTTTATTGGATATTTTGCGGGAAGACCTGGACCTGATCGGAACCAAGCAGTCCTGCGACCGCAAGGGGCAGTGCGGCGCTTGCATGGTCTTGGTGAACGGCAAGCCGGTTCGTTCCTGCCTGGCCAAAGTAGTGAAGTTGGACGGCGCGGATGTCATTACCGTGGAGGGCCTGGGCACCCCGGACAACCCGCACCTCATCCAGGAGGCCTTCGTGCTGGCCGGCGCGGTGCAGTGCGGTTTCTGCACCCCGGGCATGATCATGGCCACCAAGGGGCTGTTGGACAACAACCTCAATCCCACCGTGGAAGAGATCAAAAAGGCCCTTAGCCATAACCTGTGCCGTTGCACCGGTTACAAGAAGATCGTGGAAGCGGTGCAGCTGGCCGCCAGCTTCCTGCGCGGCGAGCAGAAGCCCGAAGACCTTTATCCCGCGGCCGACGCTCCCATGCTGGGCACCTCCCATGTCCGGCCCTCGGCCATGGTCAAGGTCTGCGGCCTGGCCCGCTTCGGCGCGGACTACAAGATAAGCGACGCCCTGGAGCTGGCCGTGGTGCGCAGCGAACTGCCCCACGCCAAGATCATCTCCATCGACACCTCGGAGGCCGAGAAGATGCCCGGCGTGGCCGGCGTGATGTTGGCCAAGGACATCAAGGGCACCAACATCCTCAAGTACATCATGCCCGACCGTCCGGTGCTGTGCTCGGACAAGGTGCGCTACATCGGCGATCCCATCGTCGCGGTGGCCGCCGAGACCCACGCCCAGGCCGTGGCCGCGGCCGAGGCCATCAAGGTGGAGCTGGAGCCCCTGCCGGTGCTGGAAAACACCGACCAGGCCATGGCCGAAGGCGCCATCCAGCTGCATGATGAAATCCCCAACATGTGCTTTGAGCAGCCCATCAAAAAGGGTGACGCCGAGGCGGCCTTCGCGGGTTCCGCGGCGGTGGTGGAGGGCGAGTTCGTCACCCAGATCAACCACCAAGCCCCCCTGGAGCCCGAGATTTCCCTGGCCTACTGGGAAAAGGACGAGGACGGCGAGGACAAGCTGGTCGTGGTGGGCCGCAGCATCAACATCCACACCCACCTGGCCATGATCCAGGAGGCGGTGGGTTTTGAGAACATGCGCTACGAAGAGGCCTTCGCGGGCGGCCAGTTCGGCATCAAGATCGACGTGATCACCGAGGGCATCGCGGCGGCGGCGGCCATGCACTTCCAGCGCCCCATCCGCTACGTGCCCTCCCTGGCCGAGTCCATGCTGGCGGCCTCCAAGCGCCACTCCTTCAAGATGCGCACCAAGATGGGCGCGGACGCCGACGGCAAGATCACCGCCTACGCTAACGACTTCGTGGTGGACAACGGCGCCTACTACTCCATCGGCCACGTGGTGGCCCTCCGGGCCCTGCAGATGCTAACCGGCGCCTATCACATGCCCACCCTGGACATCAAGGCGCGCCTGGCCTACACCAACAATCCCTGGGGCAGCGCGGCCCGGGGCGCGGGACCGCCGCAGCAGAACTTCGCCATGGAGTCCACCCTGGACATGCTGGCCCGCAAGATGGGCATGGACCCCCTGGAGTTCCGTTACAAGAACTTCCTGGAAGTGGGCCAGGGCGTATCCACCGGCCAAAAGGTGGAGCAGTGGCCCATCCCCGCTCTGATGGACGCCATGCGGCCCCATTATAAGCGGGCCATGGAAGAGGCTAAGGCCAACGAGACCGACACCGTCAAGCGCGGCGTGGGCCTGGGCTGCGGCTCATTCGGCATCGGCGGCCCCGGCGACGCCTCCATCGTGGCGGTTGAGCTGGACGACGACGGCGGGGTGAGCGTATTCGGCGCCGTGGCCGACCCCGGCGAGGGCAACGACTCCATGCTCACCCAGATCGCCTGCGAGGTGATGGGCCTGACCATGGACAAGGTGCGCCTGAACACCCGCAGCACCGACGTGACCGCGGCCTCCGGCCCGGCCGCGGGCAGCCGCATCACCTACATGATGGGCAACGCCCTGGTCAACGGCCTGGAGCAGCTCAAGGAGGCCATGGCCGCCACCGGCGCCAAGACCGGCAAGGAACTGGAAGACGCGGGCAAGTCCCGCCGCTACATCGGCCGCAAGAAGAACATCGACGGCACCCCCCTGGACCCCCAGACCGGCCAGGGACCCAACTTCGAGACCCAGGTGCACGCGGTGCAGATGGCCGAGGTGGAAGTGAACACCGAGACCGGCGAGGTCACGGTGATCAAGATGACCACCGCGGTGGACGCGGGCAAGGTGATCCATCCCCAGAACCTCGAAGGCCAGTTGGAAGGCGGCATGGACATGGGCGTGGGCTACGCCCTGCGCGAGGAGTACATCGCGGGCAAGACCCACGACTGGCGTTCCTTCAAGTTCCCCACCATGGCCACCTCCTTTGACATGGAAGTGATCGTGCTGGAGACCCCGCGCAACACCGGCCCCCTGGGGGCCACCGGTGTGGGCGAGATGTGCATGGTGCCCACCGCCCCGGCGGTGCTCAACGCCATCGACGACGCCACCGGCGTGCGCATCACCACCCTTCCGGCCACCCCGGAAAAGGTCAAGGCCGCCCTAGAGGCCAAGGCCTAGAGAGTAAAAGACCCAAGCTATGAACACGCGTGCCGGCCAAGATGGAGCCAATGCTCAACTTGGCCGGCACGCTCGTGTCCTGGCCGGCAAAGAGATTCTTTTTGACTCGGAAAATTTTTTCTGGGACTTTGATGATTGGAGCGAGGAGGTGGTCCGGGAACTGGCCAAGGAGGCCGGTCTGGAGCGCCTGGAAGAAGACCATTGGAAGGTGATCCGGTTTTTCCGGGACTACTACGCCTACAATGGCCGGGCTCCTCTGAACAGCAAGCTTAAAAAAGGGACCGGGTTGAGCCTGTTGGAGCTGGAGGGCCTGTTCCCCGGCGGCTTGAAATACGGCGCCCGCCGCCTGGCCGGGCTGCCCAACCCCAAGACCTGCAACTGATCTCCAGCCCTCCCCGCGGGTTTAACAATGATCTACCTGGACAACGCGGCTACCGCCTTCCCCAAACCGGCCGAACCCCTGCGCCGGGCCCTGGAGCAATACCTGGAGACCGGGGCCTCGCCGGGACGGGGCGGCTACGATTTGTCAGTGGAGGCCGAGTACGAGGTGGAGGCGGCGCGGCGCAAGGTGTGCCGCTTCTTCGGCGGCGGCGAGGGCTGGCGGGTGTGTTTCGCCTACAACGCCACCGACGCCCTCAACACCCTGATCCTGGGCCTTACCCAGGAGCCCTGCCACGTGGTGAGCACCCGCCTGGAGCACAACTCGGTGCTTCGCCCCCTGCACCATTTGGCCCAGCAGGGGCGCATCTCCCTGGACCTGGTGCCCTTCAATGCCCAGGGCTACGTGGAGCCCGAGGCGATGGCCAAGGCCCTCAGGCCCGACACCGGCCTGGTGGTGCTCAACCACGCCTCCAACGTATTGGGCACGGTGCAGCCCGCCGCCGAGATCGCCGCCCTGTGCCGGGAGCAGGGGGTGGAACTGGTGCTGGACGTCTCCCAAAGCGCCGGGCTATATCCCATCGAATTGGAAAAGTGGGGCGTGGGGGGCCTGGCCTTCACCGGGCACAAATCCCTCTTGGGCCCCACCGGCATCGGCGGCCTGGTCCTGAGCCCTCGGGTGAACCCGCTGCCCACCCGCTACGGGGGCACGGGGGTGGACTCCATCAACCTGGTGCACACCATGGACTACCCCTATCGCCTGGAGGCGGGGACCATCAACCTGCTGGGGGTCTTGGGCCTGGGCCAGAGCCTGGACTACGTCAATTCCCCGGAGCACCGCCAGGCCCTGGCCCATGAGCTGGAGCTTTGGGCCCGCCTGCGCGACGGCTTGGCCGCCTTGGAGGGGGTGGAGCTTTACTGCGCCTCGGGGCCGGGCGAGCGCCTGCCTCTGCTGAGCTGCAACGTACGGGGTATGCGGGCCGGCGACGTGGCCGACATCCTGGACGGCGACTTTGAGATAGCGGTGCGCTCGGGCCTGCACTGCGCCCCGCTGCTGCACCAGGACCTGGGCACCTCGCCCCACGGGGCGGTGCGTTTCAGCCTGGGGGCCTTCAACAGCGAGAGCGACATCGAGGCGGCTCTGGAGGCCATGGGGCGCATCACCGCCACCGCCGCCGCCCAGGGCCGCTAAGGCCCGCCGCGGCCCGCGTGAGCCGCTGGCGGGCCCGTGGGGTCATATCCAACTAGTCAGGGGCCGCCCTCCTAGGAGCGGACGAACTTCCAGGCCTGGTCCATGTCGGACACGTCGAAATACTTTTCGATCAGTTCCTGTTTTTCACGCCCGAAGATCAGGTTGTCCAGCTTGACCATGACCTCTTCCAGCTTGCTGTCGCCCACGATGGCCAGATGGCGCATCTGCTTGATGTGCCCCAGAGCGTACTTGGCGTCCTTGAAAAAGGCCTTGGGCTCTATCTTGAGCAGATCCAGCTGGTCGATTTTCACCAGGATGTTTAGCCGCTCATTGCCCTGGGCCAGTTGGGCCTCGGCGGCCTTTTCAAACTGCTCCACATCCTGCACGGTGTAGGAGCCGCTTATTTCCACGGCCAGCACATCGCCGCCGGACCCCTCCAGAACCTTGAACATCTTCGCCTCCCTCGCTTAAGTGGAAACAAATCACTGGGATAGGATTTCATCATGGGCTTGGGCTGGTCAACCATCTTTTGTACCGGCCAAAACCGGCGGCAACGGGCGAGGAAAGAGGGATTACGAAGGATTGATGAGGGGAAAAACCGCGCCCTGGGGGCGGTAGTCGCCCTCCGGGGCCTCGCCCCGGTTCACGGCATCGAACAGGGCGCACTGCTCGGCGATGGAGAGCCCGGCAAAGCGGCGCTCCGCATCCTCGGCACCTTGGCCCCGGCACAGGTGGCAACGGGTGGGCGAGCACCCCTGGCAGGCGCGGCAATCGGGGCAGGGATGTTTTTTACTTTCACGGGTAGTCATGTTAGAACCTCTAACTTATATTTAAGGCTCATCCGCCCATTTGGCACAAAATTTTTTCCTCAACCCGCGCGGCGCTAATCAATGGACCTTTCGGTCATACAACAAGCCATAGCCGAACACGGCTACTGGGCGCTGTTCGTGGGGACCTTCTTCGAGGGGGAGACCTTCTTCATCCTGGCGGGCATCGCCGCCCGCAAGGGGCTGCTCAATCCCTACTACGTGGCCCTCACCGCCATGCTGGGCGGTTTCATCGGGGACCAGTTCTTTTTCGCCCTGGGGCGTTGGCGGGGAGCCGAGGTGTTCACCTGGTCCAGCTCCATCGCCCGCAAGGCGGTGGAGGCCCGGCGGCTGATCAGGCGGCACGCGGTGCTGCTCATCCTGCTGTCGCGCTTCTTGATCGGCTTCCGCATGATCATACCCCTGGCCTGCGGCATGGCCGGCATCCCTTTGTGGCGCTTCCTGTTGCTCAACTTCGTCTCGGCCCTGGCCTGGTGCCTGGTCTTCGGCGGGTTGGGCTATCTGTTCGGGGGGATCATCTTCGACCAGATGGACCTGATCAAGGGCCTGCAGATGGTGGTGGTGCTGGTGGTGGCGGTGCTGGTGGTGAGCTACGTGCTCATGAAGCTCATCAAGCGGCGCCTGATGAAGGGCGACGAGCCAAGCTAGCCCGAGTATTTCAAGCTCTGGCCCGGCACAGTCAGCCGCCGGCAAACAAGGCGTCTGGCAAGCGAGGGCCGCAGGCGTAGCAGAGGCTACCTCGAGGCCTGAGCGCGGCCAGCAACGCAGTATGCCGGTGACTGGCGCAGATGGACGCGCGACCTTCGTGAAATATCCGGGCTAACTCAGGGCCTGGGGGCCACCTTCACCTTGAATGAAAGTTCCTGGGAAGTGGGCATGTGGCAGACCGCATCGTCACAGGCCTGGTAGGAAACCAGTGCGCTGACCAGGTACTCGCCGGGCTTGAGGCCTCCCGCCGCCTTGCCCTTGAGCCTTATGACCACCTTGCCGCTGTACATCTCCACCGGCTTGTCGGCGAACTGCACCCGTACATCCTTGGCCTTGGGAAAGGCGGGCGGGCCGAAGCTCAGGCCGTTGGGGGTGACAAGCTTTACCGCGAGGGGGATCAGACCCGCGTCTCCGGCCAAGGGGCCGTTGATGTGGAACTTGGGCGCGATGGTGAGCACCAGATCAAGCTGCAACTCCCCACCCGGGGTAACCGTCACCTGCTCCGGCTTGGCCTGGAGCGAAACAATGGGGCCGTCGGCGGCTTGGGCAGCGGGGGCGCCGGCCATCAGGGCCAGGCCAAGGAGCAGGGCGCACAACCAGCGCATGGGGCATTCTCCAGGTTAACCTTCGATATTCTTGAGGATGTCGCCTACCGCCCGGCAGGTGCTGGGTCCGGCGTCACGCCAGCCCAGGGGGGCCATCTCGCCCTCTGGCAAAACCTTGAGCCGGGCGCAGGCCCTGGCCAGGCGGGGCCACACCAGCTCCTGGGCGTCTTCTTGGTCCAAAACGGGGTCGAACAGCACCAGGGGGGCCAGGCGCAGCCGCTCCTCGGCGGCCAGGGCCATGAAGGCCCAAACCCGGCGGCCGGTGAAGCGGGGCAGGGACAAAGGGCCTTCCAGGGCGATCTCGTCGGTCAAACCAGCCTGGCGGCCGAAATAGTTCAGGCCAATCAACAGGTTGTTTCCCAGGATCTCCATGGCGGCGGGCAGGTCGTGGCGGCGGGACAGGTCCAGGAGCACCGCGGCCGCCTCCCTGGCCTCGGGGCTGGGCAGGGCCTTGGCCTCGGGCTCCGGCGGCGCCTCTCCCTTGCCGGCCAAAAGGCCCAGGGTGCGCCCGCCGGGCAGGGTGGGGGCCCACAGCACCGCGTCCGGCTCCAGGCCGTAGAACGCGCAGGCCCCGCCCCGGGCCAGGCGGATGCCGGTGGTGGACTCGTCCACCACCAGGAGCAGGCCCTGGCGTTTGGCCTCCTCGGCGTTGAAGCGGGCCTCTTCGGCGTCCGGGGACCAGTCGCAGCGCAGCACCGCCACCCCGGGTTCGCCGCCGGGGGAGCACAGGGGCTGGCCGGTGCCCGGAGCCATCCAGGAGACGGTCTTGGGCTTGCCCTGGGCCATGGCCAGGCGGCTGGCCGCCAGGACCGCCTGGGGGGGCTTGGCGTAAATGCGCACCCACTGGGCCCAGCCCCAGTGGGCCAGGAAGTGCTCGGCCAGGGTGGCCGGGTCCACGGGGTGGACCGCCACGCCCAGGGGCACGCTGAAGCTGGGATCGCTGTAGTCGACCACCGGGCCATCGTCTTGGGCCTGGCTGGCCCAGATGGCGGCCATTAGCTCTAATTGCTGCGGTGAAGGCTCCACGGCATGCCGTCCCTTGCTAGCGAGAGAAAAGGGGAACAAACGATGTTGCATTATAGCTCCCGGCAGGGGGCATGCCAAGAAACAAGGCAGTGCCGATGAATCCGGTACGCTAGTTTAACCCATCGGCATGTGCTAGAATTTTCCACAAACTTGTCGCCGTTTACCAGGGGAGCAGAGATATTTGCTGCAATTACGGTTTCACTGGGGGCAACCTGAGTGGGCGTAGGAGCCTATGCCGTGAACAACTCCACACCGGCCTCGTCCGAAAACAGCCCGGGACGCCTTTCCATCCTGCTGGTGGACGACGAGCCCAACATCCGCGAGGCACTGGCTGAATACCTCACCAGTCTGAACAACCATTCCCTGACCACCGCCGCCAGTGGCCCCGAGGCTCTGGACAGGTTCCAGCCGGGCAAGTTCGACTGCGCCTTTTTGGACCTGAAGATGCCGGGCATGAACGGGGTGGAGCTTCTGGCCCAGCTCAAGGAATTGGACAAGACCCTGCCGGTGGTGATCATGACCGGCTTCCCCTCCCTGGACGCGGCCATCGACACCATGCGCCAGGGGGCCAGCGACTTTTTGGTGAAGCCCTTCAACCTGGACCAGGTGAAGGCCACCTTGGAGCGGGTGGTGCGCGAGCACCGCTTGCTGCAGGAAAACCTGCGCCTGTCCGAGCGCCTCAAACACCAGGAGCGCATTGAGCGCCTGAACCAGGAGCTGAGCCGCCGGGTGCGCGAGCAGCAGGTGCTGCACCAGATCTCCGAAGCCATCGACCACATGCACACCTCCGAGGCCATCTACCAGGGCATCGCCGACCTATCGGCCACCAACCTGGAGGCGGGCAAGACCGCGGTGCTTTTGCTGGAGCCGGCCAGCGGCCAATTGGTGGTCATCGCGGTTTCCGGCTTCCCCAGCGAAGTTGTGGGCCAGGTGGCGGGCCAGCTGGACCAGGGCCTGTTCGGCAAGGCCGCCGCCGGGGGCAAGCCGGTGATGGGCCGCCTGGAGCCCCCGGAAGATGCCGGGCGGTTGCTGTTGGTGAGCGGCAGCATGCTCTGCCTGCCCATAATGATCCATGAGCAAACCCTGGGGCTGCTGGTGATGGGCGAAAAGCGCGGCGGCCTGCCCTTTAGGGGCGAGGACGTTTTCCTGAGCCGCTTCCTTTTGCAAAAGGCGGCGCTCAGCGTGGAAAACATCGCCCTGTACGAGTCCATGGCCTCCAACCTGCACTCCACCCTGGGGGCCCTGGTCCGGGCCATGGAAGCCAAGGACCCCTACACCCGCCAGCACAGCCGCCGGGTGACCAACTTGGCGGTGCTCACCGCCGAGGTGATGGGTCTGGAGCTGCACCAGATAGAGTCGCTCAAGTTCGCGGGCTATTTGCACGACATCGGCAAGATCGGCATCAAGGACCACATCCTGCTCAAGGAGACCAAGCTGACCGCGGCGGAGTACCAGGAGATCAAGCGCCACCCGGCCATCGGCGAGTCCATCGTCCGGGCCATGGACCTGAGCCAGGACGAACGCCATATCGTGCGCCACCACCACGAGCGCTGGGACGGCAAGGGCTATCCCGACCGCCTGGGAGGCAAGGACATTCCCCTGCTGGCCCGCCTGGTGGCCGTGGCCGACGCCTACGACGCCATGACCAGCGACCGCTCCTACCGGGCCCTGCGCACCATGGAGCAGGCGGTAGCCGAACTAAAGAATTGCTCGGGTTCCCAATTCGATCCCATGGTGGTCGAGGGGTTTTTGCAGATGCTCGAGAAGTGCCACTGGGAAATTAGCCAAGATCCATCGCCCGGTTCTTCCCAAAACACCTCAAGTTAACCTTCAGGGTATGGAGCCGCTTTGACCTCCCGGACCGACCTGAGCCAGCCCGTGATCGACGCGCTCCTGCAACGGGAGCGGATCATCCTATCCGCTCGCCTGCTGTCCGGGGTGGTGCACAATCTATCCGGCGCGGTGCAGATGATTTCCCTGCCCCTGGACCTGGCTCAATTGGCCCTTAACAAGGGCGAGGTGCACAACATGGAGGCGCGCCTGGGCTCGGTGCGCCAGGGCCTGGAGCGGCTCATGGGGGAGGTGGGCCTGTTGGCCGTCCGCAGCCTGGGCGACCAGCGCCGGGAGGCCGAGCCCCTGGATCTGGCCAAGCTGGCCACGGAACAACTCGATTTTTGGAAGGGCGAACTTTTCGTCAAACACGAACTGACCCTGAACCGGGAGCTGGGCCAAAGCCTGGGATGGGCCAAGGCCGCCTATGCCGACGTGGCCCTGGCCCTGAACAGCGTCCTGGCCAACGCGGTGGATGCGGTGCGGGGCACGCAGGAGCCCTGGGTCACGGTGCGCGGCTTCAAGCGGGATGGTTGGTTGGTCCTGGAGGTCAGCGACGGCGGCCCAGGCCTGTCCGGGGAAATGGCCGCGAAGCTGTTCGAGCCCTTTGTGGGCGACAAGGGCGGCGAGCACGCGGGCCTGGGCCTGTTCCTGGCCAACAAGGTCCTGGAGCCCTGGGGGGCCGGGGTGGTCCACCAGGCGGACGCCCCCCACACCACCTTCAGCATTGAGCTGCCGACCGGCTAGCTCTTTATCTTGTCGATATCCTCGGGGCGTTGCACACAGCTCTGGCAGGCGATGGGCTCCGGCCCGTCCAGGGGCTGGGGCTGGTGGCAGGGGCCGGCGCAGCCGCAGCCGCACCCGGCGTTTTGGTCCTGGGCGCTACGCATGGTGCGCCAGAGCCGGCGCCCCACCCACAGGGCGGCCAGGGCCACCACCACGGCTACGATTATCCCTTGCCACATGACGTCCTCCTAGCCCGGATATTTCATGAAGGTTGGGCGGCAATGAACAACGAAGCCGTGTTCATGCGATCCTTTTGAAAATTCTACCAACATTATAGGACATGGCCTGTACCAGGGTCCGGCACAGCCAGGCGCCGGCAGACAAGGCGTCTGGCGAGCGAGGGCCGAAGCCGTAGCAGGGGACTACGTCGAGGCCCGAGCGCAGCCAGCAACGCGGGATGCCGGTGGCTGGCTGTGCCGGACGCACAGCCTTCATGATATTTCCGGGCTTAGCCCAGGCCCAGGGCCCGCCCGCCCTGGAACACGGCCATGGCCAGCAAATAGGCGATAAGGGTGTTGTAGCCCACCGAGAACAGGGCCCAGCGCCAGGTTCCTGTCTCCTTGCGGATCATGACCACCGTGGCCAGGCAGGGGGCGTAGACCATCACGAAGATGATCAGGGCGAAGGCCTTGAGCGAGTTCCAGCCCGGTTCGGCGGCCAGGCGCTGGCTCAGGCTCTGGGAATGCTCCGGGTCCACCTCGCCCAGGCTGTAGGCCACCCCCAGGGTGCTGACGATGACCTCCTTGGCCGCGAAGCCGCCCACCAGGGCCACGTTGGCCCGCCAGTCGAAGCCCAGGGGGGCGGTGATAACGGTGAGGGCGCGCCCCGCCCGTCCGGCGACGGTGCCCGCCAATTCTTCCTGGGCCCGGCCGGATTTAAGCTCCAGGCTGGCCGAGGCGCTGGGGGCGGCGTCGATGCGCTTTTGCCAGGCGGCGTCCTGCGCCTGGGGCAGGCCGGGAAAGCTCATGGCCGCCCACATCAACACGCTCACCCCCAGGATCATGGTGCCGGCTTTCTTGGCGTATTGCCAGGTGCGCTCCCAGGTGTGGATCACCAGGCCCTTAATGGTGGGGGCCCGGTAGGGAGGCAGCTCCATGACGAAAGGCGCCTGCTCTCCCTTGAGCAGCGTGACCCTCAAAAGCTTGGCCGCGCCCAGGCCCAGGCCCCAGGAGATGAGGGTGAGCAGAAAGAGCATCTCCGCCTGGCGATGGGCGAAAAAGGCGGCAATAAGAAGGCTGTACACCGGCAGCTTGGCCCCGCAGTTCATGAAGGGCACGGTGAGGATGGTGGCCAGGCGGGCCTTGGGGTCCTTCAAGGTGCGGGTGGCCATAACCCCGGGCACCGCGCAACCGCCGCTGAGGCCCCCGCCCACCATCAGGGCCATGACGCTGTTGCCGTGCAGGCCGAAAATCCTCAGCACCCGGTCCATGATGTAGGCCACCCGGGCCATGTAGCCCGAGTCCTCCATGATGGCGATGGCGAAGAACATGAAGGCGATGAGCGGGGTGAAGCCCAGGACTCCGCCCACCCCGCCGATGATCCCGCTGACGATGAGCGAGCGCAGCACGCCGGGGGGCAGGGTCCCTTCCACCGCGCCGCCCAGCCACCCGAAGAATTGCTCGAACCACACCACCGGCACTTCGCTGGCCCAGAACACGAAATTGTAGATGCCGTAGAGCACCGCGAACAGGAAGATGGGGCCCATGAGGCGGTGGGTGAGCACCTGGTCCAGCTTGTCGCTGAGGTCCATGCGCACCTCGCGCTCGCTGGTGACCACCTGACGGGTTATGCCGGTGATGTAGCCGTAGCGGTAGTCGGCGATGATGCTGTCCGGGTCGTCGTCCATGGTGCTCTTGATGTGCCCGGCCACCCGCTCGCACACCGGCAACAGCTTCTCGGCCAGCTCCGGGGTCTCCCGGACCCGCTCGATGACCTCCTGGTCGCCTTCCAGGCACTTCACCGCCAGCCAGCGGGCGGAGAGCAGGCCCCGGCGCTCCTGGGCCCCTTGCAGGATGTCGGCCACTTCGGCCACGCCCTGGTCCACGTCGCTGCCGTAGGAGATGTTGAGCGGCCGCCACTCCGGCTTGCTCTGGGCCAACTCCACGGCGGCGGCCAGCAGCTCGTTCATGCCCTGGTTCTGGCGGGCCACGGTGGTCACCACCGGCACCCCGAACAGGCGGCTCAGCTTGTCCGCGTCGATCTTCAGGCCCCTGGTCTTGGCCACGTCCACCATGTTCAGGCAGATGATCAGGGGCACCCCCAGCTCCATGAGCTGCACCGCCAGATAGAGGTTGCGCTCCAGGTTGGAGGCGTCCACCACGTCCACCACCACGTCGGGCCGCCGGCCGATGAGGTAGTTGCGGGCCACCAATTCTTCGGGGGAGTAGGCGGTGAGGCTGTAGGTGCCGGGCAGGTCCACCACCTGCACGGTTAGGCCCTGGTGCTGGGCCAGGCCTTCCTTGTATTCAACGGTGACGCCGGGGTAGTTGCCCACGTGCTGGCGGGCCCCGGTGAGGGCGTTGAACACGCTGGTCTTGCCGGCGTTGGGGTTGCCGGCCAGGGCGATGGTGTACTGGCGGCTCACAGTGCTTCGCCGATTTCCACGGTGATGAAGTCGGCCTCGTTGTTGCGCAGGGTGAGGTTGTAGCCCCGGAGCTTTATCTCCACCGGGTCCCGGAGGGGGGCGCGGCCGATGACCTGTATCTCGGTGCCGGGCAACAGCCCCATCTCGCGCATGCGCCGGCCCAACTCGCCGCCGGTGCCCACCTTCTTGACCACGGCCCGCTGGCCGGGCCTCAGTTGACGCAGGGTGACTTCAGGGGTCATGGGGCTGGCTCCAAGTTTAACGGCCGTTGCGCTCCAAGAGGCTTACCTGCACCTTGCCCGCCACTCCCTGGCCCAGGGCCAGGCGGGTGCCGCCGCAGGCCACCACCATGGGGCCCGCGCCGCTGGTGATCACTTCCAACTCGCTGCCCAGGGTGATGCCCAGGTCTTCCAGGTGGCGCTGGGCCTTTTCCCCGCCCGCCAGACGCTCCACCCGCACCCGCTCCCCGGGCGAGGCCAGGTTCAGCGGCAGGGTGGGGGTGCGCCGCTGGCGGCAGTTTTCGCACAGGCCGTAGATTTGCAGGCGGTGGCTCAGGTGGTGGAAACCGTGCTCCTTGGCCACGCCGTGCTTGAGCTCTTCCAACTCGGGATGGTGAAACTCGGTGATGGAGCCGCAACGGGTGCAGATGAGGTGGTCGTGGTGCTCGCCCAGGTGGCGGTGCTCGAACAGGTCCGGCTGGTTGTCGAAGCGGCGGCAGGAGGCCAGGCCAAAGCGGGTGAGCATCTCCAGGGTGGCGGCCACGAACTCCGGCTCCAGGTGATGACCCTGGGCGGCCAGGTTCTTCTGCAGACTCTCGGCGCTCAGGTGGTCCTCGCAGGCCAAAAAGGCCTCCAGCACCGCCAGCCGGTCGCCCAGGCGGTTCATCCCCTGTTGGCGCAGAAGGCGCTCGAACTGGCGACGTTCCTCATTGTGTAGGTTGGTGCTCAATATATTCTCCAAGTACAACTAATTTAACAATGCCTAACAGCCGGCGCAAGCCCCACCCTCTCAATTTAGCGGCCATTTCGCCTCAAAATAGTATCTCCACGGGCCCGGCGCAAGCTCACAGATGGGGCCACGGCAGTCTTAACCATAACTTCACGCAAGGGCTTTAGCTTGCATTGGGGGACAATGCGTATTAACGTTAACGTTAACACCCTGCAAACGTGGGAGATTGCTTTGGCCGATATAACCCCCCAAGATGTAGCCCGCTACTGGCACTCGGTGGTGGACACCATGGCCGAGGGCCTTTTCATCGTGGACACCAAGGGCAAGGTGGTGTTCGTAAACCCGGCCGCCGAGCGCCTCACCGGCTACCGCCAGGAGGAGGTGCTGGGCCGTTCCTGCACCGTGTTCGAGTCCGAGACCTGCCTGGCCTGCCAGGACCAGGAGGGTCAGATGACCTGCGGGCTTTTCGACAAGGGCCGGGTGGTTGACCGCCGCTGCACCATCACCAAGAAAGACGGCTCCCAGGTGCACATGCTCAAAAACGCTAGAGTTTTGCATGATGAGCTGGGCCAGGTCATCGGCGGGGTGGAAACCCTGAGCGACATCACCCCCCTGGTGGAGCGCGACCGCCAGATCAGCGGCCTGAAGCGGCATCTGACCCGCTCCTACGGCTATGAGGGGCTTATCGGGCAGTCCCCGGCGATGATGCAAGTCTACCAGCTGCTGGAGGCCGCCGCCGCCTCCACCGCCCCGGTGGTGATCCTGGGGGCCAGCGGCACCGGCAAGGAGCTGGCCGCCGCGGCCATCCACCGCCGCTCGCCCCGGGCCGACGGCCCCTTCCTCAAGGTGAACTGCGCGGCGCTGAACCCATCCCTGCTGGAAAGTGAGCTTTTCGGCCACGAGAAGGGGGCCTTCACCGGGGCGGAAAAGAGCCGCACCGGGCGCTTCGAGGCGGCCGACGGGGGCAGCCTGTTTTTGGACGAGATAGGCGACCTGCCCGCCGAGGTGCAGGTGAAGCTTCTCAGGGTGTTGCAGGAAGGGGAGGTGGAGCGGGTGGGCTCCAACCGCACCATCAAGGTGGACGTGCGCATCATCACCGCCACCAACCGCGACCTGGGCCAGCTCATGGAAAAGGGCCAGTTCCGCGAGGACCTGTTTTACCGCATCAACGTTATACCTATCTCCCTGCCCCCCCTGGCCAAGCGCAAGGAAGACATCCCCCTGTTGACCCGCACCTTTGTGGAGCGCACCGCCCTGGGCAGCGACCGGGGGATCACCGGCATCAGCCCCTCGGCCCTGGACCGCCTTCTGGAGCATCCCTGGCCGGGCAACGTACGCGAGCTGATCAACGCCATCGAGTACGCCTTTGTCACCTGCCCCGGCGGGGAGATATTGCCCCAGCACCTGCCCCCCAGCATCGTGGGTGAGCACTACGCCTGCCTGCCCCAGTCAGAGGGGGCGGGCGGCGAGGCCGGGGACGAGGCCATGCGCCTGGCGATAAACGAGGCCCTGGAGGCCACCGGCGGCCACAAGGCCCAGGCCGCGTCCCGTTTGGGGATAAGCCGGGTAACCCTTTGGAAACGCATGAAGAAACTGGGAATGGCTTTGGATGATTAACGCGCCGTTAATTTTAGTTAACGTTAATTAACGTAAGCATGTTTCGGGTGATTCGTATAACGCACTGGTTTTAAACCGCAAATTTATTTTAGAGCCTCAAGGCTGTTTTCGGCACGGCCCTTGCTCTATCTCAGGGCAAGCTTTGAGCTGCCCCTGGGCCCAAGACCGAAAGCGAAAAGGATCAAACATGGCCAACGCCATTAGTCGAAGAAATTTTCTGAGAGGGGGACTGGCCGCGGCCGCCACAGTGGCGGCCAGCGGGGTGGTGCTGCCCCAGGCGGTGAAGGCCGCCGGCGGCCAAGAGTTGTGCACCGTGCTGGACCTGTCCAAGTGCATCGGCTGCGAGGCCTGCGTGGATTCCTGCCGCGAGACCTGGCAGGACACGGTGCCCGACCCGGTGAGCCCCATGCCCAAGCCCTTCCCGCCCCGGGTGCCCACCCAGGACTGGAGCAAGCGCAAGGACGTCTCCGACCGCCTGACCCCCTACAACTTCCTCTATGTGGAGCACCTGGACTTTGAGCACAAGGGCCAGGCCGTGGAGCTGCACGTGCCCCGGCGCTGCATGCACTGCGTGAACCCGCCCTGCACCAACCTGTGCCCCTTCGGGGCCGGGCGGGTGGAGAGCAACGGCATCGTGCACATTGACGAGGAGGTGTGCCTGGGCGGGGCCAAGTGCAAGCAGGCCTGCCCCTGGCACATCCCCCAGCGCCAGAGCGGGGTGGGGGTCTATCTGGACATCATGCCCAGCTACGCGGGCAACGGGGTCATGTTCAAGTGCCACCGCTGCCTGCCCCTGGTCAAGGAAGGCAAGCAGCCCCAGTGCGTGCAGGTCTGCCCGGAGCAGGTGCAGAGCATCGGCCTAAGGCCCCAGATGTTGGCCCAGGCCGAGGCCCTGGCCCGGCAAAAGGCCGCCGCCGACGGCGCGGACCCCGGCAAGTGGCAAGATTACGTGTATGGGCTGGAGGAAAACGGCGGCACCAACACCCTCTACGTCTCCCCGGTGCCCTTTTCTGTGGTGAGCGCGGCCATCGACCAGGCCCACGCCTCGGCCGCCCCGGGCAAGGGTAAGGGGCGGAGCGCGGCGGCCAAGCAGGGCGGCAAGCGCCGCAAGGCCGGATTCGCCGGGCGCCCTCCCATGGGCCCGGTGGCCAACAGCATGGACAGCGCCGAGAACCTCTCCGCCGCCCTGGTGCTGGCGCCCCTGGCCGGGCTGGCCGCCGGGTTCACCCGGCTCTTCGGCAAAAAGCCGCCCAGTGAGCAACCGCCCAGCCAGCAGGGAGGCCAGTCATGAGCGCGGTGAGCTACTCTCCCGGCGGGCGGGTGGCCCGTTGGTTCTACGGCATCGCCATTGGCTTCGCCCTGTTCAGCGGCTTCGGCCAGATGCCCATATTCAAGCGTTACTACTTGGCCGACATACCGGGCCTGGCCTGGACCGCCAACTACTACATCACCAGCGACATCCACTACCTGGCTGCGGCCCTGCTTCTGGGCCTGCTGGCCTGGCGCCTGGCCCTGGACACCCGCGTGAGCGGCGCGGCCTGGTCCTGGGGCCCGCGCACCTGGTGGGGCTGGACCCTGCTGGGGCTCTTAGTGATCTCCGGCGCGGGCAAGGTGCTGCGCAACGCGGGGATTTTCCTGCCGCCGCCCCTGATAATGGTGCTGGACTTCACCCACCTGGGCAGCGCCATGGCCTTCATGTTCACCGGCTTGGTGGCGCTGGTGAAGCCCAAACCCAAAGCGAACCTCCGTGGGCTTGTTAACTGAGAGACAAGCCCTTACCTCCCAGCAGCCGCCCCGCTCATCTGCCAGAGCGGGGCGGCTTTTTTATTTTGTCTCTGTTTTTTAAGGATGGTCGAGGAAGCGCAAGTTGAGCCGGTATAGCCCGGCTTCTTCCTGTAGCAGGAGACCCTTCTCTTTTAGCTTGGCCAAGTCGCGTCTGGCGGTGCGCTCAGTGACATCGCGATACAGCGCCTTGAATATTGATTCTTTGAGCAGGTCTTGCAGGGAAAGAGACCTCGGATGCTCGATGAGAAGGTTCAGAAGATCGGTTTGTCGTTGGGTTATTTCCTTTTTGTTGCGCAGAAAGAAGATATAGTCCCGCATTGCCAACTGCCGTATTACGGTGGTCAGCTTTTCCTGGATTTCGCGCAAAGAGGCAATGAAGGCTTGGAGCACGAACTCAATGAATGGGGTTCGGTCGTTTTCCTTGTTTCTCTCGGACCGGGAAAAGGCCCAGTAATAGGTGTCCATGTGCTTGTAGTAATAGTTTGAAAGCATGGCCGGGACATAGCGCACACCGTCGGCCCGCAGGATAACCGATTCTAGCAGGCGGGCGGTCCTTCCGTTGCCGTCGGCAAAGGGATGGATGGCCGCGAAATGGAAATGAGCCAGGGCCGCCCGTATCAAAGGCTCCTCATTCAGTAAGTCTTCGCTGTTAATCCATCTTATGAACTCCTGCATCAGTTTTTCTATGTCCGGCCGAATTTTGGGTGGAGTGTAGACCCCGCCATGCTCCCGGTTGCCCACCTTGACCGAATGATCCCGGTATACACCTGGGATATTTGTTGGATGATCAAGCCCGTGTGTGATGGTTTTGTGTATGCTCTTAATTAGGCTTTCTGATATGTGGAATTTGTCTTCGGTAATCAGCAACTTTCGGCAGGCCGCATAGGCCAACTTTAAGTTGCCTATTTCCTTCTCGGCTTGTGCTCGCTGGGCATTCTCGTGCTTTTGCTCCAGAACGACTGCGACTTGATCTTCATCAAGAGGGTTGCCCTCCAGGGCGGCGGTGCTGAAAATGGAGCGCCTGATGGTTTCTTCCTCAAGGCTAGAGGCAAAAGCGGGAAGCACCGGCAGATCTTCCACCGCTTGGCGCAGCACCTTGGCTTCAATGATTAGCGGGGTTAGGCCCGCCCGGTCATAGCTCGCGCTGAAGGCGAACTTGCCCGACTTGAAGGTCATGACTTTTTTGACCGTAATTTTGTCCATAAAAATGTCACAATGTTTATTAGTTAATCGCAATACTTATACTATGTAGTAAATATTTTTTGTCAACAAAAATGTCAAAATGTCTGGCCGCCTTGACACCCCCGCTCCCGCCCCATAACCTGGATATGTGCCGAAATAAATCAACGCGGGCAAAGGAGCCTAGCCATGCCGAGTACGGTGTATTTCATCGACCTTAGGGCCACTATCAAACGATCCCTGGTGCGCAAGGTGGACGAGCTGATTCATGCGGTGGACCTGGCCGCCACGGTCAAGCCCGGCGGGCTCACCGCCATCAAGCTGCATTTCGGCGAAAAGGGCAACACCGCCTTCATCCGCCCGGTGTTCGCGCGCCGCTTCGTGGAGGCGGTGAGGGCCGCGGGCGGGCACCCCTTCCTCACCGACGCCAACACACTGTACGTGGGCACCCGCTCCGACGCGCCGGGCCACCTGGTCACCGCCACGGAAAACGGCTTCGCCTACAGCGTGGTGGGCGCGCCCCTGATCATCGCCGACGGCCTCCGGGGCCACAGCGCGGTGGCCGTGCCGGTGGATTTGCCCGAGTGCAAGGAGGCCTGGATCGGGGCCGAGGTGGTGCAGGCGGACAGCCTGGTGAGCCTCAGCCACTTCAAGGGCCACGAGCTGGCCGGTTTCGGCGGGGCCATCAAGAACCTGGGCATGGGCGCGGCCAGCCGCCGGGGCAAGCTGTTCATGCACAGCAACATCACCCCCTCCATAGACTCCAAGCTCTGCATCTCCTGCGGCCGCTGCATCGAGCGCTGTCCGGTGGGGGCCATCAAGTTCGCGCGCCGGGGACCGGACGAGCCCGCCCCCAAGGGCACCAAGAACCACGAGGTGAAGGCGAGCAAAGACCCGGCCAAGTGCATCGGCTGCGGCGACTGCATCCTGGCCTGTCCCAAGGAGGCCATCCAGATCGGCTGGGACGCCCAGATCCCCGACTTTTTGCGGCGCATGGTGGCCTACACCAAGGGCGTTTTGGCGGGCAAGCAGGAGAGCGCGGTGCACTTCTCTTTCCTCACCCAGATCAGCCCGGCCTGCGACTGCTACCCCTTCAACGACGCGCCCATGGTGGCGGACATCGGCATCCTGGCCTCCACCGACGTGGTGGCCATCGATCAGGCGGCGGTGGACCTGGTGAACCAGGCCCCCGGCCTGCCGGGCACCGAACTCAAGCACGCCCATGCCCCGGGCGAGGACAAGTTCCACGACATCTACCCCAAGGTGGATTGGCAGATTCAGCTGGAGTACGCCCAGGAGATCGGCCTGGGCCAGCGCGACTACAACCTGGTCAAGATATAGGCCATGCCCCAGCCGCTGCCCCAGGAGGCCGTGGCGGCCGCCGCCCTGCTGCGCCTGGAAGAGATCTCCTGGCGGGCCCCGGACGGCCGCCTGGTGCTGGAGGGTGTGTCGCTCAACCTGGAGCCGGGCGAGCTGGCCTGGTTGCGCGGTCCCTCGGGCGGGGGCAAGTCCTCTCTCTTGCGACTCATCAACCGCCTGGCCGAGCCCAGCGGCGGGATCATAACCCTCCTGGGCAAGCCCCTGGCCGCCTGGGAGCCGCCCCAGTTGCGGCGGCAGGTGGGGCTGTTGGCCCAGAGCCCGGTGATGCTGCCGGGCACCGTGGAGCACAACCTCAGCCTGGCCTTCGGCTTAAAGGCCGCCCAGGGTCAGACCGCCCCTGACCGGGCCATCCTGCGCGGGGCTTTGGACCGCTTGGGCCTGCAAGGGGTGGAGCTGGGGGCCGAGGCCCAGGGGCTCTCCCTGGGCCAGCGCCAGCGCCTGGCCCTGGCCCGGCTGCTGCTGTTGGGGCCCAAGGTGCTGCTCTTGGACGAGCCGGTGAGCGCCCTGGACCCCGAGTCCAAGGAACTGGTGGAGGCAACCGCCGTGGCCCAGGCCGGGGAGGGCCGGGCGGTACTCATGGTCAGCCACCAGCCCCCGCCCCAGGCGCAAAGCATGCGCCGCCTGATCCTGGAGCAGGGCCATTTGCGCGAGGAGGGGGCGTGAGCGGGGCGGTGGACATAGGCTACGGGCAACTGGCCCTGGCCCTGGGCTTCGTGGTGCTGGCGGGAGGGGCCTCGCTGTGGCTGAAGCTGGGCCTGGGCCGCGACCTCATTGTGGGCACCCTGCGCACCGTGGCCCAGCTGGCCCTCATGGGCTACGTGCTGGTCTACATCTTCGCCATCAACCAGGCCTGGCTGGTGCTGCTGCTGTTCGCGGGCATGATCTTCTTCGCGGCGCGCATCGTGGCCGGGCGGGTCAAGGGCAAGGGCGTGCCGGTGTTCTGGCCGGTGTTCATCTCCATGCTCCTTTCTTATATGGTGGTGAGCTTTCTGGTGACCAGGGTGGTGGTGCAGGCCCAGCCCTGGTGGGACGCCCGCTATTTCCTGCCCCTGGGGGGCATGGTGGTGGGCAACTCCATGAACGCCATGGCCCTGTCCCTGGAGCGCCTGTTCGGGGAGATGACCAACCGCCGCGACCAGGTGGAGCTGCTCTTGTCCCTGGGGGCCGACCCCCGCGAGGCCACGTCGGCCATCAACGCCGACGCCATTCGCGCGGGCATGATCCCCTCCATCAACTCCATGATGGGGGTGGGCCTGGTGTTCATTCCCGGCATGATGACCGGCCAGATTCTGGCCGGGGCCGACCCCCTGTTGGCCATCAAATATCAGATCGTGGTGATGCTCATGCTGGTGGGCTCCACCACCTTGGGCAGCGTCCTGGCCGTAAGCCTGGCCCGGCAGCGTCTTTTCACCCCGGCCCAGCAGTTGCGCCCAGGGGTCCCCGGTGCCCTTTAATGTTCACTATAGAAAACGCTAAATACGTAAAAGAGTTTGCTTGACCCAGGGCCTTAGTGGTGATATTTTTCTGTCATGCGGTAAAAGCCTGCATATTTGTGCACAAATCCAACGAAGATTGGCCCCAACTCCGGGCAAGGAGGTCGAGAATGGCCAAACAGAACATAGAGCTTATAGTGAACGGCGACCGCTACGAGGTAGCTGTCGAACCCAACCGGATGCTGGTGGACGTGCTCAGGGAAGACCTGGGGCTCACTGGCACCAAGATCGGCTGCGCCCAGGGCGACTGCGGGGCCTGCACCGTGATCATGGACGGCGTGAGCATCAGCTCCTGTCTCACCCTGGCGGTGGAAGCCCACCAGCGCGACATCACCACCATCGAAGGCCTGGCCACCTCGCCCCAGGAGCTGCACCCGATCCAGGAATCCTTTGTGCAGCACGGGGCGGTGCAGTGCGGCTACTGCACCCCGGGCATGGTCATGTCGGCCAAGCATCTGCTGGACAACAACCCCAAGCCCAGCGAGGAAGAGATACGCCAGGGCCTCAGCGGCAACCTGTGCCGCTGCACCGGCTACAACAAGATCGTCGAAGCCATCGGCGCGGCCGCCGACAAGATGGCCTCCTCGGCAAAGGAGGGCTAGTCATGGCCATGCCGCAATTCCAGGTGCACCAGCCCAAGACCGTGGAAGACGTGCTGGACCTTTTGGGACGCCACCGCTCCAGCGTGAAGCTCTTGTGCGGGGGCACCGACCTGCTCATCAAGATGCGCGCCGGGGCCCAGACCCCCGAGCACCTGGTGAGCCTCAACCGGGTGGCCGGGCTCAAGACCATCTCCTACGCCGGCGGCGACGGCCTGGTCATCGGCGGGGCGGCCCGCATCAGCCAGGTGGGCAAAACCGCCGAGGTGCGCCAGCTGTACCCCGGCCTGGCCCACGCCTGTTCGGTGATGGCCACCGTGCAGATCCGCAACATGGGCACCGTGGCCGGCAACCTGGTCAACGCCGCGCCCTCGGCGGACACCGCCGCGCCGCTGTTGGCCTACGGCGCCTCCCTGGTGGCCGTGGAGCGGGGGGGGCGCCGCCAAATAAAGCTGGTGGACTTCTTCACCGGACCCGGCCTCACCGTGCTGGAGCCCGGCGAGATGGTGGAAGCCATCCGGGTGCCCGACGTTCCGCCCCGTTCCGGCTCCTGCTACCTGCGCCTCAGTGCCCGCAGCAAGGTGGACATCGCCGCGGTGGGCGTGGCCGGCTTTTTGAACCTGGACCTGGAGGGCAAGGTGATCCGTTGCCGCCTGGCCCTGGGCTCGGTGGCTCCCACCCCCCTGCGCTGCCCCGAGGCCGAGCAGATTCTGGAAGGCCAAACCCCCGATGAAAAGCTGATCGCCCAGGCCGCTGCGGCCTGCGTGCGCGCCAGCCGCCCCATAGACGACCTCAGGGCCACCGCCGCCTATCGCCGGGCGATGGTGCAGGTGCTGGCCCAGCGGGTGCTGACCCAGAGCCTGGACATGGCCAAAGGAGGTACGCCGTGAAAAACCCCGCCATCATCGGCAAGAGCATTCCCCGCATGGACGCCCCGGCCAAGGTGACCGGCCGGGCCCTGTACGCCGATGACCTGAAGATGCCGGCCATGCTCTACGGCAAGCTTTTGCGCAGCCCCCTGGCCCACGCCCGCATCAAGCGCATCGACGTGAGCAAGGCCAAGGCCCTGCCCGGGGTCAAGGACGTCATCACCGGGGCGGACATCCCCCAGGTGAAGTACGGCAACTGGCGCCTGGTGCCCCAGAGCCAGGACGAGCTGGCCTTGGCCGTGGACAAGGTGCGCTTCGTGGGCGACGAGATTGCCGCGGTCTGCGCCATCGACGCGGACACCGCCCAGCAGGCCATCGAGCTTATCGAGGTGGAGTACGAGGAACTGCCCCTGATCCTCAGCGTGGAGGAGGCCACCGCCGAGGGCGCGGCCCTGATCCACGACGAGTCCAAGGGCAACGTCAGCCTGGTGCGCAAGATCGACTACGGCGACCTGGAGGCCATGTTCGCCAAGGCCGACTACATTCGCGAGGACACCTTCAAGGTGCACCCGGTGCAGCACGCCTACCTGGAGCCCTGCTCCTGCGTGGCCCACAGCGAAGAGGCCAACCGGGTCACCCTGTGGACCTCCACCCAGACCCCCTACATCGTGCAGTGCCTGCTGGCCTCCACCCTGGGCCTGCCCGAGAACAACGTGCGGGTGATGAAGGTGCAGGTGGGCGGCGGCTTCGGCGGCAAGATGGAGCTTCGGCCCTGGGAGTTCTGCGCCTCCTTCATGGCCATGCGCACCGGCCGCCCGGTGAAGTTCACTCTGACCCGGGCCGACGAGCTGGCCTTTGGCCGCCGCCGCCACCCCATGAGCATCTACTCCAAGGTGGGCTTTACCAAGGACGGCAAGCTTCTGGCCAAGGACTTCCAGGTGATGCTGGACGGCGGGGCCTACAACGCCATGGGCCCCACGGCCACCTTCCTGTGCGGCACCTTCGGCAACATGCTCTACAACTACCCCGCCTACCGCTACTTCGGCCGCCACGTCTACACCAACAAGCCGCCGGCCAGCGCCATGCGCGGCTTCGGTGCGCCCCAGGCCGCCTTCGTGGCCGAGACCCAGATGAACAAGGCCGCCGAGGACCTGGGCATCGACCCCATCGACCTGCGCATCAAAAACGCCATGCAGACCGGCGACGTGATCCCCGACGTGGCCACCATCAGCTCCTGCGGTTTCAAGGAGTGCCTGGAAAAGGTGCGCGAGATCAGCGGCTGGGACGAGAAAAGAAAGAACCCCAAGAAGGGCAAGGGCCTGGGCATCGGCTGCTTCAGCTTTATCAGCGGCGGCGTGTTCAACTGGTTCAACACCAAGTACAACTTCAGCGCGGCCGAGGTCTCGGTCTACGAGGACGGCACCGCCCAGCTGGCCACCATGGCCTGCGACATCGGCCAGGGGCCGGACACGGCCATGCGCCAGATCCTGGCCGCCGAGCTGGGCATACCCATCGAGAACATCCGGCTCATCGCTATGGACACCGCCACCACCCCCAAGGCCGACCTGGGCTCCTGGGGCAGCCGGGTCACCCTGATGAACGGCAACGCGGTGATCGACGCGGCCAAGAAGATTAAGGAAATGCTCATCCCGGTGCTGTTCGAGGAGATGGACCTCAACCAGATCCACGACATCGGCTTCGAGGACGGCCGGGTGTTCGTAAAGGCCAACCCCAAGAAGGGCATCACCTTCGGCGAGTGCGTGTACAAGGCCCTCCGGGGCCGCCGGGGCGAGCCGCTCACCGCCCGGGGTTTCTACACCCCGCGCAACAAGGGACTGGTGAGCCCGGCCTTCTCCTTCGGGGCCCAGATCGCCGAAGTGGACGTGGACACCGGCACCGGGCTCATCAAGGTGGAGAAGATGTACACGGCCCACGACTGCGGCATGCCCATCAACAAGATGGCCGTGGAGGGCCAGTTGGAGGGGGCCATCCAGATGGGCCTGGGCTACGCGCTCATGGAAAACCTCATCATGGACGACAAGGGCCGCACCCTGAACACCACCTTCCTGGACTACAAGATGCCCACCGCCGAGGATATGCCTCCCGGCGAGTCGGCCGACGTGTTCACCTATGAGCCCGAGGGGCCCTACGGCGCCAAGGAGGCGGGCGAGGGCCTGGCCATTCCCACCGCTCCGGCCATCACTCACGCGGTGCACCAGGCCACCGGCTACCGCTGCATGGAAACCCCCATCACCCCCGAAAAGGTGCTGCGGGCCTTAAATAAAATAAAGTAACTGCCGATCCGCTCAGGCAGCAAGGGCCTCCCGCGAGGGAGGCCCTTTTTTGTGGCGGCCGCATCGCCAGCGGCGGCCATGCGGCGTTGCGGGCGGCGCTAGCTTCCTCGGCGTATTGGCATATACGCCTGCGGATCTCGCTTGCCCGCGCCTTGCCTAGCGCACCCCTGGCGACCCGGCTTGCGGGAGGCTGGAGGCAAACCATCCTTGGCCGCCAAGTGAGTCCCTGATTTAAGATTTTTTGGAGTGGCCGTATGTGCTAAATGTTGGGTGGGACTTGTCGCGTGGGGGGATACATGCGCAAAAACCTGGACATATTTTTTGGCCTTGCCGCCTGGGCGGTGGGGATCATCACCGTGCTGGACGGCTTTTCCTATGTGGACCTTCCCTGGGGCATCTGGCCTTATTGGCCCGCTCCCCTTTTGTGGAGCGTCTGCGTGCTCCTCATGTTTGTTTTCAGCACCAGAAGGCCCTTGAAGCTTTGCTGGGTTTGGCCTTCCTTGCCGCTGGCCTTCATGGCGTATGTGCTGTTCGCAATCATGCTGATTGGAATGAGCAGAGGTGGCGGTGGGCATTAACCATCTGCCATGTCGTATTAAACTGCCCAGACCGATGTTGAAGGTTTGGTTGTGGGGCGGTAGTCCCTCATACCACTAAGGTCCCTGGCCATCTCGCTCACACCAGTAAAAGGTGCCTCTTCCAAGGGGGCCCTTTTTTGCGCCCTATCCCTGGGCCGCAGCCGCTAGTTGGGCCACACTGCCTGGCAGGAAAAAGAGGTGGCGCGCCGGGCAGCGTGCGTCGCCTCCAGGCCGACTCTGCTGGGATAGGAGGCGCAAGGTGGCATCCAAGACTCAAGTCAAGGTGGTGGGGTTCCGATGGTTGAGCAGCCGGCCGGGCAGCGCCTGTGAGCAATGCGCCCGGTTGCATGAAAAGGAATTTTACTTTCAACCACAGGCCGGGCAATTGTCCATGGCGGAAATGCCCACCCCGCCGCTGCACCCCAACTGCCGCTGCCACACCGAGCCCATCACCGCCACCACGGTGGAGTTGGAGAGCCAGGATGGCAAGCCCAGTTTCATAGAGGGGGGAGATAAAGCTGGCGGTGGTTATTGGAAGAACAATGGCCGAGGCTTGCTCGATGGGCCTGTGTACCAAAAATGGTGCGGCAAGTATTGGTCGGCCGGTCGGGACACACGAGATTCATCCGCGAAAGGTGCAGCCGATCCCAGCCCGACGGATGATTTGGACGCCGCCTGTTCCGGACATGATGATTGCTACGAATTGTTTGATGCAGATTATTGCGATAGGGAGTTAATTAATAACTTGCAGTCATTGTCCGACGATCCCCGCATGTGGCGAAATCCGCCGGATAGTGTGGAAGATGCCGGGGACTATAGAGGATGGGCAATATTGTGTTTCAAATTGCGGGTGTGGGGAAGGCAATTTCGGAATTTTGTCCATCCAGGCCTTTATCAGCCTTCGAAGTAGGGGGGGCACATGCGCAAAAACCTGGACGTTTTTTTCGGCCTGGCCGCCTGGCTGGTGGGCCTATTGGCCGTGATGGCGGCGTTTTGGCCTTTCTGGAAATTTCGTTTCACTTGGATGGAGTGGGTGGCTCCCAGTTTATGGACTTTATGCGTGATTTTGATGTTTGTGATTAGCAATAGAAGGCCGATAAAACTTTGGTGGGTCTGGCCCTCCTTCCCGTTGGCTTTCATCTTGTGGGTGTCTTTTGCGGTGTTATTCCTAGGAGGGTATTAACCTCGAGATGATTGGGGGGCACATGCGCAAAAACATCGACATTTTTTTCGGCTTGGCCGCCTGGGCTGTTGGGATTTTCACCTTTGTCGCGGGATTCTATTCTTTGGGAGGATACGCAGTTTACTGGGCTTCTTGGCCCGCCCCCGCTTTATGGACTCTGTGTGTGGTTTTGATGTTCGTTTTCCGTAATAGAAGACCGCTGAAGCTTTGGTGGGTCTGGCCCTCCCTCCCGCTAGCTTTTGTCATGTGGGTGCTGTTCGCCATTATGATGTTTGGGAAAAAAATAGCCTAATGGTGGATGGGGGCCATGCGCAAAAACCTTGACATCTGTTTCGGCCTGGCCGCCTGGGTTGTGGGCTTGTTTACCTTTGTCACAGGGTTCACTGGTCTGCATGGCCATTGGGTTAGTTGGGCCGTCTGGCCCGCTCCCCTTGCGTGGAGCATCTGCGTGATCCTCATGTACGTGTTCAGTACCAGAAGGCCCCTGAAACTTTGCTGGGTCTGGCTCTCCTTCCCGCTGGCCTTCGTGCTGTATGTTCTGTTCGTGCCTTTGGCCTTGAAGGGACTTTAGCACCAAGCGACCGGGCCGCGAAAGGCGATCCTAAACCCCCACCCAGGCAACCAAGGCTGGGCAACCAGGAGGACAATCATGGAATCGGCGGCCAGAGACATAGCGGCTTACTTCGATTTGATGATTCAGGATGGGCTCGCGGTCCAGACCTTCCGCTTTCGGGAGCGTTGGGAGCCCCGCGTCACCGGCCTGCTTTGCAATGCGGCCGATGCGGCCTCGCACAAGTTGCGGCCGCTTTTGGCTGAGTATGGCTTGTCAGAACAGAATGCCGCTTATTGGGGCGCGGTGAAGGCGGGCATAACCGAAATAGTCACGTCCGTGATAAAAGCGCAGGTGCAAAGCGCCCAGGAAATGCTGCTCAAAATGGTGAGCTATGAAACCAACCAGCTTTTAGAAACCCTGACCCTGGGCGGTCTGGCCGGACAGGCGGGCTCCCTGGATTTGCGGACTTGGGAAGACCAGGATATGGCTCGTCAACTGGCTGGAGGCAACGACCTGGGCCAAGCCGCCGATAAAAGCGCTCTGGAGTTTATCCAGCGAGTCGAGGCTGCCTTCCGTATTGCCGAGGGAGAAGACAGCGCTACGTCTCTCAAGGCTCTGGAGCAGGCCGTGCGGTGGTGGCGAGGGCGCTTGAGCACCATCGCCAACACTACGGTGCACGCGGTGGCCAACCGCACCAGGAACGCCCTGGCCGCGGCCCTGCGGTAAGCCGAGTACTAGCCACCGCCTTCCTCCTCCCGATACTCCAAAATATCCCCCGGCTGGCACTCCAGAAAGCGGCAGATGGCGTCCAGGGTGGCCAGGCGCAGGCCCTTGATCTTGCCGGTCTTGATTAGCGATATGTTCTGCTCGGTGATGCCCACCGCCTGGGCCAGGTCCTTGGACTTCACCTTGCGCTTGGCCAGCATCACGTCCAGGTTGACTACGATCATCGCTACGCCCTCCTAGACGAAAAGTTCTTGTTCTTCGTATAGCTTGCGGCCCTGGTCCATGACCCAGGCCACGGTGATGACCACCAGGCCCATGAACACGGCCAACACGTCCTGGCTGTCTATGCCCACCACCAATAGGCGGGTGCCCGGGGTCCAGTGGAAGGTGAGGATGATCCCGGCCAGGGTTTTGAACAAAAAGCCGGCTGCGGCCCAGGCGAACAGGGCATAGCCCAACTGGCGGAAGCATTCCACGTTGGCCGCCCGGAAGATGATTCCCTGGGAGTAGAGATCAAACAGCCGCCGCAAACGCGACAGGGCATAGATGGCCACCCCGCCGGGGAGCATGCTGGCCAGGAAGGCCAGGATCCGGGTGGCCCGGGGCAGGTAGCCCTTCACCGGCACCGGAAGCTGGCTGCTGAAATAGGGCAGGTGGTTCACGAAGGCCCAGACCAGGACCAGCACCACGGGGATGGCGATCATCAGCAGGGTGGAAACCAGGCGCAGGCGGGCGCTCACCTTGGCTATGCGCACAACTTGGGGGTCCATCTCTCGGCTCCTTGAGGTTGCGATTTATTTTTCCGAGGCAGGATCATGGAGTGAATGATGCCGTGCAGTATCAACTATGTCAACTAAAAATTATCGTAAAACAATAAAAAATAAAATTTATAGGGTGATTAATATGTTGCCGCTGGCGGCGGGGCGGGGCCCTGGGTTTGCGGGCCGCCATGGGGTAGGCTTTGGCCGAATGCCCTGACGATTCACCAAAAAGGGAGGTAGCCGTGCCCTGGTTGTTGTTATGCGTGGCCGGAATTTTCGAGGTGGTGTGGGCCTTGGCCATGAAGGCCTCGGACGGCTTCACCCGCCTGGGCATGGGCGCCCTGTCCCTGGCGGGCATGGCGGTCAGCGTGGCCCTGTTGGCCTGGGCCCTCAGGAGCCTGCCGGTGGGCACCGGCTACGCGGTGTGGACCGGCATCGGCGCGGCGGGCACGGCGGTTATGGGTATCCTGCTCTTCGGCGAGCCCCACAACCCGGCCCGCCTTTTCTTTTTGGCCCTGATCCTGGCGGGCATAGTGGGGCTAAAGCTCACCAGTCAGGGGGGCTGAGCCTCGGGCTCAGGTCAGGGTCCACCATTTGTAGAAGTAGGTCTGGCGCACCTGGCCCGCCTTTTCGGTGGCCCACTTGTTGAGGCCCATCCGCTTGATCAGGCACAGGTTGAACACCTTGGTGTTGTGGGGCACCTTGTCGGCCCGGTCGGCATAAGGGTGCAGATGGTCGCAGGGGAATTCGCCGCAGTCGCAGCAGAAGTCCAGGCCCTTCTCGGTGCTGCAACCATAGGCCGGGCAGGGGCCCTCCCGGTCCATGGACACCGCGTGCATGGGCGGCTGGCCCTCATGGGCCCGGCAGCCGTTGCAGCGCATGATCTCCTCGGGCACCCCCATGGTCTCGTGATAGATTTTGGTTTGGCGCAGGGCTTCTTCGTCTCCCTGGGTGGCCAGGTAGAAAAAGCAGTTGAAGCAGTCCAGGCCGCAGGGCGCGGTCATGTGGCGATAGTCCATGGGGATCTCCGGCTAGGGTTCGCGCTCATTGAAGCACCCGCGCGGCCGCGCCGCATCCCCCGATGGGGCCATGCGCCTTCTCAGGCGGGCGGCGCGCCCCACACCTTTTCCAGGCCCCGCAAGAAGGCCCACAAATCCGGTTCGGCGTGGGGCTCCATGGTCAGCAGCGGCGGCTGCTCCAGGGCGGCCAGGGAGCGCCCCACGAAATCCCAGTCCACCATGCCGCAACCGGGAGGGTGGTGATAGTCGAAGGTGCCGTCGTTGTCGTGCAGATGCAGCTCGCCCAGGTAGGGGCTCAGGGCCTGCCACCAGTCGGGCAGGGTGGTGGCCGAGAAGCAGTAGGCGTGGCCCACGTCCAGGCAGAAGCCCACCTCGGGCCCCCCGGCCTGGATGATGGCTTCCCGCGCGGCCAGGAGCACGTCCGGGCCGGGCTCGAAGGTGTTCTCCACGACCATGAGGCATCCGCCCTGGTGAAGCCGCTGGGCCAGGGGCGCGAAGTTCGTGGCCAGGCGGCGGCAGAATTCGCCCAGGTCGCGGTGGGTGTCCGCGCTGTAGCCCAGGTGGGCCACCGCGCGGATCGCGCCCAGCTCCAGGGCCCAGCCCGCCGCCTTGTCCAGGCGCTCCAGGCTGGCGCGGGCGATGGCCGGGTCCGGGCTGCCGGGGCTCAGGTCCATGAAGGGCAGGTGCACGCTCACCCGGCGGCCGGCGAGCAACTGCTTGGCCTGGGCGATGTGCTCCTGGCCCATGGCGTCCAGGGCCTGGTGATCGATGCCCACCTCGGGGTTCACCGCCAGCGAGGAGGCCAGGGGAGCGTAGCGGCCCAACAGGTCGCGCAAAGGCAGGTTCACGTTCACCCGCTCCAGCCAAGGCCAGGCGCGGCCCCGCTCGGCGGCTTGGAGCAGGGCCCGGGCCGCGTCGACCGGATTGGCCGGGGCAACGGCGTCGCAGGCGGGGCACTGGGCTCCCCAGGCCAGGGTGGGGCAGGGCAGGCCGTCCACCCCGGCGGGCGGGGCCTGGGGCTCCAGCACCAACAGCGCCGCCGGTCGCAGGGCGGGTGGGCAGGCCATCAGGGCCAGGGCCAGGTCCGGGGCGGAGCCCAGATCGAGCTCCGGCTCGGGGTCTCCGGCCGGACCCAGGGTCAGGGTTTGTACGTCCCCCGGCAGGGCGGCGATAAGTTCGGCGGCCCGCTTCCGGGCCGGGGCCGAACCGGCCAGCCACAGCACCGGCGCGCTCATTGCCTGGACTCCGGGCGGGGTTGCTGGTAAATCATTGGCCAAAGGAGGGCGAGCATGCCGGTCATAGAGTTAAATCTCTCCGATGAGGTGTACCGTCGCTGGCGGGAGTTCCTGGGCTCCCAACAGGGGGACCGCCTGGTGGAGGCCGGTCTCCTGGGCGACTGGGTGGCCCTGGGTTTCATGAACAAGGTCAACGACTATCTCAAGCTGGGCGGACCTCCCGGGGTGGAGACCGAGGAAGAGCGCCGCCAGCGCCTGGAGGCCGAGGCCCGCCGCAAGCTGACCAAGCTGCAGAAGCGGGTGCTGCCCATGTTCGACGAGAACGAGACCGTGACCCTGCCCGAAATCTGCCGGGTGCTGGGCCTCCTGCCCCAGGACGGCCAGACCCTGACCCAGGAATGGCTGGACCAGGATTTCCTGAGCCATGCCTCCAAGCCCCGCGACGACGCCCCCACTTTCGTGCTCAGCCGCTCCTGGCAGGAGCGCAACCTGGCGGCCAACCGCCCTTCCCTGCACGCGCCGCGCCGCCTGCACTTCGCCGCCAAGTCCAAGCCCGGCCCCAACGAAGGCTAACTCCAGGCGGCCAGCCCCAAGGTATACTTGTTGCCCGCCAGGGGGTGATAGGGCACCACCCTGACCGCCACGCCCAGGCGTCCGGTGCTCTGGGCCAAAACCTTGCCCCCGAAGTGCCACACCCCGTCGCTCTCGCCCACCGGCTCCAGGGGGTGGGTCATGCGCTCGGCGAACTCCCCGTCGGTGCCCAGGCGTCCGTAATAGGCGTCCACCGCCACGTCGCCGGGCTGCAAGCCGCCCAGGCGCACCGAGGCGCTGACCGGGAATTCCTGGCCCCAGGTCATGGAGCGGGGCGCGGAGCTCTGGGCTTCGGTCACCTGCACCTGGCTCCAGTTCTCCATGATGCGCTGGGCCCAGGAGCCCAGCTGCCTGGCCCCGTTGAAGTCGTCCTTCACCAGGTTCTGGTAGCGCTCGCAGGCGAGCAGGTAGCCGTTCTCGGCATAATCCTCCACCATGCGGTGGCTGTTGAAGGCCGGGCACAGGTTGCGCAGGCTGCTCTTCATGTAGCCGATCCAGTCCCGGGGCAGGCCGTAGGCGTCGCGGCGGTAGAACAGGGGCACCACCTCGTTTTCCAGCAACCGGTACAGGGCCTTGGCCTCCATGTCGTCCAGGGGGTATTTGTCCGAGGGTTCGTCCCCCCGGCCGATGGCCCAGCCCAGGCCGGGCTTGAAGCCCTCGTCCCACCAGCCGTCCAGGATGCTCAGGTGCAGGCCGCCGTTGGCCACGGCCTTCATGCCGCTGGTGCCGCAGGCCTCCATGGGCCGCCGGGGGGTGTTGAGCCACACGTCGGCCCCCTGCACCAGATAGCGGGCGGTGTTGATGTCGTAGTCCTCGATGAACACCAGCTTGTCCATGAAGCGCTTGTCCCGGGTAAGGGCCACCACCCGGCGGATGAACTCCTTGCCCTCGTCGTCCCTGGGGTGGGCCTTGCCAGCGAAGATGATCTGCACCGGCCTCTTGGGGTCGTTCAGGATCTCGGCCAGGCGGTCGGCGTCCTGGGCGATCAGGACCGCCCTCTTGTAGGTGGCGAAGCGCCGCGCGAAGACGATGGTCAGGGCCTCGGGGTTCAGGGTCTCGCTGGCCCGGCGCAACTCCTCGGTGCCCGCCCCCCGGCGGCTCAGCTGGGCCACCAGGGTTTGGCGGATAAAAGTGACCATCTGGCTGCGGCGGCGCTCCCGCACCCGCCAAAGCTCCGAGTCGGGCACCTCCTCCACCGCCTTCCACACCGCCTCGCTGTCCGGGTCCTCGTGCCATCCCGGCCCCAGGTGGCGGTAATAGAGGTAGGCCATGTCGTTGCTGATCCAGGAGGGGATGTGCACCCCGTTGGTCACGTGGCCGATGGGCAGGTCCACCTCGGGGAAGTGGGGCCACACCCCCTGCCACATCTGGCGGCTCACCCGGCCGTGCAGGCGGCTGACCCCGTTGGCGAAGCCGCTGAGCCTCAGGGCCAACACGGTCATGCAGAACTGCTCGCTGTCGTTGCGCGGGTCCACCCGGCCGTAGGCCATGAGCACCGGCAGGCTGATGCCCAGATCGGCCACGTAGCTCGCAAAATGCCGCCGCACCAGATCAGGGTCGAAATAGTCGTTGCCCGCGGGCACCGGGGTATGGGTGGTGAAGCAGTTGGAGGCGCGCACCACCTCCCGGGCCTCGTTGAAGTTGAGCCCCCGCTCCTGGCGGATCTGGCGAATGCGCTCCAGACCGGCGAAGGCGCTATGGCCCTCGTTCATGTGGTACACGTTGGGTTCGATGCCCAGGGCGTCCAGCAGGCGCACCCCGCCTATGCCCAGGAGTATCTCCTGGCGGATGCGCATCTGGCGGTCGCCGCCGTAGAGCTGGAAGGTTATGGAGCGCAGGTCCTGGGGGTTGTCCTCCAGGTTGGAGTCCATGAGGTACAAGGGCACCCGGCCCACCGACACCCGCCACACCCTGGCCTGCAGGGGGCGGCCCTCGATGTCCACGCTGATGCGCAGCTCGCTGCCGTCGTCGTTGGTCATCAGGGCCATGGGCAGGTTGTAGAAGTCGTTGGGGTGGTACTCCTCCTGCTGCCAGCCGTCGGCGTCCAGGTATTGGTTGAAGTAGCCTTGGCCGTAGGCCAGACCCACCGCCACCAGGGGCAGGTTCAGGTCGCTGGCGCTTTTCAGATGGTCGCCGCTAAGCACCCCCAGGCCGCCGGAGTACAGCGACAGGCAGTCGGCCAGGCCGTACTCGGCCGAGAAGTAGGCGATCTTGAGCCCCTCCGGGGCCCGGCCGTTCAAGAAAGTGCACTTGGTGGCGTCCAGGTAGGCGTTCATCAACTCGGCCACCCGGTCCAGTTGGGCCAGGAACCCGCTGTCCTGGGACAGGGCCTCCAGGCGCTCCTGGCTGGTTTGGTTCAGCAGGGCCACCGGGTTGTGGCTGACCTCGCGCCACAGGTTGTGGTCCACCCGCTGCATCAGGTCCACCGCCTCGGCGTGCCAGCTGAACCACAGGTTGGCCGCTATATCGGCCAGGGGGGCCAGAGGCTCGGGGAGATCGGGCTTTATTTGAAATGTAAGGCTGGGCCGCACGGCAACCCCCTTTTTGGGTTTTCAGGCTCATCCACAGTCTTGGGGCCGGATGCTCAATTTTGAGCACGGAAACGGCCAAATAGCAAGGCCGCACCTTGGGTGTGCCCCCAATGTTCAAGGTATGGTAACTTACACCGTGGGGGAGAAAAAGCCCATACCGGGGCGTCACCAAATTCCAGGAGGAAATTTTGCCCGACAGCGAACACACCTTGGCCGTGTTCATAGATTTCGAAAACCTGGCCCTGGGCCTGAACAACCGCAAGGAAAACTTCGACGCCCGCCTGATCCTGGAGCGACTTGTGGAAAAGGGCAAGGTGGTGGTCAAGAAGGCCTACGCCGACTGGACCCGCTACGGCAACTACAAGCACCAGATGCACGAGCTGGCCGTGGAGCTCATCGAAATACCCAAGCGCAGCCAAACCGGCAAGAACAGCGCGGACATACGCCTGGTGGTGGACGCCATCGACCTTTGCTACTCCAAGAGCCACGTGGACACCTTCGTCATCGTCAGCGGGGACAGCGACTTCTCCCCCCTGGTGAGCAAGCTAAAGGAAAACGGCAAAAGGGTCATCGGCCTGGGCATGAAGGCCTCCACCAGCGACCTGTTGCGCGACAACTGCGACGAGTTCGTCTACTACGAGGACCTGGAGCGCCAAAACAGCCAGCCTCCCTCCCTGCCCAAGGGCCTGCCCTTGGCTAAGCGCGAAGTCTTTCAACTGGTCATCCAGTCGCTCTTGGCCCTGCAACGGGAAAACAAGGAAATCATCTACGCCTCCATGGTCAAGGACACCATGAAGCGCAAGCAACCGTCTTTCGACGAGTCCTATCACGGCTACCGTTCCTTTTCGGACCTGCTCCTGGACGCGGAAAAGCAGGGCATCATCACCCTGCACAAAGACACCCGCAGCGGCACCTACACCGTGGCCGGCTTTGGCGCGGCGGCCTGAACCGGCGGCTGACAGCAAGATCCTTGGGAGACAGCATGACCCCACAGCAGATTCGCAGACGCACCCTGGAGCTGTTCAACCAAAGCTATCACTGAAGCCAGGCGATCTTGGCCGTGGGCCAGGAAAAGGCCGGGCGGGTGAACCCGGAGGTCATCAAGGCCATGGGCGCCTATGGGGGGGGAGTGGCCCGCAGCGGAAGGGTCTGCGGCATCCTCACCGGGGCGGTGGGCATGGTGGCCAGCCTATACGGCACCGGCGACCCCAACGTGCGCGAGGACCCCAAGCTCAAGGACCTATCGCGCAGCCTGGTGGAGCGTTTCGAGGAGTTGACCGCCCCCTACGGCGGGGTGGACTGTGCCTGTATCGTGGAAATCGACTTTAACGACGAACAAGAACGCAGATGGTTTCGCTCCGCGCCCGACAGCACCAGGCGGCGCTGCGAGAGCCTGATCTGCGATATGGCGGTCTACCTGGGACAGATGTTGGAGGATAACCGTCCCTGGCCCGAAGGCTAGGAGCTATTTAGCGAGTGGAGCAAAATCCTACAGTGGGAGAAGATGCATGACCCCCGAGGAGATGCGCGTCAAGGCCGAGGAGCTTTTTAAAAAAAGGATGCACTGCAGCCAGGCCCTGGCGGCGGTGGGCTTGGAAAAGATGGGTATGGAAGATCCGGCCATAATCCGGGCGGTGGGGGCCTATGGCGGAGGCATCGCCTCCTCGGGGCGCACCTGCGGCATCCTCTTGGGGGCCATCGCCGCGGTTTCGGCCCGCTACGGCAAGTCTTGCCCGGAAGAGAACGACGACCCCAAGATGTGGCTGTTGAGCTTTAAGCTGAGCAAGGCCTTCGCCCAGATGAGCGAGCCCTACGGCGGCACCAACTGCGCGGACATCGCCCGGGTGAACTGGAAGGCCAAGGACGAGGTGAAGACCTTTTACGGCCAGCCGGACAGCAGGCGGACCATCTGCACCGAGCTTACCGGCAAGCTGGCCAAGTACCTGGGCGAGTTGTTGGAAGAGGCGGGGGCGGCCAAGGGCTCTTAGAAAATATCTAAAGCGCCGCCTCCACCGGGGTGGGGTTCAGCAGCTTCAGCAAGACCGCCGGGGTGATTTCCACCAGAAGGCCCCGCTTGCCGCCGTTGATGTACACCCTCTCCAGGTCCAGGATGCCCTTTTCCACGAACACCGGCATCTTGCGGCGTATGCCGAAGGGGCTGATGCCCCCCACCTGATAACCGGTGTAGCGTTGGGCGTCGCGCTCGGCGCAGGGCTCCACCGACTTGCGCCCCAGCTGGCGGGCCAGGTTCTTGGTGGAGACCTCCCTGTCGCCGTGCATGAGCACCACCAGAGGCTCGCCGCTTTCGTCCTGCATTACCAGGGTCTTGATCACCTGGTGCTCATCCACTTTCAATTGGGAGGCGGCCTCGCCGGTGCCGCCGTGGGGCACATAGTCGTAGGGTCGGGGAGTAAAGGCCACGCCGGCCCCCTTCAAGGCGTGCAGGGCCGGCGTGGCCGGTATCTTGTCCTTCTTAGCCATACCTCCTAAGCATAGCGCAGCAGGGCGGCCACGCCACCCAGCTCGTCCAGGGGCGATTCGCCGTCGATCTGCTCCAAACGGGCCCCGCCGACCAGGGCCCCGGCCACGGCCAGGTTGACCACGTCGTCCACCGGGGTCATGGCCTGGTTGCAGATGGGGCACTTGCCCGCCACGTGGCGCAGGCGGCCGCAGGAGGGGCAGCACCCGCCCGGCGCGGTTTGGCCCCGGCGCACGAACAGGGTGTGCACCCGGCCCTCGTACAAGGCGCCCAGCACCTGGTTGAGCCCGGTGGCCGCCTGGCCGCCCGGCCCCAGGTTGTCGGCCAGGTTGGCCAACAGCTTTTCTTGGTTCTTACGCCGCGACTCCTGCAAGGCCAGGCCCACTTCCTGGGCCACCTGGGAGGGGCCGGCGGTTATGTCCAGGCTGAATTCTCCAGCCAGGCGTTGCTCCAGATAGGGATGCAGTTGCTCGCTCAACTCGTCCACCACCGCGTGCGATCCGCCCAGGACCAGATGCTTGTAGCCCGAGCTTTCCATGAGCCCGCGGGCCTGGGTGGCCACGTCCTTGAGATAGCGCATCCTGGCCTGGCCGGATTTGCGCGACAGGTGGCTGTCGCCGGTGCGGCCCTGGCTGCCGCCCTCCAGGCTGGGACCGGCCTCGCCGATGATCTCCGCCTCGGGCAATTCCTCGGCGGTTCCCAGGAAGCAGCTGAAAAAGCGGGCCCGTTTGCCGTCCAGGAGCACGGCCAGGGTGTGGCTCAGGTCCCCGGTCAGGGCGGCCAGGGGGCGAATATAGGGAGCCGGACCGGTCTCCAGCAGGTTGCTTACCGGCACCTCCAGGCTGAGGCTCTCGAACAATCCCGCCGGACCGCAGGCGAACACGGCCAAGCCCCGGCCCGGACTGGCCGGCAACTCCTCCACCAGCCGCTCCATTTTTTGCAGGTCGTCGCTGAAGGCAGACCACATGGCGGCGGTGCCGTTGCCGCTCAGTTGCTGCTCCTTTCTTTTTATCAGGTCACCCAAGGCCAAAAGCCGTTGATCCCTGGGTTGGTCAAGGGCCAGATACAGGCTCAGGGTGGCGTGGGGAGTGGTTCGGATAGACGCGAGTTGGTGCAGTTGACGGTCTTGTAGCATAAATCTCTCCTTGGACCGGACATGAGCCGGCCCTATGCATGATGCGCCTTGGCGCTTGCCGTGGGGGAGTGTCCCGGGGGCGAAGCCCGGAGAGAGCTAGGCGGGAGATGTGCCTGTCCAATGACGGACAGAACATCGCACCTCCAATCTGGGTGCAGAAAGTTTGGATTAATCACCCAACCATATATTCAGGATAGCCCTCCCCCCGGCCCAGGGTCAAGTTGATCGCTCCGGCGAGGATAAGGTTGTGCAGTCTTGATAAAAAGAGTTAGAATCAATCACACGTTATGTGCTTAACCCCTGCTGCGCCGGAGCCCCCAGGTGAGCATTGCCGATCAAGATCTGCGCAAAGTGCTAAGCGCCCACGCCCGCCGCATAAGCCGGAATCTGTCCCATAGCCGCCGGGTGAGCGCTCCGGAAGGCGAGGCCCCCAACCCGGTGGCCCAGAGCATCGAGGCGCGGCGGCAGCAGGTGGTGGCCAAGATCACCGGCGACATCGTGGCCGGCCTGGGGCAGCGGCGTCATCGCCTGGCCCCGGAGATCGACGATCCCCGCGACCTGGCCCTGGACCGCCTTTCCCTGGAATACGGGCGTTCGCTTTTTTTGGAAAACAGCGTGCAGGGCAACCCCCGCTTCATGGTCAGCAGCCCCGAGCTGGGCGGCGAGCTTTCTCTATTGCCCCCCGACGAGCAGGAGGTGCTCATAGAGCGCCTGGCCAAGCTGGAGGATCAGGTCCGGGACAGCCTGGCTCCTTGAGGCCTTGACCCACCGCCGCCCCATTGCCAGCCTAATGCTCCAATCCATCTACTATTCCGATAGCTGGCGATAGCCCTTTTGGGGTTGACGCTGGGAAAGATGGGGGATAAAAATGCCGCAAGGTTGCGATCAAGTTACATAGAGATTTCCCACCGCACACAAGGCTGCCCGTAGGACAGTGAATTTCACCAACATAATACTTCAAGCCCTCGGCGGGCTGGGCCTTTTCCTCTTCGGCATGAAACTGATGTCCGATGGGCTGCAAAAGGTGGCCGGCGACCGTTTGCGCGCCTTTTTGGAGGCGGTCAGCAACAAACGGGTGGTCGGCTGCATGGTGGGGGCCTTGGTCACCGCCGTGGTTCAGTCCTCCTCGGTCACCACCGTGACCATGGTGGGTTTTGTCAACGCCGGGCTCATGAACCTCACCCAGGCGGTGGGAGTCATCCTGGGCGCCAACGTGGGCACCACCATCACCGCCCAGTTGATCGCCTTCAAAATAAGCGACATAGCCCTGCCGGCCATTTTCATCGGCGTTGCCATCAGCTTTTTCGCCAAGCGGCGCAAGTGGCGTTATGTCGGCGAGATCATCCTGGGCTTCGGCCTGTTGTTCTACGGCATGGAGCTGATGAAAAACGGCTTCAAGCCGCTCAGGACCCACCCTGATTTCATATCCTTCTTCACTAAATTCGACGCCGACAGCATAAGCGGCATCGTTCTGTGTGTCCTCACCGGAACCGTCCTGACGGTTTTGGTGCAATCCTCCTCGGCCACCGTGGGCATAACCATGGCCTTGGCCAGCCAGGGCTTGCTCAATCTGCCCGGCTCGGTGGCCCTCATCCTGGGCGACAACATCGGCACCACCGTCACGGCCCAACTGGCGGCCATCGGCAGCAATATCCATGCTCGCCGGGTGGCGATGGCGCACACTATATTTAATATATTCGGTGTGTTGTACATCGTTTTACTGTTCCACCCCTTCGTGGGCCTGGTATCCTGGCTCACCAGCTCCGTAATGGGGGCCGGGGGCGCCGAGGCGGTGGTTGCCGGCGAAAAGCCCAACATCTCCCGCTACATCGCCAACGCCCACACCTTGTTCAACGTGGTCAACTGCGTCGTGTTTTTGTTCTTGATGCCCATATTGGTCAAAGCGTCGATCAAGCTGACCTTCGGCAAGGAGCCGGATACGGTCTTGCAGGATATGGGTCGGCCCATTCATTTGGACTACAAGTTCGTGGACAACCCCAGCGTGGCCCTTACCATGGCCCGGGAGGAAACGGTGCGCATGGGCCGCTTGGCCCAGGTCATGTACCGCGACGTCACCGAGGTTATGTTCAACCGCAAGCTGGAGAACCTTGCCCGCTGGAAGCAGTCTGAGGAAGCCCTGGACAACCTGCAAAAGGCCATCACCGATTTTCTGGTGCAGGTCAGCCAGGGAAGCATCACCGACACCGAAAGCCGCGAGATCAACTCCCTGCTGCGCATGGTCAACAACATCGAGCGGGTGGGCGATGCCACCGAGAACCTGGCCGAGCTTACCGAGGAGATGGTGGAGAACAAGCTGGAGTTGGCCGAGCGCGGCATGGAAGACTACCGCACCATGCGCAACAAGGTCGGGCGTTTCCTGGAGATGGTGGTCACCGCCGCCTCCGAGCGCAACCGGGAGATCATGGAAGTGGCCCAGACCATGGAAGACGAGATCGACTTCATGCGCGAGGAGATGCGCGACGACTACCTCACCCGGCTGCGTTCGGGCGTGTGCACCGTGGACCCGGGCCTGGTGTTCGTGGACATGCTCACCAACTTCGAGAAGGTGGGCGACTACTGCTACAACGTGGCCCAGGCGGTGGCGGGCCTGCGCTGACCGGCGCGCCAAAAACCTCGGCCCACGCTGACCGGATTATCACCACAACTTGTGTAAGGAAGAGGCCCCGGTATAGGGGCCTTAACGTGGTGTGTCAGGGACTCGGCGTATCTGGGCCCCGCAGGCAGCGCAACGGGTGCTGAACCAATAGCCGGGCCGCCCGCACTCGGGGCAGTCGCTACGGTGCTCTTGGGTGGCCACCCAGGCCTCGGCGCCATTGGCCTTGAGGTACGCGAGGTCCTCGATAACCCGCTGGTGATGGCAAATACCGTTGACCACGTGCTCGCGGGAAAAGGCGCGCAAGCGGTCGCAGGGAAATTCCCGGCACTGGAAACACCAAGTTACCTCGTGCTGGGCGGCGCAGGTTCGGAAGCCATGTCCGCATTTCCGGCAATCTTCAAAGACTCGCCCGGACAGACAGCCGTCGCAGCCGATTTCTTCCAGGGGCAGGCCGCTGCTTTGGCTAAGCGCCGCCAACTGCGCCTCATCGCCTAGCCTGCCGGCCAGATAGTGCGGGCAGTCTCCGCAATAAAGGCCGCAAATGCCAACCAGCTTTTGATGTTCTTCGGCCATCGTCATTTGTCCCCCCCCAGGAAGTGCCGGGCTAGGTTTTTTGGCCCAGCTCCCAGCTTTGCTCCCCCAACACCAACGCGAACCCCTCGCCTTTTTCCGCGATCTTGTCGGCCAGCTGGTAGTAGGCCGCCCGGCCGAAGCGGGCCGGGAAGCTCCCACCCTTGACCCGGCAATAGACGATGCCGTTGTCCCCCAGGCTCAGGCTCTTGGGGTCCAGGGGCTCGCTGGTGGAGTCGTTGAGGGTAAGAGTGGCCCCCTCGCCCGCGAACTCCACCCGGCTCACCACGAAGAAGGTGTCGGCCACCTCCAGCTCGCAGGCCTGGTTGTCCATGCGCACGATGTAGTGGCCGTCCTCCAGGTGCACCGACTGGAAGATGAGCTTGATGATGGTGGGGTGCACCAGGGGCGCGCCGTCGTGTTGCAGCTCGCCCTCGGCGTTCACCTGGATTTGGCAGGGAGGGTATTTCCCGGTCCACCCCTCGGGCATGAAGGCGCTCAGATCCGGCTTGTCCTGGCTCATTGGGCCCTCCTAAAATGCTTTTTCCGTGTCCACCAACAAGGTCACCGGCCCGGAGTTGACCAGGCTTACCTCCATCATGGCCCCGAAGCTGCCGGTGGCCACGTTGAGGCCCAGCTTCTTAAGCTCATCCACAAAGACCAGATACAAGGGCTCGGCCTTTTCCCCCCCGGCGGCGCGCCCGAAAGAGGGGCGGCGGCCCTTGGCGCAGTCGCCCCACAGGGTGAACTGGCTCACCACCAGCACCTCGCCGCCGGTATCCATGACCGAGAGGTTCAGCTTGTCTTGGTTATCGGGAAAGATGCGCAGCCCGGCGATTTTACCCGCCAGCCAGGCGGCTTCTTTGGGGCCGTCGTCCCGGCTTACCCCCAGCAGCACCATGAGGCCGGGGCCGATGGCTCCCACCGTTGCCTCTTCCACCTCCACCGAGGCCCGGGACACCCGCTGAACCACCGCCCTCATTTTAGCCCGCTAGCCCAGGTGGTCGATGAGCCCGGCCAGGTAGCCCCCGCCGAAGCCGTTGTCTATGTTGACCACGCTGAGGCCCGGCGCGCAGGAGTTGAGCATGCCCAGCAGGGCGGCCAGGCCGCCGAAGCTGGTGCCGTAGCCCACGCTGGTGGGCACCGCCACCACCGGCTTGTCCACCAGGCCCGCCACCACGCTGGGCAGGGCCCCCTCCATGCCCGCCACCACCACGTAGGCGCTGGCGCTCATGAGCACCTCCGCCGCGCTGGCCAGGCGGTGCAGGCCGCTGACCCCCACGTCGTAGACCGTTTCCACCTTGGAGCCCATGAGGCTGGCGGTAAGCACCGCTTCCTGGGCCACGGGCAGGTCGCTGGTTCCGGCGGCGATGACCACCACCGTGCCCTTGCCCGGCCGGGGCGGCTCGGAGGCCAACTGGCTGAGGCAGGCGCAATCGGCATGATAGGTAAGCTCGGGATATTCGGCCAATACCGCGTCGGCTTTGGCCCGGTCCACGCGGGTCACCAGCACCGCCGCGCCCTGGCCGTGCAGGGAGCGGGAAATGGCGGTAATCTGTTCGGCGGTCTTGCCCTGGCCGAAGATGACCTCGGGGAAGCCCCGCCTGAGCACCCGGTGGTGATCCACCCTGGCAAAACCCAGATCTTCATAAGGCAACTTTTTGAGCCGCTGCATGGCCTGGTCCGGGGCCATGGTCCCGGAGGCCACTTGGTCCAGAAGTTGTTTGAGCTTATCGCTGTTCACAGAAGCCTTGTCCTTTCGAGGTAACCTAACTTAATATTTGAAATAGGTATTTTAGCCTGCCCATGCCGGGCGCGCAAATCCGGAGGCCCATGAAAAAGACAAACCAATCCACTTCTGCCCCCGTATGGCAGGAGGTGCGCCTGAGGGCGCCGGTCCCCCAGGCCGAGGCTGCGGCGGATTTCCTCACCAGCATCACCGGCCACGGGGTGCAGCTCATCGACGAGCTGGGCGCGCCGGGGCTGGTGACCGTGCGGGCCTTTTTGGAGACCAGCGCGGAGTTGCCCGCCCAAAAGGCCCTGCTGGAGCGCTACGCCGCCTCCCTGAACGACGAGGCGGAAGAGGGCGCGGTGGAGGTGAGTTTCAGCGACCTGCCCGACGAGGACTGGGCCGGGGCCTGGAAGGCCTACTTTCACCCCCGCCTGGTGTCGCGGCGGCTCATCGTGGCCCCGCCCTGGGAAAAGGCCAAGCCTGAAGCCGGGCAGATGGTGGTGATCATCGATCCGGGCCAGGCCTTCGGCACCGGCCAGCACCAGAGCACCCAGCTGGTGCTCCGGCGCATCGAGCGCCTGGCCGAGCGGGGCCGCCTGCCCGCCCGGGTGCTGGACGTGGGCTGCGGCTCGGGCATCCTGTGCCTGGCCTCGCTCTTGTTCGGGGCGCGGGAGGCGGTGGGCATCGACATCGACCCCGAGGCCATAAGCGCCACCATGACCAACGCCGCGCGCAACAACCTGAGCCAGGGCGTCACCGCCAGCGCCACCCCCCTGGAGGAGATTGAGGAGAAGTTCCCCCTGGTGCTGGCCAACATGATCGCCCGTGAGCTTACCGAGCTGGCCGTGCCCCTGGCCGGGCACGTGGCCTCCGGCGGCGAGTTGGTGATCAGCGGCATCCTGGTGGACCAGATCCAGGAGATGACCGAACTGTTCGCCGCCCAGGGCCTCAAGGTGGTGGAGCAGGACTCCCTGGGCGGGTGGGCGGCGTTGGTGCTGGCGTGAGTCTCCGGCGCTTTCTGGTGGAGCCCCAGGCCCTGGCCGTGGGCGAGGTCGCCCTGCCCGCCGAGGAGGCGGCCCACGCCCGCAAGGTGTTGCGTCTGGCGCCGGGGGCCGCGGTGGAGCTTATCGACGGCCAGGGCCGCCGGGCCCGGGGGGTGCTGTCCCGCCTGGACAAGAGCGGCGGGGCCGTGCGGGTCGAGGCGGTGGAGGCGGCCGCCCCGCCCCGCCCGCGCCTGGTGCTGTGCCCCGGCCTGCTCAAGGCCCCGGCCATGGATCTGTTGGCGGTGAAGCTCACCGAGCTGGCCGTGGACCAGGTGCGCCCGGTGCTCACCCGGCGGGCCGTGCCCAAGGCGGACGGGGGCAAGGCCAAGCTGGAGCGTTGGCGGCGCCTGGCGGGCCAGGCGCTCAAGCAGTGCGGCGCGGCCAGGGCCCCGGAGATTTTACCCCCCGCCTCCCTGGCGGAGGTGTTGGCCGCCGCCCCGCCCGAGGCGGCCAAGCTCCTGCTCTACGAAGACGAGGAGCGCACCAGCCTGGCCCAGGTTCTGCCCGGCCTGAACGGCGCGGGCGAGGTCTGGGCGCTCATCGGCCCGGAAGGCGGCTTCACCCCCGAGGAGGCGGCCCAGGCCGTGGCAGCGGGGTTCACCTCCTGCCGCCTTCCCCACACCATCCTCAGGGCCGAGACCGCCTCCCTGGCCTTGGCCGGAGTGATTCGTTTTGCCCTATAATTCCCTTGAGGGATAAGGTGTTTTAAGGGTATGGTGATCCATGGCCCGGCCTTTTGAAAGCATGCGGCCTGCCATCACCCGCCTGGGACCGCCCCCGGAGACGGCCCGGCGGGAGGTGCTGTTCATCCATGGTGCTTGGGGCGGGGCCTGGGTGTGGGAGGGCCTGGCCCAGGACCTGGCCGCCGAAGGCTACGGGGTCAACCTCATCGAGCAGCCCGGCCATGGCCAAGACCGCTGGGACCTGCCGTCCCTGACCTCAGTGAACGACTACGCGGACCTCAGCCGCCGGGCCGCCGCCTCCCTGGGGCGTCCGGTGCTGGTGGGCCACTCCCTGGGCGGCTACCAGGTGCAGAAGATTTGGCAGACCGTGGACCTGCCCGGCGTGCTCCTGGCCCCCCTGCCGGGCTGGGGCCTGCCCTGGCTCCGTTTCCTGTGCCTGTCCCTGCGCTATCCCCTCCAGATGTCCAAGACCATGGTGGGCCTGCCCCTGGCCATCAAGAACGCGGCCATGGCCCGGCGCCTGTTTTTCCAGGACCTGGACGAGGCCGCCGTGGCCGATCACCTGGCCCACCTGGTGCCTGAACCGGCTTTGGTCTGTCTGCAAATGGCCCTGTTCCTGCATATACCCGGCATGCGCCTCAAGCGCCGCAAAGCCAAGCAGCCCCGCCTGCTGATCGCGGCGGGCCGGGACTATTTTTTCCCGCCCGGCGCGCAGAAAACCCTGGCCGACCAGCTGGGGGCCGACTACGAGTTGCTGGAGAATGCGCCCCACGACCTGTGGCTGGAAGACCCTCAGGGCCAGGTGAAGGCGCTGCTCCTGGATTTCCTGAAAGGGCTGAATTAAGAAAGGGCGGGGATAAGCCCCGCCCCTACACTGCCTTTTGGGTAGGCCTGTTCTTAGAATTTCCCTGTACCAAACAACCCCATTTTTGCGGCACAGACAGGGGTTCGTGGGCAAGGCGTGCGGCGAGCGCAGGCCGCAGGCGTTGTGTTGCTACGCCGAGGTCTAGGCGATGCCGCCAAGGCAGCCGATAGACGCCCGGCGCGGCCGCCTGACTACCGCCAGCGCTTTTTGCGCTTATACCGCTGATAGCCCTTGACGCTGACCTCTGAGCGTATGCCCAGATAGAACTCGCGCACATCCTCGTCGGCCATCAGCTCTTCCGGGGTGCCGGCCAACACGAAGCGGCCGTTCTCCATGACGTAGCCGTAGTGGCAGGTCTTGAGCGCCATGGCCGCGTTCTGCTCTACCAGGAGGATGGTGGTGCCGTCCTCGGTGTTGACCCGCTGGATGGTGCCGAAGATCTCCTTGACCAAGAGCGGGCTCAGGCCCAGGCTGGGCTCGTCCAGGAGCATGATGCGGGGACGCATCATCAGGGCGCGGCCGATGGCCAGCATCTGCTGCTCGCCGCCGCTGAGGTGCCCGGCCAGCTGCTTCTGGCGCTCCTTGAGGCGGGGGAAAAGCTCGTACACCCGCTTGAGGTCGCCCTTGGCCTGGGAGGACTTGCGGGTGTAGGCCCCCATCTGGAGGTTCTCCAGGACGGTGAGCTCCTCGAACACCTCGCGGCCCTCGGGAACGTAGGCCAGGCCCAGGTTCACGATGTCCTCGGTGTCCTTTTTGTCGATGCGGGTGTCGTCCAGCCAGATGGTGCCCTTGTCCGGTTGGTCGTCCAGCATGCCCATCACCGTCTTGCACAGGGTGGATTTGCCCGCGCCGTTGGAACCCAGGATGGCGGTGATCTTGTTCTCGGGCAGCTCCAGGGACACGCCCCTCAGGGCCATGACCAGGCCGTAGAGCGTCTCGATGTTCTTCACCTGGAGCATCAGGCCACCTCCAGGGCGGACTCTTCGCCCAGGTAGGCCTTGAGCACCTCGGGGTGGTTCTGCACTTCCTCTGGCTTGCCGCGCGCAATGGGCTCGCCGTAGTTGAGCACCATGATCTCGTCGCTGATCTCCATGACCAGGCGCATGTCGTGCTCGATCACCAGCAGGGTGATGCCCAGCTCTTCCTTGATGTCGCCCAGCCAGATCATCAGGTCCTGCTTTTCCTCCATGTTCATGCCCGCCACCGGCTCGTCCAAGAGCAGCACCTCCGGCTCCATGGCCAGGGCCCGGCCCAGCTCCACCACCTTTTGAGTGCCGTAGGGCAGGCCGCCCACGAAACGGTTGCGGGCGTGCTGCAGGTCCAGAAAGTCGATGATCTCCTCCACCTTTTGGCGGTGGGCGATCTCCTCCGCCGCGGCCCGGCTGCCCCGGCGGAAAAAGGTGGAGCCACTCCAGACGCCGCTTTTCATGTGCAGATGCCGCCCCAGGAGCAGGTTGTCCAGGGTGGTCATCTTGGAAAAAAGCTCGATGTTCTGGAAGGTGCGGCCCAGGCCCAGGGCGGCGATCTTGTAGGGCTTCATGCCGTTGATGCGCTTGCCCTTGAAGCGGACCTGGCCCCGGGTGGGCTTGTACAGGCCGGTGATGCAGTTGAACAGGGTGGTCTTGCCCGCGCCGTTGGGGCCGATGACAGCGGTGATGCTGCCCGCCTCCAGGCTGAGCGACACGTGGTCCAGGGCGGTTATACCACCGAAAACCATGGAGAGGTCTTGTATTTCAAGGATGGCCATGGGGCTCCGGGCTGCAATGAGGGGCGGAGGCCACGCGGCCTCCGCCCCGGGTTCAACGGATATTACTCGACGCCCATCCAGTCGCTGAGGCGCTGACCCTTGCCGTAGGTGATCTTCTTGCCCTGCACCTCCATGGTGGCGGGCACGCACTTGGCCAGGAAGACCTTCTTGATGCCCTGGCGGCGCTCGGCGCTGTAGGTGATGGGGCCCATGATGCCCTGGAAGTTCTTGAGGCTCTGCATGGCCTTGACGAAGTTGTCCACGCTCAGGTCCTTGCCCGCGCGCTTGATGCCCTCCACCATGGGCTCCACGAAGCCGAAGCCCGCGTAGAAGAACACGCCCCAGCGCTCCTTGGGAGCGAACTTCTTCTGGGCGTTGCGGTACTTGACCATCAGAGGGGCCTTGCTGTCGGGCAGCTCGGCGAAGTTGCCGAAGATCATGCCGTTCCAAAGGCCCTTGGTGATCTTGAACATAAGGGCCACGTCGCTCAGGGTGGAGCAGGCCATCCACTGGGGCTTGTAGCCCAGCTTGGCCGCGGTGCCCAGAACGATGGCCGCGTGCTTGGGATAGACCCACTGGATCACGCAGTCGGCCCCGGCCTTCTTCATCTTGAGCACGTGGCTGGCCAGGTCGGTCTCGCCCACTTCCACCGGCACGTCGGCGGCCAGGGTCATGCCCCGCTTCTTAAGCTCGCGCACCGCGCCTTCCAGGCCGCCCTTGCCGTAGTCGTCGTTCTGGTAGAAAAAGGCGATCTTCTTCTTGCCCAGGGTGTCTATGGCGTAGGCGGTGAGGATCTGGGCCTCGTCGGGGTACAGGGGGTACACCGCGAAGATGGTCTTCTTGGGCGGATAGGCCCAGTGGGGCGAACCGGTGGCCATGCCCACCCAGGGGATGTTGTTCTTGATGATGTAGGGCATCACCGCCATGCCCGGGCTGGTGCCCACGCCGCAGGCGAATCCCCAGATCTTCTCCTGCTCGTAAAGCTCCTTGGCGATGGCCTTGGTGCGGTTGGGGTTGTAGCCGTCGTCACGCAGGAAATATTTGATCTTGCGGCCGTTGATGCCGCCCTCGGAGTTGATGAGGTCAAAGTAGACCCCGGTGCCCCGGGCCACCGCGCCCCACAGGGCGGCCGGGCCGGTCTGGGGTCCCCACTGGCCGATCTTGATGGTGTCGTTGGTGACTCCCTGCACCTCGGCCGCCACGGCGGCCCCGGCCAGAGCCAGGCTAAACACCAACACCATCAGCCACAGTACCTTTTTCATGATCCCTCCCTCCAAAAAAGACCGATAAGAGACGGCCGGTCCCGGCCGCCTAAACCTTGCGCACGTAGTGCTTGGCGAAAAGCCCGGAGGGCTTGACGCACAGGATCAGGACGATGACCGCGAAGGCCACCACCGCCTTGAACTCCACGGACACGTAACCGCCGAAAAGGTTCTCCACCACCCCCAGGATGAAGCCCCCCAACACCGCGCCCACCAGGGAGGTCATGCCCCCCAGGACGGCGGCGGAAAAGCCCTTGAGCTGCGGGGTCCACATGAGGTTGGGGTCCAGGGTGTCGGTGGAGGCGATCAAGAAGGCGGCGCAGGCCCCCACCACCGAGCTCATTCCCCAAGTGAGCATCATGATGCGTCCCACCCTGATGCCCATGAGCCGGGCGGCCTGCTGGTTTTGCTGGGTGGCCTTCATGGCCACGCCCACCTTGGTGTAGCGGAAAAACATGAACAACAGAATCATCAGGGCGCAGGCCACCCCCAGGGTGACCAGGTTCAGCTCGCTGATCACCACGCCCCCGCCCAGCTGGTGCACCTCGAAGTCGCTCACCGGGAAGGGGAAGTCCTTCTGGTCGCTGCCCCAACGCCACGAGGCCAGACCGTAGAGCATCATCTCCAGGCCCAGGGTGATGATGATAAGCCCCAACACGTTGGGCTCCTTGGCCCGGCGCAAGAAGGCGAATTCCAGGAACGCGCCCAAAGCGAAGGCGAAGGCCAGGGCCAGGGTGAAGGACATGGCGAAGCCCAGGCCGTAGGTGCTCAGGCACATGTAGGCGATGAAGGCGCTGAGCATGGCCATGTCGCCCTGGGCGAAGTTTAGCACCTCGCTGGTTTTGTAGATGATGACCATGGCCAGGGCCATGAGGGCGTAGGTGGCCCCTATGGCGATGCCGCTGGTTATAAGTTGTCCGAGCATTGGCTAACCATCTCCGGCTGCGCCAGCCACCGGCATACTGCGTTGCTGGCTGCGCTCTGGCCTCGGCGTAGGCTCGGCTACGCCTGCGGCCCGTGCTCGCCAGACGCCTTGTCTGCCGGCGCCTGGCTGTACCGATCCTGGGCGCGAAGTCCCTTTAAGAAATGTTGGTGCCTTAATCATGCAAGCTTTTTTCACGGTTCATGTTCTTGGGGCGTACAGCTTCATTGAAACACGGCCCTAGAAGGGCCAGGTGCGCCAGTAGATCTTGGTGCGGATCCAGAAGCCGTAGAGCCCCAGGGGCTCGAAGATGATTATGAGGACCATGATCAGGCCGAACACCACGTACTGCACGTTGGGCAGCCCGCTCAGGGTGAACACCTGATTGCTCAATTCGGTGAGAATGGGGCCTACGTAAGGCAACTCGCCGATGCGGGCCAGCTCCAGCTGCAGCCAGGTGATGAGCACCGCGCCCATCACCGAGCCCAGGATCGAGCCCAGGCCGCCCACCACCACCATGGCCAGGAACATGATGCTGACCATTACGTTGAAGGTGTGGGGGCTGATGAAGCCCAGGATGAAGGCCATGAGGCCCCCGCCGATGCCGGTGTAAAAGGCGCTGACCGCGAAGGCCAGGGTTTTGTAGTAGGTGAGATTCACCCCGATGCACTCGGCGGCGATATCGCTGTCGCGCACCGCCACGAAGGCCCGGCCCACCCTGGTCTTGGTGAGGTTGCGCAGGCCCCAGGTCAGGATCACGCAGATGGGCATGATCACCGCGTAGCGCCCGGCGTCGCTGGTCACCTTTAGCCCGAACAGCTCGAGCGGCGGGGCCTGCAGGCCCATGTGCCCGCCGAAGACGTCCAGGCGGCCCAGGATCTGGGTGATGGTCAGGCCGAAGCCCAGGGTGGCGATGGCCAGATATGGCCCCTCCAGCCGCAGGGCAGGCAGGCCCAGCAGAAATCCGAAGGCCGCGCTGATGAAGCCGGCCAGGGGCAGGGCCACGATGAACGGCAGGTGGGCGTTAAGCATCAGGGCCAGGGTGGAATAGGCGCCGATGGCGAAAAACCCGGCGTGGCCCAGGCTGATCTGGCCGGTGTAGCCCACCAGGAGGTTGAGCCCCAGAGCCACGATGACGTTAATGGCGATCAGGTTGACGGTGTAGATCTGGTAGGAGTCGGCCACCAGGGGAAAGGCGGCCAGGGCTCCCAGCAACACCACCAGCCAAAAGACCTGCGGCCCGCTGTCCAGCAGACGGATGTCCTCATAATAGTCGCGCTTCATGTCCATGGGCGCGGGCTTCCTCCGGAAGCTATTTACTTTTTGTCGGAGTCTGAGGCCTTGCGCGGGTGGCTTAGGCGTTCCACCACCCGGTCGCTGTAGTCATTGTCGCTGAATATCCCAGAGTTGGGCCGCAGATGGCTTAATTTCATGGTCAGGTAGTTCAAGCGCTTGAGGGCCTGGTAGCGCGTCTTTTCGTCCGGCGCGTTGGCCAAGAGGTCCTCCACCTGCATCAGCTCTTTTTGAGCCTCCAGCTCAGGTGGGGCGTAGCCCGCGTTTTTGAGGATTTTATAGGCCAGCCTCAATTCTTCGGGCACGTTGGAGTCGTCTTCCAGCTTCAGGGGCTTGCCTTTGCCGGGGAGGTCGTCGAAGTCGCCACGCTCGGCGGCTTGCTTGATGCGCTCCTCGGCCAGTTTCCCAAAGATGGACATGCTCAAGGTTAGGTTATCCTCCAGACCCGTACGGCCAGGGTACGGGCCCGCGGCAGGGGCCCCTTGCGGTTGAGTTTCGATGGTAGCCTAAAGTAGTAGGTATTCGCAAGGTGAATCAAGAAGATGAATGGCATTCAGTCTATTAATGGATATTATTTTCAGCCGCCCAGGCGCGACATCTGGCAGCCGGCGGCGTGGGGGCTCACCACCGCCTGGTGGTGGTTGCGGGGCTTGAGGCGGGCTGCCTCCAACAGGGCCTTGGCCACCGCCGCGTCATCGGCCCCGCCCCTGAGCAGGGGCTTGAGCTCCACGGCCGCGTCGGAGAGCAGACAGGGCACCACCTGGCCCTCGCTGGACAGGCGGATGCGGTTGCAGGTGGCGCAGAAGTGGCTGGACAGGGCGCTGATCACCCCCAGCTCGCCGGGCGCTCCGGCCAGGCGCAGGCGCTGGGCCGGGCCGTCGCCGGGGCGCTGGGGCAGGGGCTCTATCTCGCCCAGGGACCGGATGCGTTGCAACACCTGCTCGGCGGCCAAAAAACGCTCCGGCTGGAAGGGGGTGTTGCGCCCCACGGGCATGTATTCGATGAAACGCACCGCCAGGGGATGCTCCAGGGTCAGGCGGGCGAAATCCACGATCTCTTCTTCATTGACCCCGCCCAAGAGCACCACGTTGAGCTTCACCTGAAGGCCGGGCTGGTCCAGGGCCGCACGGATGCCCTGCCATACCTTGGCCAAGGCCTCGTGCCCGGCCTGGGCTCCCAGGCCGGTGATCTGGCCGTATAGCTCGGGCTTGAGGCTGTCCAGGCTCACGTTGACCGTGCTCACCCCTCCGGCCACCAACTCGGGCAGCTTCTGGGCCAGCAAGAGGCCGTTGGTGGTGATGCGCAGGTCCGGGCGGGGCTTGAGGGATTTCAGCTCGTCCAGCAGCCGGGGCAGGCCCTTGCGCAACAGGGGCTCGCCGCCGGTGAGGCGTATCTTGTCAACCCCCAGGCCCACGGCGATGCGCGACACCCGGGCCAGTTCCTCCAGAGTGAGCACCATGTCCTGGGGCAGCTTTTCGATACCCTCGGGGGGCATGCAGTAGCGGCAACGCAGATTGCAAAGATCGGTTACGGACAGGCGCAAGTAGTGCAGGCGGCGACCGAAACTGTCCAAAAGCTGGGCGGGAGCTGGGGTGGACTGGCTGGGGGTGGTCATGCCTCTTTCCAGGAACTGTTAGTGGGGCTCAAGTTTAGTCCTGCGAGCCTATCCCGTCAACGCTGGGCCAGCGCCTGGCGGTAGCGTTCCACCAAGGTGGTCAGCAGGCGGTGGTGGCCCAAGACTTCCCGCTCCACCGTGTTCTGGGGCTCGCGGGAAAGGTAGCGGCGGCGCAGATAGGAGTTTTTCAGATACCCGGCGCAGATTGATAGCAGCTTGTCCAGCTGCTGGGGATGCTTTTTGGCCAGGTCGTCGCCCTCCTGGCTGAGCACGTGGGTCAGGATGATCAGTATCTGCACGTGCTTGAACTGGCGGCCAAAGGCGTCGGCCCGGTTTCTGACCAGCTTTTCCAACAGGCGCAGGCGGTGGGCCCACTTCACGTCGCGCACCGTGCGGCGGGCCTCTTCGTAAAGCTCGGGGTAGCGGGCCATCTCCGCCCGCTGCTCCGGGTCGTCCAGATAGGAGTTGATGACCTTGAGGCATCGGTCGAACTGCTCCGAGCTGTAGTCGGCCAGAATGTAGCGGTGCTTGCCCAGCCAGGCGCTAAGGAACTTCAGGCGGGTCTGGGGATCGGCGGTGCTGGTCAGGCGCACCAGGCCCTGGTAAACGATGCTGCCGGTGTGCTCGCCGCGCACGATGTCCTGCAACACCAGCACCCGGTCCATGCTGAGCCCCAGCACGTCCAGGCCGCCCAGCACCTCGCCGCTCTGGGGGTGAACTATCTCCTGGGAGGCCACGCTCAGCGCCCGGTCCTCCAGCACGTTGGCCGGGTGATAGGCGTGTTGGGCGTAGTGGACCCGGAGCAGCACCACCTCGCGCTCGGGGTCCACGAAAAAGCCGCCGTCGCGGATGCGGTCCTTGCCCGCCTGGTTGCAGGAGGAGGTCTGGGTCAGGGCGATCTTTTCCACCCGGGGAAGGTGGGTGAGGGCGTCCAGGCTGGTGAGGCTGGTTATGGCCCGGTCGCTGTGCCCCAGGACTTTTACAATGAAGTTTTCCCGGCGGCGCAGCAGGCGGCGGGCGAACAGGGCGGCCGAGGTATGGCGCTCGCCGCACACCGGGAAGCCGGACTGCTCCATGAGAAAGTTGTAAACGAACTGGCGGTTTTCGGCGTAGGCCTGGTTGTCGCCCAGGGCGAACTTGCCCACCCGCCGTCCGAAGCGCTTGATCTCGCCGTCCAGGTCCGAGGGGAAGGAGGCGAACACTCCGCCGAGGTACAACTGGCCCTCATGGTCGCGGGCCAATACATGCCCCCGGTCCATGGACATGAGCAGGGGCAGAAGCTGCACGTATTGCCTTACCGCCGTGGCCCCGGATTGGCCCAGCAGCATTTCCATCCCGGGCCGCAGGTTGCGGGGCACCCGCTGGCGCAGGGTGGCCCGGTTGGCCGCGGCCAGGGAGCGGTCCGGCGGGTCGCCTTCGGCAACCAGTTGATCATACTGAAAGCCTTCGTCCTGGTAGCTGAGCTCACGGTCCAGGGCCACCATGGAAAAGGCGGGCAGGTCGCGGTATTCGATCAGGGGCGCGTCAAAGGGGGGAATCAGCTCCCTGGCTTCCACCAGGGGGTATTGCGCGCTGTAGGGCTCCAGCAGGCCCTGGTTTACGTGCAGGAAATCCAACGCTTGGGCCACTTGGGCCAGGGTGCCGCCAGGTTTTTTATGCTCCAGTAGGTCCCACAGGCCCAATTCGCCTACCTGGGCCTCTGTAAACCAGCGGGGGGGCAAATGTTTTCCTCCACGATCTTGATACCTTGCCACTTGGTAACATGCGCTCGACCGCGGGGTCAACAAAACTGTGACTAATAACCAATCTGTGCCGCCTCGGCGTTGACAACCCCACGGGCTTCTGATAGAAAATACCGGTCCAAGGGGCTGTAGCTCAGCTGGGAGAGCGCATGACTGGCAGTCATGAGGTCGTCGGTTCGATCCCGATCAGCTCCACCAAGCATATCAAGGGCTTAGGCGGTAACGCCTAAGCCCTTTTTCTTTGTCGGTAAGCTGACGGTAAGCAGGAAATTTTATTGAACCTTGCCGGTGCGTGGATTCAAAGATTTAATGAAACATTCTGATAAAATAATTTTGTGTGGTCCAGTCGATTATGGTAGGCTTTAACCACTTGAACGAGGCGATTGATAAAGACAGGAAGCACTAGGACTTGACAGGTAGGCTCTTTAGTGCTTAACTTTCTTACAAAACTCTCAATCCAAACTTCAGCACCCTCTGTTATCAAAACGAGGGAGGCAGAGCTATGGGGAATTCTGACTTTCTGTTTGCCCATTCGGGTTTTCTGAGCGGTATGGGCTCGGTTGTTGATATCGGGGGCACCCTCGTTGAATTCAACACCACGCCGAGCCCCGAAGCTGCTGACTTGCGGGCGATCCAAGCCGACTGGAAGGCTCTACGAAATGACTTCCTAGAGGCCATGCGTCCTTACGAAGAGGAAGTCGTTGGCTCGTAGGAGAAAACCCAAAAAGAAATCATCTTCAACAAAGAAGCCGCCTGCTCAGGCGGCTTCTTTGTTGATGCCTGAGCAGGCGGTGGCCAAGGTATCACAGCACAAGGCCAACAATGGCCAGATCCTATACCATGAAACCTATTCTGGCCCTGTTCCTCATCCAACCATTTTAGCTGGTTTGGATAAGGTGGTTCCTGGCGCCGCCGAGAAAGTTATCGACCAGTTTGTTGCACAGGGCGACCATCGCAGAGATTTGGAGTCAAGATACCTTAAACATGAAAATCTCCGTAGTATCCTTGGGGTTGTCTTTGCCGGTCTTATAGTTCTTGTTGCATTGGCAATCGGTGGATTTTTGGCGTGGAGTGGAAAGCCTCTCATAGGTGCCCTTTTCTCTGGCGTTCCTCTGGGTACAGTGGTTAGCGCTTTCATTTATGGCACTAAGAGCAGGCAACGGGAGCGACTCGAAAAGTCTAAGGCTAACCCCCCTCCACAGTAAGAATCCCAAGGTTAGTAATGACCACCCCCGCCAGGGCAGGACCTAGACCTAACTTCTGCCCTGGCGGGCGCAGCCTAGCCCGTCCCTATCGCTCTTCCTCATATGCCTTACGCCAGTTCTTGTCATCTAAGTGGTTTTTTACCGCCGTCTGTAGTTCCAGAAGTGAAGCCGGAGTGTTGTAGTTGTCCGGCGTGGTGTTTTCATCTTCGAAATTAGAAAGTAGGTCTTTGAGGGAGCGCTCGAAATAAACTGTGGTTTCAGGGTTGATGCCGCCTTTTGTTATCACCGCGCGCAAGGCATCGGTCCATAAGACCCAATCGCGCAACATGGCGCTATTGTCCCCAAAGCTCTCATCAGGGCCGCACCCAAAAAACGGCATTGGGTTTTCATGTGGTGATCTGTGGTAGTCAGCCACGACCGCAGCCAACTGACACATGGTGCCCGCTCCTTGTGCTAAAACTTCTGCTTCTTCGGGATCAATCGTTCCTAACTCCAACCGGCGCAAGGCATCCAACAGGGTTAGTCCTATTTCCCTGGGACCCATATTTGTACTCTCCTTGGACATTTGTTTTTCCCTTCTTGGTTTTTTCGCCTACAAAACCCGCCGCTCCCGATACTCCGCCAAGCTCACCACCTTCCCGCCTTCCGCCGGCGCGGCCGGGATCACCACCCCCGCCAGTTCGGCCGCATAGCTGGCCACTTTCTGGATGTTTTCAGGGCTTAGGTTAGAGAGCACGTCCCTTAACCAGCCGACCCAGATCGGATAAGGCCCACGCTCGATTATAAAATTGGGGGGGAGCAAGCCCACTGGTAGTGGATTGCCTCGCTGGTCGGGTGATAGCAGCCACCGGCGAGCAGTACGGAGTAATTCAGCGACATCGTCTTGGTCTGTTTTGCGAAGTGAGCTAGCCTTTGTTTGGTTTATGGGGTTGGTTTGCTCTGACTTTGGAAATTTAACAATATTGCTTGCCACGTCCGCCCTCCAAAAAGAGATGCGGACGTGTGCTTAGGCTCGTTGACAAGCCTCCGGGGCCTCACGGTATCCCGGCACGTCCGCAATCTGATTTTTCAGGCACAAATTTAGGCCCATAACGGTGGCCCCTCCCGGTCAACAAATTCAAGCGTTTTTAGGCTAGCCCGGCCGGGGCCCCGAAGTCAACCCCGATCTTGGCCCGCCACCGAAACTCAAGTTGGAGTTTTTGGCCGACAGGCTACGGACTACGGCCACCCCTAGCCCTGGCCTTCGTTAAAAATTTTGGGTTGATTTGTGGGCGGTGAACCGTGCTAGAGTTTAATTGAAGGACGTTGCAGCTCTTCCACCCTAACCCTTAAGCGGCTTGGGCGGCGGAGTGATCAGTTGGTCGCTGACGCAACGGCCTTCTTTTTTTGTGCCTGGACCTTGGGCCCGGGCCGGCCTCCGATGCCGGCCCGGGCCGGGTTTCTGCCCATGCGGTAAGAATGCAGCTTGCAATCCAGGCTGGTGCACTCCGCCACCGCCTTGCGGCTCCCTCCCATACACTCCATGCAAAAGGCTCTAATCGCCTTGACCGGTGTTAGCCGGCAGCGCGTCCTTTCTGTCCTGCCTGGATTTCGGAGGAGTGCACTCAATTATCTAGCCCCCTTCCGCCGGCGCTTTACGTAGTCGAGCGCATCCTGGATGTCTCCAGCGGCCGCGTATAATTCAGCCCGGTTTCTCAGATTCGTGCCGTTGAACACCGCCAATGGACCTTGAACGATGATGTCCCCGTCCCCGCCGCCGCGCCGGGAGCGCTGCGCGGGGGTGAGCACCTCTTCGCCGCCGTGCACCACCGCGAGCATGGGCTGGCCGACGGGCCCGGGGACCACGCCGCCGGTGTCGAAGCTCCCTATGCCTAAATCGCCCGCACCGGAGGAGTGGGTGGTTCCGGTCATGGGGTCATATGTTGAAGATCCTCCAGAATTGCCTCCCGTGCCCAAGTCGTTGGTACTTGTGGAGACCGAGCCCACCCCGTTCATGGCGTCGATAAGATCTCGCACCGCCGCCGCGCTGTCCCCAGCAGATTCGGTGATGGAGCCTAGGGTGTTCTGTACGAAACTATCGAGCGCAGCATCAAATGCTTCGGCCTCTGATCCCCCCTCGGAAAACGAGTCGGCCAGCTCCCAAATTTCGTCTCTGAATTGATTCACAGCGTTGCCGGTAAGGCCCAGGGTGGAAGCCAGCTCGTCGATGCGATCGTTGTACGCTCTGGTGGCGGCGTCGGTCATGGTGTAAGAGTTCTCGGCGGCGCTCATCTCCTGCACCAAGCCTTCAATTTGGCCGCTCAGCGTGCTTGCCGCCTCTCCGCTGTCCAGCATGGCCTTTGTGTTGTTGTCCAGGGAGTTGTAAACCGCGTCCATCTGTTCGGCGGTTAGCCCGGCGACGGTGCCAAGCCGCTCAAAGTCTCCATAGGCGTCCTGCGCGAACTTCCCGAAATTTTGGTACTCGGAGTTCAGAACGTTCATGTTGTTGGCTAGCTCAGTGATAAATCCGCTAGAACCAAGGGACGGCTCGCCGCCTTCTTCAGTAACCCGCCCACCAAACCAATTCTGTAGAGCCTTATCTTCATCAGACCGTTCGTCATCAAAATAACCAAAGGCTCCGAGAGTAGTTAGAATGCCACCTGCGGCTATGGCCGCTATGGCACCCCCGGCTATTGCACTAGCCCCCGCTCCGGCAGCAGCACCGGCCTCGGCACCAGCATCTATCGCAGCCATTTCAGCCGCGGTTTGCGCTGCGGTTTCACCCGCGACAGTACCCACAATAGATGAGCCAGCATCTATCGCAGCCATTTCGGCAGCGGTTTCACCAAGCCAGGCCGAAATGGAATCAAGGCCAAGGGCACCGGCTATGGACGTGGCTCCGCTTTTTACCCCCGCCCAGACGGCGGACCCGGCGATGCTGGTGGTAATGGAATCTACGATGCCGCCGCCCGCTCCCGCGGCGCTCTTGCCGAACAGCCCGTCAAAAAGGCTCCCGATGCCGGAGGCAATCCCCCCCGTGGCCAGCTGGGACAGCACGTTGGCCGCGATCTGGGCCATGCTCTTCCAGGTGGCCTCCCAGGCGTCGCCCAGGCTGTTGATGTCGCCGATCAGGAAGTTATAGATGGTGTTGGCCAGGTTCTGCTGGATGGTCTGGAGAGCGCTCTTGGTGGTTTCCACCGCGATAAGGTTAACGTCCGTCCACTGGCGGCCCAGGGTGGTGAAGATGCTTTCGTTGTCCTTGACCAGCTTGGCGGACCAGAGCTTCTCGGCCTTGTCGCGGTCGCCCAGGCGCTCGGTCCACTCGCGCACGAACTGCTCGTGCCGGATCGCCTGGGCGGTGAGGCTGTCGCCGGTGTACTCGGCCATGGCCAGGGCGTATTCCTCGGCGGCCTCGGCGCGCTTTTTGGCCCGTTCGGTGGAGTCCTTTAGTTCCTGCTCGTCTATCTTGCCGCGCTCCAGGGCGCCCTTGCCCAGGGCCTCGGACTTCTTGCGCTCGGTCTCCAGGGCCGCTTCCACGCTCTCGGCGTAGTTGGCCAGGCGCAGCACGCCCAGCTTGTCCTCGATGGCCGCCACGTCGCCGCCGGCCTTGCGGTAGTCCTCCACCCACTCGTCGAGCTTGGCTTCGCGCTGCTCGAACTCGTCCATGGTGGCCTTGATGATTGCATCCGCTACCTGCTCTTCAATTTTGGCTCGCTCTTTGGCGGCCTTTTTGGCGGCGGCCTGCTGCTTTTTGGAGTTTTTCATGGACTGTATGCCAGCTTGGAGGAAGGCCTTGTTTTGGTCTGCCAGCATAGTGTCCATGGCGTCGGCCTCGAGGGCGCGGAGGTCCTGGTTTTGTTGTTTAGTCAGGCTGGCAAGCTGGTCTCCATATTTTTTACGCTCCTCTAACCTGGCCTGCAGGGCTTTTTTCATGGCCGGTATGGAAACCCAGTCGGTCAGTATCGACGTATCCCCCCTGTTTCTGGCTGCCAGCGCTTTGTCGAGATCATCCTGTACTTTTTTAACTTCTTCATCCGCGATACTTAAAAGCTCTCTCGCATGTTCAATTTGGGCCGTCAGGCTTTCCGGCGCCTTGAATGATTCGCCGGTCCAAAGTCCATAGAGAAATTCCCCTACCGTGCCTTCTTTTATAGCGATGTTGAGATTCTGGGCCATGGCTGTCAGGGTGCGGGTAACGCTGTCCACTCCTGGCTGAATCTTTGTGCCGATGGTGGTGGACAGGTCCTGCATGGCCTCGTCGAATTTGCGGGCCGCCGCCGCCGAGTCTTGGCTGGCCTCTACCGCTGCCTTGCCGTACTTGCTGCGCAGCAGGCTGGCCAGCTTGGGCAGCAGATCGTCGGCCATCACCTCGCCGCGCTCCAGCATGCCGTTGAGCGCCGAGGTGCTCACCCCCATGGCCTGGGCCGCCAGCTGGAAGGCGCCGGGCAAGCGCTCACCCAGCTGGCCGCGCAGCTCTTCGGCCTGCACGTTGCCCTTGGACATCATCTGCTCGACCGCCCGTAGCGCGCCGTCCATCTGCTCGCTGGTCAGGCCCAGGGCGGTGCCCGCCTCGGTTATGCCCAGGAATATCTCCCGGGTCTGCTGGCCGGCCATGTTGGTGCTCTGGCTGGCGGCGTAGATGCCTTTGTAGCTGTCGGCCACCTTCCAGAAGTTTTGCCCCAGGCGGTCCGATTCGGTGCGCAGGAACTTGAATTCGTTCTGTGCCGCCTGGGAATCCCCGGCGATGGCCACGAACGACCGATTTAGCGACTGCGACTGCCGGGCTAAGCGCTGGGTTTCTGCGCCGAACTCGATCAGCGCGTCCACCGCGAAGGCCCCCACGATGGCCCCGCCGATGGGCTTCAGGTAGGGGGGGATGGTGGTCCCCGCCCGCCTGGTGGTCTGCACCGTCCCGTTGAGGGCCTTGTCAAAGGACCCCAGCTTGGCGACTCCCTTTTCGGAGTCTACCTCCAGGATTATCTGCAGGCGCTTGTCAGAGGCCATGGGGGGAGTCCTTTCTCTTGGAGTTAGTGCAGATCACTGCGGGGGGGCGTGGCAATTTTCCGTGTCCGCCTTTTCTTTGGCCCCAGCTGGGCCAACAGCTCGGTGGCCGCCTGCTTAACAAAGGGGTTGAGGCTGTCGCTCATCAGCTTTGTGAGAACTTCCTTTTGAAGGTGCTCGGGAAAGCTGGGAACGACTGCCTTCAGCGCGGCCGCTCTAATCTCTCCGTGCACCTCTACGTATAGGAAAAGGGCCCAGAGGTAATTGCGCACTGATTCGATATGGACGTAGGGGGCCAGGCCGTTCACGCCAACGATAAGCGCGGCGGTCATCAGGTTTTCGCCGAGCTCGCTGAACTCCTTTGGGAGGTTTGGCGGTATCGGAAGAGGGGGCATGTCAATCCCCCTCGGGTTGATTAGCAGGCACGTCGCATTGCGCCTGAGCCTCTGCCTCGTTTTCGGTCTGGCTGGACGTTGGGGCAGGTTTCGGTGGCAGGGAGCGGGCCCAGGCTTCGGCGCCCGCCTCGGTAACGTGCAACTCCACCCCAATCATCATGCTCTGGCCCAGCTCATCGCGAATGGCGGCCAGCCTGACCTCATCAAAGGGCCGGTGATACCTGGTCGCAATATCGCTTAGAGCGAGCATGCGGTTTGTGGCCCGCAGTCGAGTGGGGTGTTGATATGGCTCTACATAGACCATGATTTTTTCCTTTCCTCGCTAAAAAGGGGCGGTGCCAGCAAGGAGGGCGGTGGACCTTTGCCGCCGGCCGGAGCCACTGACACCGCCCCTCTGAATCATCGCCTTGCGCACGCCTGCAGGAACTCATCCCGAAGGCCAGGGTTAGCTTTGTCCACGGCCAACTGGGCCTCTGCGATCCCGCACTCATGGCGCGCAGCGTGTTCGCGGCTCAGGCGCAGGAATTTGTGCTCAGTGTCGGGCTTGGGCGCCTTCCGCTTGCCGGCGTTGCCAGTCATGTCCTGCAAAAACTTGGCGTGGGCGGCGGGGTTCTCGGCCACGACCGCATCCAGGGCCTCGCTTGTGGTGCATCGATGTTCCGCCTGGTAACGGTGCAGCTTTCGCATAAAGGGGTGCTCGGCAGCGGCGGCAGCCTTGGCGCTGCTGTCGTCAATACCCAGATAGCGCTCCCTCAAGCCCGGGTGGCAGACATCAACCGCGCGAATGGCCTCGGCCTGGCTGCAGCCGTGCTTGGCCACGTAGGCGTCCACCAACTTGGGCCACTTCTTACCATCGGGTACCTGGCCCACTATTTCGGCCATGGCGTTGTATTGCTCAACGGTGATCCCGCTCTCTACTAGGGAGCGCAGGCGAGTGGTTTTTTCCGGGCCCGCCACCTGGGCGGCCGCCTGCAAGATGCGCTCGCGAACTGAAAGGACCTCTGGGGCGACATTGCTACCCGCACCCTTGGCCGGAACGGGCCCAGCCTGGGCGGGTCTGTTCGGGGCTGTGGCTGGGGTGCCGCCCGGCCTGCTACCGGGGGCACTAAAAGCAGCTGCTCTTACCGGCGTGGTGGCGGTGTTTTTGTTCACCGAAAGCATCTGAGGGTCCTCCTGGATTTTTGAAATGAAATCTTCGCGTCTCATCACTGCGTCGATGAGTCCTCTTTGTCTTGCCTGTTCGCCGATGAAAACCTTGCCGTCGGCCATGGCCAGGGCCCGGCCTTGGGTAACGCCTCGGTTGGCCATCATCGCGTCGATGAAAATGCCGTACAGGTGGTCTAGGCGTTCCTGGAAGTAGGCGCGGGCTTTGTCGCTCAGGGGCTCGGAGTCGTTGCCCATCACCTTGTAGGCGCCGGCGTGCAGATAGGTGACCTTGATGCCCACCCTGTCCAGCATCACGCTGAAGTCCATGTGGGCCATCACCACTCCGATGCTGCCCACATTGGCCGTGGCCGGCGCAGCGATGGTTCGCCCCACGCTGCCCAGCCAGTAGGCCGCCGAGGCCATAAGGCCGTTGGCGTAGGTGTAGACGGGCTTGCCCTGGGCGATGGCCGCCAGGTCCTCCCCAGCCTCGTGCACCCCGTCCACCTGGCCGCCGGGGCTCTCGATGTCCAGCAACACGGCGGAAGCGCCGAGGTCGGCCGCGGCGGCGCGCACCGCGGCGCGCACCTCGTCGTAGCCGGTGCTCAGCCTTTCGCCGCGCATGCTGAAGATCGGGCGTTTGGTGAGCACCCCCACGATGGGCACCACAGCCACCGACCCTTCGAGGTGGTAGCCGGTGACCGGATCGCCTCTTTTGCCGGCTGTGGCCCGGGGCCCCTCGGTTTCAGCCGAGGCCCGTACCATCTCTGCCCAGGGCCCCAGGGCCTCGGGTTGGATGAACCAGGGCTGCTCGCCCATCACGTTGGTCAGGCCGTTAATGTCGTGCGTTTTCATGTGAGCACCTCTATCAGTGGATTCCAGGGGTGTGCTCAAGGACCCGACCTACGTTCGGGCGGTCGGTACATTTCAGCGGATACGCGGCGTAGTGGTTTGTCAGGATGTGGCGCTTCAATCCCAGCTCACGCCCGGTTTGGCGTAGGCCTTCGCCGAAGGCTTCTTGCAAAGCCACGGCTTCGGCCAGGAGCTCGTTGAACTGCTGGCTGTAGGAGTGGCAGACTTCCGCACTGTTGAGGGCTCGCCTGGCAGCGTCGTACAAAGCCTGCTCGGCTTCCTTTTCTGCCGCCCTGAGTTCGAGCAACTTCTGGTGGTGCACATCGGGTACCAGGCTTTCAAGATCGCTTAGGTCGCTTTCCGTTGCTCGTAGCTCGCGAGTGTGTACGAGCACATCATCATCGTGGGCTAGGGCAGCGGCTATCTTGTCCTTCAGGGTTTTGATTTTGGCTCGCAGGCCAGAAGCCCGCTCGGTGGCCACACCCGCCTTGTCTTGCATCGTGGCAAGGGCCGCGCGGGCATCCTTCAGTGCGTGCAACTCCGGCTCAACTTCTTTGCGGATGCCGTCAAAGATTTGCCTGGAGACCACTGCAGGGTCTGCGCTGGTTTGGTCGTTTTTGCTCATCGGTCCAATTCCTCCTTTGGGTTGAAAAGTCCTGGGCCCTGGTCTTGGTCCGGGATCTCCTCCCGGTCTTGCCTTAGGCCGAATTTGCGCAGCCAGGTGCGCACCGTTGCGGGGTGGCAGCCTAAGGCCGCAGCGATTTGCTTTTGGTTTAGTTCTGTTTGGGAAAGGAGAACCAACAGCACGAGCCCGCCAGGCGAAAATTGCATTCCGCGCAGAACTGTGCCGTTGAAAGGTGACCACCACCGGCCGCAGGCAGTGCACAGGATCTTCTCGCCCTGCACGAGCCGGGCCTTGGCGGATTCGCGCTCTTCAAAAACTTGGCAATGCGGGCATCTATATTTGCCTGCGAATAGAGCATCAAGGAGAAGCCATCGGCATGCCACGTCGCTCAGCAAGTTTTCGGAAAGCCTCGATAAAACGTGTTCAGCAATGGCAGGGCCTTCTAGGTGAGAGTTTGGAAAACTAGTGTTTTCGGGTAAATGACTGGAAACCTTATAAATATCTATGCTGGTTTCGGCGCACAAAGTTGCCTTAGACCGGGAGTCGCGGACCCGCGATGGAAAAGTCTTTGGGAAGGACCCGCAACCCTCCGGTCTCATTTGCTGTCCCCCGCTGCCGGCATGAGGTAGCGGCGCATCGCATCGGCCCCAGTGGTGTAGGTCAGCGCCACGATATCTACGGAGGCCTCTCCGTTGTCCATGGCCCAGGCAGGATCAAGCGAAAGCTTGGGGCCGACGGGCGTCATATCTAACCGGGCGGCTCCATTGCTGGCATCTAGGCGCTTGCGCAACTCCTCCAACAGGTTGCGGCTGTGTTGGTCCGCCTTGGCCAAGGCTGCTTCCCAGGGAATCCCATTGACCGCCTCGGTAGCTTGCCCTGGGTTGTGTATTTCGAATATCTGGGGGAATCGGCTCATAAGTGACTCCGCCTGATCGTGTCCAGGTTTATTGTTAGTCATGCCCGACACTTAGCGCCTTCCCGTCCAGTAACCGTCCAGGTTCGGTCCAGGTTAGTAGTTACTAACTCCTTGGAATTGTTAAACCTGTCCAGGTTGTCCAGGTTTTTAACTAATAACTTGGACGTAATAAATAAATGGGTTGCGCGCGCGCGTGTGCGTAGGGAGGGGCCAAAAACCTGGACAACCTGGACGGCCTTGCCTAACCGGCTGTGATGTCGTCTAATTCTCGGTCCAGGTTTCCTAAAAATCCTGGACCGAAGCCGGCCTAACCTGGACCGCGAACCCGAAATGGGGGGTGCGGGGGGCAACGCGAAGCAGAGAGCTAAGGCACTCATGGGGCAAACTCCAAGAGCCGAATGCCCTCCAGACGACGCTCACGCGAGCCGTCAACCGAAGGGCGGGTTTCCTTTAGTCCGGGCTCTAGGTCCTTGATGGTGCGGAAAAGGCTGTTGCGGCTGCGAGGCTGGTAGCCATTCGCTTTGGCCCAGGTGGCATAGGCTCGATAGAACTCCGTCTTGTCCACGTGCGCCTTATCGCCACTGATGAAGGGGCGGGTCGTGCAGGCTTCCTCCAAGAAGCCTTGAACCGGGTTGGACTCGTACTTGAATTCGTTGAGCAGGCGGCGGCTGGAGGGGCTCAGCGCGAAATATCCACGTTGGCGAAGGCGGGCCAGGCCAACCATGGCCCAGGCAAACACGCCGGGCATCTCCTGTTTAAGTTTGTTTTCTAGGTTGGGGTCAGCTTCTCCGGGGCCAAAGACCCTATTGAAAGAAACCGGAAGTATCCTGTTGTAAAAAGCCGAACTTGAGTCAGCTACCCTGGGAAAGTTATTCATGGAAAAGGCCAGCTTGCAATGTGGGCGGAACTCAAAGGCCGGGAGGTGTTTATAGGCGGCGGTCAGACGGTCGCCACCTGTTATGGCCTTGAAAAAATCGGAGGTGAAAAACTTGGCGTCGGCTTCGCTGAACACGTTGAGCGCCCGCCTGTGCAACGTGACCCTGAGGAACTGGTCTTGCAGGTCGCCAAGGTTGATGTTGGCGCAGTTCTCTTCGCCCACCAGGGCCTGCATCATGTTCAAGAAGAGAGATTTTCCACTATTGCCGGGGCCTACCAGGAACAGGGCCTTTTTGAATGGATTTTGTGCCCAGAGGCTATAGCCGGCGAACTCTTGGAGGGTGGCAATGGTCTTGGGATCAAGCCCGACTTCAATGAGATATTGTTTAAAGCGGGGGCAGTCGGCTGGGTTGTTGGGGTCAAAGGGCCAATCGAATATGAATGTGCATCTGAACTTGGGATTGTGAGGCTCGATCTGCCAGGAAATTAAGTTGACCATCCCGTTGGCGCAACATAACCATTCTGGGGAAGGGTTCATGGGCTGGCCTTCGGGAAGCATGGTGATACACCGGATCAGCTCCCTTGCTTCGTTGACTCGGTTGCGGCTGGCAGCCAGGCCCAGCTTATCCCAAGCCAACTGGCCCAACTCTTCAGGTAAAATCGGCCGCCACACCTTACCGTTCCAGGCATAGGCCAAACCTGTCTCGCGATCCGTGATCAGGTGGTGTTCCCTAATCAGTTCGTCAACCAAGAGCATGGGGCGATACGCGTCTTTATTGTCAAAGGCGGACCATGCCCTAAAGCGCTTCAGCGCTTCATCGTCCGCCTGATCAGACCCTTTGCGTTGTGGTGTGACTGGCTCTGTTTGATCCGCTAGGGCCTCCAGGTCAGCGCGGCTTTTACCCAGCTTGACGAACCAGTCGGTGAGGTCGAAGTGTTGGGGTACGTCCTGGGGCCAGACCAACACCCGCACCGAGGCGGCGTGCTTGGCCAGCTCGCGCACCACCTTGGCAGCGCCGTCCTGCCCGGCCTGGTCGGCGTCGTAGACCACCACCACCCGGCGGCCCCGGAAGCGCGGCCCCCAATGCGGCTTGAAGGTTCCGGCCCCGCCCGTGGTGCACACCGCGTTCAGGCCGTGGCTAAGGGCGCAGATCCAGTCCGGCTCGCCCTCAACCAGCCAAAGTGGCTCCTCTGGTGGCAACTCGCCGCTGGGCAGCAGGCGCACCGTGCCGTAGCCCTTGCCCCAGGAGATCACCTTGCCCTCGCCGGCGCCCGGCTGGTACAGCCGCGCGTTCACCAGGCGGCCCTCGCCGTCGTGCACCGGGATGGCCACCCGCTCGGCGTCGCCCTTGGCCCACAGGCGCAGGCCCAAGAAGCGCATCACCGCCCGGCTCCATCCCCGCTCGCGCTCCAGGCGCTCCTGCCAGGCCTCGGACAGCGGGGGCAGCGCATCCCACTCGGCCGTGGGGATGATCTTGGCCTGTTCGCTACCGGTTTCGCCCTGTGCGGAGCGATCTGGCCGGGCCGGGGGCCTAGTGCCGGAGGTCTCGCCAGGTGCGTAGGACTGGCGAAAGGCTTTGAGCCCCTCGCGCTTGTCCAGGCCGCGCACGGCCGCGAACAGGTCCACCAGGTCGCCGTCGGCCTGGTCGCATCCGAAGCAGTGGGCCAGGTCCTTTTCGGGGTTGTAGCTCAGGGAGGCGTTGCGGTCGTCGTGCAGGGGGCAGATGCCCTTCAGCTCGCCGCGCTCGATGGCGGTGACCCGGAACAGCTCACGGGCGACCTGGGCGCAGCGCGCCGGGCCTAGATGTTCGAGCGCCCAGCCCACCGCTAGTATTCCGAGGTGCTGTTGCAGCGGCGGGCAGCGGCCCAGGCTTCCAAATCTTCAGGTCGGTAACGGATGGCCTTGCGAGACCAGCGATGGAAGGGGGGGCCATCTCCCGTAACTCGGAAGCGTTCTAGGGTGCTGGGTGAAATGTTAAGAAGTTCTGCAGCTTGCGGTGTGTTTAAATATTGCGTGGTGGCCATTTACTTACTCCTTAACGGCAAGGGTTAGCCTAGTTAGGAGCAAGTATTGCGAACGATAGCAGGTAAAAAATGGTAAAAGTTTTTCGTTACCACTCTACATATATAGAGTTAATCGGATTCCTTCGAATGCTCGGGCCTGTAGTCTTTTAATGCTTCCATGATGAAGCTGGTTGTAAAAATGCTAGACATCTCAATATCATATCTAGGGATAAAGTTGCCTGGGATGTTAAATATGGGTGGCGTCAGAATAGTTTTCCCGGTTTTGGTGTTCAATATGCTCTGACCGAGTTCTTGATATTTTCGGGCAAGGACAACAAAAGACATGTTTCCAGAAAATGCCTCGGAAATACATTGTTTCTTTGTTGGGATCATGTCTTTTGCGTAACTTCTGGCCCTGATTGCCGCCGCCCACAAATGTACGCACGGACGAAATTGATTAAAGTGTCTTTTCAAATAACTCTTTGCGCTGTCCCTTGTGCCACTATATTCCAAGCAATTGGCTTTTGTTACACTATATTGGCTAGTTAGTACCCAGATTGCTTTTTCCGTGCTAACTGACTTGTCAGATTCACTCAGCGCTAACAGTACGTGAAAAACAAGTCCTGCTTTGAAGCCGGCCTCTCTTAATTTCATGCTTTCTTTACCATATTGAGCCATACTTGGAGCATCTGGCCATTCTAAAGAAAAGCTAAATCTATTAGCGTCCTCTTCGAATACGCTTTGAATTATCTTCTGCTTGGTTTGAGTGTCCAATGTTTTCCATTTTTTGTTAACGGATGGAGTCGGCCATTCAAGCCTTTCCAATAAAATGGCTTCGTCCATGTCTTTAATTGATCTCACGGGGAATAATCTTCGTTTTTTGTCCTCATGGGGGAAAAGCATTGCCGCAAATATCTGCATTCCGGCGGTTGAATCTACTTCCCCGGGTGCAGTTAATAGGTGCAAGTCGGTATTCTGATATTTTCGATCGTTGTTTGTGGTCAATCTTTGCCCCCTTGCTTTATGGTATCATCATTGTTTAAAGCCTTATTAATTTCACTCCCAATTTTGGCCGTGGCGGCTTTCTGAGGGTCAAGAGCAAGGTGAGCGTATCGAGCCGTTGTTGACGGCTTCTTATGTCCTAAGAGTTTACCGATCATGGAAAGGTCCATGCCCTGAGCGGCGCCTATTGAGGCGAAGCTATGGCGTAAGTCATGAAGCCTAACATCCGGTATTTTGGCTTTTGTCCTCAGCCTTTCCCAAGCCTTCTGCACTCCGACCAAATGAGAACCGGGTTTTGCTCCTGGACAAACAAAAGGATTATCTATTTCTCGTGGTGCATTTTTTAGAATTTCAATTGCGGGAGGTGAAAGGGCAATAAGCTGGGGACCAGTTTTGCTGTCGGCAATTTTAACGATACCTAAATCCAAATTAACGTCGTTCCATTTTAAATTAAGAATTTCGTTCTTTCGACAGCCGGTAAAAATATACAATCGAATTGCAGTAATAACTGAAAACCTTTCTGTTCTGTCTTTTTCGGCTTTAGCAAGCACGCTCCCAAGTCGTGATAACTCATCCTTTGACAAAAACCTTTCTCTCGGTTTTTCCTTATACTTTTGAATGTGCCGACATGGGTTAGACCCGCCGGGTCTAAGTCCCCACTTTTCAGATAAGTTGAACATCTTAGATAAAAGAGATATTGCCCGGTTTGCCTGGACCGGAATGCTTAGCATGCTGTGCTGAAGGCTAGCTATGTCTTTTGTGGTTATGGCCTCAACAGGGTGGTGGCCAATTTTGGGCAATATATATTTTTTTAGAATTAGCTCATCTTGCTTGATGCTGTTTGGCTTCTTGTGTGGCCGGGCATGTTCGTCCATATAGCGGGACGAGACGGCCAAAACGGTAGGGCTGTGCCTCTGTATCTCTTTGGTTTCTGCGGGGTCTCCGCCGTGATCAACCTCTCCTAGATGGTCTTTGGCCTTTAACCTGGCTTGGTCGGGCGTTAGCCTCCCGTGTACACCAAGGGTCATTCTCCTGCTGCGGCCACTCTTGTTGCGGAATTGGAGTACGTACGTTTTTCTGCCCGACGGCTTGACCCTGAGCCCAAAGCCGGGAAGCTGTTCGTCCCAAAAAAACAAATCGCCATCTGGGGCGGGGGACGTATGGCGGTCTATAAATCGCTTTGTCAGTTTGGGCATCTGGCTTCCATTTTGGTGCTCTCGGCGCTCGAGCGGTAAGCTGACGGTAAGCATTGGTAAGCAAAAAATAGGGTAGCATAGCCAGGCAACGGAGGCAATTAAATATATAACAGTTATAAAATACAACAATAATAGCTTATAGCGAAAAACAGCCTAGTAAATACTCAAGACTGGCAGTCATGAGGTCGTCGGTTCGATCCCGATCAGCTCCACCAAATAAAACAGGCGGTTAGTTCGCAAGAACTAACCGCCTTCGTTTTTTGGGACGCCAAATTTATGGGCCGGGTGAAGATGGCCTGGGTTGCGCTATTGGCTGATTGGAGCCGGGGGAGCGGCGGTTGAGGTAGTCCGGACGGCACTAAATGGGTTGCGACAAGGTTCAGGGATCAGACGCCCTTACCCGCTGACGTAAAGTTGGTTTTTGCCTGCCCGCTTGGCCTGGTAAAGCGCCTGGTCGGCGCGCCGGATGAAGTCGTCGGAGCTTTCGCCTTGTTGAGCTCGGGCCAAGCCCACGCTTAACGTTTGCCGAACCGTTTGCCCTTTCGGGGAAAAAACGTATTGGGCAAAACGCTGACGTATGCGTTCAGCGATGGCGGCCGCCGACTCCAGGGTAGCTCCGAGCAGAATCACCGCGAATTCCTCACCACCCCAACGGCAGGGCATGTCCTTGGCGCGCACGCTGTCGGTGATGATTCCAGCGAGGCTCTTGAGCACCAGATCACCCTGGTCATGTCCGTAGGTGTCGTTAAAAAGCTTGAAATTATCCAGATCAATGAACAACAGACACGGGCGCTCATCGGAGACCCGGCCGCTGAGCAGGGCTTCTTCCAGGTGCAGGGAGAAGAATCGTTTGTTGAACAATCCGGTGAGGCCATCGGTATAACTCAGGTTTTTAAACCTGGTTTCGCTCTCGGCCAAAACCCTCCGCTCTTCCTTGAGATCCCTGATCCGCGCGGCCAGGGCCAGTGACAACAGAATCGATTCCAACGCCGTGCCGACCAGTAGGGAGTTTCTGGCCCAATACTCGCCTTGCATGGGCCCCAACTCTTGAATGACGAATATGACCACTGCCGCGGCCAGCACTCCCCAGGCCAGCAGGAAGTAGCGGGCCGCCGAGGAGCCGTGGCGCAGGCTGACTATGCCCGCCGTCAGCGCCAGCCAAGGGGAGAAAACGCCGCTTCCCAGGGTCAGCCAGCGGCTGATCCAGGTCAAGTTCAGCAGACCGGCCGCCGTGATGGACAGGCCATAGTAAAAACCGAATAGAAGCAGCTTGTCCACCAGCGGGGAAAGGCTCTTTGTATTGAGGATCCCGCGCATGAACAGGTAGGCAAAGGCGGTGAATAGCCCCATGCTGGCCCAGAGCATGGTGACGAAGGTCTGGGTGCCAAAGTCCCAGAGGGCCGTAATTTGGCCGTGTAGGAAGGTCATGCTGACCAGGGCGAACAGGATGTATCCGACGTAATAAAGATAAACCCGATCTCTCAGCGAAATGGTGATGAACAGGTTGAAGGCGATCATGCTGAGCAGCACACCATAACAAATGGCGAAAAGGTAATCTTCCTTGACGGTGTGGTTGATGAAGGCGGGAAGGGACCAAACGTAAAAGTGCAGGGGATTGACCCCCATGGTTGCCAGGCGCACATAGCAGGTGAACGACCCTTGGTCCGTTTGAGGCAATATAAATACGAAACTCCGGTTGACCAACTCGCGGGTGGCGAAGGGGCGGTCGAGCCCGGTCTGGACCACTTCCCACCCCTCGGGGGTCGGCCGGTAAAAATCGATTTTGTCCAGATAGACGTAGTCGGTGGCCATCAACCAGGTGGTCTTGGCGGCAGGGCCGCCCTTTGGCGCGGCCGCGCTGAAGCGCAGCCAATATATGTGGAGGTCGCGGGAGGGGACAGTCAGGGCCGGTCCACCCAGGGGCTTGAACCGCCGGCTCCAGGGCTCTGCACTGACCTGATCTATGTTGAGCCGGTTTTCCGCGGCATCCAACACCTCCAGGTAGGGGGCCAAGTCGTAGCGGGGTCGCTCTCCCAGCTCCAACACGGGGTGGTGCTTACCAGGCCCCGCATACCCAATGGCAGCCAGCAGGCACACCAGGCAAACAACCAAGACTTTTAATGAGCGGTATGGCAAGCAAGCCCTCGAAACTACGTGAGGTTTGGCAGAAGCCTTTCGGTCTGCCCAGCCCTACCTGCTTTCGAAAGGATGGCAAAGACGTTACAAATCTGGATGGTTATTCGACATTACACCGCTTGTTGTCGATTGGCAAGAATCCAGAATATAGCGGGCCGACCGTCAGTTGCATTACAGTCTTGCTAGAAAACAGGCCGGTTTTGTTGACCGGCAACGCGTCCATAAGCAAAGAGCCAAACCGGTTTCATGTGTTCCGGCAACGTGCAATAATGCGGGCAGGCAGCCCCTGAGTGCCTAAAAACAGGCAAAGCGCGGCATTAGCCGCTCAGGCCTGCAAAAAAAAACAAGCCCCGCCCCAGGCCCCAATGCCGCTTACATTCATAGCCGGGAGCCTAATATGAAAGTTCTGATCTGCTACTTCAGCGCCACGGGAAACACCGGACAGATTGCCCTGGCCATGGGCCGGCGCCTGACCCAAATGGGGGCCGAGGTGGAGTTGAAGGACGTCACCGCCCTGGAGGCCCGCCAGGAGCCGGTGTCCTTGGCCCCATACGACGCGGTGATCTTCGGCTCGCCCATCCACTCCATGCGCGCCCCGCGCCTGTTGCGCGACTGGCTGGCCACCCTGGAGGGCGACGGCAAGCGTTGCGCCACCTTCTTCACCTTCGGCGGCTTCCAGATACATCCCGCGCCCTTCGACACCAGCCGCAGATTGCAGGAGCGCGGGTTCGTGGTGGTGGCCTCGGCGGCTTTCCCCGGCGCCCACACCTACAACCTGGCGGGCTGGCAGGCCATGCAGGGCAGGCCCGACCAGCAGGACCTGGACCTGGCGGCCGAGTTTGCCGAAAAGCTCTTTCCCCGGCTCACCGGCCAGGACCAGGCGGTGCTCACCGAGCTGGACCCCGGCCCCTACACCGAGGAGCAGCTGGACGAGTTCGAGTCCTTCCGCTTCAAGATGGCGGCCATGCTGCCCAACCGCCAGGGGGCGGAGTGCTCCATGTGTATGCTGTGCCAAGAGCAGTGCCCCAGCGGGGCCATGGACGCCGAAACCGGCGAGGCCGATCCGTCCAAGTGCATATTGTGCCTGCAATGCGTGAAGGATTGCCCGGACGAGGTGCTTAAGGCCGGCGACATGACTCCCTTCTTCCAGTTCAAAATGGACAAGGACCAGGAGACCCCCGAGTCGCTACGCCAAAAAAGAGGCATCCTCTACTTTTAGACGAAAGCGCCCGCCCGGCGGGACGACCGGGCGGGCGCGATTTACTCGGGCTTGGGCGGAAAGTTACAGCGCCGGGTCCAAGAGCACCTTCATGGCCGTTTCTCCCGGCACCTCGCCGGCCACCAGCTTCAGGGCGTGCAGGGCCTCTTCCAGAGGCAGGCGGTGGGTGACCAGTTCCTCCAGGGGATACTTGCCCGACTCGGCTATCTTGATGGCCGGTTCCACCGCCGGGTAGTCGTGGGAGAAGACCCCCTTGAGGGTGATCTCGTTGTACACCACCTTGTCCAGGGCCAGGGGTATCTCCACTCCGGTGCCGTAGATGCCCGGCAACACCAGGGTGGCCCCCAGTCCGGCCAGGTCCAGGGCCAGGCGCGCTCCCTGGGGATGGCCGGTGACGTCCATGACCACCTGGGCCATGGCTCCGCCCGTGGCCCGGCGCACCGCCTCAACCGGGTCCTCGCGCTCGGCGTTGATCACCACGTCCGCCCCGAAGCGTTTGGCCATCTCCAGGCGCGGCGCGTCGCGCTCCAGGCCCACCACCATGATGGGGCCCGCGCCCGACTCCTTGGCCACGGCCACTCCGGCCAGGCCCTGCTGGCCCGGCCCCACGATGGCCACCGCCTTGCCTATGCCGCATCCGCCGATCTGGTGCAGCCAGCGCACCCCGTTGCCCAACACCGCGCAGGTGAGCACCGCCGCCTCGGCGGACAGCTCCTCGCTGATCTTGTGCAGCATGGCCCTGGGGTGGATGTAAAGGTAGTCGGCGTAGGCCCCGTAGAGATGGGGCGGCTCGGCGCAGGAGATCATGGAGCCGTAGGTGTAGAAGTTCTTGCAAAGGGTGTAGCGCCCCTCCAGGCAGGGGCGGCATTTGCCGCAGCCGAAGGCGTACTCGATGATGACCCGGTCGCCCTCCTTAACCCCGTGGCGCTTCTGGGCCGCCTGGCCCATCTTGTAGACCCGGCCCACCATCTCATGGCCCAGGATGATGGGATAGGGCCGCGCGCCCCGGGCGGACTTGCCCTTGAAGATGCCGGGGTCCGAGCCGCACACCCCCACCATCTCCAGCTTGAGGATGCCGTCCTCCTCGCCGATCTCGGGCAAGGGGTACTCGCGCATCTGAAGTTTGCCGGCCTCTACGGCCACCACCGCGCGGGTTTTCATGCTTGGGCCTCCTTTTGGGTCTGGCGGTCATAGGTGCCCGGCGTGTTTTCCAGGTCTTCCCGCTCCCGCAGCTTGTTTTTCACCACCCGGTTCATGGCGTTCTTGGGCAGGGACTCCACGGCCAGCCAGAAGCGGGGCACCTTGAAGTCGGCCAGGCAGCCTTCACAATGGGCGATCAGGGCGTCCCAGCCCAGGGCGGCCCCGGGAGAGCGCACCACGAAGGCCATGATCTCCTCCTCGCCCACCGCGTCCGGCGGCATCACCCCCAGCACCGCCGCCTCGGCCACCAGCTCCGAGGCGGCCAGGGCGTTCTCCACCTCCACCGCGCCGATGTTCTCGCCCTTCTTGCGGATCACGTCCTTGCCCCGGCCCAGGAAATAGACCCAACCCTCCTGGTCCATGCGGCCCCGGTCGCCGGTGTGCAGCCAGCCGCCCTTCAGGGCCTCGGCCGTGGCCGCCGGATCCTTGAAGTACTCCTTCATCAGGGCCTGGTTGCGCAGCACGATCTGCCCGGTCTCGCCCGGAGGCAGGGGTTGATCCTTTTCGTCCACGATGGCCACCTGGTTGGTCAGGCCGGGCCAGTCGGGCACCATGGGCACCCCCACCGAACCATCCTTCACCGGCCGGTCCCGCACCCCCATGAGGGCCAGGGGGGCTTCGGTGAGGCTGTAGAGGGTTTGCAGCTTCACCCCGAAGCGGCGCTCGAAATCGGCGTAATGGCCCTTGGGCGCTCCCCCGGCCACCACCAGCTCCACGGGGTTGTCGGCGTCGTCCTCCTGGGGCGGGCGGTTGTAGAGGATGGTGGTCAGGGGCAGGAGCATCACCATCTTGTTCACCCGGTGCTCACGGGCCCAGCCCCACATGCGCGAGGCGCTGAACTTCTCGGCCAGCACAAAGGTGGCCCCCTTGTACAAGGTGCCCATGCACGAATAATACTGGGCGTTGACGTGGAACAGGGGGTTGGCGGTCATGAGGCGGTCCTGGGGCTCCAGGCCGCAGGTGCGGGCAAAACTGGCGGCGGTGCGCAGGTAGTTGCCGTGGGTGTGCACCACTCCCTTGGGGAAGCCGGTGGTGCCCGAGGTGTAGAGCAGCCCCGCCGGATCATCCAGCCCCAGCTCCACCGGGGGCGGCGCCTCGGCGGGCAGGCCGTAGAACTTTTCGGTGGGAGCCAATCCCTGCTCCGGCTCCAGGCCCACCCCCAGCCAGTGGTCCACGCCGGGACATTGCTCTCGCAGCTCGGCCAGCAGCGGCACGGACTGGCCGCCCAGGAGCACCACCTTGGTTTCCGAGTGATTGAGGATGTAGGCCACCTCTCCGGCGGTGAGGCGCAGGTTCACCGGCACCAAGACCGCCCCCAGCTTGAGGATGGCCCACCACAGCCAGAGGAACTCCGGCGAGTTGGCCACCAGCATGGCCGCCTTCTGGCCGGGGCCCAGCCCCAGGGCCCGGAGGCCCTGGGCCGCCTGGTTCACCCGGTCATTCATTTCCGCAAAGGAGTAGGAACGCTCGCCGAACACAAGGTAGGTCTTGGAGCCCAGCTCGGCGGCGCGCGCCTCCATCAGTTCGCGCAGGTTTTGCATGCCTCGCCCCCCCTAGGCCGCCAAAGCCGTATCAGGCCCCATCTTGCGGGCCTGATAGCTGGTGAAAACGTAGACCAGGCCCAGCAGGGCCCCGCCCATCAGGTCGCTTTGCAGGCCGGGCATGATCAGGCCGAAGGCCGCGGCCATCAGGGCCAGGCGCAGCAGAAGGTTGAGGCGGTAGTTCATGAAGCCCATGAGGGCCGAGCCGATGGCCATGCAGCCCAGGGTGGCGCTGACAAAGGACAGGGCGATGGCCCACCAGGCCCCCTGCCAGATCAGCACCGGGTGGTACACGAAGATGAAGGGCACTATGTAGGCGATGATGGCCAGGCGCATGGATTCGAAGCCGGTGGAGAACGGCTTGGACCCGGCCAGGCCCGCGGCGGCGAAGGCGGCCAGGGCCACCGGCGGGGTGATGCAGGAAAGGCAGGCGTAGTAGAACACGAACATGTGGGCCGCCAAGGGGGCCACCCCCAGGTCCACCAGCACCGGCCCGGCCAGGATGATGGTGAGGATATAGGCCGCCGAGGTGGTCAGCCCCATGCCCAGCACCAGCGAGGCGATCATCACGAAGACCAGCGACAGGATCAGGCTGCCGCCCGAGGCCTGGATGACCAGGCTGGAGAACTTAAGCCCCAGGCCGGACTGGGTGACGCAGCCGATGACGATGCCCGCGCAGGCGCAGGCCAGGGCCACTTCCAGGCTGCCCTTGGCGCCCTTTTCCATGGCCTGCAAGATGGCCTTGGGACCCATGCGGGTCTCTTTCTTGAACCAACTGATCACCACCACCGCCACCAGAGCCCACAGGCCGGCTTTCATGGGAGAGTAGCCCTGGACCAACAGGAACACCAACAGCACCGCCGGCAGCAGCAGATGCCCGCCTTCCTTGATGGTCTTGAACAGGTTGGGCAGCTCCGAGCGGTCCAGGCCCCGAAGGTCCCGCCGCCGGGCCTCCAGGTGCACCATGTAGATGAGGGCGAAGAAGTAGAGCACCGCCGGGATCAGGGCGGCCTTGCACACATCCAGGTAGGTCACGCCCAGCATGTCGGCGATGATGAAGGCGGCCGCGCCCATGACCGGGGGCATGAACTGGCCCCCGGTGGAAGCCACCGATTCGATGGCCCCGGCGAACACCGGGCGATAGCCGATCTTCTTCATCAAGGGGATGGTGAACGAGCCGGTGCTGACCACGTTGGCCACCGCCGAGCCGGAGATGGAGCCGAAGGTGGCGCTGCTCAGGACCGCCACCTTGGCCGGTCCGCCACGCAGGTGCCCGGCCAGGGCGTTGGCGAACTGTATGAAAAACTCTCCCGTCCCCGAGGCCACCAAAAAGGCCCCAAAGAGAATGAAAATGAAGATGAAGCTGGCCGACACCCCCAGGGGGATGGTGAACAATCCCTCGGTGGTGAGGTACTGGTAGCTGATGAGCTGCTCCAGGTCGATGAGCCGGTGGCCCCACATGCCGGGTATATGGTGGCCAAACAGGGTGTAGGCGATGGCCACCACCGTGATTATGGGCAGCGAGGGCCCCATCACCCGGCGGGTGGTTTCCAGCACCAGGAGGATGACCAAGCCGCCCAGCCACAGGTCGGTCTCCGTGGCCGCGCCGCCCCGGGACACCAGGTCCTTGTAGGTGGCCACGATGTGCAATAGGGACGCGGCCGAGGCGGTGATGAGCACCCAGTCCCATATGCGCAGGTACAGGGGATAGGACCCGCCGGACATGCTGCGCGCCACCGGGAAGATCAACAACACCAGGGCGGCGGCAAACAGCAGGTGCACCGGTCTTTGCACCATGGCCGAATAAAGTCCGAACTGGGCGGTGTACAACTGAAAAGCGCTCATTCCCAAGGCCACCACGGTGATGACCCAGGCGGTGAGGCTTTTGGAGCTATTGCTGGGCATGACGGTACCTAATCCTTATTTTTTCGCGGCGCACAACAGACCCTGAAACTCACCAGCGTACGGGGGGAAACGTAGTTCACCAGCCGAATGCGTTTCCCCCGCAGGATGAGGGTGTGATTAGCCATATCCGGGGAGCCCATCATAAAATGGACTTCCCCGCGGGGTTCGTTGATGTTGCGCAGCTCGCCCACCCCGTCCGGGCGTAGATGAAAGTCGTGGTACTCAAAGCCCTCGCCGTTGAGGTTGGACTTGAAGGTCATGTGGGTCAGCAAAATGCGGCCCGGAGCCAAGGCGCGGTAGTGCTCGGCGAAAAAGGCGCGGTCGTAGGAGTGCAGGAACCACACCGTGAAGTCCTCGCCGGGCGCGATGGGCAGGCTCAGAGCCACCCGCCCGGTGTCGGTCTCCACCAGGTTGAGCACCAGGCCGGGTTCGGCCGCCGGGGTTGCCGTGGCGCACAAGAGCGTCAGCAGCAGGGCCCCGGCCAAGCTCAGCAGCCGCCGGGCCGTGGAGCGGGCCGCCTTGCCCCGTGGCAAAGGCGGCCGCGCTCCCCAGGCTTTTCTCTCGCTAGGGCGCAAGGCTAATCCCTACTTCAGAATCCCGCGCTCCTTGAAGAACTTGGCGGCGCCCGGATGCAGGGGAACCGACATGCCGCTGGTGGCGCTTTCCAGGTTGATCAGGGCGAACTTCTTGTGGATCTTGTCCAACTCCGCCTTGTGGTCGAACACCGCCTTGCAGATGTCGTAGGCCAGCTGGTCGGACATGTCGGCGCTGACCACGAACAGGCCCATCCAGGCCAGGGTGTGGTGGGGCTTGGTCATGTTCTTGTAGGTGCCGGCCGGAATGGTGCGCGGGAAGTAGGCCGGGAAGTCCTTGTTGATTTTGGCGGCCACGGCGGGCTCGATGTCCAGGAAGCGGATCTCGCGCTGGGTGGCCAGGTCCATCAGGGTGGGGGCGGGGGTGCCCAGGGTAACGATGCCCACGTCGATGTTGCCGTCCTTCATGGCCGCCGTGGTCTCGGTGGCGCTCAGGAATTGCTCGTCGATGTCGTCATAGGTTATGCCGTAGACCTTGAGCACGTATTGGGCCATCTTCTCGGTGCCGCTGCCCGGAGCGCCCACGGCCACCTTGAGGTTCTTGCCCTTGAGGTCGGCGATGGTCTTCACCGGCGAGTCGGACAGCACGTAGAACTGGATGTCCACCGGGTAGGTGGAGAACAGACCCCGCAGTTTTTTCTGGGGCTTGCCCTCGAAGGCGCCCTTGCCCTCATAGGCGTACAGGGCGGCGTCGGGCATGGACAGGGCCAGGGCGTCTTGGCCCTTCATGACCGCGCGGATGTTTTCGATGGACGCGCCCGAGGGGTGGGCCGAGGCGTAGTAGCCCTTGATGTACTTGTTGATCATGTTGGCCACCCCGCCGCCCAGGGGATACCAGCTGCCGCCGGTGCTGGCGGTGCCGATGGACAGGCGCTGATCGGCGGCCAGGGCTCCACCGGCCAGGCTAAGGGCCAAGGCCAGGGCCAAAAACACGGCCAAAATGGTCTTCACGGTTTTGGTAGCTTGCATGGAACTATCCTCCCTTTAATCGTTCCCGACGTTTAGCACTCCTCTATGCAACAGCCCGGTCCGCCATAAACCCCATGCGGGTCCGGTGCTTATTTTTCGGATTTATCCAACCACCGGCGGCGAAGCTCCACCTTGAGGACCTTGCCCGAGGGATTGCGGGGAATCTCCGGCAGAAACTCCACCCGCTTGGGCTTCTTGTAGCTGGCCAGGTTGGCCTTGCACAGCGCCACCACCTCCTCGGCCACCAGGCTGCTGCCCGGCCGAAGGGCCACGAAGGCGCACACGCTCTCGCCCCAGACCTCGTCGGGCATGCCCACCACCGCGGCGTCGGCTATGGCCGGGTGGGTGTAGAGCACCTCTTCCAGCTCGCGGGGGTAGATGTTTTCCCCGCCGCTGACGATCATGTCCTTCTTGCGGTCCACGATGTACAGGTAGCCTTCGGTGTCCATGCGGGCCAGGTCGCCGGTGTGCAGCCAGCCGTCCCGTATGGCCTCGGTGGTGCCCTCGGGATTGTTGTGGTAGCCACTCATCACGTTGGGTCCCTTGCACACCAGCTCGCCCACCTGGTCCGGCCCCAGGACCCGGCCCAGTTCGTCCACCACCCGCGCCTGCAAAAAGGGCAGGGGCGGGCCGATGGAGCCGTCCTTGCGCAGGGAGTCCCGGGCGGCCAGGATGGCGATGCAGGGCGAGGCCTCGGTGCAGCCGTAGACGTCGTACACTCCCTCTATGTTGGGGAAGAACTCCATCAGGCGGCGCTTGGTTTCCATGGCCAGCTTGTCGGCCCCGGTGGTGCACTTGGTTATGCTGGTGGTGTCGTAGCTTCCGGCGGCCGGGTGCTGCATCAGCAGGTTGTACATGGCCGGCGAGCCGGAGATCACCGTGGCCCGCTCCGCCTGGATGGTGGCCAAGAGCCCCTCGGCGTCGAAATTCTTCACCAATATGCTGGTGCCGCCCAGGGCCACCTGGATGGTCAGGTGGTTGTTCAGGGCGGCGGTATGGTACAGCGGGCCCACGATGATGGAAATCTGCCCGGCCCGGTCTTCCCGGCCATGGATGGTGTTGAACAGGTTCCAGATCACGTTGCGGTGGGTGATCACCGCCCCCTTGGGGCGCCCGGTGGTGCCGGAGGTGTACATGAGCTGGCAGGGATGATCCTCGCTCACTCCGCCGTGGTCCTCGGTTTCCTGGCCGGTGGCCAGAAACTCCTCGTAGTCCCGGGCCAGGCCCGAGGGGCCGGGCCGGGGCGACACCAGAAGGCGCAACTCCTCCAAGCCGTCCCTGATCTCGGCGATCATGGGGTCGAACTCGGGATCGTAGAACAAGGCCTTGGCCCCGGAGTCGGCCAGCATGAAGGCCATCTCGCGCCCGGCCAGGCGGAAGTTGATGGGCACGGCCACCAGGCCCGCCCGCACCGTGGCGTAATAGACCTCAACGATGTGGGCGCTGTTGTAGAAAAGCATGGCCACCGGGTCGCCGGGGCGTAGACCCGTCTCCAACATGGCCGAGGCCAGGCGGCGGGTGCGTTGGTCCAGCTCGGCGAAGCTCAGCCTTGTCGGGCCGTCCACGATGGCGGTGGCGGTGGGGAACTTGCCTACCGCGTTGACCAGTAATGATCCTACGTTCACCTGGCGTCTCCCGATGGGTCGGCGATGGGAATCACGGGGTAGGGGCCCTGGTAGCCCATGGCCCGCGACAGGCTGCGGCCCAGTTCTACGAAATTAGCCAGCATGTCCTTTAGGTGGGCGCCCTTGGCCTCTTCGACGGACAGCGAAAGATTTACCGCGGCCTCCATTTTTCCTTCCTGATTGATGATGGGCACGCCCAGAGAATAGAGGTCTGAGATCCACTCCCGGTCGGCGATGCTGTAGCCCTGTTTGCGGGTGAGCATCAGATCCTCCCACAGAACATCAGGGTCCACGATGGTGTAGGGAGTCACCCGGTAGAGGTCGGCCGCGTTTAGCAGCTCCTTTAGGCTGTGGTCGTCCAAGCCCGCCAGCAGGCACTTGCCCGAGCCGGTGCAGTGGGCCGGCAGCTTGGAGCCCGCGTGCAGGTCGTAGCTGAGGAAGCGGTGCACCTCCTTGCGGTAGATGAAGATCACCTCCGGGCCGTCCAGAATGGCCATGTTCAAGGTGCGCTGCACTCGGTCGGAGAACTCCGAGATGTACTCTTCGGCGATTTTCTTGAGTTGGGTGCGGTTTAAAAAGGCAAAGCCCAGGGTCAGGACCTCCGGCCCCAGGAAAAACTCTCGGTGCTTGTTGCGCTTGAGGAAGCCCAACTCCATGAGAGTGTCGGTATAGCGTTGCACGGCCACCACGTTGTAGCCGCTACGCTCGGATATTTGGGACAAGGTGAGGCGAGGATGCTCAGCTGAAAAAACTTGAAGAACCTTCAGGCCCCTGGCCAACGCTTGCACAAAGTAGCGCTGCCTTCTTGCCAAATTAACGCTCTCCGTTAATTGTTAACGAAATTAATGGTATTTAATTGGGAGCTTCGGTGTCAACCACCTTTTGCGGCGAGCTGCTATAAATTTGCCCAAGCAAAAAACAGACCTGCTTATCGAGCCCAAGGCGGCCAATGGGCCGAGGGTTGCCGATGTTTATTGGGTCATCCCGATTTCACAGGGGGAGGGGGGCACAAAAAAACATGGGCCGGGACGTCCCGGTCAGGGGGACGCCCGGCCCATGGTGGCCAAGGCCTGTTTCATTGGATCGTGAGCAGCGGGCGCCTCCCGCTTAGTCGGCAAGTCCCGCCAGAAAAGACAGCACCGCCTGGTTGCAGGCCTCGGGCTGCTCCACCAGTATCTGGTGCCCGCCGCCGGAGACCACCACCAACTTGGCGCCGGGAATGCGCTGGGCCAATATCTCGGAGTTGCCCGGAGGGATAAGCCGGTCGGCGTCGCCGGTAAGCACCATGGTGGGGGCCTTGATTTGGTCAAGGCGGTCGTAGGTGTCGTGCCCCAGCACCGCGTTCCACTGCTTGGTGAGAATGTCTGGCCCGGCGGGGTGGCGCAGGCTGACCTCGGCGTATTCGGCGGCCACCTGGGGGCGCTCCGCCAGGTTCTTGGGGTCGAACAGGGTGGGCGCGGCGGCGCGCTTGGCCTCGGGGGTGGCCTTGTAGACCATCTCCTTGAACAGCTCCTCCACATCGGCGGTGGGCCGCACCTGATTGGGACCGCCGGGATGGGTGCAGGCCAAAACCAGACCCGAGAGCCGCTCCGGATAGTTGATGGCCAACTCCTGGGCGATCATGCCCCCCATGGAGAGCCCGAAGATCAGGGGTTTGTCCAGCTCCAGGGCGTCCAGCAGGCCCAGGGTGTCGTCGGCCATCTGGCGCACGGTGAAGGGCCCTCCCGAATCGCTGGAGCGGGCCATGCCCCGGTTGTCGAAGACGATGACCCGGTAGCGTGCGGACAAGGTGGGGACTTGGCTGTACCAGTGGTCGGCGTTGCTGCCCAAGCCCCGGATCATCACCAGGGGGCGGCCGTTGCCGTGAATCTCGTAGTAAAGCGTGATTTCGCCGATGTTTGCTTCAGGCATTTAGGGTTGCTCCTTATGCTTAGCGGCTGGGCTTATTGCGCCGCGCCCATTTGGCCGGGCAGCCACATAATCAAGTCGGGGAAAAAGTAGAACAGCACGATGTTGGCCAAAAACACCCCCACGAAGGGCAGCACGCCCATGACGATCTCCTTGAGGGGTATGTCTCCGCTCATGCCCTTCAAGATGAACAGAATCACTCCCACCGGCGGGGTGATCAGGCCGATTTCGATCATCATGACCAGCACCACCCCGAACCAGATGGGGTGGAAGCCCAGGGCGGTGACGATGGGGAAGGAGACCGACAGGGTCATGAGCATCATGGACACCGGGTCGATGAACATGCCCAGGATCATGTAGATGATCACCAACGCCGTGATCACCAGGCCGGGCGTAAGGTCGGCCCCCTGCATAACCTCCACCAGCACCTTGGGCAGGCGGATGTAGTCAAAGGCGTAGCCCATCACCGAGGAGGCGGCCACGATGAAGATCAAAAATGAGGTGACCTTGGCCGTCTCCATCACCGAGTCCATCAACAGCTTGAAGGTCATCTTCTTTTTGAGGAAGCACAACCCGGCGGCGATGAGCGCGCCCAGGGCGCCGGCTTCGGTGGGCGTGGCCACGCCCAGGTACAGCGAGCCCAGCACCCCCACTATGAGCAGGACAAAAGGCAGCACCCCGGTGAGTGAGCGGAACTTCTGGCCCCAGGTGTAGTGAGCGCCGCGGGGAGCCGCCGAGGGCCAGATGAAAGACCAGCCGAAGACGACCAGCATGAACGAAATCATCAGGAACACGCCGGGCAGGATGCCCGCGATGAACAGGGCGCTGATGGGCTCGCCCACCAGGGAGCCGTAGATGATCATGGCGATGCTGGGCGGGATGAGGATGCCCAGGGTGCCGCCCGCGGCCACCACCCCATAGGTGAGGCGAGGGCTGTAGCCCCGCTCGGTCATCTCGGGGCAGGCGGTCATGCCCATGGTGGCGGCGGTGGCCAGGCTGGAGCCCGACACCGCCGCGAAGATGCCGCAGGCCCCCACCGTGGCGTGGGCGATGCCTCCGGGGAAGCGGCCCAGCCATTTGAGCATCACTCCAAAGAGGTCGCTGGTCACCCCGCTGCGCAGCAAAAAGGCCCCCATGAGGATGAACATGGGCACCGCGGTGAAGGCGAAGGAGTTCACGCTGGTCCAGGCCCGCTCGGCTATCACCTGCAGCTGGGGGGTGGGCAGCAAAAACAAGACCCCCAGCGCGCCGACCATGCCCAGGGAGAAGGCGATGCGCACTCCCAGGGCCATGAGCGACAGGAGGTAAAAGGCCATCACCGCGCCCTGGGCCAGGGTGGAGAAATCGGCCGCCCAGGCGAAAAGCAGGCCGCCGCCCAGGGCCATGCAGGCCGCGCCCGCGGTGACGCCGAGGCCGTTCCACAGCCAGGCCACGGCCAGCACCGCCGCCGCCACCGACACGGTGCCCCAATCCAGGGAGCTCCCGGCCACCGCGGGGGGCTTCAGGCCCATGAACACCAGGGCAATCACCATGGCCGCCAAAATGACCAGGCCGGTAAATTCCCGGCGGGGACCGACGCCGGGGCTGAGCTTGCGGGCCTCGCTGAGCACCGCCAGGGCGAACAGGGCCAGGCCGATGGCCACCGGGGTCTCGGGAATCCATAGGGGGGTCGCCATGAGGCCCCAGGCCCTGGCCCCGCCCTGGTATTCCGAGCCCACGAACAAGATCATCTGCCAAGCGGCCACCACCACGAACATCAGGCCCACCCAGGCCGACATCTGCCAAAACTTGTGGCGCACGGGGGTGGAGAGGTTGTTCAGCAATATCTCCACCCGGATGTGGTTGTCCTCCAAGTGGGCGTAGGCCGTGGCCAGGAAGCTGGTTCCCACGAAGATATAGAGGGAGTATTCGGTCACCCAGGAGGTAGGGCTGTTGAACAGGTAGCGGCAAACCACCTCATAGCTGATGATCAGGACCATTCCCAGGGTGGCCAGACCGCAAAAAGCACCCACCGCGCCGGACACCCAGTCCAGGGCCCGGGTGAGGTGGCTGCTCGCGGTAGGTATGGGCGGGGCGGCCGGCGATGCTGCTTGCGCGGTGTTTTCAGTCATGGGCGCTGGTTATCTCCGTGAGAGGCCTTGGACCGCCCGCCGCGCCGAGGCAAGGCGAACGGCCCAAGGCAGGGTGTATCAGGTTGCGGGCTTAGTACTTCAGATCCTTGCCCAGGATCTTTTCAGCCTGCTTCACGTAGGCCTTGCCGTCAAAGCCGGCCTTTTGGGCGCGCTCAAAGAAGGACTTGTAGACCTTGGAGATGTTCTGGGGCTGGAACAGGAGCTTGGTCTGGTCCGGGGGGGCCACATAGTACTTGGCGCCCTTGGAGGCCCACTTTTTGGGCAGGGCCTCCATCTTGCTGGAGTAGTCGGCAAAGGCGATCTCTTCCACCTTCTTGCCGGCGGCCGCCACCTTGTCCTGCAGGTCCTTGGGCAGCTTGTTCCATTCGCTGTTGTTGATCACGATGGGGAAAGGCAGGATGGTGGCGATGGGCCACAGGGTGACGTACTTGGCCACGGTGTAGAAGGCCTGGCCGTAGGCCCAGGCCGAGGAGGTGAACACGCCGTCGATAATGCCGCGCTGCAGGGCGGGCAGCACCTCCGAGGCGGGCATGGGGGTGGGCTTGGCGCCCAGGGTGGCCACCAGGGTGGCGGTCTCGATGTTGTGCACCCGGATTTTCTTGCCCTTGAAGGCGGCCACGGTGTCGATGGGCTTGATGGAGATCAGGTTCTGCGGCGCGAACAGGCCCCAGCAAAGCACCTTGCTGTTGTAGGTCTTGTCCAGCATTTTGTTAAGATCGGCCCGCCAGAAGCCATAAAAGACCGCCTTGAACTCTTTGAGGTTGTCCAACAGGCCGGGGAGCTGGGACAGGCCGAACTGGGGGTTGGTGGCCGAGTAGTAGCCCGCCAGGATGGTGGCCAATTGCACCCGGTCGTCACGCACCGACTGGGCCAGCTGGGTCCCCTTGACCAGGGAATCATTGAGTACGATCTCCACCTGGCCGCCGGTGGCGTCCTTGACCCTCTGGGCGAACATTTCGGTGACTGCCACGTACAGGGTGCCCTTGACCGGCAGATAGGCCAGGGTCAGCTTGTGGGTGGCCGCCATGGCGCCCCAGGCCCAAGTCAAAAGCAGCATGAGCGTCAGGGCGCTTACGGTCAGGGTCTTTTTCAAGTTCATGGTCTTCCCTCCTTTGAATCCCTTGCCGAGGTTGTCCTCAACCAACACGTTAATCGGTCCCTTGAATGGTTCCATGGCCCGCCGCGTATAAAGCGCGGGCTTTTTCAACACATTGATCCAGCTACAAAACCCCATCTTGCTGCAGCCGGCTCAAGCGCTCCGGGCCGTAGCCCAGGTACTTGCGGTAGATGAAAGCGTTGTCATAACCAACCGGACGGCAGGTCCACTTGGTGCGAATGGGGGTCTCGGTCATCTTGTGCTGGGCCTGGACCGCCACCACCCGGCCGTAGACCGGGTCTTGGGTGGGGGTGAAGATGCCCCGCTCGTTCCAGTTGGGGTCTTGCATGGCCTCCCGGGGAGAAAGGATCGGGGCGATCACCGTGGTTATGGGGGCCAGGCGGCCGCTGCGGCTGTACTCCACGGCCATGCGCTCCAATTCCCCGCTGGTGTGGCGCCGGGTGAACTTGGCCACCTCGGGGAAATATTTGAGCTGGGCCTCCTGGTTCAAAAACGGCGACAGGGAATCCCAATCGCCCACGCCCCACTCATCCCACTTGCCCATCATGTCGCAGAAGGCCTGCCACATCTCCAGGCGCAACCCGCCCAGGAACACCCCGCCGTCGCTGGTGGGGGCGAAGCAGTACAACCACAACGCGTTGTCCAGGCCGCCCACCCGTTCGGTGACGTGGCCGCCGCCCTGGAACCAGATGTGGGTGTAGTTGTCCAGGCGCATGTAAGCCTCGGTGGTGGCCACGTCCAGGGCCTGGCCCTGGCCGGTGCGGTGGCGCCAGTGCAGGGCGGCCAGGATGCCGGTGGCCATGAAGGTCCCGGCGCTGCACCAGGCGATCCAGGGGCTGGCCTTGGTGGAAACCGCCCAGGGGCAAGTTCCCTGGTCATGCTCCGGCGGCAGCATGGCCCCGGTGGCGTACTGGATGCCCGATTTGGCCTGGGCCACGTTGTCGTAGTCGGGCATGGGGTCCTCGGCCTGGGGGCCGAACTGGCCATGGGCGGTGATGGAGGCGAAGATCAGGCCGGGGTTGGTCTTTTTCAGGTCCTGGTAACCCAGGCCCCAGGCGTCCATGGCCCCCAGGGGGAAGGTCTCCAGCAACACGTCGGCCTGGGCTGCCAGGCCTTGCAGGACCTCACGCCCCTCCGGCTGGCTCAGGTCCAGGGTGACGTGATATTTGTTGCGGCCCTCGACCAGATAGTTGAGGCCCTCTCCCTGGTGCATCAGGCCGTAGGGGGTGCAGGTGCGCAAAAAGTCGCCCTGGGGCGGCTCCACTCTTATCACCTCGGCCCCGAACTCCGCGAGCATGGAGGAGCAATAGGCCCCGGCGTAGCTCTGGCTGCTCAGGTCCAGCACCACCAGGCCCTCCAGGGCTTCCAATTTGGGTCCGGCCGACCGGGGATCGTCTTTTTCCCGCACCCAGTCGGCCCACTCGGCCCATTTCGGTCTATCGGCGCTCATTCTATTTTACTCCCCGCTCGGCCTGGGCCGGTATCTGGTCTCGGGACAGGATAAGGTCGCTGCTTCCGTCCCAGTCCGGTGGCGGCCGTCTGCCGGGACGGTCGGCCCATTTGCCCAGGGCTCCGGTCTCATAGAGCGCCTTCAGCTCCTGGTCGCTTTTGTTGAGCAGGTTTTTCATGAGGTATTCGTTGTCAAAGCCCACGGCACGGGCGGCCCACTTCTTCTGGGGGGGCGTGGCGCTCATCATCACCGGGAATTCGTGGTCCAGGTAAGTGCCGTACATGGCGTCGTCCACCTGGGTCATGAAGCCCCGTTGGCGGATGTGCTGGTCGGCCATGACCTGGGCGGCGTCGCGCACCCGGCTGGCCGCGAAGCCGTGCTCCCGGGCCAGGGCCTCGATCTCCCGGGGGCTCTGCTGGGTGGCCCATGCGGCGATGATCTCCAGCAGGGCCGTGGCGTTTTCTTCCTGGAGCCTGGTGAGGTGGTCGGCGAAGCGCTGGTCATGGGCCAGTTCGGGACGGCCCATGGCCGCGCAGAGCCCGGCGAACTCCCGGGGCGCGGCGGCGGCCAGGCTGACCAGGGAGCCGTCGGCGCAGCAAAAGGTGTCGGCCGGACAAACCGACACGTCGCGGTTGCCCGCGGGAGGCGGATTTTCACCGGTGATGTCCAGGTAGGGCCAGACCCAGGACATGGTGCGCATGATGCTTTCGGTCTGGGAGATTTCGATGTACTGGCCCTTGCCGGTGCGGTCGCGGTGGCGCAGGGCGCTGAGCACCGCCACCTCGGCCAAAAGGGCGCCATACATGTCCGACAGATAGATCATCTGCTTTACCGGGGTCTGGCCGGGGAAGGTGCTCATCCAGGCGATGCCGGAGAAGGCCTGGGAAGCCCCGTCGTTGGAGGGGCGGTTCTCTTCGGCATAAGGCCCCCACTGGCCAAAGCCGTTTTTTTCCAGGTAGATGATGCCGGGGTTGATCTTCTCAATCTTGCGGTAGTCTACGTTGAAGCGCTCCATCACCCCGGGGCGCAGGTTGTTCTCGATGATGTCCGCCTTGGCGGCGAGCTGGCAGAATATCTCCTGGCCCTCTGGCTTGTGCAGGTCCAGGCCAAGGTAATATTTGTTCACGTTGTCATGCAGGAACAGAGGGCTCTGTTCCTTGAAGCGGAAGCCGGAGCAGCTCAGGTCGCGCTCCAGGTCGCCCAGGGGAGGTATCTCCACCTTGATGGCCTCGGCCCCCATCTCGGCCAGCCAACTGGGCCCGGAAGGCCCAAAGACGATGGTGCAAACTTCCAGCACCCTCAGCCCGCTCAGGGGCTTGGGCTTTTTGGGTTTGTTTTTCACATAATCGCGCCAGGTTGCTTCGGCCATTGTCACCTCGAAACGTGTGGTTAAGCTCAACGTGTTCGGCGCACGGCCCGCTTTGGGCCCCGGCAGGCGCCCAATGGGGCGCGCAGGTGCGGTTACCGTCACCATCGATCTTTTAAGGAAAGCCTGGACCGCGCTAAGAGCGTTGAGCGGTAGTTCGTGCGCGAGGCCGCGGGAGAGGTGCAGGGTTGCGCCGCGCGATCCAGTACTCAAGCGTTGTTATGAGATAACATCACGCGCCGGGGCGTTGCTTGACTGGGGATGACCAATCTTTTAACTGGGGATGGACTATGGGGAGATAGCGTGGAAAAAGGCGATGGAGAGCGGCTCAGTCCTCGGCCGGGGTCTCTCGGGCGTCCCTTGGGGATCGGCCGTAACGGTTTTTATAGGCCCGGCTGAAATCCGAAGGATGCTTGAACCCCACGCGATAGGCTATTTCCGTGACCGAAAGGCCGGCTAGATCGGGGTCGGTGAGCAGGCGTTTGGCTGCCAGCAGGCGTTTTTCCCGTATCACCTCCACCACGGTGCGGCCATGAGGCTTGAACACCCGATGCAGGTAGCTCACGGAAATGCCGTGTTGCCGGGCGATGGTTTCAGGGCTCATCTGCTCTTGCGAAAGGTTGCGGGAGATGTATTCCAGGATGCGCTCCCGGTGGGCCAGCTTGACGGTGCTGTCGTCGGCGTCGATGCCCCTGGATTTCTCCTTGAGCGCAAAGGCCAGAAGGCTCAGCAGGTTGTTTTCCATGAAGCGGGTTTCGTCTTCCCCGCGAAAAGGCAGGCAGTCATACATGCTGCGCACGAAGCTTTGCAGTATGTTGGCCTTTTTGTTGCCCTGGTCCAAGGGCAGGATGTAGCGCTTCTCCAGGGTGGGGATAAGGTTTCGCAAAAGTTGCGCCGGGATTATGACGTTGAAGGTGTCGTATCCATTTTTGTCTTTTGATTTGTAGGGAATGGAGTTGCAAAGCAGATAAGCGTTGCCCCGCTTCAGGGTGAAGGTTTCATCGCTCAGGTCCATCTGCCAGGGATCGCCGAAGGGAAACGCCAACACGTAGAACTCATTATTCATGTTGGCGATGTTCCGGGGGGTTCGGTGAATGTTGTGCCCCCGGTAGCTTATTTCATTAAAGAATAATTGATCAGCCTTTACGCTGCGGATACGCCCTTCAAAACAATCTAGGTTGGTGGGCTCTATCTGTATGTTGCCCCATATGGCGCCGAGCGCTCTGGCCCAATAGTCCCTTTTGGCATGCTTGGGCACATCATAGGTGGAGGCCGTAAAAATGCCGGCGGTCATGTCCCTAACCTGTTCGCTCATGGGCAGGGTAGTCTCTTTTATATAGATATCAACGCGTTAATATACCAGACCTCCGGTAGAAATACCAAATATCATTACGTGGCTATTCTGAACGAACCGGCAATGTTCGTCAATGGGCGCCTGAGCAAGCGTCGGCGATGGGTTTGGGGATGCTCAGGCGTTCGGCCCGTCGCTCATGGCGGATACAGTTAGATCGCTCAAATATGGACGGGGTCTTCAGGCGGAAGTTTGCGCCGGGCCGTCCAGGGACAACAGGGAAGGGGTGGAGCGCACCGGCTCCAAGCAAGCGCCGGGCGCGGCCTGGGCCAGCAGACGGCGCACCCTCTGGTCCAGGTCGGTGGGCAGGGGCTGGTGGCTGATGACCACCAGCCAGGCTCGACCGCCCAGGGGGCCGGGGGAGCCGCCCCGCACGGTCACGTCCTGGGCGGTGGTGCCGCTGACCAGCAGATGCCCGCCCGAGGCGTCGCCGCCCCAAAACTTGACATGGCCCAGCCAGTCTTGGCCGGGCGCGGGCAGCGCGGCGATGATCCGGCGCACCAGATCTTGGGCCGCCTGGGGAGTGACCCCGTTTTGGGGCAAATCTAGGGCATAGGACTGGGCCTGGTGAGGACCGTCGCCCGCCGGGGCTTGGGCAGGGCCGGGGGCGGCCCGGCTCTCCAGCAGGCGGGAGGCCACTTCCCGGGCCAGCTCGTAAGCGCCGTTTCCCCGCAGGTCCGCGGCCCAGACCTGGGCCTGGGGCGCATCCATGCGAAGTTGGTTGCCGATTCGCTCCACCTCGCCGGCGGGCATGAGGTCCGCCTTGGAGAGCACCACCTGGCGCGAGGCGGCCAGATGATCGGCCAGGAGCTTGGGCAGGGCCTTGGTCATGGTGGCGTGGCGGGAGGCGTCCACCACCGTGGCGGTGATCCCCTGGCCCAGCTCTGGCACGTAGCGCTCCAGCACCTGTCCCAGGGAGGCCAACGAGGCCACCCCGCTGGGCTCCAGCAGCACCAGGTCCCAGCGGTCCTCCTCCAGGGCCTGCTTCAGCTTGTCCACCAGCACGCCTTGCAGATCGCAGCAGGCGCAGCCGCCGGGCAACAGGCGAACCTCAAGGGAGAGATCGCGCAACAGGCGGTCGTCCAGGCCCACCTGCCCGGCCTCGTTCTCCAGGACCAGCAGGCGTTGGCCCTGCTCGCCCCACCAGCGGGCCAGGCCCTGCAACAGGGAGGTCTTGCCCGCGCCCAGAAAGCCGCCCACCGTGACCAGGCGCATCAGGCGTCCCCGCCGGGGAAGGCCATGCTGTCCACGAACAGGTCCTGGAACAGGGGGTGGCCGGAAAGCTCTACGTAGCCCATGGCCTGGGCCAGCTTCTGTGCCCGCACACGCTGCTTTTGGCTCAACAGGGCCATCACCGCGCCCACCCCGGCGGCGTTGCCCACCCCCAGGATGCGCTCCACCGGCACCAGAGGGAACAGGCCGATGCGGGCCGCCTCGCCGGGGTCCAGGTAGTTGCCGAAGGCCCCGGCCAAGAGCACCTGGCTGATTTGCTTTATCCCCATCTCGGCCATGAGCACCTCGGCCCCGGCCCGGATGGCCGCCTTGGCCAGCTGCACCTCGGCCACGTCCTGGCTGGTGAGCACCAAATCGCGGCCATGGCCGGTGGCCCCGGACGGGGCGGCCAAAAACTCCCGGCCATTGGCTCCGGGCCGCACCAGGCCCCGGCCCCGCTCGGGGTCAAAGCCGCCGGAGGGCCGCAATATGCCCGCCTCCAGCAGGCAGCTGATGAGCGACACCAGGCCCGAGCCGCAAAAGCCCACCGGCGCTTGGCCGCCGATGACCCGCAGCTCGGCCGAGGCCGCGCCCGCCTGCAAGGCGGCACGTTCCACCGCGCCCGGCGCGCCCCGCATGCCCTGGGCGATGTGCCCGCCCTCCAGGGCCGGGCCCGCCGCGGTGGAGCAGGCCAGCATGCGCCCGCCCGCGGCCAAAACCATCTCGCCGTTGGTGCCCAGGTCCAGAAGCAGGGTCGGCTGGTCCAGCTCGTCTGCCCCCACGGCCAGGGCGGCGGCCACGATGTCCGCCCCCACGAACCCGGCCTTGAGCGGCAGCCAGTGCAGCCAGGCCTCCCGGCCCAGGGCCAGCCCCGCCTGGCGCGCCTTTACCTCCACCGGGCCGCGCACCACCGGAGCATAGGGCGCTATGGCCAGGGAGGCTGGGTCCAGGGCCAGGAAGATGTGATGCATGGCCGAGTTGCCCACCATGACGCATTCCAGGATGCGGCTGGGGCTCGCCCCGGCCTGGGCGCAGGCGTCCACGGCCAGGGCGTTGATGCACTCCACCGCCGCCCGGCTCAGCTTGGCCAGCTCCTGGGAACCGGCGGCGCACAGGGACATGCGCGAGATCACGTCGTCGCCGTAAGGGACCTGGGGGTTCATCTCCGAGCTGACCGCCAGCAGCTTGCCGCTGTCCAGGTCGCAGAGATAGGCCACCACCGTGGTGGTGCCCAGGTCCACGGCCAGGCCCAGGGGAGGGCCCGCCTGAGCCATGCCCAGGGCCACGATCTCGCGGCCCTGGCGCAGGGCCACGCTAAGCTCGCCGCCGCCCGTCAGCAGGCCGGGCAGGCGTTGCAAAAGACTGAAAGGCAGATCTAGGGGTGCCGCAGGCTCCAGACTGGCGCTGGCCGCCAGGGCGCTGAAGAGCCGCTCTTGGGCCGCCTCGGGCCGCTCCAGGCTGGGCGGGGGCACGCTCACCTGATAGGCCCGCACCGTGGGCTCTAGCTCCAGCTCGCCGCTGGCCCCGCTGGTCAGTATCACCTGGCGCTGGCTGCGGCTCTCCGGGGGCACCCACACCGCGCCGCCCCGGGGCAGGGCGCTCTGGCAGGCCAGGCGCAGGCCCTGTTCGGTGTCCAGGCCCAGGAGGGCCTTTTCGGCGGGAGTGAGGGGAGTGGCCGGGCCTTCGGGGCGCACCCGGCACTTGCCGCACAGGCCCTTGCCTCCGCAGGGGGCCTCGATGCCCACCCCGGCGTTTTGGGCCAGTTGCAACAGGTTTTGGCCGGGCTGGGGATCGGCCCGGCGCCCCATGGGCTGGAAGGTTACTTGCTCGTCACCGGCTCGGGGCATATCCGCTCCCGTCAAAAGGTCGGCGCGCGGGGCGAGGGAGGGGGGAGGCCCCGCGCGCCTATGCAGGGAGGTAGGGGATTTTCTAGTTCAAGCCCATAAGCAGCTTGATGGTCTTGACCGCGTCCACCGCGTCGGTGGCGTGGCCGTCGGCCCCGCACTGGTCCACCGCGAACTTGCGGGTGACCGCCGCGCCGCCGCAGACCACCTTGACCTTGCCGGCCAGGTCGCTGGCCTTGACCGCCTCGATGGTGGCCTTGACGTGGGGGTCGCCGGTGGTCAGCAGGCTGGACAGCCCCACGATGTCCGCGTTGTGCTCCTTGGCCTTTTCCACGAACTTCTCGGGGGGCACGTTCTCGCCGATGTTGAACACCTCGAAGCCCGAGCTTTCCAGCATCAGCACCACCAGGTTCTTGCCGATGTCGTGCAGATCGCCGAACACGGTGCCGATGACCACGGTGCCCACGGTTTCACTCTGGGAGCCCTGGGCCTCCAGGATGGGCTTGATCACGTCCAGGCCCGTCTGCATGGTGCGGGCGGCGATCATCATCTCGGGCACGAATATCTTCTTGGCCTCGAAGCGGGCGCCCACCTCTTTCATGGCCTCGATCATGTAATCGTTGATTATGCTGTTGGGGTCCGCTCCGTCGTCCAGGGCGGCCTGCACCAACCCCACGATGTCCTTGCGTTTGCCCTTGCTTACCGCTTCCTTGATTGCCTGCAAGTCAGCCACGTTGCCTCCTCTTTCCTCTGCGCGCCTTAGTCTTCTTCCGGGAATTGTTCCCGGTAGGCGGTGATATAGTTCATGGCATATTCGTCCTTGCCGGTCAGAAGGTCGCTGATGAGCAAGGTCCTGCGTACGGGCCAAACGGTGGGGTCGGTGATGGGGCAGGTGAGCCCGGCCATGACCGCCATGGCCAAAAAGGTGGCGTTGATGGCCTTGCGGTCCGGCAAGCCGTAGGAGACGTTGCTGGCCCCGATGGTCTGGTTGACCCCCAGGTTCTTCTTGATGCCCGCCAGTGCCTCCAGGGCGGCCAGACCGGCGGCGTCGTCGGCGGCCACGCTCATGGCCAGGGGATCGATGACGATGTCCTCCAGGGGGATGCCCAGCTTGGCCGCCTCGTTCACGATCTTGTCGGCGATGGCCAGGCGGGTGGCCACGTCGGTGGGGATGCCCTTGTCGTCCATGGTCAGGGCCACCACCGCCGTCTTGTACTGGGCCACCAGGGGCAGGACCTCCTTGAGCTTGGCCTCCTCGCCGTTGACCGAGTTGACCAGGGCCTTGCCCTTGTAGGCCCCCAGGCCCACGGCCAGCACCTCGGGCTTGGCCGAGTCGATGCACAGGGGCACGTCCACCACCTCGGTAATGGCCTGCAACGCCTGGAGCATCAGGTCCTTTTCGTCCGCGCCCGAGACGCCCACGTTCACGTCCAAGACCTGGGCCCCGGCGGCCACCTGGTTCATGGCTTCTTTTTGCACCAGGCTCATGTCGCCCTTTTCCAGGGCGGCGGCCAGCTTTTTGCGGCCCGTGGGGTTGATGCGCTCGCCGATCATGACCACCGGCTGGTCGTGGCCGATGATCACTTCCCGGCTGGGGCTGCTGATTACGGTCTGCATACTTGCCTCGTCTTTCCTAGGAGATCTTGCCGTATTCCATGGCCATGCGCCGGGCGGCCCGCACGTTCTCGTCCGGGGTGCCATCGGTGAGGCCCACGGTGTCTATGGAGTAGTTGGACAGGGGCGCGCCTTGGTCGATGGCGTCCTTGACCGTGGCCGCCACCTCGTCGGCGCTGCCGTTTTTCATGAGCACCGGACTGATGCGGGCGTTGAAGGCCACCTCCGGGCCCAGGATCTTGCGGGCCCCGGCAAAGTCGGTGCCGAAGCCGGCCTCCACGAACACCAGGTTCTTGACCTTGGCGTAGTGCTCCACCACCGGGTCCAGACTGCCGCAGTGGTGGATGCCGAAGGGATGGCAGGCCTCGGCCAGCATGTTGTCGTAGGGCAGGCCGAACTCCTCGTAGGTGTCGCCGCTGATCTGCTCCACGGTGCAGTTGGGCACGCAGAAGATGGTGGGGTCGCACATGGGGGTCACGTCCACCGCGCCGGTGCCGGTGATGGGGTAGATGAACTTCCACAGGTCGATGATGCACTCGGAGCAAAACTTCAGTAGCCGATGAGCGAACTCCGGCTCCTCGAAGTAGTCCATGTACAGCTCTTCGCCCCGGATTTTGAGCGCCAGGTTCTGCACGCCGGTCACGTTGATGTCGCCCACCACCTTGCCGTACTTGGCCTTGAGGTGGTCGATCTGCTTGAGCACCGTGGCCATGGGCTCGACCTTGGTCAGGTCGGGCTTGACCAGCTTGTCGCACTCCTCGGCCGAGAGGTTCATGGGCATGGCCCAGGGCAGGGCCGCCTCCTCGAAGACGATCTCGCAGCCGAAGATGGCCGGCAGCATCACCATGCCGAAGGAGATCAGGGGGCGGGGCTGAGGGTCGGCCTGTCCCAGGCCCACGTCGCCGAAGCGCTCGTACAGGGCCTTCTGCTGCTTCATGCCCACCTCGACCCGGTAGTCGGGATCATAGTAATAGTCCCGGCCGAAGGTGATGCCGTAGTTTGCTTTCCACCAGTCGGGGTAGAACCCCACGCCAAGGGGAATGTGAGCTTTCTCTGCCAAAGGATGTCCTCCCTGCTGGCTATGGCGGGCCAACAAATTAGGCCCGCCGGGATTATCGGCGTCTGTCGGGGAGAGGTACTTCAATATGCGTGCCACTCAAGGAGGAAATGGGCACCTTTTGGCCGCCCCGTGGGCTATAATTAGCATAACTTTGTGTAATGAGGGTATAAAAAGCCTAAACTCCCGCCAGAAAGCCTCGAAAAACACCCATGCTGAATAGGTCATTATCCGCCTGACTTCCGTTTCCGGGGGCGCGGCGGGTCGAATTTTGGTGCGGGTCTGCACCAGAATTCGGCGTTTCGGTGTCAATAGGCACCGGACCCGGGCCACGGGGGAACTGGACCGGGTGAGGCCCTAAAATAGCATGAAACCTGTAACTGCTTTGATTGATAGAACATAACCGCGCCGAGCCGCTTTGGGGACGCTTCTTGCGCGGCGCGGCCCTCTCCTTGGCATGCCAACTGCACACATAAGCGTCAGCAAGAGGTGGGTGGAGCGTCGGCTCTTCCCAAGTGTAGCCCCCCCGGGCCACAAAACGGAGCGCCAAGGAGGTTTTTCATTATGATCAAGAAATTTTCTCACCTAGCCAAGGTCACCGGCATCGTGGCCGGCCTGCTGATGTTCTCGGCGGCCGTCATCGGTCTGGGGACGGCTCCGGTTCAGGCGGCTGAGCCGGTGGAGATCACTTACGGCTACCACCCCTACTGGACCGGCGGATGGAGCGGAGTGGTCATCAAACAGATGGGCCTGTGGAAGAAATACCTGCCCAAGGGCAGCGTGGTGCATTTCGAGGCTCACCTTACCGGTCCGCCCATGGTCAACGCCCTGTTGGCCGACAAGATGCAGGTAGGCACCATGGGCGACATGCCCTCCCTGGTGGCCACCACCAAGAAGAAGCAGGGAGACATCCGCCTGGTTTCGGTGCCCATGATCAGCAACGGCCAGAACTGCAACCTCATCGTGGTCCGCAAGGACGCCCCGGACTTCAAGAGCCCCCAAGAGGCCATCAATTGGATGAACGGCAAGCTGCTGGCCGTGCACCGCGGCACTTGCGCCAACCGCTTCTTCGAGTCGGTGCTCAAGCAGAACAAGGTCAAGCCCAAGCGGCTCCAGTACATGACCATCGAGGTCATCGCCAGCTCCTTTGAGGCCGGCAAGCTGGATGCGGCGGCCATGTGGGAGCCCCACGCCCGCAAGGTGGTGGAGCAGGGCTTCGCCAAGTACGCGGCCACCGGCTCCCCCTACGGCGAGCTGGACGCCAACTTCACCCTGATGCGCCAGGACTTCATCGAGAAGCACCCCGAGGCGGCCAAGGGCTGGATCAAGGCCGAGATCGAGGCCCTGCAGATCATGGAAAAGGACCCCATGGGCGTGGCCCAGATGGTCATGAAAGAGACCCAGGGCTACACCCCCAAGATCCTGTGGAAGGCCCTGTATGAGAAGCACCCCAAATCCGTGGGTGGCGACGACGTGGTGTACGTGGGCGAGATGGTCTTCTCGCCGCGCGTCCTGGACCTGATGAAGAAGGGCTACGAGTTCCTGCACAGCATCAAGGTGCTCAAGTCCGGCGACATCCCCCAGGGCGCCATCAACGAGGGCCCGGTTACCGAGGCCATGAAGGAAATGGGCGTCAAGGCCCCGGTGGCGGTGATCAAGGGCATGCCCGCCAGCGCCTATACCGGCGAATAAGGGCGGATGCGCCTTTAGCTTGCCCCGTAAGCGATGCGAACCCTTTCCCGCCCGGCCCCTCGGGCGGGAAAGGGCCCTAGCAAGGCATCCGGCTAATGCACCTAAGGATGGGATGACAGCGTCATGAACCCATATATAGTTTTGGGCCTTTTGCTGATGGCCTTATTGGCGGTGGGCGCCTGGCAGCAAAAGAAAAAAGCCCACCTGTACGAGATTTCCTGGGGGCACCAGATCCGCAAGACCCTGACCAGCAGGAGCTTCCTGTTGCAGCTGGGCGGCTTTGCGGCCTTTGTGGTGGTTTGGGAACTGACGGTCAAGGTCTTCGGCCTGCCCTGGTTCAACCGGCTGCCCGGACCCTGGGAATGTCTTTTGGAGTGGCTCAGCCCGGACCCGGACTTCGGCATCTCCATTTACACCGAGGACTACTACACCCACATCATCTACAGCACCTACCGGGCCACCACCGCCTTCGTGCTGGCCACCCTGTTGGGCGTGCCCATGGGACTGCTGATGGGCTGGAGCCGCAAGTTCTACGACTACTCCTTCCCCCTGGTGGAGCTGATCCGACCCATCCCGCCCCTGGCCTGGGTGCCCTTGGCCATCCTGATCCTGCCCGGCGACGAGCCGGCGGTCATCTTCGTAACCTTCCTGGTGGCCTTTTTCGTCACCGCGCTCAACACCCTGTTGGGGGTTGAGTCCATCGACGAAAGTTACTTCCGGGCGGCCCGCTGCCTGGGGGCCGACAAGAGGCGCCTGCTTTTCGACGTGGTGCTGCCCGGGGCCATGCCCTTCATCTTCACCGGCCTGCAAATCTCCATGGGGGCCGCCTGGTTCTCCCTGGTGGCCGGCGAGATGATCGCCGCCCAATACGGCCTGGGATTTTTGATCTGGGACAGCTACTCGCTCATCCAGTACCCGGTCATCGTCATCGGCATGGCCACCCTGGGGGTCATCGGCTGGATCTCCAGCGCCGCGGTGCGCTCCGTGGGCCGCAAGCTCATGGCCTGGCGCGAGCGCGAACTTTACGGCTCATAGGCGGGACTAAAGAACATGGAACAAGTTGACATGAATACGGCGGAAGCGACCACCCCGCCCCCGGTCTGCCGGGCCGGCGAGGGCGCCATGTCCATCCGCAAGGTGGGCAAGATCTACGATCCCGAGGGGGTCCACGTGGTGGCCCTCAAGGATTGCTCCCTGGAGATCGCCGCGGGCGAATTCGTGGCCATCGTGGGCCCCAGCGGCTGCGGCAAATCCACCCTGCTCAACACCATCGCCGGCTTCGACGGCCTTACCTCCGGGGAGATACTCCTGGACGGGGAGCCCCTGGCCACGGTGGACAAGGACCCCAGCCCCGGCCCGGACCGGGTGGTGGTGTTCCAGCACGGGGCCCTGTTTCCCTGGAAGACGGTCCTGGAGAACGTGACCTACGGCCCGGTGGTGCAGGGGGTGATGAGCGAGGAAGATGCCAACAAGCGGGCCCAGGAGATGCTCTCCCGGGTGGGGCTCAACGACATCGAGACCGCCTATCCCGGCCAGCTCTCCTCGGGCATGCAGCGGCGGGTGGAGATCATCCGCGCGCTGATCAACAACCCCAAGGTGCTTCTGTTGGACGAGCCGTTCCGGGCCATGGACACCGTGACCAAGAGCGCCAGCCATCAGTATCTGCTGGAGCTTTACGACGCCACCGGCAAGACCATCTTTTTCATCACCCACGACCTGGAGGAGGCCATCTTCCTGGCCGACAAGGTGCTGGTGATGACCACCCGGCCCGGCTACATCAAAAAGACCCTGCAGGTCAACCTGCCCCGCCCCCGGCAATACTCCATGCTGGCCTCGGAAGAGTTCCTGGCCATGAAGGCGCAGTTGGTGGAGGCGGTGCACGAAGAAGCGGTCAAGGCCTTCGAGGCCGGCGAACGCGAAATGGCCTAACCGGGAGAGGGAGCCAAGCATGGCTAGAGCAGCAACCATGAACGGCGCGTCATTGGGCTACAAGATGCGCAAATTCGTAGCGAGCAAACACTTCACCCGCGGAGCCCTGGCGGTCATCGGCTTCTTCGTCCTGTGGCAGGCGGGCTCCATGGGCCTTATGCCCTTCATGCACGCCATACCCACCCCGGTCACCGTGGCCGGGGCCTTCTGGGAATTCATGGGCACCGGCAAGTACTGGCAGAGCTGGATGGACTCCACGCTCAGGGTCACCTACGGCTTCGTGGCCGCCCAGCTTCTGGGCATCCCCCTGGGCCTGGGCATGGGCTGGAACCGCAACTTCAAGGATTTCACCTACCCCCTGTTCGAGCTGATGCGGCCCATTCCGCCTCTGGCCTGGGTGCCGGTTTCCATCCTGTTCTGGCCCACCAACGAAAGCTCCATCGCCTTCATCACCTTCATCGGGGCCTTTTTTACCATCGTGGTCAACGTGCTGGGCGGTGTGAGCGCCATTCCCCGCCAGCTGGTGGACGCGGCGGTGTCCTTCGGCGCCTCGCCCCGTCAGGTGTTCTGGCGCATCGTGCTTCCCGCCACCATTCCCAGCATCGTCACCGGTATGATGGTGGGCATCGGCATCACCTGGAACGTGGTGATCGCCGCCGAGATGATCGCGGGCAACACCGGCCTGGGCCGCCTGACCTGGGAGGCTTACCTGGCCGGGCACACGCCGGGTATCATCGTGGGTATGATCAGCATCGGCCTGGCGGGATACGTAAGCAGCATGGCGGTCAAGATGATCGGCGACTGGCTCATGCCTTGGAAGAAGGTCTTCTAAAAGGCCCCGGAGAGCGAACATGGTCAACAACGGCAACAAGAACAAGCAAAACCAGCAAAAGGGCGAACTGATCCTGGAGGACGTGAACCGGGTGTTCCGCATGCCCGGCGCTCCCGCCTGCCACGCCCTGAAGAACTGCTCCTTCACCGTGCCCCGGGGCAGCCTCACCGTGTTGGTGGGGCCCAGCGGCTGCGGCAAGTCCACCCTGGCCAACATCGCGGCGGGCTACGACCACGCCGACAGCGGCAAGGTGCTCCTCGACGGCAAGCCGGTTACCGGGCCGGGCCGCGACCGCATCATGGTCTTTCAGGAGACCGCCCTGTGGCCCTGGATGACAGTGATGAAAAACGCCACCTTCGGCCCCACCATGCTGGGCGGCATGAACAAGAGCGAGGCCGAGGACCGGGCCATGGCCCTGCTGGACAAGGTGGGCCTCAGGGACTTCCGCGACAAGTATCCGGCTCAGCTCAGCGGCGGCATGCAGCGCCGGGCCGAGCTGTGCCGCGCCCTGGTCATGAACCCCAAGGTGATGATCCTGGACGAGCCCTTCCGCGGGCTGGATGTCATGACCCGGGAGCTGATGCAGGAATACCTGCTCACCCTGTACCGCGAGACCGGCCTGACCATGCTGTTCATCACCTCGGAGATCGAGGAGGCCCTGTTCCTGGGCGACCAGATCCTGGTGATGACCAACCTGCCGGGCACCGTGAAGACCACGGTGGAGGTGGACCTGCCCCGGCCCCGTGACTTCAAGGTCCTGGCCACCGAGCGCTACCGTCAGATAAAGAGCGAGGTCATGGAGTCCCTGTACGAGGAAGGGGCCAAGATCTTCGCCAAGCTGGACGGCGCGGGCGACCTCATGGGCTCCTGCCGCGCCGGGTCCTAAGGGGAGGCGCGTCATGCCCGCATATCTGCCGACCCTGACCTGGGTGCTGGCCGCCATCGGGGGCCTCATGGCCCTGGCCGCCATGCTGGGCAAGGGGGGAGGCTGGCTGGCCCCGGCCTGGGCCCGGCTGCTTTCCGGAGCCTCCTACGCCTTCATGGGCGTGAGCATGGCCCTGTTCGTGTTGCGGGGCCTGGGGGGGTGAGCCAAGCATCCCCCGGCCGCGATCTGGCTGGGGCCAGGGTGCTGGCCTGCCGGGTATTTCAGCCGGAGCTCACCAGCCTGGGGGTGGGCGAAGACCGTGTCGTCTACCTGGACCAGGGCCTGCACCGCTACCCGGACCAACTCCGCCTTGAGCTGGGCAAGGCCCTGGCCGATCTGGAGAGCGATCCCTCGGTCGAGCGGGTGATCCTGGGCTACGGCTTCTGCGGGGGCGGCATGCAGGGCATCAAGTCGTCGCGGGCCTCCCTGGTTCTGCCCCTGGCCCACGACTGCGTGCCCCTGCTTTTGGGCCGCGCCCAGGCCGATCCCTGCGTGGGCTGCGGCGGGGTTTTCTACCTCACTCCCGGCTGGATCGACCACGGCCAGACCCCCTACAGCGAATACTTCGTTACCCGCGAGCGCTTCGGCCATGAAGACGCCCTGTGGGTGGGCGAGCAGATGTTGGCGGGGTATTATCAGGTTTCCCTGGTGGACACCGGGGTGGGGCTGTTGCCCCACCACCGGAGCTACGCCCGGGACATGGCCCGGCTCTTCGGCCTGGCCTATCACGAACAGCGCGGCCACCGGGACTGGCTACGCCGCCTTTTGGGCGGGCGTCCCGGCCCTGGTTTGGCGGTGATCCCCCCCGGCGAAACAGTGGATATCAGTCTGTATCCCCAAGCCCAGCGGCCGCCGGTGGAAAGCGGGAGTGATGCCTGAGCAACTGGCCCTGGGCCTCATCTTTCTGATCAGCGGCTTCACCATGAGCTTCGCGGGCTTCGGCTTCGCCATGGTCTCGGTGCCCCTGCTGGCCCTGCTTTTGCCCATCCACGACGCGGTGGCCCTGCAATTCCCCTATTGCCTGGCCCTGTTCCTTTACCAGGCCTGGCATTATCGGCGGCATTTTGCCTGGGGACCCATGCGCCCCCTGGTGCTGGGCTCGGTGGTGGGCCTGGCCATCGGCACCTTCATGCTCTACAGCCTGCCCGACGTGGTGTTAAAAAGGGCCCTGGCCGGGTTCATCGCGGTGGTGGTGGTGTTCAACGCCCTGCCCGCGGGCCGGGCCCTGGCCACCCGCTACGCCCACAGCCCCTGGTGGGGCCGCTTCTGCGGCTTTCTCAGCGGATCTTTTCTGGGGGCCTACACCATCGGCGGGCCCCAGGCGGCCCTGTACGTCATGTCGGTGACCGACGACCCCCGCGAGGCCAAGAGTTTCCTGGCCACCTTTTTCAGCGCCCAGTTCATTCTCATGACCGTGGTCTACGGTATCGGCGGGATGTTTTCCTGGGAGGTGTTCAAGGGCACCCTGATCTACAGCCCGGCGGTGGTCGCGGGCTCGGCCCTGGGCTTCTGGGCCTTTGCCAAGGCCTCCAACCGGCTCTACCGCTACGTAGTCTTCATCATGCTCTTAGTCACCGCAGTGGCCTTGTGGTGGCGCGCCTAAAAGCGCCTCGCCCAGCGTACGAGCGCTCCTGGATTATCCCAACTAGAACTGAAACGGCTTGGCTCGGCACAGCCAGCCGACGGCAGACAAGGCGACCGGCGAGCGAAAGGCACACAGGTGTAGTTAAGCTACACCGAGCCTTGAGCGATGCCGGCAACGCCGCATGCCGCCGCCTGGCGCAGCCGATCAATGCAGGGTGGTGCTGCCGTCGATGGGCAAGTCGTACTTCTGGGCCTTGCGCACCACGGTGGAGTGGGTGACCCCCAACAGCTTGGCCGCCTCGCGGGTGTTCTTGGTCTGGGCCAGGGCCCTTTGGATGAGCTGCTTTTCCAGCTCGTCGCGGGCCTCGCGCAGCTTCATGCCCTCGGTGACCCACACCACCGGGGCCGGGGCCTCTTCCGGGCCCTGGTGCATGGTGCGAGGCAGGTGGCGCGGCTCCAGCACGTCGGCGTCGGCGGTCACCGCCAACCGCTCGATAACGTTTTGCAGCTCGCGCACGTTGCCCGGCCACTGGTAGGTCTCCAGCACCCGCAAAAGCTCGTGACCCAAGGAGCGGCTCACCTCGTACTTCTTGTTGTAGGTCTTTAGAAAGCGCAGGGCCAGGGGCAGGATGTCCTCGCGGCGCTCCCTGAGCGGCGGCACCTCTATGGGCACCACGTACAGGCGGTAGAAAAGGTCCTCGCGGAACTGGCCTTCGGCCACCATCTGCTTGAGGTCACGGTTGGTGGCGGCCAGGATGCGTATGTCCAGGTCCACGGTCTTCACGCTGCCCAGGCGGCGGCAGCGCTGCTCCTGCAAAACCTTGAGCAGCTTCACTTGCAGGTTGAGCGGCAGCTCGCCCACCTCGTCCAGGAACACGGTGCCCCCGGCCGCCTCTTCCAACAGGCCCGGCTTGCCGTAGCGGTCGGCTCCGGAGAAGGCGCCCTTTTCGTAGCCGAACAGCTCGCTCTCCAGCAGGTGCTCGGGGATGGCCCCGCAGTTGAGGCCCACGAAAGGCTTGTCGTGGCGCTTGCTCAGGTTGTGGATGAGCTTGGCCAAGACGTCCTTGCCCACGCCGCTTTCGCCGCTCAACAGAACCGTGGAGTCCACCTGGGCCACGCGCACCGCCAGGTCCAGCAGGTTGCGGGTGGCCGGGCTCTCGGCCACGATGCCGTAGGCCGCCTCCGGCCCGGCCGCGGCCGGGTCGTCGTCCAGGCAGGCCAGGGAGAGCATCTTGATGCGCTCGCCCAGGGAGTGCAGCTCGGTGACGTCGCGCACGTTCATCACCACCCTGACCACTTGGCCGAAGTTGTCCAGCACCGGGTTGCCGGTGACGAATATCTCGTTGCCGCTTTTTAGCTTGCGGCGCATGGTGACCGAGGATCGGTGAGTCTTGACGTGGCGGAACACCGCCTGCACCACGGCCATGCACACGTGGCGCTCCGAGTCCAACTCGCCTATGTCGCGGCCTTCCAGGGAGGAGGGGGCCAGGCCGGTGATGCGCCCGAAGCTGGGGTTCACGGTGAGCACCTGATCGGTGCCGGTGATCAAAATGCCGTCGTGGGAGTTTTCGATCAGCGAGGACAGCTCGTCGTTGAGCCGCCGGAGCTCCTCCACCTGCTTTTGCACCGCCTCCAGCTCGGACTCGTCCTGGAACACCGACACCGCGCCGATGATGTCGCCCTGCTCCAAGATGGGGCTGCGGCTCACCAGGAAGGTGCGGTTGTTGTGGGTGAAGGGCTTGCCCATTTCCAGCTTGCCGCTTTCCAAGACCCGGTGGAGCTTGGTGTCGGGGATGAACTGGGCGGCCGGCTTGCCCAGGGCCTCGGCCGCCTCGAATCCCATGAGCTTTTCCGCCTGCTGGTTGACGATGGTGAAGCAGCACTGGTCGTCCACCGCGAAGATGCCCGAGGGCACCGACTGCAGCACGGTTTCCAGCTGGGCCTTGGTGCGCTTGAGATCCTCCTCGGCCAGCTTGCGGTCGGTCACGTCCCAGAATATGCTCTGCACCCCCACGATGGCCCCGTCGGCGTCATGCACTGGGTGGCGCACCGATTCCACGAAGCGGGGCGGGCCGCCTTCGGGCGATTGGTGCTGGTAGATCACGTCCAGGGTGCGGCCGCTGCTGATGACCTCCAGCTCGTCGGTCACGAATTTTTGGGCCAACGGGCCGGGATAGATCTGGGGCATGGTCTTACTCTGGCAGCTTTCCAGGGTCTTGCCCAGGCTGGCCAGCAGGGAGCGGTTGGCGAAGGTCAGCTTGCCCTCGCGGTCGGTGCGGCACAGGCCCTGGGGCATGGTGTCCACCAGGGATTGGTAGCGCTGCTCGCTCTCGCGCAGGGCGGTTTCATAGCCAAGCTGCTTGCGTTGGGCCCCGCTATAGGTGCGGAACAGCAGAAACAGGAACACCGGCATGAGGATGCCGCACACCGACAGGAAGCCCACCAACAGGGGGCGGAAGCCGTCCTCGATCTCGGCGTAGAGGGCCGAGCGGGAGCGGTGCACCCCCAGCATCCATTTGCGGCCGGCAATGGCGTAGAAAGCGGCGATCTGATCCTTGCCCTCGCTGGAAATGTATTTGCCCGCGTAGTTGGCCTGGGCCACCACCAGGTCGCAGAGCTTTTTGGGGTCCGAGGCCGAGCCGTCCAAAATGGGGTTGTCTCCGGCGTATTGGCCCACCGAGTTGGGCCGGGCGGTGTGCAGCAAGAGGTCGCCCTTTTGATCCACCACGCAGATGTATTCGTCAGCCGGTTTGTTGCCGGCATCCCGCCAATATTGATTCAAGGCGTCCAGGAACTTGCGGTCGGACTCGCCCGCGTGGGTGCCCGCCGCGTGCACTATCATCTGGGCCTTGTTCAGGTAAAAGCTCTGGTAGCTCTTCTCCATCATGTTGAAGGAGTATTGATAGCTGACGTAGCCGATGAGCAGGGCGGCCACGATTAGGGCGGCGTAGAGCAGAAAGGTGGCCCGGGCCACGGGGCGGGTGCGGGTCTTTAGCTCAAGGTTTTTATCTTTGGGCATGGGGCAAAGTCTCCAGGGGGGCAGTGATGAAAAACCTTCCTGTTGGCGGTAGGGGTGTAGGTCCGAAGGTGAGATTTTCAGCCGCGTCCGGGGGCCGCGCCGGTTGAATGGGCGGGCGGCCAAGGAATTTCATGAACCTGGCGCGGAAAACCGATTTATGCCCTCGCTTGAGTTGGTTACGTGACTTATTTTATCATCCCCGCAGGGTTAGCGCCGTCCTTTTTTGGGGTATGAAGCCTGGAATGATATATAAATTTTAGGGGCTTGCTTGTTTGGTGCGCTCCTGGTTCGTATATACTATTTAGAGTGCATCGCGCCCCCCGGACGCACCGGCGGGGCAGAGGAGTAGAAACCTTGGCTTTCGGCCTAACCAGCCTGCGTCAGCGCCTGATGGTGCTGCTGCTCTTGCCCGTGGCCCTGCTTTTGCTGGGCCTGGGGGCGGTGGGTTTTTTCTATGCCCGGGGCAGCCTGCTGGACCAGTGGCGCAGCTCGGCGGTGCTCAGCCTGGAACGGGCTGCCCACGCGGTGGATATGCGCCTGGAGCAGCCCGAGGACGCGGTCAAGCTCATGAACAACCTCACCGGTTTGGCCCCCGGCAGCGCCAAGGAGTGGGAAGACCAGCTGGCCCGCCTGCCTGGAGTGGCCCGGGTCAAGCTGACCCTGAGCGATGGGGCCGATGAGGCCGATGGGGCCATGTTGCCCCCCAGCGGCAGTTTCACCCCCGGCATGGGCATGGGCCGGGGGCAGGGCGCGGCCCGAGGCGCCGGCGCGGGGGCAGCCGGCCGGGGCATGCGTTTCATGCGCTTCCACCAGGTGGAGGTGGCCAAGGTGACCAGCCCCCGCTTGGACGCCGCCGTGGGCGCCGAAACGGTGACTCTGACCTTTGACCTCAGCGACGAGGACAAGCAGCCGGTGGCTCGCCTGGAGGTGGTGATGCGCTTTCCCCACCTCCTGGAGGACCTGAGGGCCCTCAACTGGTGGAAGAGCGACGACGTATATCTGGTGGACAACACCGGCCGGGTTCTGGCCAGGGGGGCCGAGGCCATTCCCCTGGGAGGGCGCTTGGGAGGCTCGGGCGATGCCTTCCAAATCAAGCTGCTCACCGAATTGTTGTCCAAGACCTCGGGGACCATCATGGGGCCGGGCGTTCCGGTCAAGGAGGTCGCCGGATTCTATCACCTGGGCAGGGCCCCTTGGTCCCTGGTGATGATCGCCCGGGGCGACGCGGTGCTGGCGCCGGTGCAGCATTTTCTCCGGGCCTATGCGGCGGCGGGCCTGGTCTGCATCGGCCTGGTGCTTTTGCTCATCTTCACGGTGACCGGCCAGGTGGCGGGCTCGGTGCGCCAGGTGTGCCAGGCCGCCCGCGAGGTGGCCATGGGCCACTACCAGGATGTGCCCATGCCACGGCGCAACGACGAGTTTTTGCGCCTGGCCCACAGCTTCAACACCATGGTGGCCGGTCTCAAGGAAAAGGATCACATCCGCGACACCTTTGGCCGCTACGTGGACCCGGCGGTGGCGCGGCGCCTCATGGCCCGGCCCGAGGCCACCCTCTTGGGCGGGGAGAAGCGCAAGGTGGCCATCATGATGACCGATGTGCGCGGCTTTACCGCCCTGTGCGACACCTTGAGCCCCGAGCAAACCATCGAGGTGATAAACCGCTACCTTTCACGCGTCATCGAGGTCATCCAGCGCCACGATGGAATCATCGTGGATTTCCTGGGCGACGCGGTGCTGGCCTTTTTCGACAGCCTGGACGACGGCGAGGCCGAGGCGGTTCGCCTGGCGGTGTGCTGCGCCCTGGAGCTGCTGGAGGCCACCGAGGAGTTCAACCAGGAGGCCGCCGAAAAAGGCCATCCCCCGCTGGAAACCGGCATCGGGCTCAACTTCGGCGAGGTGGTGGTGGGCAACATCGGCTCACCGGCGCGCACCAAGTACGGCATCGTGGGCGGTCCGGTGAACCTGACCCAGCGCATTCAGGCCCAGGCCGAGGGTGGCGAGGTGGTCATCTCCCAGGAGGTGCACGATCTGCTGCCCGACCAGATCCAGGTGGGCCGCAGCTTTTCGGTGCGCCCCAAGGGCCTGGACCGGGACATCGAGCTTTACACCCTCACCGGGTCCTCGTTCTGCGCCGGGCTCCAGGCCGAGCCGGGGGCAACTGTTAAGGGTTAACACCCGCCCGCATCCTTTACATGACGTCTTTAAGGGTGTTTCAACCTAATTAGGCCATATTTAAGCAAAAAAGGTGAAAATGATGGTTCAGGGCCGCCCCGCTGCCCCGTTTGGCGGGCGGGTGTTAAGCTGTTCAAAACGCTTCCCTGGCAGTAAATAGTTACCGCCTATTCAAAAGCCTACTGCAAAAAGAAATATACTATAACTAGCCTATAACAATAGGATATCAGCCCTACCACGCCGTAGCCGGCCGCGGCTCCTCCGCCGTGGCCAAGTGAGCCTAAGTGCAAACTATTAATAGCTGTTAATAAAATTAACACATTGCACCCTTGCGTTAACAGTTTGGCCTGCCGGCCAAAACGTATAACTACCGTTTATATCAAGACAAAATAAATATCAGCCACGCGTGGCACGCCTGTTGCTTTGTTCCAGGAGCCAAGGAAGATTTCGGCCATCGGGGTGAGCAACCGTAATTTACATCTGTAAAAAACTTCCGGCCTTCGGGCCGGATGCGGCGTAAGGAGACAAAGCAATGCTAAAGCGTCTGATCGCGGTTCTGTTGGTTCTCGGCTTCATCGGCGCCGGTCTGAGTCTGGCCCTGGCCTCCGGCGGCACGGGCAACTCCCGCAAGGGCAAGTACCTCTACCGCAAAAACTGCCGGGTATGTCACGTGGAAAACGGCAAGGCCAAGGAGCTGAGCCCCATCTCCAAGACCCAGGCCCAGTGGAAGACCACCTTTGATGCCCGCGACAAGGTGCCCTGCAAGGCCGAGTGGGCCAAGATGTCCGACAAGGACCTGGGCGACATCTATGCCTACCTCTGGGGCCACGCCAAGGATTCCCCCTCCCCGGCCAAGTGCAAGTAGTTGATCCCGGTGCCGCGGCCCCTGGGCCGCGGCGTCCCGGCTTTACAGCGGTATCAGGAGCGGAGAGTCGATAATGGCCCAGACAAGCAGCCGAGGCATTTCCCGGCGGGGCTTTTTAAAATTGGCGGGAGCCGCCGGCGCGGCGGCCGCCGTGGGCGGTGGGGTCACCGGACCCAGGCCTGCCCAGGCCGCCGGCGGCATCAAGCCCGGTTTTCAGAGCAAGTACAGCGTCTGCGACATGTGCTTCAACAAGTGCAGCCTCATCGCCAGGGTGCAGGACGGGGTGATCCAGAAACTGGACCCCAACCCCAAGTTCCTCAAGTCCCGGGGCATGCTCTGCGCCAAGGGCAACGCCGGGGTGGAGCAGGTCTACGGGGCCGACCGCCTCAAGTACCCCCTGCTCAGGGTGGGCGAGCGCGGCGAAGGCAAGTTCAAGCGCACCTCCTGGGACCAGGCCCTGGACCTCATGGCCGCCAAGTTCAAGCAGATCGGCGACCAGTACACCCGCTGCGGCTTCATGTTCATGGCGGGCTCGGACATGCAGTCCACCTTCGTGCACCGCTTCGCCGAGGTCTACGGCTCCTACAACACCCTTAGCCACGAGTCCATGTGCCTGATCGCCGGCACCCGGGCCTTTTTGGACACCTTCGGCGAGGTGCCCATTCCGGACATGCTCTACACCAAGTACGTGGTCATGGCCGGGGCCAACCGCTTCGAGTCCCTGGTGACTCCGGACAGCATGGACCTGATGACCGCCATGAAAAACGGGGCCAAGCTGGTGGTGCTGGACCCGCGCTACACCAAGACCGCGGCCAAGGCCGACGAGTGGTTCGCCATCAAGCCGCGCACCGACATGGCCTTCATGCTGGCCATCGCCCACGTGCTCATCACCGAGAACCTCTACGACAAGAAGTTCGTGGCCGAGAAGACCTACGGCATCGAGCAGCTCGCCAAGCACGTGAAGCCCTACACCCCCCAGTGGGCGGCCGAGCAGTGCGACATACCGGCCAAGGACATCGAGCGCATCGCCCGTGAGCTGGCCGCCGCCGCTCCCGCGGCCATGGTCTACCCCGGACGGCGCAGCTCCAACTACACCGACTCCACCCAGATCCGCCGCTCCTACGCCATCGTCAACGCCCTGTTGGGCAACTGGGACCGGCCCGGCGGCCTCACCGCCGCCAGGGTGGTGGGCCTGGGCGGGGGCATCCCCTTCGAGGCCCCCTTCTACGAGAAAAACCCCGAGGACCGCATCGACGCGGGCAAGGCCACCCTCATGTTTCCCGAGGAGGGCTCCTTCAAGCTGGCCAGGGACGCGGTGCTCGAAGGCAAGCCCTATCCGGTGAAGGGCTTCTTCCTGTATCACACCAACCCCATGCAGACCGCGGCCAACCGCTCCAAGACGGTGGCCATGCTTAACTCCATGGAGTTCGTGGTGACCATGGACATCCACATGAGCGACACCGCCTGGATGGCCGACCTGGTGCTGCCCAGCCAGACCTATTTGGAGCGCCTGGACCCCTGCTCGGCCCAACAGGGCTCCAGCGCCTGCGCCTGCGTGGTCATGCGCGACCCGGTGGTGGCTCCCCTGTACGAGTCCAAGCCGGTGTTCTGGGTGATGCAGCAGGTGGCAAACCGCCTGGGCATGGGCAAGTACTTCGACTTCACCATCGAGCAGTTCCGCGAAAAGCAGCTGGCCGGTCTGGCCGGAGGCATGGAAGCCCTGAAGCGCGACGGGGTCTACTACAACCCTTCCAAGCTCTACGGAGTTTACGAGGGCAAGATCTACAAGACCAAGTCCCACAAGATCGAGCTGTTCAACAGCCGCTACGCCGAGATGGGCCTGGAGCCCATGCCGGTGTACAGCCCGCCCAAGCCCGGCGGCTTCGCCCGCATGCGCATGGTGGTGGGGCGCAACGCGGTGATCACCCAGTCCTCCAGCCAGAACAACGCCCTGCTGGCCAAGTTCCAGCCCACCAACCACCTGTGGATACACCCGGACCGGGCCCAGGAACTGGACATAAAAGACGGCGACTGGGTGTGGGTGAAGAGCAAGGCGGGCAAGCAGCGCATCCAGGCCAAGGTGACCTACGAGACCCGTCCGGACACGGTGTACATGGCCACCGGCTTCGGGGTGCTGAGCCCCGGCCTGGCCAACATCTACGGCAAGGGCGCCTGCATCGCGGCGGTGCTTAACGACGACTTCGATTCCATCACCGGCAACATGGCCATGCACGAGACCTGGGTGCGGGTGGGCAAGGAGGCGGCCTGATGGCCAAACAGCTAGGCATGGTGGTCGACGCCGGGCTTTGCATCGACTGCAAGGGATGCATGGCCGCCTGCAAGGTGGCCAACGAGGTGCCGGGCGACAACTGGCGCAACTGGATAAAAAGCGGCGACATGGATTGGCAGGCCAAGAAGCGCGGCCGCATGGTGTTCCAGCCGGGCAACTGCATGCAGTGCGACAAGCCCAGCTGCGTGAGCGCCTGCCCCACCGGGGCCACCTACAAGAGCCAAACTGACGGCGTGGTGGTCATCGACCGGGGCCTGTGCATCGGCTGCGGCCAGTGCATCAAGGCCTGTCCCTACGGAGCCCGCTTTCGCAACGAAAAGCTCAAGGTGGCCGACAAGTGCGACTTCTGCTCCTCCCGCCGGGCGGTGGGCCTGGAGCCCGCCTGCGTGAGCACCTGCCCCACCAAGGCCCGCGCCTTCGGCGACCTGAACGACCCCGCCTCCCCGGCGGGCAAGCTCATGGCCGCCAACAAGGGCAAGGCCACCCAGGTGGTCAACGCCCAGAGCAACACCGATCCCAACATCTACTACCTGGGCGACGCGGGCCTCAAGTCCTGGCCGGTCAAGGCCCAGATGCCAGGCGCCTTCGAGTTCTGGAAGAACCTGGCCGACCCGGCGGTGAAGGTGGTGGTGGGGCTCACCGGCCTGGGAGTACTGGCCATGCTGGGCAAGCAGCTTATGCTCAAAAACGACGCCCCTCCCCCGGAGGAGCACGGCGAGGAGGGCGGCCATGAGTAGCCCCAAAATGATTAAACGCCACACCAGGGCGGGCATCTTCATCCACTGGTTCAACGCGGCCTGCTGGTTCTTCCTGCTGTTCACCGGCCTGGCCCTCATCCAGAACCCGGAGCTGAACCCCCTGGGGGCCTGGTACCCCAAGGCGGTGCGCGCCGTGTTCGGCGGCGGGGCCTACCTGCTGGTGGCCCACTGGCTGGTGGCGCTCATCTGGCTGGCGGTGTGGGTGGTCTACCTGTTCTGGGGAATGAGCCGCTTCGTGGCCCCCTTCCTCAACTCCACCTTCAGCCTGGAGCCCAACCGCGATATCCAGTGGATGATCAAGAAGAACCTGCAAATGACCCTGGGCTACAAGATGATGGCCAAGCTGGTAAAGCCCCTGGGCTACGACGGCCACCTGCCGCCCCAGGAGTATTACAACGCGGGCCAGAAACTGGCCGCCCAGGGCATCATCATGGGGGCCCTGGTGCTCATCGGCACTGGGTTCATCATGCTCTTCAGCAAGTATTTCTTCAGCGCGGCCGACACCTGGCTGGTGCAGTGGTCCATCACCGTGCACTTCATCGCCGCCGGTGTGACCACCGCCCTGTTGATGGTGCACATCTACATGGCCGCCATCAGCAAGGAAGAGCGCCCGGCCTTCATCTCCATGTTCACCGGCACCGTCCCCGCCGAATACGCCAAACATCATCACCAGCTCTGGTACGAGGAGTTGGAAGAAAAATAAACCCTCGGAGGTTTTTTAGAGGAGGTTTGCAGACATGAGGTTTCTCAGCAAAAGCGCCGCGGCGCTCATGGTCATGCTCCTGGCAGTGGCATTGGCCGTACCGGCCCTGGCCGCGGACGAGCCGACTTTCAAGCGCTATCCCCAGACCGTGGACGCGCCTTTTGTCAAGGACGTGGTCGACGGCAAGGTGAAGGGCTACATCTACGACGCCCGCCCCTTTCAGAAAAAATATCTCAAGGGCCACATTCCCGGCGCGGTGAACCTGCCCGCCACCCAGTTCGACAAGAACGTGGGCAAGTTGCCCAAGGACAAGAGCGCCCTGATCGTCTTCTACTGCGAGGGTCTCAAGTGCGCCCTGAGCCACAAGGCCGCCTTCAAGACCCGCGCCCTGGGCTACGACAACATCGTGGTCTACGACGAGGGCTATCCCCAGTGGCAGAAGCTCTACGGCCCCGGCGTGGTGGGCCCCAACCCCACGGCCAAGGCCGAGCCCGCCTTCAAGACCTTCCCGGTCATCGTGGAGGCCGCGGCGGTAAAGGACGTGGTTGACGGCAAGGTGGTGGGCCTGGTCATCGACGCCCGGCCCAAGCTGAAGATGTATGACAAGGGCCACATCCCCGGCTCCCTGTCCCTGCCCACCAGCAACTTCGACAAGCTCAAGGGCCTGCTGCCCGCGGACATGAAGGCCCTGGTCATCTTCTATTGCGGTGGCCTCAAGTGCGCCCTGAGCCACAAGGCGGCCTTCAAGGCCCAGGCCATGGGCTACAGCAACGTCAAGGTCTACGCCAAGGGCTACCCGGACTGGAAAAAGGCCTACGGCGCGGGCGTGGCCGGAGCCGCCGCCCCCAAGGCCGCCAAGAAAGCCAAGGGCAGCCTGAAGCCGGGCAAGGAAGAGGGCAGCGTGGACATCGCCTTCTTCAAGCAGACCCTGGCCAAGAACCCCGGCAGCATCTACGTGGTGGACGTGCGCGACGCCGGCGAGTTCAAGGCCGGCTCCATCAAGGGCTCGGTCAACATCCCGGTGGACCAGCTGGAGAAGAGCCTGGACAAGCTTCCCCAGGACAAGCCCGTGGTGTTCGTCTGCGGCACCGGCGCGCGCAGCGGCGAGGCCTACTACATGATCAAGGACAAGCGCCCGGCCATGACCGACGTGTATTACGTGGACGGCGAGATCACCTTCAACCCCGACGGCAGCTGCAAGATCAGCCCGCCCAAGTAGGCTACGGGTGCGCGGCTACCTCTCATTGCTGATGCGCGGCCCGGCCCCCCGATGGAGGGGGCCGGGCGCAGCGCTTGCCGCGTTGCTGCTCTCACTCATTCTTTTCGCTCCCCCCGCCACCGCCGCCAAGACGCCCGTCTGGTGGGCCCAGGCGCAGGCCGAGGCCGACCAGGGCGGCTACCGCCTCCTCGACGGCAAACAGCTCAAGGCCCTGCTGGCCGCCAAGCCTTCCCCGGTGCTCTTGGACGTGCGGCCGGACTACGAGTACGCCCAGGCCCACATCCCCGGCGCGCTCAACCTGGAGTTCCACCTGGGCGACCGCGCCACCCTGGACCCGGTAAAGGCCCAGCGCATGGCCCAGCTGGTGGGGCCGGACAAGAACCGCCCCCTGATAATCTATTGCCGCAGCTTCCGCTGCCTGCGCAGCGGCATCGCCGCCCGCTGGGCGGTGGACATGGGCTACAAGCAGGTGCTGCGCTACCCGGCCGGGTGGCATGGCTGGCTGGCCTTGCAAGGCCAGGTGGCCCCGGACGCCCAGCCCGGCGGGCTGCGGGCCGGGGACTACTTTCCCTCCTGCCGCCTGGTGGTTTTGGACAAGGCCAGCGACCGGGCCTATTTGGGCCTCAAGCACACCGAGCCCAGCTTCGCCCTGGAGGACGTGGACGCCGACTTTTTGTTCGTGGAGCTTTACAACGAGCTTTGCTACGGCTGCCTGAAAGAAGTGGCCTCCTACAACGCCCTGTTCGAGGACATCGAGAGCGACCCCGCCCTGAAGGGACGCCTGAAGATGCTGGGCCTGGGGGTGGGCAGCCTCAACCGGGAGGTGAAGCGCTTCAGGCGGGAGAAGAAGGTATCGTTCCCCCTGTTCGCGGACAAGGGGCGGGAGGTGTTTCACTGCCTGGGAGAGCCGGAGCTGCCCGTGGCCTACCTGATCCAGCGCACCGGCAAGGGGCGCTGGAAAATCCTCTCCATGCTTGCGGGGCACATCGGCGACACCAAGGCGGTATTGGCGCGCATCAAGGCGGCCCTGGCCGCGGCCGCCGCGCCTTAGCTGGCTTCCGTCCCGGCCTGTTCGGCCACGTCTTCCAACAGAGCCACCAACAGCTTGGCGGACAAAGGCAGCAGGGGGCTGGGCGCACCCTCCTGGCGCTGGGCGAAATCCTTGACCCAGGGCAGCATGAAGCGCCGGGCCAGATCCCCGGCCTCGCTCAGACCCTGCTCCCGGCGTCCGGCCAGGCCTTCCTCCAAGAGAAAGATCAGGTACTCCAGCTCCACGGCCAGATGGTCCGGGGGCTCGCCGCTCTTTTCCCCCAGGCTGAGCCCCGCCTGCTCCAGGCGCAGGGCCATGGCCCCGGCGGGCGGGCCCATTACCAGGCCCTGGCCCACATAGCAGGAGTGGTACAGGGGAGCCTTGGTCCCACCGGGACTGTTGACGTAGGTGGCCACGTAGGCCGTCTCCAGCTCCTCGCACAGCGCCTCGGGAGATGCGGCCCCTTGCAATAGGGCCTGCATGGAGCGCAGGGTGGGGGCGGCGGCGGGCAGCAAACGGGCCAGTCGGGTGAAAAGGTCGCGGCCCGCCGGGCTGGCCAGCTCTTCGCAAAGCTCCTGGTCAGGGCCCCAATAGAAGCGGGCCAGCAGGCTCAGGCCGTCCAAAATGGTCTCTTGATCCCTGGGCTGGGATGGCGTGGGGGGCATGTGTCCTCGTCAGGATGGGCCGCCCCGGACGGCGGTTGGCGCGCCGCCCGGAGCGGATGGAAATTAGTCCCAGATGGGCGCCGCGGTGAGGTCCACCGCGCTGAGCACCAATTCGGTAAGTTGCTCTTCCGCGGCTTCCAGGGGGACCAGGCTGGTGTTGAGCACCATGTGGTACAGGCTGGGGTCGTTGGGGTCGCCCTGGTGGAAGTTGGCCAGATAGCGTTCGCGCTTGCGGGTCTCCCGGTTGATCATGGCCTCGGCCTTGTCCGGCTCCATGTTGTAGGTGCGCACCATGAACTTGATGCGGTCGGCCCGCTCGGCCACCAAGAGCACCCTGAGCACGTTGGGGTCCCGGCGCAGGATGAACTGGCTGCCCCGGCCCAGGATGACCACGTTGTCCTCCTTGGCCAGGTCTTCGATGATGCGGGTGAGGAACTCCACGTAGCGCTTCTCGTCAAAATCCGCGCCGCTCTCGCCCAGGTGGCGGTCGATGAAGCTGGAGGGCACCAGAGTGGTCAAAAAGCGCATCAAGTGGCCGCCGGCCTCGCGCTCCACCCCTTCGACCCACTTCAGGGAAACTTTGGCCTTCTCCGCCACCTTGTGCATGAGGCCTTCGTCCACGAACTCGTATCCCAAACGCTGAGCCACCCGAGCGCCCAAGGTCTTGCCGCCTGCTCCGAACTGCCTGGAAATAGTCAACACCGCCATTTAGCTACTCCGCTTTAATCTTGGTTGGCTGACGCCGCATTCACGCGGCGGACCTCAGGCCAGGGCCTGCCGTTTATATTCAGATTCGATGCGTTTGACCAGTTTGGTAACTTGGGTGGTGGCCCCTTCCAGGGACAACAGGCTGGTGTTCAGGACCAGGTGATACAGACTGGCTTCGTCCGGCTCACCTGGGTAAAAGTTGTTGAGGAACCTGGCCCGCTTTTTGTCGGCCTCTTCGATGAGCCGCTTGGCCGTGGGCTGGTCCAGGTTGTAGTTCTTGGTCATGAAGCCGATGCGGTGGGGGAGCTCGGCCACCAGCAGGATGCGAATCGTGTCCGGGCGGTAGCGCAGGATGAACTGGCTGCCCCGGCCCAGCATCACCACCTTGCCCTCGTCGGCCAGCTCCTGGACCACCTGGGTGAGCCGCTGTATGTGGCCCTTGTCGTCGCCTTCGGCCCCGGTCCAGCGGTCCATGAAATTGCTGGGGGCCAAGGAAGTGAGAAGCTCCACCACCTGCCGGTGGTATTGGCTGTGCCCCTCGTCCGAGGCGGCAGTGCCTCCAGCCGCTTTGTCGGCCAGCTGGTCCAGTTGGGATTCATGCAAAAAGTGGTAACCCAACTCGGCTGCCACCAGAACCCCCAAGGTCCTGCCCCCGGCCCCGAACTGCCGCGAGATGCTGACCACCGCCATGCGCCGACCTCCTTGACTTGGTTCGCTTTTAACTATCCCCCTGGCTGCAATTCTCCGCTGATGGTCCCCCTAATTATTTCCTTCATCATAAACCATGGCCAGCGCGTATGGCAATTGCCCCCGGAGACGCCGCCAAAACAATCGCCGGTTGCCAAGGCGGCCACGGCTCGCCTATACTGGTTTCCGAATGAAAGTTGACCGCTGGGTTTGGGGGTGATTGCCCGGCCGCCCGGCGGGAAGTTGAAGCGACAACGGATCTGAGGTTACGAGGACGCCCCAAGGCAACTAGTCAGCAGCATGGATTGAACCCGCCCCCCGGCGTTCTTCAGCGAGGCAGCCTTACCCTGCCGCAGCCGCGAGAGGTGAACGCCCATGCAGCAGCCGCCGACCCCCGAGGAGCGGTACGAAGCTGAAGCACAAGTAATCTCGGGTCAAGTCCGACCTGCCAGGCGCGCCTATACCTTTATCTTTACATTCCCCACGCTTATGGCCCTTTGGGTGGTGTTGTCCGGGCGCTTCGACGCCTTCCACCTCTCCCTGGGGGTCATCTCCTGCGCCCTGGTCTCCTTTTTCTCCGGAGACCTTTTGTTTCCCCACTCCCCCCATCCCCGCCTCACCCTGCGCCTTTGGTGGCGCTTCCCCCTCTACGTGCCTTGGTTGCTCTACCAGATCTTTCTGGCCAACCTGCACCTGCTCTACCTCACCTTCCATCCCCGCATGCCTGAACTCATCGATCCCCACATGGTCCGCTTCCGCAGCAAGCTCAAAAGCGAGATGGCCCTTTTGGCCTTCGCCAATTCCATAACTCTCACCCCGGGCACCATCACCGTCCGGGTGAGCCCTGACGGCGATTTCGTGGTGCACGCCATCGATCGCTTCTCCGGCGAGGCCCTGCCCGGAGAGATGGAACAGCGCCTGGCGCGCACCTTTGGGGAGGATTGATGGATAAGGTTTTCCTCTACACCGGTTTGCTGCTCTGCCTGATCATGGTGCTCTCGCTGTACCGGGCCGTGCTGGGCCCCAGCGTCCTGGACCGGCTGATCGGGGTCAACGCCGTGGGCAGCAAGACCACGGTGCTGTTGGTGTTGGTGGGGCTTCTCTTCCACCGGGTGGACATGTTCGTGGACATCGCCCTGGCCTACGCCCTTCTGAACTTCGTGGCCGTGCTGGCCGCGTCGCGCTATTTCCAAAAACGGGGCGGCCTGGGGCGCTGAGGGGAGGCACGGCACAAAACCCATGAACCTGGCGGTGACCATAATCCTGGGAGTGGGCCTGGTGTTCTTCTTGGGGGGCGCGGTGGGCATCCTGCGCTTTCCCGATTTTTATTCCCGCCTGCATCCGGCGGGCAAGATGGACACCCTGGGCAGCTTCCTCATGCTGGGGGCCCTGGCCCTGTACCACCTGCATCCCTTCACCCTGGACAACGTGCTGGTGGCCATCAAGATCGCCCTGATCGTGGTGTTCTATTTCCTGGCCAGCCCCACCGCCACCCACGCCATCGTGGACGCGGGCATAAGGGCGGGGCAGGCGGCCTGGCAAAAGCCGGGGCGGGGGGCGGGTTCATGATCTGGCAGATCGACCTGGCGGTACTCATCCTGGTGTTGATATGCGCGGTGGGGGCCTTGGCGGTCAAGGATCTGATGGGCGCGGCCATCCTCTTCGGGGCCTACAGTTTTCTCATGTGCATCCTCTGGGCGGTTATGGGCGCGGTGGACGTGGCCTTTACCGAGGCCTCGGTGGGGGCGGGGGTGAGCACCGTGTTTTTCGTGGCCGCGGTTTTCCGCACCAGCCGGAGGAGCAAGGATTGAAGGCTCTGGCTCTGGCCATAGTTGTCCTGGTGGGGGGACTGTTGATATCGGCCACCGTGGACTTCCCCGATTGGGGCGATCCCGCCTCGCCCGCCGCCCTGCACGTATCGCCCCGCTACATCGAAAAAAGCATGGAAGAGACCTCGGTGCCCAACATCGTCACCTCGGTGTTGGCCGACTACCGTGGCTTTGACACCATGTTCGAGACCACGGTGGTGTTCACCGCCGGGGTGGCCTGCTTCCTCCTGCTGCGGCGGCGCGAGCCCCGGCAGGGACCCTCTCGGGTATACCGCCACCGGGCCACCGGGGTGATCGTGGAGATGAGCCAGGCCCCGGACACCGAGCCCGCGCCCGAGGTGTTCAAGCGCATCGACGACGACTGGACCCCCCACGACCTCATCGTCATGAACGTATGCCGTCTGCTCATCCCCTTTATCCAGCTCTTCGGCCTGTACGTCATCGCCCACGGCCACCACAGCCCGGGCGGCGGCTTCCAGGGCGGGGTGATCCTGGGGGCCAGCGTCATCCTCCTGGCCCTGTCCTGGGACCTGCGCACCGCCAGCATGCGCATGAAAGAGGTGGCCACCGGCCTGATGAGCGCCATCGGGGTGTTCATCTACGCCGGGGTGGGGGCCTTGGCCCTGGCCATGGGAGGCAACCTCCTGGACTACGCCGCCCTGGCTCCCATACTCATGGTGGACCCTGTGGCCGCGCGCAGCCTGGGCATTTTCTTCGTGGAGGTGGGGGTGGGCCTGGCGGTGATGGCCACCATGGTGCTGATCTATAAGAACCTGGCCTCAGAGGGCCGCCTGGATCAGGGGCTCTAAGCATGGAGCAATACATCCCGCTGTTTCTCACCAAGTACAACTACTGGGTTTACATCGCCCTGATGATGATCGGCCTGTGGGCCATGATCGCCAAGAACAACCTGGTCAAGAAGATCGTGGGCATGAACATCTTCCAGACCGCGATCATCCTGTTCTACGTGTCCATCGGGGCCAAGTACGGGGCCACCATCCCCATAATCCAGCACGGTTCGGGGCATGGCCACGAGGCGGCGGTGCGGGCGGCGGACTACATAAACCCGCTGCCCCATGTCTTGATGCTCACCGCCATCGTGGTCTCGGTGGCCACCCTGGGAGTGGCCCTGGCCCTGGTTATCAAGATTCACCGCCGCCACCGCACCTTGGAGGAAGACGAGATACTCGAGCAGCTAAGGGAGTCATGAGCGAGCAATACCCAGCCCTGGTGGTGATCGGCCCCCTGCTGTGCGCGCTGTTGGTCAGCGTGGCTGGTTGGCTGCGCCCGCGCCTGTGCCTGCCCCTGGCCCTGTTGGGCCTGGGTATCTCCGCCGCCGCCTCCACCGGCCTGCTGGCCCAGGTCTTGACCAGCGGCCCGGTGAGCTACCGCCTGGGCGGCTGGGCCCCTCCCTGGGGCATCGTCTACCAGGTGGACAATCTCAACGCGGTGGTGGCGGCCCTGGTCTCCTGGGTGGCCCTGTTCAACCTGGCGGCCAGCTACCGCGCGGTGATGACCGACTACCCCGAAAAGATCGGGCCCTTTTACACCCTCTACGTACTGGCGGTCACCGGCATGCTGGGCATGGTGGTCACCGGCGACGCCTTCAACCTGTACGTGCTACTGGAGATAACCTCCCTCACCGGCTACGCCCTCATCGGCCTGGGGGGAGGGCGGGCCTCCCTGGCCAGCCTGAACTATTTGTTCCTGGGCACCATCGGGGCCAGCTTCTACCTGCTGGGCGTGGGCTATCTCTACATCGTCACCGGCAGCCTGAACATGGCCGACCTGGCCAAGCTGCTGACCCCGCTCTACGGCTCCCTGGCCCTCTTGGCCGCCTTCGCCATCACTCTGGTGGGGCTGTGGATGAAGATGGCCTTCTTCCCCCTGCACGCCTGGCTGCCCAACGCCTACGGCTTCGCCCCGTCGCCGGCGGCCTCGCTCTTGGCCCCGCTGATGACCAAGGTGATGGTCTACGTGATGATCCGGGTGATGATCTCGGTGTTCACCGTGGAGTTCATCTTGAGCGAGGTGGCGCTGAGCCAATTCGTGGTGTGGCTGGCCGTGGCGGCCATGGTGGCCGGGGCGCTGTTGGCCCTGGGCCAGCGCGACCTCAAGCGCATGCTGGCCTACATCGTGGTGGCCGAGGTGGGCTACATGGTGGGTGGGGCCTGGCTGGGCAACAAGTTGGCCATGACCGGGGCCATCCTGCACATCATCAACGACGCGGTGATGACCTTCTGCGTGTTCTTGGCGGCGGGCTGCATCTACCAGAAGACCCGGGGCACCGCCTTCGAGGACTTGCAGGGTCTGTTCAAGAAGATGCCCTGGACCATGACCGCCCTGGCCGCCGGGGCCCTGGCCATGATCGGGGTGCCGCCCTTCTGCGGCTTTTTCTCCAAGTGGTACCTCATCCGGGGCGGCCTGGAGGCGGGGCACTGGGGATTCGTGACCGCCCTGCTTTTCTCCAGCCTGGTCAACGTGGTGTTGTTCTTCCGCGTCTTCGAGATAGCCTTTTTCGAGCCCATGAGCCACGGCCACGGCGGGCGCGAGGGCCACGGGGAGCACGGCGGGGCGGTGACCCTGGCCGAGGCCCCGCTGTCCATGCTGCTGCCGCTGATGGCCGCCGCCCTGGGACTGGTGGCCCTGGGCCTGGTCACCGGGCCGTTGGTGGAAAAGATAATTCTTCCCATCATCCCGGCGGGGTTGGGGTAGGGGCATGGTGGTGGTGCACTCCATAACCCCGCTCTTGGCGGTGCTGGTCTCCCTGGCCGCGGTGCCTTTCATCATCCTGTGCCGCAAGAGACCCAACGCCCGGGAGTCGGTGACCTTCATCGCCGCGGGCATCAAGCTCTTGTTGGTGGCTTCGCTGCTGCCCCTGGTGATGGCGGGCAATGAGGTGGGCATCACCCTGGCCCCGGTGTTGCCCGGCGCGCCCCTGGCCCTGAAGGTGGACGCCTTCGGCCTCTTGTTCGCCCTGGTCTCCTCCAGCCTGTGGATCGTAACCAGCGCCTATTCCATCGGCTACATGCGCGGCCTGGACGAGCACTCCCAGACCCGCTACTTCTGCTTCTTCGCGGTGGCGCTCTCTGCCACCATCGGGGTGGCCTTCAGCGCCAACCTGTTCACCATGTACCTGTTCTACGAGATGCTCTCCCTGGCCACCTATCCCCTGGTTACCCATCACCAGGACCCCGAGGCCCGCTCCTCGGGACGCAAGTACCTCTTCTACATCATGGGCACCTCCATCGCCCTGGCCCTGCCGGCCATGATCATCGCCTATCAGCAGACCGGCACCCTGGCCTTTTCGCCCACCGGCTTCCTGGCCGGCAAGGTGAGCCCGGTCATGGCCGGGGTGCTGTTGTTCATGTTCATCTTCGGCTTCGCCAAGGCCGGGATCATGCCGGTGCACTCCTGGCTGCCCGCGGCCATGGTGGCTCCCACCCCGGTCAGCGCCCTGCTCCATGCCGTGGCCGTGGTCAAGGTGGGGGCCTTCTCCATCCTGCGCATCATCACCGGCGTCTTTGGCGTGGACTTGCTCAAGGGCCTGGATTTGGGCATGGCCGTGGCCTGGGTGGCCGCCTTCACCATCATCGTGGCCTCCTTGATCGCCCTGAGCCAGGACGGGCTCAAACGCCGACTGGCCTTTTCCACCATCGGCCAGCTCAGCTACATCGTGCTGGGCCTGGCGCTGCTATCGCCCAAAGGCATGACCGGCGGCACCCTGCACATCGCCATGCACGCCTTCGGCAAGATCACTCTGTTCATGTGCGCCGGGGCCATCTTCGTGGCCACCGGCAAGAAGAACATCAGCGAGATGACCGGCATCGGCAAGCGCATGCCCTGGACCATGGCCGCCTTCTTGGTGGGCAGCCTCAGCGTCATCGGCCTGCCTCCCACCGGCGGGTTCATCAGCAAGTGGTACCTGGCCCTGGGCTGTCTGGAGGCCGGGTCCGTGGCCCTGCTGGTGGTGCTCTTGGTCAGCTCGCTTTTGAATGCGGCCTATTTCCTGCCCATCGTCTACCGGGCCTATTTCAAGCCACCCACCGAGGCGGCTTGGGCCGAGGGCCGCAGCGAGGGCCCGGCCGCGGCCTGGGTGCCGCCCTTGATCACCGCCGCCTGCTCGTTGGCGCTGTTCTTTTATCCCCAACCCTTCCTGCGCCTGGCCCAGATGGCCGTGGCCAGTCTGTTCGGAGGCTGAGCATGGAGCAAGGTGAGCTGCGCGAGCTGAAGCACGACGCCGAGCCAGGCTACCGGCCGGTGCTGTGGGTGCTGGTGGGGGTGGCGGTGGTGTATCTGGTGCTGGTGTTGACCGGGGCGCTGGGTTAGGGAGGCGGGGTCATGCGCGAGCTGAAGATATTCGACAAGGCGGTCAACGTAAAGCGCCTGCTCATATGCCTGTATGTCTTCCTGGCCGGGCTGTTGGTGGCCGACTTTTTCATCTCCAAGCACGGCCACTTCTCCTGGGAGAACGCTTCGGAGTTTTACGCGGCCTACGGCTTCCTGTGCTACCTGACCCTGATCGCCCTGGCCAAGGTCCTGCGCCGCTTCATCAAGCGCCGGGAGGACTACTATGATTAGCGGTCTGCCCCCGGCGCTGTTGTTCCTGGCGGGCGCGGCCCTGGTGCCGCTGTTGCCCCAGCGCTTCAAGCAGGCCTTCATGCTGGCCCTGCCCCTGTTCGCCTTGTATCTGCTGTACAACACACCCTTGGGCACCTACTGGAGCTTCAACTTCCTGGACTACCAGATAGTCCTGATGAAGCTGGACCGCCTGAGCCGGGTGTTCGCCTACATCTTCCTGATCATCTCGGTGATCGGCTTTCTGTTTGCCCTCAAGGTGGAGGACGACCTCCAGCACAGCGCGGCGCTGATCTACGCGGGCGGGGCCCTGGGGGTCACCCTGTGCGGCGACTGGTTCAGCCTGTACGTGTACTGGGAGTTCATGGCCGTGGCCTCCACCTTCCTGATCCTGGCCCGGCGCACCCCGGCGGCCAGGGCGGCGGCCCTGCGCTACATCCTGGTGCACCTGTTCGGCGGGCTGCTGCTCTTTGCGGGGATCATGCTGCTGTTGGCCGGGGGCGGTCCCATTGCCATCGGGGCGCTCAAGCTCGAGGGCACGGCGGCCTGGCTCATCTTCCTGGGCATCGCCCTGAACGCGGCCATCCCGCCCCTGCACCCCTGGCTGAAAGACGCCTATCCCGAGGCCACCCCCACCGGGGCCGTCTTCCTGAGCGCCTTCACCACCAAGAGCGCGGTGTACCTCATGTGCCGCACCTTCGCCGGGGCCGAGGTCTTGATCTGGGTGGGGGCGATCATGACCATCTTCCCCATCTTCTACGCGGTGCTGGAAAACGACATCCGCCGGGTGCTCTCCTACAGCCTGATGAACCAAGTCGGCTACATGATGTGCGGCATCGGCATCGGCACCACCCTGGCCATCAACGGCACGGTGAGCCACGCCTTCTGCCACATCCTCTACAAGGCCCTGCTGTTCATGGCCGCGGGCAGCGTACTCACCATGACCGGGCGCATACGCTGCACCGACCTGGGCGGGCTGTATAAGACCATGCCGCTCACCGCCGTGTTCTGCATGGTGGGCTCGGCCTCCATCAGCGCCTTCCCCCTGTTCAGCGGCTTCGTGTCCAAGTCCATGATCGTCAGCGCGGCCGGGCTGCAACACCTGACCACCATCTGGTTCATGCTCCAGTTCGCCTCGGTGGGCGTCATCGACCACGCGGGCATCAAGGTGCCTTACTTCACCTTCTTCGGCCACGACTCCGGGGTCAGGGCCAGCGATCCGCCCTGGAACATGACCTGGGCCATGGGCATCGCCGCCTTTTTCTGCCTGGGCATCGGCATCTTCCCCCAGCCGCTGTACAACATCCTGCCCTTCCCGGTGGACTACGCCCCCTACACCGGGGCCCACGTGGTGGGCCAGCTCCAGTTGCTGCTCTTCGGGGCCCTGGCCTTCGTGCTCCTGATCTATTCCGGCTACTACCCGGCCGAGATTCGGGCCATCAACCTGGACTTCGACTGGTTCTACCGCAAGGGCGGCCGCGCCTTTTACCGCCTGGTGGATTGGGGCCTCAACGGCATCAACGCGGCCAGCGACCGCTGGTTGGTGAACGGGGCCACCGGAGCGGTGAACCGCTTCGCCCGCCAGGCTCCGGCGGTGATGTCCAAGCTGGTGTTGGTGCCGGTGTGGTGGCTGTTCAAGGTGCGCGGCTGGCCCCTGGAGCAGCGCAAGCGGGCCCTGGAGCGCGGCTTCGCCCGGGGAGCCCTGCCGGTGGGCGTGGGAGCCCTGGCCGCGGCGGTAATGCTGATTGTGCTCTACCTTTTGGCGTAAGATAGAAGAAAGGCTACTAAAAAACCAACCATTCGAGCCTTTGAAGGAGAGAAGCCATGGCTTCGATCGATGATTTGAAACAAATCTACCTGCTTCAAAATCTGGAAAAACAGATGCTGGAGAGGCTGGCCCCCCTGGCCCAGATCAAGCAGTACGAGGAGAAGGACGTCATCTTCGAAGAAGGCCAGGAGGCGGACAACTTTTTCATGCTGGTCAGCGGCAAGGTCCTGCTCAAGGTGGACATATCCGCCGCGGTTACCATCTCCCTGGGCGCGGTGAAACCCGGCTATTCCTTTGGCTGGTCCTCCCTGCTGGGCCTGGACTACACCTCCCAGGCCGCCTGCGCCGAGCCCTGCGAAGTGTTGCTTATCAAGGGCGCGGCCTTCAAAGAGGTGATGGACAGCGACCACACCATGGGCTACCAGGTTATGGAAGGCGTGGTGCGCATCCTGGAGAACCGCCTCAAGCGCCGCACCGAGCAGTTCATTAAGACCTTGCGCAAGCAGATGGAAATCTGGGACCTGTTTTAAGGTTGGGTTTGCAAAAGGACCGTTCGTGCGGCTGCGCCATACCCCGCATGGCAGCGTTGTCGGCGTCTCTCGGTCCTCGGCGTAGATATACTACGCCTGCGTCCCTCGCACGCCTCCCGCCTTGCCCCGCGGCGCCTGGCCGTGCCGCTAATTTGCGAGTGTTGGTTGCCCAAGCTTTATGGAAAATCAGTTCTTACCAATCGCCATTTCCGGTCATTTAGCCACTTTGCCCGACTCCTCCACCCTTACCTGGTTTAATCCGGCGCGGGCTTGACACTGCGTATCCCCCAGCGTATGTGTGGTTAGCTCCATAAACCAACCCCACGGAGACATCATGGCGCAGCGCAAAGGCCTGGTGATGATCAACACCGGCGACGGCAAGGGCAAGACCACCGCCGCCCTGGGACTGACCCTCAGGGCCTCGGGCTACGGCTGGAACATTCTCATCATCCAGTTCATCAAGAGCGGCAAGGGCTACAGCGAGTTCGAGGCCGCCGCCAAGCTGCCCGGGGTGCAGATAAAGGCCACCGGCCTGGGCTTGATCATGCCGGGCACCGACCGCACCCCCCACCGGGAGGCGGCCCGCCGGGGCTGGGAGATGGCCCGGGCCGAGGTGGCCTCGGGCAACTGGGACCTGATCATCCTGGACGAGATCAACAACGCCATGACCATGGGCTTCGTGGACCCCACCGAGGTGGCCGAGCTGATCAAGCAAAAGCCCCCGGAGCTGCACCTGGTGCTCACCGGACGGGGCTGCCCCCAAGAGATAATGGAGCTGGCCGACATGGTCACGGTCATGGAGCCCTGGCGGCACCACGCCGACAACGGGGTGCCCGCCCAAAAAGGCGTGGAGTTCTAGGCAGGGCGCGAGGAACTTCCATGGTCTACAGCGGCGTGGGCTATTGCCCCTGCGGCCAGGAAATATGGATCGAATACCTACACGGCGCACACGGCTGGCGCTGCCGCTTTTTCGGGCCGAGCGACCAGGAGATAGAGCGCTGCCCCGCCTGCGGCCGTGAGCTGGACGAAGACGACCTGGAATCCCGCTGAATCCCCGCCTCCAATTTAATCCCTTTCAGCCACGCGATAAGTTTGCTTCGCGATTGATGAGAACCTATCCTAAAAGGGTAGGGTGAATCGCGAGGAGGTTGGAATGACCTTGCGCAACTTGAACCAGCGTTGGCTGTGGGTGGTCATTTTGGCGGCAAGCGTGCTTATGGCCGCCACGGCCATGGGGAAGAATATGAGCGACAAACCGGTAAAAACGGCCAGGGCCACCTTCGCGGGCGGCTGCTTCTGGTGCATGGAGCCGCCCTTCGACAAGCTGGACGGGGTGATCTCCACCACCTCCGGCTACACCGGCGGCCAGGTCAAAAACCCCACCTATGAGCAGGTCTCCGCCGGGGGCACCGGCCACGCCGAGGCGCTCCAGGTGGTCTACGACCCGGCCAAGATCAGCTACGCCCAGTTGCTGGAGGTGTTCTGGCGCAACATCGACCCCACGGTGAAGGACCGCCAGTTCTGCGACGTGGGCAACCAGTACCGCACGGCCATCTTCTACCATGACGATGAGCAGAAGCGCCTGGCCCTGGAATCCAAGCAGCGCCTGGACAAGAGCGGCAAGCTGGGAGCCATCCAGACCGAGATAGTCCCGGCCGGGGCTTTTTACCCGGCCGAGGACTACCATCAGGACTATTACAAGAAGAATCCCATCCGCTACAAGTATTATCGCTGGAGCTGCGGCCGGGACCAGCGCCTGGAGGAGCTGTGGGGCAAGTAAGGGCCTAGGCCGCGATCCAGCCTAGGCCTCCTTGACTCCCAAAACCTGGAACACCTCGATGGGCTCGGCCACGTTCTTCAGGCGCTGGGGACCGATGCTTTCCAGGTTGAAGCGGTCCCTCACCCGCTTGGCGGTTTCCGGGCCGATGTATATCCTGCCCTCGGTGGCCAGGGCGCCGATGCGCGCCGCGTTGTTGGTCACCGACCCGCTGGCGGTGAAGGTCCAGCGGGTGCCCGCGATGCCCTCGAAGCGCGAACTGCCCACCAACGCGGTGCCCGAGTTCACCCCGATGTTGATCAGCACCGGCTGGAAACGCCCGGCCAACTCCTGGTTGACCTTGGCCACCTTGCTCCCCACGGCCAGGGCGGTGTTGACCGCGTTGAGGGCGTGTCGGACGGGGTCCTCATCCTGGAAGATGATCATCAATCCGTCCCCGGCGGTTTCATTGATGTCGCCGTGGTTCTGATAGATGTCGTCCAGGAAGCTGGAGAAGTAGCGCTCGATGAGGAAGTTCATGTCCTCGCCGTTGACCTGCTCGCTCATCTTGGTGTAGCCGGCCACGTCCAGGAACAGCACCGACACGTCGGTTTCGCGCTTGTTAAGGTCCGGGGCCTCGGGGGCCTCGTCGATGCGCGCCTTCACCGAGGTGGGCACGAACTTGCTGAGCGTGTTTTGGATGTTTTCCAAAAGCTCGATGCGGTGCAGGCTGTCCTCGAGCTCCTGCTTCTTGCGCTTGAGCTCTTCCACGTGGGCATGCAGATCGGTGGCCATGGTGTTGAAGGTGTGGGCCAGCTCGCCCACCTCGTCGCCGGGCCGGATGCCGGTGACCCGGGTGAGCAGGTCGCCGCCGGCCAAGCGCTTGGCCCCGTGGGTGAGCATCTTCACCGGCTTGGTGAGGCCCACCACCATGATCAGCACCACGATGCCCATGATGGCCAAGCCGCCCAGGGCGAAGTAGGCCTGGTGGCGGGTGAGGTCGTTGACCGGGGCCAGCACGGCGTCCTCCGGGGCCACCACCCCAAAGCTCCAGCCCACCCCTTTCACCGGGGCGTAGGCCAGCCAGGCGTCACGTTTGCTGATGGGGTCCTTGATCTTGACCACCCCGCTGGCCCCGCGAATCATGCGCCGGCCCAACTGGCGCAGCTTGGGGTTGTTCAGCTCCTCGGCCAGGGAGAAGATGCTCTGGCGCATGACCAACTCGTCGCGGGGCCCGGCCAGGAAGTTGCCCTGATGGGTGATCAAAAAGGCGTATCCTCCCTCGGTCACCGCCAGGGAGCGCACCTCCCGGCCCAGGTAGCCCAGGTCCACGTCGGCGGTGACCACCCCCAGCACCTTGCCCTTTTTAACCATGGGCGCGGAGTAGGTGGACATGAGGATGTTGCCGCCTCCCTCGTCGAAATAGGGCTCGCTCCACACCCCGTGGCCCAGCAGGGCGGGCACCAGGTACCAGTTCTGGCTGGGGTAGTCGTAGGCCGGGCTGTTGAGGTCGGTGACCTTGAGCCCCTGGGGCGAGCGGTAGGCATAGGAGGAAAAGACGCGGCGGTCAGGGGCGAAGGAATAGGGGGCCAGGGCCAGGGCCATGCCGTAGACCCGGGGGTTTGCCACCAGGTTCTGGCTCACCAACTCGTTGGCCATCTCTTCGCTGGCCACGCCCACCACCTCCAGGGTCACCGCCAGGTTGCGGGCCGGAGCGCTCACCTTTTCCAGGCGCCGGGCCAACTCCGCCGCCTGGGAGGAAGCCAGGTCCAGCAACTGCTCTTGGCTGGAATCGAGCAGGGCGCGGGAGGCCTCCAGGTGGCTGACCATGGCCATGGCCGCGGCCACCACCGCCACCCCGGAAAGCACGAAGATGACGAAGCGGGCCCTGAGGCGCAACCAGCGCGGTTTCAGTCCTTCGCTGCTCATTGCTCTCTCCAGGCCTCGGCCACGAACCCCTTGGCCTCTATGGGCTCGGGGATGAAGCCTTGGGCCACCAGGACCCGGTTCACCTGCAACAGGTCGTAGGGTGAAAGCTGGCCCATGAGCACGGTTCCCACCCGGTGGGTGTAGAGGTCTTTCATACTCTTGAGCATCCAGCGCTGGTGGGCCAGGTTGCTGGCCAGATTGGCCGCGTTCACCCGCTTCATCACCGAGGCCAGGGCCAGCGGCTGGTCCAGGAAGGCCTTACGCCATCCCTCCAGGCTGGCCTGCACGAAGGCCTTGCACACCTGTTTGCGATCCCGCCAGGTGTCCTCCAGGGTGTAGAGGCCGTCCTCGGGGAAGTTCATCCCCTGCTCGGCGAAGTCGAAAACCGTGATCTCGTCGCGGTCCACCCCGGCCTGGTAGAGCTGGTGGTACTCGTTGTAGAGCATCGCCGTGGCCGCGTCCACCGCCCGCTGAAGGAAGGGGGCCATGGAAACGTTTTGGCTGACCTCCTTCACCTCGATGCCCAGCTTGGCGAACAGGGCCCGGGGAGGTGCCGCGAATTGGCGCTGCCACAGCCCTACCCGGCGGCCGTCCAAGTCCTTGACCGTGCGGATGCCGCTGTCGTTGAACACCACCAGCATGAGGGCCGAGCGCTGCACCAACTGGGCCAGGTTGACCAGGTCCACCCCCTTGGAGCGCATGACCAGGGCCTCGGACAGCCAGGAAAGGGCGAAGTCGCAGCGCAGGGTGGCCAGTTCGCTCAGGGGGTCGATGCCCGGCCCGCCGGGGCGGATATCCACCTCCAGCCCTGCCTTGCGGTACAGGCCCAGGTCTTGGGCCAGGTAGAAACCGGCGAACTGGGCCTGGTGCACCCACTGCAACTGGAGGCTCACCTTGGTCAGGGCCTCGGCCCCGGCCGGAGCCAGGAGCAGGGCGCAGACCAAAAGCGTGGCTGCCGCGTATTTGAACTTGCCCATAAGGCCCATGGCCGGATTACCTCCGGCACCATGGTATCGCCGCCACTCTCCCCTGGCAAGAGCGCTTGCGGGGAGTGGTAGGAATGGCTACTATTTATGCAAAGTGTAGGGTGCCACTTTGCACTTGACATAATAGCGGGGCTTGGCCTAGTCTGGGCTCATGAGCAAAGCAAGCCAACCAAAAGAGCAAAAAAAGCCGGCCAGTAAAGCGGCTCCCCTGGGCCTGCGCATGAATCAACTCATGGCAGCCACCGGCCTGCCCAAGTCCACACTCCTTTACTACGTGGAGCAGGAGCTTTTACCACCACCGGTGAAGACCAGCCCCAACATGGCCTACTACGACGAGGCCTGCGTGGAGCGGGCCCAACTCATCAAGCGCATGCAGAACCAGCACCGCCTGCCGCTGGGTAAGATAAGGGTGATTCTGGAGGCCCAGGCCCAGGGCCACGACACCGAGGCTTTCATAGCCCTGGGCCAGGAGATCTTCGGGCGGGAGCAGGGGCCCTTGCTGAACAAGCAGGAGTTCATGCGCCAGAGCGGCCTGGGCCGCAAGGCCCTGGAGGCCTTCCAAGAGGCCGGGCTCCTGCTGCCCCTGGAACCGGGGCGCTTCGACCAGCAGGACCTGGCCATGGGGCGGCTTTTGGCCGGGGCTCTGGGCCGGGGGGTGGGACCGGAGGACCTGGCCTTTTACCATAGCCTGGGCTCCAAGATCGTGGACGAGGAGATGGCCCTGCGCTCGCGCATAACCAAGGAACTGCCGCCGGCGGCCGACGCCGAGGTCACCCTGGCCCTGACCAAGGCGGCTCGGGCCACGCGGAGTTATGTGATCGATCGCCTGTTCCAGCACCGGGTGGCCGGTGCGCGTCACCTCAAGGACGAGGAGATGCTCTCATGAACCCTGAGCGCCGCTGGAGGTTGCTGGGCCTGGCGCCCATCGCGGCCTCTGTGATCCTGGTTGCCGTGGGCGAAGCCGCCGGTTGGCCCCTGACCGCCGCCCGGTGGCTGTCCCTGCTCATGCTGGCCCTGTGCGTGGCCGCCCTGATTCCCCTGCGCCGGGCGGGGCGGGCCACGGCCATAAGCCTGAGCTTCGGGGCCTTTGTGCTTCTCGCGGCGGCCGGGTTCTGGCTGTGGCCCACGGGCCTGGGCCGGGCGGTGGCCGCCGGGCCCATCGCCTGGGTCTATTGGATGCTCCTGGCCGGGGCCAGCCTGCCCTGGGCCTTTGGCGCGCCGCCCTTCACCGAAGTATTTGCCAAGCGCACCACCCCCGAGGCGGTGTGGCAGACCGACATTTTCAAGCGCATCAACCGCAACATGACCCTGGTATGGTGCCTGCTGTTTTTGGCCGCCGCGCTGGTGGCCACCCTGGCGGCGCTGTTGCCCGCCCTCAAGGGCCCTCTTGCCCAGGCCTTGTGCACCGGGGTCATACCGGTGGCCCTGATGCTGGGCATCGGGCTGCCCTTTACCAAGAATTATCCAGCCCATTACCAACGCAAGCTGGGCCTGGAGCCGGTGGGAACGGAGGCCACGCCCCCGCTCGCGCCGGACGCCACGGCCTCTGGCCCTGCCCCGGCCCCCGCGCCGCGCCCAATCCGGGAGGAAACCATGTCTGGACAAAAAACCATCGTGGCCGTCAACGGCTCACCCCACGGGGGTATCGGCAACACCTCCAGAATGATCGAGATGCTGCGCCCCACCCTGGAGGCCGAAGGGTTGGCCCTTGAGGTCATCACCCTGCATGACAAGGAGATCGACTACTGCACCGGCTGCGCGGTGTGCCTGGAAAAAGGCAAGTGCTGGATTCCCGATGAGCACCGGGGCCTGGTGAAAAGGCTGCTGGAGGCTGACGGCATCATCCTGGCTTCGCCGGTGTACTTCTTCCATGTCACCGCCCAGATGAAAACCTTCATCGACCGCAGCCTCGGTTGGGGGCACAAGCCCAGGGACACCTACAAGCCCGGCCTGGCCATCAGCGTGGCCGCCGTCTTCCAAGAGGTGGAGGTGGCCGACTATCTGGCGGGCCTGCTGCATGTGTACGGGGCCTATTCGGTGGGCACCTTCACCGCCATGGCCACCGGCCCCGGCGGCTTCCTGGGCAAGGAGGCGGTGGAGGCCAGGGCCCAGGACCTGGCCCGCGACCTGGCCCGGGCGGTCAAGGAAAAGAGGCGCTACCCCGTCACCAGCCAGGAGCTGTTCTTCTATCTGCACATGGGCTGGCTGGTGAAGGCCAACAAGGACGGGGTGATGAAGGACGACTACCGCCACTGGGAGGACAAGGGCTTCTACCAGGGGTTCGAGCAGTACGTAAACCAAAAATGGAACGTAGTGGAGGGCCTGGGCCGCGAGGCCCGGGACGCCTGGATCAAGCAGATGATCGCCGAGCGCAAGGCCCGCAAGGGTGGCGCCACCTCGTCGCCAGCGCCACGTCCCCGGGAGGCCGCGCCCGGACCCCAGGCCGCCTCCACCTGCCGGGAGCTGCTGGAGATGATGCCCCAGGGCCTCAATCCCCAGGAGGCGGGGGATCTCAAGGCCACGGTGCAGTTCAACATCAGCGGGAGCGAGGATTTCGTGGCCCATCTGGACATCGCCGGAGGAAAGTGTTCCTTTGTGGACGGTCCTGCGGCCCGGCCCAACCTGGTGATCAAGGCCCCGGCCCAGGTGTGGCTGGACATCTCCCAGGGCCGCTTGGACGGCCAGGCCGCCTTCATGGGCGGCAAATACCAGACCGAGGGGGACATCACCCTGTTGATGCGCTTCAACAAGCTGTTCTCGAGCCGCTAAGACCGGTTTGGGGGGATGAAACCATGATATGGCTGAGAATGATGGGGCTGGGGCTGGTGGCTGCCCTGTGGGCGGGCCTGGCCCTGGCCGGGAGCCTGGCCGTGGGCCAGGCGGCCCCGGACTTCAAGGTGAGCACCGGGGAGGGGCAGGCCCTGCGCCTGTCCGGCCTTCAGGGCAAGGTGGTGACCGTGTTTTACGAGGGCAAGGACCAGGTGGAGCACAGCCGGGCCCTCAAGAAAGACCTGAACCGTTTCTACGACGACCAGCCGCCGGAGATACAAAAGCTGGTGGCCCGGGTGGCGGTGGTGGACTGTTCCCCGGCCAACTGGTTCACCAAGGGCTTCTGGGCCGACGGCCTCAAAGAGGCCGGGCAAAAAGAGGGGCTCACCGTGTACGGCGACTGGGACGGCTCCATGCGCCAAGCCTACGGCCTGCCTGAGGACGGCTCCAGCTTCCTGGTGGTGGGGCCGGAGGGCAAGCTTCTCTACCTGGCCCCGGACACCCGCAAACTGGGGCCCGCCCAATTCTCGAAAATCCGGGACCTGATCACCCAGGCCACCACCGAGGCCATGGCCCGTTAGGTCGGTTGATCCCTGCGCGCCTCTGGCCCGGGGGCGCGCTTCAAGGAAGTTGTCATGGATGGTCGCAGGACTTTTCTGAAAAAGAGCGCCATGGCCTCGGTGGCGTTGGCCGTGCCCACGGTTGCCGGTTGCGCCTGCCTGGACACCATACGGGCCAAGGTTCCCCTGAAAACGCGGCAAGTGAACCGCGCCTTGGTGGTCTGGTACAGCCAAACCGGCAGCACCCGCAGGTATGGCCGCGAACTGGCCGCCACCTTGCAAAATGAGGGGGTGAAGGTCACGGCCGGAAACCTTCGGGAGATCGATCAAAAGACCGCCGCAAGCTACGATCTCCTGGTGGTCGGCGCGCCGGTTTTTTATTACGACGCCCCGTCCGTTGTGCAGCAGTGGGCTCTGTCCCTGCCCGATCTGGGGGGCATGCCCGTAGCCGCCTACGTCAGCTTCGGAGGGCCGGAGGGCAACCAGCACAACGCGGCCTGCTCCATCCTGGAGTGCCTGGTGCAAAAAAACGGGGTGCCCATGGCCCAGAAGGCCTTCATGAACATCGGCTCCTATCCCTTGTCGTGGGCGGGCGACAAGATCAAAAAAACTCCCTGGAAGCACCAGAACCTGCCGGACCGGCAAACCTATGAGCAGGTGCGGCAATACGCCCGGCATGTCCTGGAGCAGGTGGCCAAGGGGCAACCCGCCGAGTTTTCCAAAAAAATCACCCTGCGGGAGATATCCACCTATTTCGGGCCGATATGGTGGACCAAGCGCTCCATTGAAAAGCATTACATCGTGAAGGACAAGTGCATCGCTTGCGGGACCTGCGTGGAGAAGTGCCCGGCCCAGGCCATAGACCTGGCCAGTCATTCCGTGAACCAAGAGGCCTGCGTCCTTTGCTTCGGGTGCCTCAACAACTGCCCGGCCCAGGCGATGTACATGGAATATGACGGGGTTCGACTGATCGGCTTCCATGAGTTCCTGAAATTGAAAAACATCCAGATCATGGAACCAGCCGAACTTAAGAGCTGACACTCCGCTACAGGGCCCCGCACGGAACTTGATGCCCACGGGCTTCCCACGGGCGCCATCCCGTGAGCCCTTTGGACATGGGCCGCCAATGGCTATTGTCACCGCCAAATCTTTGGCATAGTCTTGGAGAGCCGGGTTCTGCATCCGGCGTTGGGCGATAAGCATAATCCGGGAAATTGCCTGCCGGCCTACCAGGCCGGGCGTGGCGCTGTTTTCTGCACCCGAACCTCGGGAGAGGCGTAATGAGCGACAAGGATATGGAGCAGTTGGCCGTAAACACCATCCGCATGCTGGCCGCCGACATGGTCGAGCAGGCCAACAGCGGCCACCCCGGCATGCCCCTGGGCGCGGCCCCCATGGCCTATCTGCTGTGGACCCGCTTCATGCACTACAACCCCTCTGATCCCCAGTGGGCCAACCGGGACCGCTTCGTGCTCAGCGCGGGGCACGGCTCGGCCCTGCTCTATGCCATGTTGCACCTGACCGGCTACGACCTCTCCCTGGACGACCTCAAGAACTTCCGCCAGTGGGGCAGCAAGACCCCCGGCCACCCCGAGTACGGCGTGGCCCCCGGCGTGGAGGCCACCACCGGGCCCCTGGGCCAGGGCTTCGGCATGGGCGTGGGCATGGCCCTGGCCGAGCGTTTCCTGGCCCAGACCTACAACCGCCCCGACTATGAGGTGATCGACCATTACACCTACGCCATCGTCAGCGACGGCGACCTGATGGAAGGCGTGGCCAGCGAGGCTGCCTCCCTGGCCGCCACCCTGGGCCTGGGCAAGCTCATCTACCTCTACGATGACAACCACATCTCCATCGAGGGCGGCACCGAGCTGACCTTCACCGAAGACGCCATGGCCCGTTTCGAGGCCTACGGCTGGCACACCCAGAAGGTGGCCGACGGCAACGACCTGGAGGCCATGGCCCGGGCGGTGGAGGCGGCCAAGGCCGAGACCGAGAGGCCCAGCATCATCGCGGTGCGCACCCACATCGGCTACGGCAGCCCCAAGATCGACACCTCGGGCGTGCACGGCGAGCCCCTGGGGGCCGAGGCCCTGGAGACCACCCGCAAGACCCTGGGCTGCTCCCCGGACAGCTTCTGCATCCCCCAGGAGGCGCTCAAGTTTTTCCGCGCCGGCCAGAAGCGGGGCATGGAGCAGCAGGAGGCCTGGCAAAAGACCTTTGCCCGCTATAGTAAGGAATACCCCGATCTGGCCGCCCGCCTGCAAGACGAGCTGGCCGGGGTTTTGCCCTCGGGCTGGGACTCCGAGGTCCCCGAATTTGCCGCGGGCGAGAAGATCGCCACCCGCGCGGCCAGCGGCAAGGTGCTTAACGCCCTGGCCACCAAGGTGCCCAACCTGGTGGGCGGCTCGGCCGACCTGGCCCCCAGCACCAAGACCCTCATCGCGGGCAGCGGCGACATGCGCGCCAATCAGGAGCCCGGCGGGCGCAACATCCACTTCGGGGTGCGCGAGCTGGGCATGGGCGCGGTGGTCAACGGCATGGCCCTGCACGGCGGGGTGATTCCCTACGGGGCCACCTTCTTCGTGTTTAGCGACTACATGCGCCCCGCGCTTCGGCTGTCGGCCATCATGGGCTGCCACAGCATCTGGATCTTCACCCACGACAGCATCGGGGTGGGCGAGGACGGCCCCACCCACCAGCCGGTGGAGCAGCTCATGTCGCTTCGGCTCATGCCCGGCTTCACGGTGCTGCGCCCGGCCGAGGGCAACGAGACCGCCGCCGCCTGGCGCGTGGCCATGAAGCACAAGCACGGCCCGGTGGCCCTTATCCTCACCCGCCAGAAGCTGCCCTGCCTGGACCCGGAGGCCTACCCCATCGCCAAGGGCGTGGCCAAGGGAGCCTACGTGCTCAAAGACTGCGACGGCACGCCGGAGCTGATCCTCATGGCCACCGGCTCCGAGGTGACCCTGGCCCTGGCCGCGGCGGAAAAGCTGGCCTCCAAGGGCCTGCTGGTGCGGGTGGTGTCCATGCCCTGCTGGGAGATTTTCGAGGCCCAGGACCGGGAGTACCGGGACAAGGTGCTGCCGCCCAAGGTGACCGCCCGCCTGGCCATCGAGGCCGGAGTCACCCTGGGCTGGGAGCGCTGGGTCGGCTCCCAGGGCGCGGTGATCGGGGTGGACCGTTTCGGCGAGAGCGCCCCCGGCCCCTTGGTCATGGACAAGCTGGGCTTCAACCTGGACAACGTGGTGGACACCGCCCTGGAGATCCTTCAGAAATAAGGCGAACCCTCGCCAGTATCGGCCCGGACGGGAGCACGCCTCCCGTCCGGGTTTGTTTTTGGCCTCGCCAGGCCGTGGCCCTGGTCTGTTATTCTAGATGGTGACAGATCAATTTTGCGGGCGCGGGCCTCGGGCCCGTCGGCGGGAGGCGGTAGATGCACATAGGCATGGTGGGCCTGGGGCGCATGGGGATGAACATGGCCAGGCGTCTGGCCCGGGGAGGCCACCAGGTGGCGGCCTACAATCGCACTGTGCAAAAGGCGCGGGACCTGGCCGCCGAAGAGCCCGGCGTCACCCCGGTGGAGAGCCTGGCCAAGCTCAAGGGTGCCTTGCAGGCCCCCCGGCTGATTTGGCTGATGCTGCCCGCCGAGGTGGTGGACGCCCACCTGGACGAGCTGGCCGAGATCCTGGAGCCCGGCGATCTGGTGGTGGAGGGCGGCAACAGCCTGTACAAGGACGACCTGCACCGCGCCCCGCTCTTGGGGGCCAAGGGCATAGCCTACATGGACGCCGGAGTCAGCGGCGGGGTGTGGGGCCTGAGCGAGGGCTACTGCATCATGGCCGGGGGCTCGCCCGATGACTTCGCCCGCCTGGAGCCGGCTCTGGAATCGCTGTGCCAACCCGGCGGCTATCTGCACACCGGCCCGGTGGGCAGCGGCCACTTCGTGAAGATGATCCACAACGGCATCGAGTACGGCATGATGCAGGCCTACGCCGAGGGCTTCGAGCTGTTGAAGCAGGGGCCCTTCAGCGAGCACCACGATTTCGCGGCCATCTGCGGCCTGTGGCAAAACGGCAGCGTGGTGCGCTCCTGGCTGCTGGGCCTTTTGCAAAACGCCTTTGAGGAGCGGCCCGGCCTGGAGGGCATCGCGGGCTACGTGGAGGACTCGGGCGAGGGGCGCTGGAGCGTGCAGCAGGCGGTGGAGAGCGCGGTGAGCGCCCCGGTGATCACCCTGGCCCTCATGGAGCGCTTCCGCTCCCGGCGCGAGGACACCTTCGGCGACAAGGTGCTGGCCGCCCTGCGCAACCAGTTCGGGGGCCACGCGGTCAAGAAAAGCGACTGACGGAGGCGAGCATGCCTGAGGAGCAAATCAATCTGTCCCTGGTGCCCAAGCGGCCCGACGACTGCGCGGTGGTGATCTTCGGGGCCTCGGGCGACCTCACCGGCCGAAAGCTGGTGCCCGCCCTGTACCGTCTGTTCGCCTCCGGGGCCACGCCGGAGCATTTCTATATTTGCGGCGCGGCGCGCAGCGAGATGAGCCGGGAGGAGTTCCAGAACAAGATGCACCAGGCGGTGGAGGCCAGGGGACTGGACATGATCGCCTGGGAGCGCTTCGCCGCCTGCCTGCACTACCAGCCGGTGGTCTACGACCAAGTGGAGACCTACCACGCCCTGGCCAAGCGCCTTGACGAGCTGGACGCGGAGCACGGGGTGAAGGGCAACCGCATCCTGGAGCTGGCCATCCCGCCCACCCTGTACCAGACCGTGGCCCTCACCCTGGGCCAAGCGGGCCTGGCCTCCGAGGAGCAGGGCTGGCGGCGGCTGGTGGTGGAAAAGCCCTTCGGCCGCGACCTGGACTCCAGCCGGGAGCTGAACCGGGCCATCTGCCAGGGCTTCGCCGAGCACCAGGTGTTTCGCATCGACCACTACCTGGCCAAGGAGACAGTGCAGAACATCATGATGTTCCGCTTCGCCAACGCCATCTTCGAGCCGCTGTGGAACCGCAACTACATCGACCAGGTGTCCATCGTCACCGCCGAGACCCTGGGGGTGGAGCACCGGGCGGGCTATTACGAGCAGGCCGGGGTGCTGCGGGACATGTTCCAGAACCACATGATGCAGCTGTTGGCCCTGGTGGCCGCCGAGCCGCCCTCGCTGTTCGAGGCCAACCGGGTGCGCGACGAGCGCACCAAGCTGTTCCGCAGCCTACGGCCCTTCCCCTTGGAAGATCTCTACGACTACCTGGTGCTGGCCCAGTACGAGGCCGGGGAGATCGACGGGAAGCCGGTGCCCGCCTACCGGGCCGAGCCGGGGGTGGACCCCAGCTCCCTGGCCCCCACCTTCGCCACCATGAAGGTGTTCGTGGACAACTGGCGCTGGCAGGGAGTGCCCTTCTATCTGACCAGCGGCAAGCGCCTCACCGAAAAGCTCACCCGTATCGTGATCAACTTCCGCGAGGTGCCTCACTCCCTGTTCCGCCGGGTGCTGGGCGAGGAGATCCAGACCAACCGCCTGGTGCTGGACATCCAGCCCAAGGAGGAAATCACGCTCTACTTCCAGGCCAAGCAGCCGGGGGCCCAGGTGGCCTTGCGCACCGTGCGCCTGCACTTCTCCTACCAGGACCAGGCGGCCCAGCACCGGGTGGAGGCCTATGAGAAGGCCCTGGCCGACGCCATGCTGGGCGACCAGATGCTGTTCTGGCGGCAAGACGGGGTGGAGCTTTGCTGGGCCTTCCTGGACCCGGTCTTGGAGGCCTGCGAAAGCTGCGGGGACCGGGCCGACCGGCTGCATCGCTACCGGGCGGGGACCTGGGGCCCCCGGGACGCGGCCAAGCTATGGCCCGGCCACCCCTACAACAACCCGGTGAGCTAGGCCGTGCGGGTGGAGGTGTTCGCGGACCGCGTGGCCCTGGCTCAGGCCGCCGCCGCCTTCACCAAGGACGCGGCGAACCGGGCGGTGGGCGCGCGCGGGGTTTTCAGCCTGGCCCTGGCCGGTGGCTCCACCCCCCTGGAGACCTACCGCCTCCTGGGGCATGACCCCGCCTTCCCCTGGGCCGAGACGCAAGTATTTTGGGGCGACGAGCGCTGCGTTGCGGCCGACCACCCGGACAGCAACCGGGACGCCGCCCTGAAGGCCCTGGGTCCGCCCGAGACGTTGCCCCCGGACAACATCCACCCCATCAGGGGTCAGCTGTCCCCCCAGGAAGCGGCCCAGGACTACGAGTGGCGGCTCAAGGGGTTTTTCGCGGAGCAGGGACGGCCCGCGTTCGACCTGGTGCTCCTGGGCCTGGGGCTGGACGGCCACGTGGCCAGCCTGTTCCCCGGCGGCCCCGGCCTGGGCGAGACGGAATCTTGGGTGATTCCCGTAGCCGCGCCCAGCCACGTGCGGCCCCAGGTGCCCCGGGTGAGCCTTAGCTTGTGGGCTTTCAACCAGGCCCGCCGGGTGCTGCTTTTGGTCAGCGGCGCGGCCAAGGCCCCGCTGGCGGCGCGTTTGCGCGGGGGAGAGGCCCCTGATCTGCCCGCCGCCCGGCTGCGGCCCCAAATGGAAATGGTTCTTTATCTTGACCGGGACGCGGCGGGCGATTGATTCCCGGCTCCCGCTATGCTCAAATAAGCCACCATGTGTGGCCGTTTCACTCAAAGCAAAAGCCTCGCCGAATACCAGGACCGTTTCAGCTTCAGCGCGGGGCCGCTCGAGTACGCGCCCCGCTTCAACCTGGCTCCGGGCCAGGAGGCCCTGGCCGTGCTGGCCGGGGACGAGGGGCGGCGCGGCGAGATGCTGCGCTGGGGCCTGGTGCCCTCCTGGGCCAAGGATGAGCGGGTGGGCTACAAGATGATCAACGCCCGGGCCGAGACCGTGGCCGACAAGCCCGCCTATCGCGGGCCTTTTCGCCGCGCCCGCTGTCTGATCCCGGCGGACGGCTTTTTCGAGTGGGCCCCGGCCGCCGGGGGCAAGCAGCCCTATTTCCTGGCCCGCCAGGACCGGGAGCCCTTTGCCCTGGCCGGGCTGTGGGACCAGTGGAGCCGGCCCGAGGGCGGCATGCTCCGGAGCTTCACTATCCTCACCACCCAGGCCAACCAGGTGGTGAAGCCCATTCACGATCGCATGCCGGTGATGCTTGCGCCGGGGGACGAGGGGCTGTGGCTGGAGCCGGAGGCCTCGCCCGAGGTTCTGGCCAAGCTGCTCAGGCCCTACGCGGCCCAGGAGATGCAGGCCCAGCCCGTGTCCCGGCGGGTGAACTCGGCGGCCAGCGAGGGGCCGGAGCTGATCGAGCCGGTGGCCCTGCCGGGAAACCTTTTTGGTTAGGGGGAAGCCATGAAGCCCAAGGTGATAATCAGGCGCTGCGACCGCTACGACCCCGGCCTTATCGCCGGGATCATCGCCGAGGGCATGGCCGATCTGGGGGTGAAGCCACGGGGCAAGGTGTTGGCCAAGCCCAACGTGGTGCTGGCCCACCATGAGGTGTTTCCCTACGCCTACACCCGGCCCGAGTTTCTGGAAGGGGCGCTCATGGCCGCCAAGAAGGTGGGCGGCCCGGAGATAAGCGAGCTGGGGGTGGGCGAGCGCTCGGGCATCACCGTGCCCACCCGTTTTTGCTTCAGCGAGGCGGGCTATCCCCCGGTGCTGCGGCGCCAAGGAGCCAAGGCCCACTACTTTGACGAAACCCCGCACCAGCGGGTGAGCGTGGGCCAGGGCGGGCTGCGCCGGGAGATCTATTTGCCCAAGCCGGTGGTGGAGGCGGACTTCCTGTTCAATCTGCCCAAGTTCAAGGCCCACCCCTGGACCCGCATGACCCTGAGCCTCAAGAACTTCATCGGCATCCAGGACGACTCCCACCGCCTGCTGGACCACAACAGCTTTTTGGAGCACAAGATCGCCGATCTCAACCAGGCGGCCCGCCAGGACTTCATTGCCATCGACGGCATCGTGGCCGGGCAGAAGATGATGCTCACCCCCGACCCATTCAACTTGGGGGCTATCGTCATGGGCACCAACCCCTGCGCGGTGGACGCGGTGGGCTGCGCCATGGTCCGGGTGGACCCGGCCCAGCTCATCCATCTGCGCCTGGCCAGTGAACGGGGCCTGGGGCCCCTGGACCTAAGCCAAATCGAGATCAGCGGCGACTTCCCCCTGGAGGAGGTGCAGAAGCGAACCGAGAATTTCCAGTTCTGCCTGGAGCGGGTGGACCACTACTTCCAGGGCGGACCGCTCACCTGCACCGTGGGCGGCTTCCCAGAGGCCCATTCCCGGGACTACTGCTGGGGCGGCTGTCCGGGGGCCTTACAAGAGGCCATGCACATCCTCAGGGGTTTCGACCCCGAGGTGGAGCGCAAGATGGGCAAGGTGCGCTACGTGGTGGGCCGGGTGGAGGGGCCGCTCAACCTGGCCCCGGACGAAAAGGTGCTCTTCGCCGGGGCCTGCACCTCCTGGCAGGGGGAGATCGACGGCAAGCCAGTGATCATAAAGCCCAGCTACCTGCCGCCCGAGGCTCACAACCCCCACCGTCGCCCCAGCAACGACATGGTCCTCAAGACTGCCCAGGCCATGGGCCGCTGCCTGGCCAGCCGGGGCCGCCGCTGGCTGCACGCCCCGTCCTGCACCATGAGCGTGGCCGACCACGTGCACTACCTTTCCGCCTTGGCCGGGGTGGCCAATCCCAACTTTGACCTGCGGATGCTTTTTCCCGTAAACCTTGCCTATCTGCGTATGCGCGCCGGCCGCCTGGGCAACCGCCTGATGGGTTGAGCCTGTTGGAAGGGAATGTCATGAGCATGGACGAGACCATATGCCTTAACCCCGCCACCGGCGAAGAGCTGGGCTGGGTGCCCCTGCAGGGGCCCGAGGACGTAGTCGTAGCGGCCCAGGCCGCCCGCCAGGCCCAACCGGAATGGGCGGCCACGCCCATCAAGCAGCGGGCCAAGGCCATCAAAAAGGTGCGCGACTACCTGGCCGACCACGCCGACCTTTTGGCCGAGACCATCGCCCGGGACAACGGCAAGACCCGCACCGACGCCCTGGTGGCCGAGGTTTTGCCCGCCACCGCGGCGGCCGACTATTACGCCAAAAAGGCGGCCCGCTGGCTAAAGGACCAAAAGCCCGGCCCGGCCCTGTTGATGCTGGCCAACAAACGCACCCGCCTGGTGCGCCAACCCTGGGGGGTGGTGGGCATCATCAGCCCTTGGAACTATCCCTTCACCATCCCCTTTTCCGAGGTGGTCTGCGCCCTGCTGGCGGGCAACTGCGTGCTCTTGAAGGTGGCCAGCGAGACCCAAATGGTGGCCCAGGCCATGAAGCGCTGCCTGGCCGCCGCCGGCCTGCCGCCGGGGGTGTTCACCTGCCTCAACCTGCCCGGTCGCCAGGCGGGCCCGGCCATGCTGGAGGCCGGAGTGGACAAGCTGTTCTTCACCGGCTCGGTGGGGGTGGGCAAGCAGCTCATGGCCCTGGCCGCGCCCAGCCTGACCCCGGTGAACCTGGAGCTAGGGGGCAACGACGCCATGCTGGTGTGCCCGGACGCGGACCTGGAGCGGGCGGCGGCCGGCGCGGTGTGGGGCGGCATGGTCAACACCGGCCAGACCTGCGGCGGGGTGGAGCGCATCTACGTGCACCACAGCGTGGCGGGCGAGTTCCTGAATCTGTTGGGAGCCAAGGTGAGGGCGCTCCGGGTGGGCTACGAAACCGACTTCAACGTGGACCTGGGGGCCATGACCACCACCCGCCAGGTGGACCTGGTCAAGGCCCACATCACCGACGCCCTCACCCACGGGGCCAAGATCTTCGCCCAGAGCGCCTGCGCCAAGGGGCCCAACTTTTTGCCCGCCACGGTGCTGACCCAGGTGGACCACTCCATGCGGGTGATGCGCGAGGAGACCTTCGGCCCGGTGATCGCGGTGATGGCGGTGGGCAATATGGACCAGGCGGTGCTGTTGGCCAACGACAGCGACCTGGGGCTCACCGGCTCGGTGTGGTCGGGGGACCGCCGGGCCGCCCTTCGCCTGGCTCGGCGCATCAAGGCCGGGGTGGTGATGATCAACGACCACCTCATGAGCCACGGCCTGGCCGAGGCCCCCTGGGGCGGCTTCAAGAACTCGGGCCTGGGCCGCAGCCACGGTCGCGACGGTTTCAACGAGATGACCCAGGTGCAGGCCATCGTGAACGATCTGATGCCTTGGGCCAAGCAGGACTTGTGGTGGTATCCTCAGAGCCGTGAGCAATACCAGGGCCTCAAGGGCCTCATCGAGTTTCTTTACGGCCATGGCCTGGAGCGGCGCACGGCAGGGCTACGCCGCCTATTGAAGCTGCTGCCCCGCATGTTCCGGGCCGACTGAGGAATGAATGACCGCCGAGCTTTTCGCCCCTCCGGAGGCCTATGAGCGCGCCGCCGCGCGTCTGGAAAAGGCCCTGCGCTCCTGCGTGCTCTGTCCCCGCCGCTGCCGGGTAAACCGCCCGGCAGGCGAACTGGGCTTTTGCCGGGCCAGGGACGCCACCGCGGCGGTGAACACCAGTCAGCTGCACTTCGGCGAGGAGCCGCCCATCAGCGGCAGCAAGGGCTCGGGCACCGTGTTTTTCGCGGGCTGCACCCTGGCCTGCCGTTTTTGCCAGAACTGGCGGATCAGCCAGGCCGGGGGCGGCGAGGAGACCAGCCCCGAGGATTTGGCCGGCGTTTTCCTGGGCCTGGAGATGGCCGGGGCCCACAACATCAACCTGGTCACCCCCACCCCCCATCTGGTGGTTATCCTGAAGGCCCTGGCCATCGCCCGGGGCTACGGCCTGGCCCTGCCCGTGGTCTACAACACCTCGGGGTACGAGAGCGCGGCGGTGCTGCGCCAGATGGACGGGCTGATCGATATTTACCTGCCCGATTTCAAGTACATCGACGATTCGGTGGCCCAGCGCCTGTCCCAGGCCCCCAATTATGTGGCCAGCGCCCGCTCAGGCCTGGCCGAGATGCACCGCCAGGTGGGCAACCTGAAGCTGGAGGACGACGGCACCGCCTACCGGGGGGTGATGGTGCGCCATCTGGTTTTGCCTGAAGGCCTCTCGGGCACCCCGGCGGTTTTGGCCGAGATCGCCGACATCTGCGGCCCCGGCGCCTGGATCAGCCTCATGAGCCAGTACTTCCCCACCTACAAGGCCATGGAGACGCCGGGCCTGGAGCGGCGCATCAACCGCGAGGAGTACCGCGAGGCCACCGAGGCCCTGGAGCGACTGGGCCTGAGCCGGGGGTTCGTGCAGGGCCTGGCCTCGGCCACCGACGAGCTGGTGCCCCGGTGGCGGGAGTAGGTCGAGCTTGGAGCCCAAAAAATAATTTGTTTCCGCGGGTAGACTGAAAGCGGCGCGAGGCAATTTTTTCCAAAAAAATTGAGCAAAGACTCCGGAAGGCATCCACCTCGCGGCGGGAGGGGTGGAGGCCTGCCGCGTGGTCAACCCCGTCTAGGTGGCTGGTTCGGGCGACCGAGCAGATCACACCAGCGCAGGACGGGGCCCGGCCGCGCATGGTCTGGAGCCGCCATTTGTCTAGTAAATAAGTATAGTTATGTTTTTAAGGGGGGCTTAAAAAAAGAATCCCTGCGTGCCACCGCCCAGTAAAAATTTTACAAAGCGGACGGCGGCACGCAGGGGTGGGGGGCTATGTAGTTAGGCCTCCGGGGTGGTGACCTGTACTAACTTTAGCAGACGGTCATAGTCCGCGTCCACACGTTTTTGTATGTAGGCGATATCTTCGGGTTTTAGGTGACTGAAGCGCTTTTGGCCCTTGAGGTATTCCTCCACCGGCTTGGGCTTCTTGATGTCGCGGCTCAGGATGAACTGGCCGTCGATCACCTCGAACAGGGGGAAGACCTTGGTCTGCACCGCCAGGCGGGCCGCCTCGATGGAGGTCTCGGGGCCGCAGCGCCAACCGGTGGGGCAGGGGCTGTAAATGTGGATATAGGCCGGACCGGGAATGGTCACCGCCTTCTTCACCTTGTTCATCAGGTCCACATGCCAGGCCGGGGAAGCGGTGGCAACGTAGGGAACGTTGTGCGCCGCCGCGATCATGGGCATGTTCTTCTTCCAGGTCATCTGACCCTTGGACAGAGGCCCCGGAGGGCTGGTCGTGGTCATGGCCCCGTAGGGGGTGGAGCTGGAACGCTGGATGCCCGTGTTCATGTAGGCTTCGTTGTCCAGGCAGACGTAGGTGAAGTCGTGGCCGCGCTCCAGAGCGCCGGACAGGGCCTGCAGGCCGATGTCGGCGGTGGCGCCGTCACCGGCGAAGGCCACGATCTTGGCGCCCACGTCCTTGATCCTGCCCTTGCGGATAAGCGCCGCGCGCCCGGCTTCCACGCCGCTGGCCACGGCGGCCGCGTTCTCGAAGGCCACGTGAATCCAGGGGGTTTCCCAGGCGGTCTGGTAGGACGAGGAGATGATCTCCATGCAGCCGGTGGCGCTGACCGCGATCATGTCCATGCCCACCGCCTTGGCCACCATACGCAGAGCCAAGACCTCGCCGCAGCCCTGGCAGGCGCGGTGACCCTTGCTGAAGGGCTCCACCAAGGGAATGGTCTTGGGGGTTATCTTCTGGAAGTCCTTTAGTGCTTCGGCTGCGCTAATCATTCTTTCACCCCCACCATCCGGCAGGTCATCTCTTCACCGTTGGCCGCCGCCTTCTGGGCCTCTTGCACCATCTCCACGAACTGGGAGCGGGTGACGTCCCGGCCGCCCAGGCCGCAGACGAAGTTGGCCACGTATTGCTTGGCGCCCTTGGCGTACATCATGCCTCTGAGCTCGGTGGCCACCGGACCGGCCGGTACGCCGGGGCTCAGGGCGCGGTCGATAACGATAAGGGTCTTGGCCCCGGCGATGGCTTGCATGAAGTCATCCACCGGGAAGGGCCGCCACAGGCGGATGCGCACCTGGCCGACCTTGATGCCGTCGTCGCGCATCTGGTCCACCGCGGTCATGACCGTCTCGCCCAGGGAGCCCATGGTCACGAACAGCACTTCCGCGTCGTCGGTGCGGTAGGACTCGATGGGCTTGTAGGTGCGGCCGAACTGCTTGGCCAGGCCTTCCCAATGCTCCTTGATCACCTCGTAGGAGTTTTCCAGGGCCACCAGGTTGGCCTTTTTGGCCTCGGTGTAGATCTCGGGCATGCCCACGATGCCCATGGAGATGGGGTTGGCCGGGTCCAGGCTCTGGCTGGGCTCGAAGGGCGGCAGGTAGGCGTCCACTTCTTCCTGGTCCGGCATCTCGATGGGCTCGATGACGTGGGTCAGGATAAAGCCGTCCAGGTTCACCGCCACCGGCAGGCAGACCCGCTTGTCCTCGGCCACCTTGAAGGCGTGCATGGTCAGGTCCACGACCTCCTGGCCGTTCTCGGCGAAGGTCTGGATCCAGCCTATGTCACGCTCGGCCATGATGTCGCTGTGGTCGTTCCAGATGCTGATGGGGCCGCTCAGGGAGCGGTTGGCCGTGGCCATGACGATGGGCAGCCTGAGGGATGCGGCGATGAACAGTATCTCGTGCATCAGGGCCAGGCCCTGGCTGCTGGTGCTGGTGAAGGTCCGGGCGCCCGCCGCGCTGCTGCCCACGCAACAGCTCATGGCGGAGTGCTCGCTCTCCACGGGCACGAACTCGGCATCCAGGTGGCCGTCGGCCACCATTTCCGACAGATGCTCGACTATATGGGTTTGGGGAGTGATGGGATATGCCGCCACCACGTCCGCATTGCAAAGTCCAACGGCCTCGGCGCAGGCCAAAGATACCTCAAGCCCCACACGCCGGCCCATATTTGTCCTCCTCCTTCTCTTCTTTCCAGCTGATGGCGTCCTTTGGGCATTCTTCAATGCAGATGCCACAGCCCTTGCAGTAGTAACCATCCCAGGTGTAATAGCCCTCGTCCTTGGGGTCGGGGCTATAAGCCATATCCGGGCAGATAATCCAGCACAGACCGCATTTGATGCAGGTCTCCCGGTCGGTCACCGGGTAGCGGCGGCTGCGCCAGTCGCCGGTGTTAAAGCGGCGGCTGGAGCCCGGCTCGGTCCCGGCGCAACCCAGGGGCAAATCTTTCCATGGGAACATGCCTTCGTCGGCCATGATCCTACTCCTCGATTACGGTTTCGGAATATGCCCGGTTCAGGGCGTTCCAGTTTTTCGCGGCGATCTTGCCGAAGCGGTGCTCGAGAGGCCCCTTGATGGAGGCCAAATCGATGAGACCCGCCGCCTTGAGCAGAGCGCCCAGCATGGTGGTGTTGGTGATGGGCACCCCCAACTCCTCCTCGGCGATCTTGCCGGCGTCCACCACCGCGGTGCGGCCGTTGAAGCCGCACTCGCCGCGCACCGCGCTGACGTCCTTGGCGCTGTTGGCCACCAGGGTGCCGCCGGGCTTGAGCCCGTTCTTCACCCCGCCGGTGGCCAAGAGGGAGGGATCCAACACCAGAACCACATCCGGCTCGTAGATCTTCTCACGCAGTCTGATGGGCTGGTCGCTTATACGTAGAAAGGCCTGAACCGGCGCCCCGCGGCGCTCTGGGCCGAAGCTGGGGAAGGCCTGTGCGTACTTGCCCTCCTCGATGGCCGCCAGGGCCATCAGCTCGGCCGAGGTGACAGCCCCCTGGCCGCCACGGCCATGGAAACGAACCTCAATCATGGGAAACTCCTTGTAAAATTGCCTTCTCATGCAGGTCGAATTCAAGATTCTATAGGCAGGCTCACGCGCCTGTCAAGGCGCGTGGTGAACCGGGTTCAGCTTCAGGAAAAGGGGAGGATCAGCGGCGGTCGCCCAAGACCCGAAGCAGCATTAAAAACAGGTTGATAAAGTCCAGGTATAGCTTCAGCGCCCCCACGATGGCCATCTTGTTGCCGGTCTCCTCGTCCATCTGCCCGGACAAGGCGGCCTGCTTGAGCCACTGGGTGTCGTAGGCGGTGAGCCCCACGAAAATGCCCACGCCCACGTAGCTCACGATCCAGTAGATCATGGGCGAGGCCATGAACATGTTGACCAGCGAGGCGATGATGATGCCGATGAGGCCCATGAACAAGAACTGGCCCCAGCCGCTGAGATCGCGCTTGGTGGTGTAGGCCCATACGCTGACCGCGCCGAAGGTCCCGGCGGTGATCAAAAAGGTGCTTACCAGCGATGCCTGGGTGTAGAGCAGGAATATGAAGGACAGGGTCAAGCCGTTGAGCGCGGAGTACAGGGCGAACAAAAGCCCGGCCGTGGAGGAGCTGAGGCGGTTGATCATACCGCTGATGCCGAACACCAAAGCCAGCTCGCCGATGGCCAGCACCCAGAAGAGCATGGTGGGGCCGCCGGTCTGGGGGTTGAACAAGGCGCCTATGACCGCTTCGCTGCTCTGGGCCCACCAGGCCACCAGGCCGGTGAGGGCCAGGCCGCCGGCCATCCAGTTGTACACGCGGCGCATGAAGGCGCTGACTCTCTCCTGTTGCTGGGTGCTGAGAGCGGCCGGAAGCGGCGGAGGAGTAAAGGTGGTTTGCATATCGGCTAACACTCCGTGGTCAATTAAATCCATTATATATATGGTCCAGACTCGCCTTAATACTAAGGCCCGACCCGCCCCCGGTCAACCGAATCCGGGGGCGCTTGCCCTGGCCGGTGCGCGGCGTTTACCATGGGGCAGATTGTTTTGGTCTCAAAGCCGAGGGGAACGCAGATGTTTAGCTTGAAAAGGCCCTGGCCCGTGGCCCATCGCCCCGGTGGGCGGGAATGATGAACCAGCGGCCCTACACCCTTGACCGGGTGGTGCGCCTGGCCCTGGGCGGGGCGGTGCTGGTGGGTATGGTGTGGTTGCTGTCGTATCTCAGCGACGTGCTCATACCCTTCGTCGCCGCCCTGGTCTTGGCCTATCTGCTCAATCCCCTGGTGGAGCTGTTGCAGCGCCTGGTCAAGAACCGCCTGGCCGCGGTGCTCCTGAGCCTAGTCCTGTGTCTGGCCGCGGGGGTGGCCCTGCTGTGGTGGGTGGTTCCCCTGGTGGGCCAGGAGATAAGCCGGGCCGCCGTGCTGGTGCAGGATTTGGCCAACAACTCGGCCTTGGCCCAAAAGGCGGCCCACGAGCTTCCCGCCAAGCTGTGGCCCCTGATCCAGTCCATCCTGGACCGCCCGGCGGTGAAGGAGTTCCTGGGCTCCAGCGACATGTGGAGCATGCTGGGCTCCCTGGCCCGCAAGATTCTTCCCGGCCTGTGGGGCCTCTTGAGCCAGGTGGGCAGCTTCTTCGCGGCCCTGGCCGGGCTGGTGGTGGTGCTGCTCTACATGTTTTTCCTCATGCTGGACCTGGACCAGATCAACCAGGGCTGGCGCGACTCGATTCCCCCGGCCTACCGCCAGCGAACCCTGGAGCTGGTGGAGGACTTCACCGGGGCGCTACGCAACTATTTCAGGGCCCAGGCCGCGGTGGCCGGCCTGGTGGGCATCCTTTTCGCCATCGGCTTCACCATCATCGGCCTGCCCCTGGGCATATTACTGGGCCTGTTCATGGGCCTGTTGAACATGGTGCCCTATTTGCAACTGCTGGGCCTGGTGCCCGCCTTTTTCCTGGCCATTCTGGCCGCGCTGCAAAGCGGGGAGGGGGTGTGGCTCATGCTGGGGCTCACCGCCGGGGTCTTCGCGGTGGTGCAGGTAATCCAGGACACCATCCTCACACCGCGTATCGTGGGCCGCACCATGAGCCTGAGCCCGGCCTTTTTGCTGCTGTCGCTGTCGGTGTGGGGCAAGCTGCTGGGCTTTTTGGGCCTTTTGCTGGCCATACCCTTCACCTGCCTGGCCTGGGCCTGGTACCAGCGTTTCGTGGTGAAAAAGGGCTCGGAAAAGCAGCAGACCCTGGGATTTTAAGGGACAGGGGCAAAAAAAACAGGGCGTCCGGATGCCCCGGACGCCCTGCTCGGTTTTATGAGGCTTGGCCTAGCGCCAACCGCCCTTCCAGTGACTGGAGTTGGGGTAGTTGTCGCAGATGCCGTCGTTGTTGCTGTCCACCCAATCGCCGGAGTTGTTGCGGGACCACAGGTTGGGCTCCTGGGCGTAGTCGCACACGCCGTCGCCGTTGCTGTCGCGCCATTGGGGAGCAGCGTTTCCGTTGCCCCGCCAGGCCCGCCGCTGGGCGGCGAAAGCCAGGCGCGGCCCCAGCCAGGAGGAAGCCGCCGCCGAGGTCATGGAGTTCATTTCGTTCCACAGGGCGCTGTCCTGATAGGGGTCGTAAATGCCGTCGTTGTTGTCGTCCACCCAGTCGCCGCTCTTGGCATAGGTGGTGGTTCCCCCGCCTCCGCCGCTACAGGCCACGGCCAATCCCAGGGCCGCCAGGATCAAAATCATCTTGAAAAAGTTCGCCGACATGCTTCCCTCCAGCTCGCGGCCTTTGGTTGTAGATCAGGATTAAATCCCACTCAATAAAGACTCCTAAAAGATACCGGAGTTTGGTGGGGAGGCAAGGCATGCAACCTAAAAAAATCGCTGGGGTTGTATAAAAATTCTAGTGGTTAAGCTAAGTTAACAGGTGTTGTCACGTTAAGGGCCGGGAGGTGAACATAGCCCTGAAAGCATACTTCAATGGTAGATAATTTAGGCCCAGCCAGGCAAAATCCGCGATATTTTGTTTGATTTGATCGCATGTAGCAGACGCTACCGACGCCGGGCCGCGGTTGCTCTATTATTTCAGAGTAGATGGATATGATTGGTCGTTAATCGGCAAAAGGAAACAGCATGCAACCTCAAATAATCGGCATATCCGGCAGCCCCATAAAAAACAGCAACACCGACCGCCTGGTGCAGGCGATTTTGGCCGCCAGCGGCCTGCCCAGCGAGTTCGTCAAGCTCAGCGAGCTGAACGTGGGCCCCTGCCGGGCCTGTCTGGGCTGTAGGTCGGACAACCTGTGCAAGGTGAACGACGACTTCCCGGCCCTGGCGGCCAAGGTGCGTGGGGCCGGGGCCTTGGTGGTGGGCGGCCACGCCACCTACGGCACCATGAACGGCTTTACCAAGCTGTTTTTGGAGCGCCTTTTTTCCCTGCGCCACCGCGAGGGCCTCAACCGGGGCAAGCTGGCCGTGGCCGTGGCCACGGGCAATGGGCGCGGAAGACCGGGCCTGGAGGCGGCCAGTGAACAGATCGCCCACTCCCTGGCCTGGGAGGGCATGGAGGTGCTGGGCGCCTTGCAGATAACCGGCAACCCCAAGTGCCTGGTCTGCGGCTACGGACCCACCTGTCCCATGAGCGCCTTGCCGCACGTGTTTGGCCCGGACAACACCGAGGTGACCCCGGACAAGTTCCGCCGGGTGGAGGACCAGACCGAGACCTGGGAGCGGGCCCAGGCCCTGGGCCGGGAGATCGGGACGCGACTGGCCGGGTAGGCGGCGACGCCGCTTTAAACCATAACCGGCGGGGACTGGTTGGTTGCCAGTCCCCGCCGGCTCATATGCCGTTATGGGTTTGGGTCAAAGGAACGCCCAGCTTAAAGGGTGTCCCTTTATCCCTTGCGTTTATTTATGGCCTTAACCTGCAAGGCCACCGCTTTCCAGCGCTCCTTTTCCACCCGGTCGGCGCTTTTGTTCCGACGTACAGAAAGATACTCCAGCTCACGTTTCATTTTCAGGTAGTTGTCCATCCTGCTCCTTGGGATTTCACCAGCCGCGACTGCCTCGAGAACCCGGCAGCCGGGCTCATGGGCGTGGCTACAGTCAGCAAAGCGGCATCCCAGAGCAAGCTTCTCTATTTCGGGAAACGCGCTTTCGATCCCACCATCAAGCTCCCAGAAGGCAATTTCCCGAATTCCGGGGTTGTCGATCACCATCCCGCCCTGGGGCATGACGATCAGGTCCCGGGTGGTGGTGGTGTGTCTGCCCTTGCCCACATGAATGCTGGTGGAGCGAGTAAGCTGCACGTTTTCACCGTAAAGGCGATTAACCAGGGTGGATTTGCCCACCCCGGAAGACCCCACCATGGCCGTGGTCCGGCCTGGAGAAAAATATGGTTCCAGTGGGGCCAGGCAGGCGTCGTCCGATGCGGTAACCAGGTGCACGGGCACGCCCATAGCCACGGCCTCCACTTCAGCGACGCAAGACTCCGGGTCCGGGTGAAGGTCCGCTTTGGTCAGGATGATGACTGGGCTCAGGTCGCAGTTGTAGATCAGGGTCAGGTACCGCTCTATGCGGCGCAAATTGAAATCCCGGTCAAGCCCGCAGGCGATGAATATGGTGTCAAGGTTGGCAGCGATTACCTGTTCCTTTTGCGAGCGTTCATCCTGTTTGTTGCGAGCGCCGGAAGCGCCTCTGGATAAGGCATTCTTCCGCACCAGCACCCTGGAAATCACCGTATCGGCCATGAGGACCCAATCGCCTGTGGCCGGAAACATGCTGCCGGCGTCATGTCTGAGCCTGCCGGCCAGAGTGGCGAGCCATTCGTGGCTGCCGTCGCTTGTCCGAAAACTGTTTTTTCTCACTCCAACCACTCTGGCCGGAGTAAATCCTTGGCTGGGAACCTGTTCCAGTTGGGCCTGAAAATGGGGAGTCCATCCGAGTCCCAAAAGATGACCCATGCTTGCATTATTGTTTGCGCTTTGATTGCTGCTCATCGTCAAGACCTACCTAATCCCTACCTGATAATTCTTACCGGCCTTGCCGGCGCGTGAAACCGCCCGGGGCGGAACACACAACCTACTGCCGCGTTTGTGTTCTTCGGATGTCTGGGTATAGGGGGCGTTGCCGACGGAGGACGCAACTATAGCGATAGATTCTCAATCAGAGATCTGCGGGGGGAAAGACAGGCTCAAGCTAGTCTGTCTTTATAACGGAACAGCCTTTTGAGTTTGCTGCAGAACTATGATCAATCAGCTACCAACAGGTTGCTTACCTGGTCGGCAACGATTGACACAATATCCATTGATATGATGAACAAAAAATCTCCTTCAGATACTTTAAATAGAGACCCACTAACCTACTGAAAACCTGGCCGCTGTCAAGCATAACCTGGGTGGTGGCCATTAAGGATATCCCCAAACTCTACGCGATGGCCCGGTCCAGGCTCCTGTAGCCGATGGCCTCGCTGAGATGGGGCATGCCGATGGTCTCGCTGCCCTCCAGGTCGGCGATGGTGCGGGCGATCTTGTGGATGCGGCCATAGGCTCGGGCCGACAGCCCCAGGCGCTCCATGGCTTTCTCCAGCAGGCTGAGGCCCGCGTTGCTCAGGCGGCAGTGCTGGCGGGTGAGGGCGGTGCCCATCTGGGCGTTGCAAAACACCCCGCTGCCCGCCAGCCTCCGGGCCTGGCGCTCCCGGGCGGTAACCACCAGTTCGCGCACCGAAACAGAGGAGGGCCCGGCGGTGTCGGCGCTTAGCTCCTTGAAGGGCACCGCCGGCACCTGCACCTGGATGTCGATGCGGTCCAACAGCGGCCCGCTCACCCGGTTGAGGTAGTTGCGCACCTGCTGGGGAGCGCAGGTGCACTGGCGCTTGGGGTCGCCGTAGTAGCCGCAGGGGCATGGTTTCGTTGCCAAGTTATATGCCGGTCGTCAAGAAGGCTCAGAAAAACAAAAGTGCCTGCTATCCTCAAGAGTTAACAACGATTGGCGATCACATTCGGAAGAAACGGCTAGACCTTCAGTTTTTTCAGAAGGATTTGGCGAAATTACTCCACACGGATACAGATACCATCACCAATTGGGAAAAGAACAGGTGTCAGCCTGGGTTTATATACTATCCAGCCATTATGGATTTTTTGAGCTACTGCCCCTGGGAACATCTCCAGACCTGGGCAGAGAGACTGGATCGTTACCGAATCCATCAAGGGCTATCACAGGCACAATTCGCCAGCCAATTGAGAGTTGATCCGGGGACCTTGGCCAGGCAGCTGAAAAAGAAGCCATCGGCCTATTTTAAGAAGAAAGTTGCTAAGTTGATGAAAAGCTGTGGATTATCCGGCTAAATATTGTCACGATCCGGCGAGCCATGCTTTCTGTTGGCAAAAAAAGTTGTTCGGCACACACGAGATTGAACGATCACATTATTTTCAGCACATATGTTGGCATTTCAAGAGGCTACGCTACCCTAACTGATATTTCCAGGAACACCCTAATGCCATTCAATGATTCCTGACTCGTACTAAGGCTCAATACGATCTTGAAAATCTGCGGTTGACCCTGAAACTATATATGAATTATCTTATAGTGAATATGTGACAATGGTTATCGAGGGGTACTATGGTGAAATTAACAGCCGGTAAATTCCCAAACAACTTGCAGCTCTTAAAAAACCTTACAGCAGATAAATCCAGCCTTCGTGAGGCGAGGGATTGGCACCTGTAGTTTTGATGGGTAGAGATGTGGCTAGTTCAATCATTTGCGAGCTTACTTTTAAAATGTTAATTATAGTTACCTGTGGAGGTTCCAATTAAAGGCCGCCAACATTTGTCGCAAATAATTAAAATGTATTGGTTGACATAATATTTTAGGTCACATTGAAGAATTAAATTAGTTGTACAATTTTAAGTTGGAGAATGTTACATGACAGATTCAACACATCCATTCTTTGTTATTTACATTGTATGGCATCCTAAGTTCAAAGATGGAGAGAGCATCGCCAAGGTGCTTTATGATCACTATCGCCGTGACATATACACGAATGTAACTGGGGGGTTTGGTTTCAGCGTAATATACCGATCCGTAATTGAAAATGGCAGAAATGTGCCTGTTGATATTAGTTTTGACCAAGCAGAAACATCTGCGGTTATTTTGCTTATTGACGATGAATTCGCTTCAGATTCAGCGTGGTCTTTTTGGATACATGATCTTGTTGGTCGTGCTGATGCCTGCGGACTTTGTTCTCGTGTTTTTCCAGTCGCAATATGTTCAAAGGCTACTAGGATAGGTCTGTTTGAGCAGGCGCTGCGTTGGGACCAATGGACTGATGCTTCACAGCAGGAGCGTGAGAATAGGCTTATAGCTGGTCTTTCATATCAGTTTTGCAGAATGTTACGACTATTGCTTAGCAGTAAGGAACACAATATAAAAGATGAAGAGGCTCTCGAACAATATTTACGCAAAATAGATGTGTTTTTAAGCCATTCGAAACATGATGCATACGGTGAAAAAATTGCGAAGCTTATTAGAGAATTTATACACGACAGTGATGGCCTTTCAAGTTTCTTTGATGTTTATGATATTCCTGCCGGTTTGCGGTTTAATAAGGTAATTCTTCAGAAAGTCAAAATGAGTTCAGTTGTTGCGATTTATACAGACTCATACTCTTCACGTGAATGGTGTCGTCGGGAAATAATTGAGGCAAAAAAGTGGAATGTGCCTCTTGTAGTGGCCAATTGTATTAGAGACTTTGATGATCGAAGCTTTCCGTATATGGGTAATGTCCCGGTTGTTAGAATGGAGCCAGAAGTCACTGATCGGATCGAATTTGTGGTTGGCCGCCTATTAGATGAAGTTTTGAAGGATTTTTTATGGAAATGCAGAATATTTTATGCTGCCTATTCAAATGTCCAAAACGTTGTATTCTTACCTAGACCACCAGAGCTTATTTCACTTGTAAGCCTAATAGCAGACGACAGGGATAACACGGTATTGGTATATCCTGATCCGCCTATTGGGGACGAGGAAGCAATGTTATTTGAGATTATTTCTCCATCGATTCGCTTACGAAGCATGATTGAATGGTTGGCAGAGACTGAGATATGAATAACAGAAAAACCTTGATTGGTAATATTGTCACAATTTCAATATCTGAAAGCTCAGATATGGCAATACTGGGTCTTGCTAGGGAACACATAGATGATGCTATGGTGGAAGTAACGCTGCATTTGTTAGCAATGGATGCACAAGTGATATACGGAGGTGATCTTCGTTCTGGAGGTTTCACCGAAATTCTTTTCGAGTTAGTATCACGATATAGTCGTGAGGCCGATCCGGGTGGCCAAAGGATTTATGCCCGAAATTTTCTAGCTTGGCCCGTCCATATCAATATGTCAATGGAACAATTAAAACAAGCATCACAAGATTTAGAAAATATTGCAGAGCTTGTCTGTTTAACAGCTGATGCTAAAGCCATGAAAGCGTCAGAACGTGTAAGGCACAGTAAAAGGTCAGCGACAGAGGACGAGTGGGCTATTGGGCTGACAGCAATGAGAAACATGATGACACAGATTAGCAATGCCCGGGTAGTGCTTGGAGGCCGGGTTGAACATTTTAAGGGAAAAATGCCTGGAATTGCAGAAGAAGCTTTAAGTTCATTTAAAGCAAAAAAACCATTGTTTCTTCTCGGAGGTTTTGGCGGTTGTGCTGGTGATATCAGTGCTATTATAGGCTTTAATCCCAGGCAAAAACCGATAGGAAATAAATGGCCAGGTCAGGATGAATTGTCAGCTTTTTCCGGAAGTGATCTAAATAATGGCTTAAATTTTAAGGAAAATGAGATTTTAACGAAAACTGTTCATATAGATCAAGCAGTCGCGTTAATCCTGCGCGGATTGCTTAGAATGGCTTAATTAGCTATCGTTGAGAGGAATTCAGATGGTACAAGTGCGAGACGAAGCTTTTAGGCAATATTTTGCTTTTATGGAAGAACGGATGAATATGTTTTGGCGTAGATATCATGGGCAGACTATGCCGTACACATCAAATAAAATTCTCCAAAGTTATAAATTTACCAACGTTTTTCGAGCTACCGATCGGGTTAGCCAATATCTGATTAAAGAAGTGATAAACGGATCAGACAAGTGCCTAACAGAAGAGGATATTCTACTTAATATATTAATTTTTAAAGTTTTTAATAAAATTGATACATGGGAATTTATCAAAAGGCACTTTCCAACAATAACCATAAAAAATTATGATGCTGAGAAAATTGGCAATCTGTTAACGAAAAGGCGAGAGCAAGGCCCTATATTCAATGGGGCATATATTATGACTGGAAGCAGCCGATTATATACCGCCTATAAATACAAACATCAAAGATGGTTGCAGATGATACAAATGGAAATTATCAATGAGAAAAAACTTTCTTCAATTGCCAAAGCAAAATCATTAGAAGAAGTATATTTATTGTTAAAAAAATGCACATTTATAGGCCCATTTTTGGCCTATCAATATGCAATAGATTTTAATTATTCTGACGTGATTGATTTTAATGAGAACTCTTTTGTTGTGGCAGGGATAGGAGCCCGGAGAGGTATAATGAAATGCTTTTCAGGTTTAAATGGATTCAGTTTTGAAGATGCTATTAGATATACTTATGATAATTTGGACTTTTACCAGTTAAAATATGGCTATAATTTTAACAACTTATTTGGCCGAGAACCAAAGCTAATCGATGTGCAAAACTGTTTTTGCGAAACAGACAAGTATCTTAGAGAGAAAATGCCTAGTTTGAAAATTGGCAATAAGCGAATCAAACAAAGATATATTGAAAATAATAATCGCATCCAATATTTTTTTCCGCCAAAATGGAAAATTAATATGAATGAAAATAGACATGCCTTAAAAATACACAAAAATGGTGGTCTTTCACTCTTTCATAATTCCCAATAGTTTAGGTGGCATGCTTGTTAAAACCCAAGAAAGTGCAGCAGGTTGCTGAAGTTTAATCCGCGCTATTAAAACCTTTCAAAGAAAGGCAGGTGCATCATGGAGGGGAAGGAAAAAAACGTATTTATCAGCCACTATAATAAGGATGACGAACACATTGCCAACTTAAAAAGCTTGTTACAGAAAAAGGGGTATAACATAAAAAACAGCTCCATTGACAGCACTAAACCAAATCAAGCGAAAAACCCCGAATATATCAAATCTTTGCTTAGATCTCGTATAGATTGGGCCGGTACAACAATTGTGCTGATCGGCCCCAAAACACACACAAGAAAATGGATTAATTTTGAAATTGAACAATCAGAAAAAGCAGGAAATAGAATCATTGGTGTTTTTATCCAAGGCGCCAAAGATTCAGAGGTTCCCTCCTCATTTGATAAATATGGAGATGCACTGGTTGGGTGGAATTCCGATAGTATAATTGATGCTGTAGAAGGTACTTGTAATAATTTTGAAAATCCTGATGGAACTACACGGAAAGGACCTTTCCCAAGTTCAAGAGGGAATTGTTAGTATGCCCGAACGCTTTTTCTCGTATGTTTTAACACGCGACTTTGGTTTTGCACCGAACCCATTTAATGGTGTCTGTACTCTTGCTACCTGCAAGCCTCAGATTCGAAAAGCAGCTGACATACACGACTGGATTTTTGGCACTAGCTCTGCTGCACAAGGACATGAGGTAAAGCTAATATTTGCAATGAAGGTTACTGATAAATTAACTTTTAATCAGTATTGGCATGCCACCAAATTCCAGACTAAGAAGCCGGTAATGAATGGCAGTCTTAAAAAAATGTATGGAGACAATGTCTACCATAACAATGGGAGCCGGTGGGTTCAGGCTGATTCACACCATAGCCTAGAAGATGGAAAACCAAATTATCATAATATCGAAAGAGATACCAGCGTTGATGCCGTGCTTATTTCAGATGTATTCTATTACTTTGGGAAGCACGCACTATCAATCCCGAAAAGCTTACAGGTAAATATAGTTAAGAAAGGACCTGGACACCGTTGTCCTAAAAAGCACTGGGCTCAAGAATTGCTTAATTGTATTTATGCAGAAAAGTGGCCATTAGGTTATCATGGTGACCCAGCCTTATTTAGCAAATTCGAAAGATATAATGGTAAGTCTTAATTAAATTAAATTGAAGAATATTCGATAAAGTTAGGAATCGTATAAAGCCGAAATAACGTCTCCTAATTCGTTCCCACCTTCCGAATAAATAAACTTATTCATAGGTTCATTTTTAAAACAAATTTCCTTGTGAAGATTACCTTTGCTCAAAATACGGCCAGTAATTGAAAAAATGAAAGGCCTTTTACCAGCATCTAAAGCTCCTCTAAGCCACTTCATCCACTTTCTGCATATTGATTTAAAATATGCCTCTGCACCATTACCCGCCGGTTCCCCTGGCTCAATTTCATCTATTTCTAGTAAAATTGAAATGTTACTTTTATCAATTGTATCCACAAATGATTTTATTGTGAGCCTTTGCCTCCCACTTTTTATTTCTTGGAATGTAGGCCTTTCCCAAACTTGTAGCTCATCAGCAAGTATTAAAATGAATGACAAAGCATTTGGGTATAGATGGTATATGTCAGTGCTCGTATGTCCTGCAATTGCCCTTAAGATTTCTCTTCTTATGTAAAACTGCCTCGCATCTTCGGTTTTTGGGAATGGCTGCACTAAATCCATATCGGACTCTAAAAAATAGATCAAATTTTTCATTAATAATATGCACGTGATAATCCCATGATGGTAATTCTCCAATGATTTAGAAAATTTTAAATAATATTTAGATTGCACAGCCGTTTTATATTGGTACTCTTTTGATCTATTGATTGACCTTAGGAGCCTGGAAACTATACACTTTTGTATGCCAGAATCTTTAGACTGGTGATCTGACCTAATAAGCTTGGAAGCGACAAATTTTAGAATAAAATCATTTATAAAATGATGGTGTGATGGTATTTGAAAATCATTCACACCGTAAGTTGCTCCTCCAAAATAGGACATCATACTATTGATTTTATTCTTAATTTTATCTATTTTATCAAGTGGATATCCGAGATCATGAGATAAGGCAATTATGCACCATATAGCGAATACTTCTTCTTCGCTTATTGATAAAGAGTTGTCTTCTTCAACCAGATCATGATAATCCCACGCAATGGTACGGTAATTTTCAATAATCCAGTTGCCAATAAACCAGACTCTAAATACATGGGTTATATGATCTCGGTAAAATTGATCTGCCCCATATAATAAAGCTTCGAAGTCTCTGTATTCTTTATAATATGAATATAGATCATTTACACCGTATGAAACTTTGTCTCTTTCACGATTTGTCTGATCTTTTTCAAACTCTCTTTTGTCGTGTAGCTTCAAATAGGAAATTGCGTCGCTTAATAGGCTTTTCCATAAAAAATGATGTTTATCGAAGCTGTCAGTGCTGATATTGACACCGGGACCTAGATCATTTAACAATTGAAAAAGGCTAATCTTTGTTTCATCTCTAATGAATGCAGGCATTGAAGCATTCTGTAATTTATTGCAATTTTCAATTAGGAAACGATCGGATAATTCATACACCTTCTTAATCGTTCCTTTTTGATTAAAACCAGTCTAATCGCGATAAATACAATGAGGGTCAGGCTTAAGCAAATCAGGCCCACTTAACATTCTCTGAGCCAAGCATCCCCCCATGCAATCGTTGAGTTTTTCACAATTCCTGCAAATTTCTGGAACCTTTGCTTGATTTACTAATTTGAATAGTGTATTTTTATCAAAAATATCACTTATTGAGTGGCTATAAATACTATTTGCTATATTATCAATTTTTACTCTTTTAAGCGCATCACATGGATAAGCAAAACCGGCCGGATCGATAATCATTCGATCCTTCCCAGTCGTACAAGGAACTAATGGCCTAACACAAAGAAAATTAAAAGGGGAACCAAGCCTTATGTTCATGCTTGGGTTTTTTAACTGTATTTCATTTATAATGTCTCGAAGCCTTATATAATCTAACCGTGATGGTTCTAAATTATTTTTCTCCGTCTGCCCCCTGCCTTGAGGGACAAATCTAAGGATGCTGATTTTGTTAATTCCAAGTTCTATTAAATATTCAATGAGTGCAGGAAGATCATTAATTAACTCCCTTAATGCAACAAAATGAATTTCCGTTTTGATCCCTAGATCAACGGAATTTATGATCGTTTTTGTGGTCTCAGAATGACTGTTTGGCATATTTGTAATTTTATCATGAATAGACGGAGTGGCTGAATAGAGGCTAAAAACTAAATGGTTCATACCACTATATTTTAGATCTTTAAGGGTTTCTTTCGTGATGCCTGAGGTCGGTAAAGTAGACATAATACCACTAGTATATATTCTTGTATTTAAATTTAAAGCTGTCAGCAACCTGACGATCTCATCAATGCCTGGATGGAGGAAAGGTTCTCCGCCAGAAATGAAAATATTTTTACACTTTAGCTTGACAGCCTGTTTGGCAATTTTATTAATAAAATCAATGGAGTGAAATGAATTGTTGAGTATCTTTGCGTTTGTGGAACAATGTTTACACTTTAATAGGCATTTATCGGTGATCTCTATCTTAAGTTCCTCTAGACTCATACTACTGGCCTGTATGTTGTGGTTCAAAAAAACCATACTACTAAATATAGTGTTTATCAATCTCTATTTTTAACAAAGTAATCTCAAGGCGGCTCCCAACATAGCCTAACATACCTAAATACTTAATAAAAAAGATTAAATCGCTCTAGGTATTCTGGAGGCTACGTTATTTGAACCCGACCAGCATGGCCCGCGGGCTTCCAGACCCTGATATTACTCCTACTCTTAATCCATTGATGGGATTTTGCCGATGGGCTCGGACAGCCGGCGGTTGTTGAACCAATCGATCCATTCCAGGGTGACGAACTCCATGTCTTCAAGGCAGCGACACGGGGCGCGTCGGCGGATCACTTCTATCTTGAACAGACCTATTAACCTTTCGTCAATAGCTTTGTCGCGTTAGACCTCACGGAGCAGCTGACGACAGCCCTTGTACACCCCATAGACATGGAATTTGGCCCCTCAACCTCGGAGAATATCCTAACGAAGCACCGCATCTCGCCCTTGGCGGGATGGCTGGAGCCCAGGATTGCCCCGGCGATCTTTCTGCTCCTGGTAGTAAGAGGGCGAGGCGATCGGCGGGCTATGCACAGATTGACTCGACCCAGTAGGTCACAAGATACAGGTCGATGAACATTGCCTTGACTTGGGCTGGTGATCCAGATTCCGCATGGAGGAAAAAGACTACAAGACCTTACACAGTATCTCGTTAGCCCGGCGCAGCTTCCGGTTATTGTGCTTAAACTCCTTCACCCGCTCACACTCATCGCTGGTAAGCCTGGGCCGGAAATCCTGGTCCCGGAAAGGCTTGTATTTGGCAGAGTCGAAATGGTTAGATATCAAGCTTGACAAAATCAAGAGAGTAGAGCATTTCTTCGGAAATGACCAAGGTCAGTTCAAATTGCCAAATCCAACTTACTTCTCTAAGCCGATTGCCGCAAAAATAGGTTGAAATGGTTATCCTTCAAAGTGGTAGCACTAAAAGGCCTTGAGGGCTTTCCATCGATCATCAACTTTAAATAGATATGATGATTAGGCAAATTCAAAAGATCATACCGGTCAAAAACTGGATGAAATTCTTTTTCAAGATAGACCGCGTCCGCTGATCCCAAACGGAAAACAATTAACGTTCCTGTGTTTCCCAAGATTGCATGTCTAATCTCCTTTTCCAATTGGAAAAGATATTGATTAGCTAAAACTAACCCTACGTGATACTTGCGCAATTCGGAGGCCATGTTTACTAAAGAAAGGGTAGTGAAGTTTTGAAACTCATCGGCGTAGAGTGCAAAATCTCTTCTCTGTTCCTCAGCCATATCGGCCCGACTAAAAGCAGCCAAGCCAACTGAAGTCATCAATAGAGCCCCTAGAAGCGATGAAGCATCTTCACCTAACCTTCCTTTAGATAGGTTGATCAGAATCACTCGCCCCTTATCCATAGCCTGGCGAAAGCTCAAATTGGTTTTAGCCGCTGTCAAAACCTCATAGATTATAGGATTGGCGACAAACGCACCAACTTTGTTCTGAATGGGGGCTATGGAATCAGCCCGATAGCGGTAAGAATATTTTGCGAATTCCTTTTGCCAAAAGTCTTTTACTCTTGGACTTTCAACATGTTGAATAGCTTCTCTTCGGTAATTGTCATCATTAAGAAGTCTTAGGACATCAGCTAAATTAGCCTCAGGCTGATCAAAGAGAGTGATTAGACAATTACGGAAGATGTGTTCCATCCTTACTCCCCAAGAATCATCCCATTGTTTTTTAAAGACTTCCAAAATACCTAGAGCAGCCATTGGCCGATTCTTGCGAGATATTTTGCGAATTGGATTGTAACCAAATTTAGCCTGGTTATCCGGAATATTGAAATACATTAAGTCGTCTTGTCCTTGATCTTTAAACTTTTGGTAGAGTCTTTCTGCACAGTCACCATGAGGGTCAAGAAAAACCAAGCCGCGTTTGTTGAGAATATCTTGGGAAATCAAGTTTTCCATAAGAGTGGTTTTACCAACACCAGTTTTACCGATTACATAAATATGAAGAAGACGGTCAGGTTGCTTGATGCCAAATATATCATGGCTGCGACGAAAGTTAGTTTGGGCAATTTTTAAAATATTACCGTTCATAAATATAATTATCTCTGTTGCCTGAACATATTTGTAGGAAGGGGAAAAATGATATTGAGTAAGATTAAAAAACCAAGGTAGGTTCACCTTGGTTTTTCCAGGAGAGCTGAACTGGATAGCTCACTCACCTCAGAAGCCACTACATTGGCGGATTTTTTCAATCTCACTGGCTTTTCGCGGCTGCCAGTAAAGGTCTCGATCTACTTCTATGCCGTTAATATTGATATCTTGGAGTTCAATCAGGGAGATATATCCCCATTCAGCATTCATGGTGTCACCTCCCAAGATGGCAAATCCCCAGAAGAGGTCTTGGCCGTCAAATTCGGCAATATACCAATCACAACTTCCCAAGAAGAAGTGAAGGTAAATGATTTTCTCTGCTAAGGGAATGTCTTCGGTTTGGTAGAGCTTTGGCAACTCTGACAAGACTTCGCTATTCGGCGGATTCCACATGGCTGTCCTCCTTTGTTGGTGAATGGAATTTAAAGAACTGGTCGAGGGTGGAAAGAACTTGTGGCTGGCTTTAGTCTTCCAGGTAGTAATAGGTAAGGGCCAGGGCGACTGCATCAAATAGATTGGTGCGAGGGTCCTCACTCATCCAAATCGCTCTTTTGGGTGGCATACGGGATGAAAGTTCCGGCAGCCATTCGCAAATAGCTTTAGCTCTTTCATGTTTATTGTGGCATTTGAATTGCACGAAAATATCCTGAACTTGTTTGGCAGAATAGCTGCTTATCTTGGCCTCATTTTCTTTGGCCATGATGTGTATTTTATCAACGAACTGTTCAACCCTTTTGCAGCGCCGCGACGACTCGCTTCGGATATCTTCTAAAACTATCCTGTCGGGACGATAAAATTCGATTAGCTGCTTGATCCGCTGAATGCTACGGCCATTGATGTTGAGCCGGATATCGGTTATGCCCCAATCGACCAGTAAATTCGGTTTTTCAAACAGGGCGAAACCGAACCCGCGATACATTGGGTCGATAGCTAGAAGCAGTTCGTGACGATCATTTTTTGTTTTGGACTTCATAATTTATTCGGCGCTCTCCCTGAGTGCGATTAAGCAAACTTTCCAAGAAGGCGATCCGTTGCTTGGTCAAAGGGGTTTGCGGACGCTTCTTTAGGCTCTTCGCCAAAAGGAAGGCGCGATTAATAATTAACTTTTTAATGTCAACGAAGTCTTTCGGTATTAGCTTCTCGAATTCGATATTGTAAATGAGACTGTAAGCCAGAAGAATTTTAAAAGATGGTTTTTGGATATTTTTTTCCGTCCGTGAAATCGACGAAGCCGATTTGAGAGACAGAAGGAAAATAACATCTTTTTGAGTTAAGCCGGATCGTAACCGGCATGTTTTAAAGTACGAAAGTATTTTGTTTCCCTCCATTTTAAATACTTTTAATAATTAATTATATTTATGTTATCGCAAAAAAATTGTTGCTCGTAGAAAGGGAGTATTGCGAATTTAGCAATTTTTAGGACTTAGGGACTTCAGGGACTATATATTATTGATTACGAATTAATAAAAAATAAACTCGCGTAAAAACACCCTTTACCTGTGCTGGCAAAGGGTGCTTATGATGATGCAAAAAGGACCGTTGATTATATGTGGCGATAATATCTGAAAGGCACACCTCGCTCGTTATGATGCAAAATAGAAGTCCTAAAGTCCCCATGTCCTAATTTCATATGCCATACTTATCATATAAATGTCTGAGTTTCTCTTTTTGGTTTTCACACAGGATATATAGGCCATTCCTTTTCCTGGTTTTGAGCCGCAGTTTTTTTCTGATGATTGAACCTATGAAGCGGTGGGTAACTCTCCTGTCATATTCGGCTCCGAACTGTTGGTTAAATAGACTCAGAATGTCTGAAATCGATATGCATTCTTCACCCCTTGCCTCGATTCCTCTGATTATGGAAAGCACTCTGACTTCTATTCGTTGCCCGGCGTCCACTTTATCCTGGACATACTGGGCCTTGGCGAAAGAGAGGATTTTTTTCTCATCTTCTTCGCTAGCAACGAGCGTCAGCAGGGGCGAGTAAATTTGGTTTAGACGCCAATCGATGGACCGGCTGACGTAATCTGCCTGATTACCCATTTTTGAGTAATTTTTAAACCTCCAGAGCAACAGCTGGTTGCGCAAGCTCAAGGCCTCTTCGTCGAACGACTCGGGAAGCGTGATCGGGATGCTCTTCCTGACTTTTCGGAGTCCCACGTCTTCGCAGATGAACCGACTCTCCAGCGCTTTGTCTTCGTAGTCATTCCGGGAACTCACGATCTTGGGGCCGAACACCTCATAGGCTACGGGAGAGAACTCCCGCTGGTTGATCTTCTGGCAACGAAGCACCGGGAACCCCTTGGCATTCCCGTTATTTAGTATCTTGGAAATTTCGGCCTTCTCGTCGCTGAAGCGGAAATCGCCTTCGTCCAAGATAAGGGTTCCCCCGATTTGATTAAGGATGTGGAAGATCGGAGCCACGGTAGAAGCCCCAGAAGCGAAGATCGGCTTGTAGCAAAGGCTCCCCACGGTTTTCAAAAATCTGGTTTTACCTGAGCCATACTCTCCCCGAACTCGGAGATATGGGAGTTCGTTGAATTGATCGAATACCCAGGTCAGCATGACGTAATACGAGGCGATCAGCTCGAAGGTGTCCGTCAGGTCGACATAGCGGTTGATGAACGAACGAATCCGGTTGAGTAGGTCCCGCTTGGAACCATATTCCGAAACGCCTTGAGGGAAGAGAATGAGTTTTTTGAAAAGCAAGGGGTTGTAAGGCGAATACGGTTCCAACTTGTTGCCATCTTTCATCTGGAAGTGTTTAGCGGTTTCCATAGTGCCGTCTTGCCAACGGATCAAATTAGTCCCCTGAAGTCGGTGGTCATAGAGCATTTCAAACAACACTCCGTCCGACGCAATCAATGAAGTGATTATTCTGTTAAAATTGTAGTGTTCCTTCTTATCCTTTTGCATATGTAGCAGTGTATCAATAAAGAAAAGAATGATGGAGAAGTGTAAAACTTCGAAATAGCTTGATTCTCCCTTCTTATGCTATTTCCGCTTTCTCGCTAAGATAGCGGCATGAAACATCCACATTCCCCAAAACCAATTCCCTTTATTCGGAAAAGGTGCCCTCATCTCAAGGGAAAGGAGCTTCTGGAAGCCGAAGAGCTGTTTCGGCAGCATTTGAGGATTTGTATGAAAATATATTATCGGCTGGAAGAAGAGGAAAAACGCCGAAAGATTGGAGAGGCTATCTTTGACAACGAATCGGAAGTTGCCTAAAATGAGAATCACGTAATATAAGTTAACTAACATATATGAAAGATAAAGTTTTTGGCTACATCCGCGTATCGACCATCCGCCAGGGTCAAAAAGGAGTTTCTCTTCAAGAACAAAAAAGCGCCATTGAACAATATGCCAGGATAAATCAGCTGACCATCATTAGATGGTTTGAGGAGAGGGAAACGGCTGCCAAACAAGGTAGGCCGGTTTTTTCGAAAATGCTGAAATTACTCCGAGCCAAAAAAGCTCACGGGGTAATCATCCACAAGATTGATCGAAGCGCCCGGAACCTCAAGGACTGGGCCGCGCTGGGAGACCTTATAGATTACGGGATTGATGTTCACTTCGCCCATGAAAGCGTTGACTTAAAAGCGCGAGGTGGAAGGCTGTCAGCTGACATTCAAGCGGTTATTGCCACCGACTATATCCGAAACCTCCGCGAAGAGACCGTCAAAGGCATGTATGGCCGCCTGAAGCAGGGTTTCTATCCCTTCAGTGCGCCCATAGGTTACGTCAACAACGGCTCCGGGCAATCCAAAACGCTTGATCCTCTGACTGCTCCTTTGATTAAGGAAGCTTTTGCGATCTATTCACAAGGCGAGTGGAGCTTGAGTCAGCTAAGAGATTATTTGGCTGGAAACGGATTGTGCCACAAAAATGGCGGCAGAATTACGGTTAATGCGCTTTCTCGCATACTGCATAATCCTTTCTACATGGGGATTATTTATATCAAAAAAAGCCAGGAGACATTCATCGGCAACCACGAGCCTATCGTTTCCAAGGCTCTCTTTGACAAAGTGCAAGACGTTTTGGCAGGCAAGGTCAAAAAAGGGCCAGGGAAGCACCAGTTCCTATATAGTCGGCTTTTCCAGTGCCGGGCCTGCAATTATTCAACTGTGGCCGAAAGGCAGAAAGGCCACGTCTATTACCGCTGCCACAGCCTAGCATGCAAAGGAACCTCTGTTCGTCAAGAAAATATTGACGACGCAATCAAAGACACTTTTGCTGATTTGAAGTTTAACAAGTCGGAAGAACGATTGATAGACGAGGTCCTGGTAGAGTTGAAAGATGAAAAAGATTTCGAGAGAAAAGATGCTTTGAAACGTTTAAAGCTACAAGAATCGGCTCTGACCGATCGGATTGATAAGTTGACTGACAAATATGTTGATGGTGATATAGACAGAGAAGTGTTTCTGCGTAGAAAAAATACATGCCTTAAGGAATTGAAAGACGTTGAAGATAAAATATTTCGTTGGAAGGAAAAACAAAAACTAACTTTCCAAAAGATGCTAAAAAAACTCGAACTCGCAAAATCCCTTTATTCAGGCTTTATTCAAGGGAATGATCCGGAAAAGCGTGAAATGGTCAAAACGTATACCTCGAACCGATTGATTGATGTAAAAAATGTCTTGTTAGAGCTAAAAAGTCCCTTTCGAGAGTTAGCGCAAGTGTTTAATGTTGCAGTTGGTACCCCACATCGTGGCGCAAATCGAAAGAAGGGAAAAATGCTTAAACAGAAAAATAGTGAGCAGCTAAGAAAAAATCAGAGACAAATGATTAAGAATATAATTCTCGAAAATGATGCGTAAGAAGGATTATTAGGCAACTTTTCCCTGTTCTTCTTCCCTATCGAGGCGGCGGGTTGGGGGCTAGGCTTGACCTGGCAACATTTACCTCGCCGTAGGAAGTTGTTCTGGACCGAACTCTGCACCGCCTGGCGGGTGGCCTGAAAGGGAGAGTAACACACCGGCGAGCTGTTCCCTAGAGTGGGTTACATCGTGACCAGCTCCACCATGTCTTCGCCGGAGGTTGTCAAGGTCTACAAGGGCCGAGACGAAGTGGAAAACTGGATTAAAAATGATTACAATATCCTTCACTTGGGCCAGACCAGCTGCAATAAATTCGTCGCCAACTATATTTGATGGAGCGGCTTATCCGCCGGATCATCAAAGTAGATGCCTGCGTGGACTACCATGAGCGTCGCTGGTGGGTGCGAGTGGCATTAGCGTTCCCACTTGCCCTCTATTTCCGGGGGAGGTATTTGGGTATGCATGAGGGTGCACGCACTCCTTGACTCGCAAAACCATCCAAGTTACTATGGTCCGAGATCGAGGGGCGCTACTTTCTGCTGTGGTTTTGAGGGGGAAATACATAAAAAATATAGGCGTATGTTTCGTAGTGCGCTACTTCCTGGATTGATTCTATTCATGAGGATAGCCTTTGCAAGCCAAAATGGGAAGGAAAAGCGGAGTCGGCCGCAGGATCTCAGTTAATTTGTGGATAATTATGTGGCGGTAGCAATGAGCAATTATGTGGGAATTGACTTGGGAACTACCAACACTTCTTGCGCAATAATTAAAACTATGGGTGACGATATTGTTTTAGACAGACTACAAATAAAACAATTAATTAATAAGAATGGAGATCAATTTGAATATGGTACCGATGATATTTTGCCATCCATTGTTTGGCTGGCGGATGACAACCATGCTTACACAGGAATTTATTGTGAGAAAGCAAATGCAATACTCGCAAACAAAAAGGGCTCCCATATAGTAAAGTCAATAAAGAGAGATATAGGCAGCGATACTTGGCAGCTAAAAATCAAAAATATTACTTATAATCCTACCACAATTTCAGCATTATTATTAAAAACCATATACCAAAGCCTAATGAAAATTGTATTGTTAAATGATACCAAAAACATTGTTGTTACCATACCAGCCTCTTTTTCATCTAAAATGAGGCGTGCAACCATCGAGGCGGCTATAAGAGCAGGCTTCGATCAAGATAAATTACTACTATTGGATGAGCCTGTCGCTGCCCTTTTTAGTAAATGGGATAACCGGTCAAACTCATTTAATAATATCGCAACTGATGTTCCGATCATGATCTTTGATATGGGGGGAGGTACGATAGACGTTACCATATTGACAATACAAGAATCTTGTAAAAAAATTAAAATATTAGCAACTTCAAGATATAATGAGGTCGCTGGTGAGGATATTGATTTAGAAATTGCCTCACTAATATTAAACAAGATTCGCAAACACGAACTATATAATAATTATTTTGAGAGCTCCGATGAAGAAATAGTGGAAAATTTAAAAAGTGGCATTGTGACACTGCAGAACTTAGCGAGCGAAATAAAATATCGATTAAACAATGAAATAGACAATAATAGCGGGGCATTAATAAACACGATTGAATATTATAAAAAAAATACAATTAATAAATATGAATTTGATTTAAAAAATATATTCCCTAACCTCGAACCAAATAGAATTGTTTTTGAAATTTGGGAATTACTAGAATGTATAGCTCCGTTGATCTCTGGGAATGTATTGTCGTGCGGAAAATGCAATGATACTAGGAATATACTAACTCCGATCAACCAGGCACTTGAAAGTTCAAATTTAACTAAGCACGAGATTAATTCAGTATATTTAGCAGGTGGTTGTTCAAAGTTTATGCCTGTCTTGTGTGAATTAAGAACCATTTTCCCCAATAGAGTATCTAACATATTGGATCCGATTTATGCTGTGGCAGAAGGTGCAGCGAAATATTCATATCTAATAAATAATAAGGAATGGGAAACTACTGAGGTTACAAATGAAAAAATTTATTTAAGAAGGCAAGGACAGCCATTCCTCGAAATATTACCAGACAAACTGCCTATTCCTTGTAGCGATATTAGCCCATTGATTCCGCTTGAGGGAAATGATACTTACGAGATGGATAGCGATACTAAAAATATATATCTTGAGTTCTACCAAGGTACTTCTGTTGGGGATCCGTCAATGTCATTAGTGCATATTGAAAACCAAAAGTTACAACGTATATTAAAAAAGAAGAGTACAGTAACAGAAATTAAAGGGTCAGTATACAAAAATAAAATTTATAGTTTTGCGATAACTTTTGAAGACCATGATGGGAAAAAAACCGAAATTTCAACGATTGAATTTTCGACAAACTTGGAAAACTCTATATCTAACAACTATATTAATTCTGAAATTATATTAAATAATGAAAGAATAAATCTATGAATAGTTTAAATAGAGATAGATTGTACATTCTTAAAACGGTGAGCTATAATCCTACTTTTATAATTGATAAATATGTGCCATATAGAGTAAAGTCTGTTCTGTGTGATTTTCGAAAACCTCTTTCATATGATATTTTAAAAATAGAAAACTGTGAGAGTTCAAGTCCTGGTCAAGCCTTGGCTGACCTTTACAAAGAGTATGGAATTGGTATAATAAGTTGTCTTTTAAAGTACTTTTACCTTGTTTACTCAAAAAGCGATCTCGAACAGAAGTTAAAACCCATCATGGACGTATTCCGAAGTGATATTAGCGAAAATAAACATTATATACCCAAATTACTAAGTGAATTAAATCAATATGCGCATGCACCATTTGAATCGCTTGAAGATTTTATAGATATCTTGATTTTTGAATCGTGTAAGTGCAGTGACTATTACAATTACATATTGTTTAATGATAATTTCACATTCGAGCTTAAACTCATTACATTTAAACAGCTAGTACGGAATAAAGAAAAGTTTCATATTTTAATTAATTACTTGGCATACATGGTTAATTCAAAGGAGAAACATGATTTTCACACGAGAATCTTTCCTTTAATATTAGAATATTCGGAAACTGGTTATGAAGGTTTTAAAGTGGCGCTTGAGGCATTCAATGGAAATGAATTTAAAAAACATGGTCCACTGATACTAGCATCATTCGGGGATGTATTTGCTCAAAATATATTTGATGAGCAACCAAATATAGACTTGGTTAGAGCCATATTTATATCTTTAGCTTATATTCAAAACCGGCAGTTTAGAGATCGTTTAATTCTAATGCTTATTGATCGTTGGTGTAGCAATTTAGAGATAGCCGCAGAAACTAAAAAAAATATTTCTAATGAGATGCAAAAAAATAGAACGAAATTTTTAGGCACTTTCTCTGACTATGTAATAGATAAAATACAAAAATTTAAGATTATCGATTCAAAAGATTTTTGGGATAAAATAAGAAATATTGAAATCTGGACCAAAGACGGCACGATTTTTCGCTTAAAAGAGCTGCCTCAAGATTTTACAACAGGAAGACAAGTTGCCTATTCTTTGTCAAATTTAAAAACAGACGAAGAAAAAATGTATTTACTTGAAAATACGAAAATATTCAAATCATATAAATTTTACAAAGGTTTTTTCAATACTATTATTAAAAAAGAATACTTTTTAAAGTTATCGGCCGCCATCCAATTTAAAATTATTAGTCATGATAAATTTACAGAAAATATAAATTACGAATCTCTTAATAAACTAAAACGCCTAACTTTAGAGGACAGCATTAAAGAGAGGATTTTGAATATTCTAAGTATTAAAGAACGATCGTTTAGATATCATACGAATAAAAAGCTATAATGCAGCAAAATATTCCTATAACCCTATCGATCAATTAGGAGGAAATACCAAAATGGGCTATAAAAAAGACATGACTAGCTACTCAAACAAATATGGCTTAGAAAATTTTCAAGGCAATTTAGAAAGGCTAAATTCATTTTTACGCAAATTAAATGGTCGAGAAATAGCTTGTGTTTTTGATATTGGAACGAAAGCTGCTAGATTACTTATTGGATATAAAAATGTGCCGCATGATAGTAAAACCTGGAATCCAGGTTCCTTTTTCAATGACGGACAAGTTTTTAATCTCGGAGATGATTTCAATATTCACGATAGAATGTTGGACGCTGATAGGAGCCTTGCGTTAGAAGGCGTTATATATTTTATGAATACATACATAGAAATATTGAAAAAATATGTAAATATTGATAATAGTGACATTACAGCAATTGGTACGGCAGTTTTTAGATGGTTGAAAAATAAAAACGAAATTATTAATAAAATAGAGGAAGAAACAGGCATTAAAGTGTCTATATTAGAAGAGAATGACGAGGCATTCTTGTCTGCAATTTCAGTATACCATACTACTACCTGGGAAAAAAAGTATAGGGACGATGAGGCGATCCTTTTAGTAGACCAAGGTGGGGGGTCAACTGAAATTTCTTATTTTTTCCCTAACAAACTAACAGTTTACAAACATGATTCGATTAATGATTTGGGTACGGTTGTTTTGCAAAAGTTATTTTTCGGTTTAAACAATGATGAAATGATTGATCCGCAATCTAATAGAAGAAGAATATCAACGCAATTTCAAAGAATAAATGATTACATTGACTCTAAAATTGACGAATGGAATGGTTTCCCTGAGATTCAGAATGGAGAAATAAAGTTGACAGCATTCGGGATGGGTACTGCCATTCAAAAGTGCTTTCCGGCTGGGAGCAATTATTCCCTTCACAATAGGCTGTTGACTCTTGAAGATATGCAAAACATATTAACTAATTATACTAAAAACCTTGAAGAATCAAATCAGCAAGTTCGAACACTTTATAATCTGATTAATACAAACGATAAAGGTAACCGAAAAAATATTAGCAAAAGACTTGTGCTATTATACGGTTTGCCGGTCTACCAAAAAATGCTAAAAAAATTCAAGGTTGATAAAATACGATATGCGTCATACGGACTTCGATATGGTGCATATATAGCAAAATATAAATATGGACTAGACTTACATAATCTTAACAAACGATTGAGTGCCGATGTTTCGGAGAATAGCGATAATAGGGTTAATGAAAATGTAATCCGAAGACGTTCATCTGAAGAAAAGGTTAATACCGTAAAAAAATATAAAATTGCGCTTTCCTTTGCAGGTGAATATAGGAACTACGTTGGGAGTGTAGCTGATTTATTAGCGAGCCGCTTAGGGAAAAACAAAGTTTTTTATGATAAATATCACGAGCAAGATTTGGCGCGCCCAAACCTTGATTTGTACCTACAAGACATATATCATAATCAAGCAGAAAAAATTGCTATCTTTATTGCCGATAAATATGAGGAAAAAGAATGGTGCGGGATTGAGTGGCGTTCGATAAGAGATATTATAAAAAAACGGAGAAACGATGACATCCTTTTCATAAAGGTAGGTGAAGGGGATGTTTCAGGAGTATTGTCAATAGACGGCTGTTGGGATGGAATCAAATATGGCCCCAATAAAATCGCTGAACTTATTTTAAAAAGATTAGAGTAAAGTTCCACATGCAGAGGAGGTAAACCTCATTTGGCCCCTGCAGAGAGAGGCGTATTGGGTAACCCGAGAGATTCCATCTTGGGCTATTGCTACTCAGGCTCCAGGCCACTTTATCCTTTACCTCCCAGCCTTATGCCTGCATGGCTCTTGAAATACCTTGCCGATCCACCTTTTAAAATCCCTGTACAGCACCTTTTATAGTATCTGGAGACCAACACGGCATGGTATTTACAGTCCCACCTCACATGCGCTAAACTTTCAAAGTCATGCACAGGCTCTCCCATTCGCTCGCCTCAAAAAGACTCTCCTTGAGGGTAGAGCCTATCTTTTTTTCAACCACGGATCGGTGGGACCTCTTTGGGCCCACGGTAAAAGGATGTGGATTTCAGGATTTATTAAGTATGAACGAATTTCTTATAGTCATATTTTATAGCAGAATCTCTATTTCCCTTCTAGTATGTGCAACGTAAAAATCATAGGGGGGCATACCAATGGCCAAAGGCAAATCTCTTGTAATACTATCCCACTGGAACACAATGATTGAGGGACTCGGGGCCAGCCCCAAAGAGTTCTTTCAAGAGGTTGAAGTCGCCATCCAAAATAAAACGGTTCCCAATACAAAACATTCGCGGGTAGACTGGAAAGAGGGAGGAATAATCTCTGCTAAAAGAGAATATCTACGGATAAAAAGGAAAAATCTGGCCTTCGATATTTGCGGAGCCCCCTTCGGCAACGGTTTTTTCGTATCTTGGTGGATGGGAGAAGTTCCTTCAATTTTTGTCAGTCTGGCTATGAGCATTCCTGTAATTGGACCGCTATTCTCCAGGTTCATAAAACCCACTACCTATTACCAGCTTGATACCGCCGCCATGTTCCAAGCCATGATTCATTCAGCCGTTCTGGAGGTAATTGATGGAATGACCAAGGCAAAGGGCCTCAGAGCCCTTTCTGAGAGCGATAGAAAACCCATCATGCGCAACTTTTTTAACCTATAAAAATGAGCGAGGATTATCCTCTAATCCGAACTGGCGGTGGGGCGCACGATACCACAACGTACTTGACTCATCAATTTTACCGGTGGGAAGAGCGCACCCGTGGCTACTTGCTGTGGGATTACCCGGTATCACCGGAACCGCCATTTATTCCGTTTGAAGGACATTTTTTACCCAGCCAAATTTCCGTTCATGATGATACCAGAAAGCCGACTTTTCTAAGTTCCTTGGCTGATAAAATTAAAAGTGTTTTTTCCCCTGATGTAGAAAAAAGTGTTGAAGTAAATTTTGACACATATAATGATCCCGATGAATCCCTGGCCGATATATACCTGCCGGAAGGCGATATCTGCGAATTTCAAATCTCTTTGCCAAATGATTATGCTAGTTCCAAAAAACGGGCTGAGTATTTCCTTTCATCCCAAAGTTATGCACATTACCCTCTAAGCTTTGAGATTATTGGAACATCTACTCAGGTGGTTGTTCAATTAACTTCACGAGAAAAAGACGCTTCCAGTCTTCGCAATCAACTGCAAGCTTACGTCCCAGAAGCAACCATAACGCAAGCGCAAAATTATCTGAAGTCCCTATGGAAACAAGACGAATATTCTTTGGTGGTTGATTTCGGACTTGCCAATGAAGGGATGTTTCCACTAACTAGCCAAAATAAATTTGATGTTGACCCTCTGATTGGGATAGTCGGCGCAATCTCCGCTTCTCAGGGGGATGACGTCGCTATCGTTCAAGTCTTGTTTTGCCCGGTTCGTAATCCTTGGGCCGACAGTTTAGTTCGTTCTATTCTGGATTGGGATGGCACGCTCTTCTTTTCCGATGCCCCTGAGTTGGTGGCAGCTTGCAAACAAAAAGTCTCTTACCCTTTGTATGGAGCCCTAATCCGTATAGGAGCGAATAGTAGCCGTCGGGACTCAGCCCATAACTTGGTCCGCAGTCTCGGCGGTGCCATCAGCCAGTTTAATAACCCTGATCCAGCCCAGATTTAGCGGACACCGAGTTAAGCGAGTAAGTTGCTTGACGGAGGTGATCCATGACCGATCAGAAGAGTGGGCGGCAGGTAAGCCGGCGGCGGTACTCAGCCGAGTTCAAGTCAG